>Ga0179592_10000189_pt1 | contig 25516 bp, 18 predicted proteins | sample CZODoug2_1_08_16_FD_148623 | JGI IMG/M metagenome (GOLD analysis project Ga0179592, IMG submission 148623) | Vadose zone soil fungal communities from Angelo Coast Range Reserve, California, USA - CZODoug2_1_08_16fungal (Illumina Assembly) | ecosystem: Environmental > Terrestrial > Soil > Vadose...
TGCAGTTTGACCGCGGCTACCTCTCGCCCTACTTCATCACCGACCCCGAGCGTATGGAATGCGTCCTCGAAGACGTCCGCATCCTCATCCACGAAAAGAAAATCAGCTCGATGAAGGACCTGCTCCCGTTGCTCGAGCAGACCGCCAAGATGGGCAAGCCCCTCTTGATCGTCGCTGAGGACGTCGAAGGCGAAGCCCTCGCCACCCTCGTGGTAAACAAGCTCCGCGGCACGTTGCAGTGCGCCGCCGTCAAAGCCCCTGGCTTTGGCGACCGCCGCAAGGCCATGCTCGAAGACATCGCCACTCTTACTGGCGGCAAGGCCATCACCGAAGACCTCGGCATCAAGCTCGAGAATGTGAAGCTCGAGGACCTCGGCCGCGCCAAGAAGATCACCATCGACAAGGACAACACCACGATCATCGAAGGCGCCGGCAAGTCCGCGGACATCGAAGGCCGTGTGAAGCAGATCCGCTCCCAGGTCGAAAACACCACCTCCGACTACGACAAGGAAAAGCTGCAGGAACGCCTTGCCAAGCTGGTCGGCGGCGTTGCCGTCATCAAAGTCGGCGCAGCCACCGAAACCGAACTGAAGGAAAAGAAGGCCCGTGTCGAAGACGCTATGCATGCCACCCGCGCGGCTGTCGAGGAAGGTATCGTCCCCGGCGGCGGCTCGGCGCTGCTTCGCGCCATCACTGCAGTCGAGAAGCTCAAGCTCCACGATGACGAAGCCGTTGGTGCAGGCATCGTGCGGCGCGCTCTCGAAGAGCCTTCCCGCCAGATCGCTCTCAACGCCGGCCATGAAGGCGCCGTTGTGATCGGCAAGATCCGCGACTCCAAGGAAGAAAATTTCGGCTTCAACGCCGAAACCGGCGAGTACGGCGACATGGTGAAGATGGGCGTAATTGACCCGGCCAAGGTCACCCGCCTCGCGCTGCAGAACGCAGCGTCCATCGCGGGCTTGATGCTCACCACCGAAGCCCTTATCGCCGACATCAAGGAAGACGACAAGAAGGCAGCCGCTGCCGGAGCCCCCGGCGCAGGCGGCATGGGCGGCATGTACTAAGTTCTCTAGCTCGCCCGTAACCTCAATCCTAAAGGGCGGTCCTCACGGGCCGCCCTTTTTTATTTTCCGGTGTAGTATGAAGCCGCCGTGACGGCGCGAAACTTCATCTCGATGGTGTTCATCGTCTTAGGCGCAGCTATTGCTGGACTTGGCCTTACGGGAATGGTTTGGATCTTGACGACTGGTCTGTTTACCCACGGCTTCACAGTCATTGTGTTGTGTGGGGTGTTTATCGCCCTGGGTACGAGGTCAATCCTTGCAGGAGTCCGTAAGCTACGCCACGCTCCCTCTAGCCGCCCTTGACGTGCCTTGGCACTTTGCATCACTGGCCCCTCTCGTTTACACTTCCCCTGCCTCACCGAAGACTCTTGAGGGGAGAGTCATACGCCATGCCAGGACTTTTGCAGCGGTTCTTACCGCGTGAAGAGGGCTTCTTTGACCTCTTTGCAAAACAAGCCGCCAATATCCATGCGGGCGCCGATGCCCTATTGAAAATGCTCTCGCATTACACTGGCGTCCCGGAACAAGTGCAAATCGTCAAAGCCATCGAGCATGAAGGCGACGAGCTTACCCACGCTCTTTTCACCAAGCTCAATCAGACCTTCATCACCCCGTTTGACCGTGAAGACATTTACGAGCTTTGCAGCCGCCTCGACGACGTCATCGACCTCATCGACGCCGCCGCCAGCCGCTTTGTGCTCTACCGCGTCGACACCATCCGCGCCGGCACCGTCGACCTCGTCAAGGTCCTCGTCTCTGCCACCGCCGAAGTCGATCTCGCCGTTCGCGCCCTCGAGAAACCGCAAGAGGCCCTTAAGCACTGCATCGAAATCAACCGCTACGAAAACGATAGCGACCGCCTGTGTCGCACGCTCATCGCCCAGCTCTTCGACGAGGAAAAAGATCCCGTCCAAATCATTAAGTGGAAAGAGATCTTTGAGGTCATCGAAACCGCCGTCGACAAGTGCGAAGACGTCGCCAACGTCATCGAAGGCGTCATCCTCAAGAGCGCCTGACTCTGCCAATGCCTCTTGCTGAAGCATTTCACCCGAAAGCGAACGCCTGTCATCCCGGGCGGAGCAGGCCAGTTTTTTCTTCCCATTTTACTCCTGCGATCGAAGATTCCGACCCGGTCGGAAAATGGCTGGGCTCTGCAGTCGAGGGATCTCTCTTCGATTCAGACCCGCGCAAGGCACTTCATGACTAGTTTTTCTCTCCTCTTCGTCGTCATCTTCCTTACCCTGGCCTTCGAATTCTCGAACGGCTGGCACGACGCCGCCAATTCCATCGCCACCGTGGTCTCCACTCGCGTGCTCACGCCCTTTCGCGCTGTCGCCTGGGCCGCCTTCTGGAATTTCATCGCCGCCTTCGTCTTCGGCACTGCCGTCGCCAGCACCATTGGCAAAGGCATGATTCACATCGAGCTCATCAATCAGCAAGTCCTTCTCGCCGGCCTGCTTGGCGCGATTACCTGGAACCTCATTACCCTCATTCTCGGCCTCCCCACCAGCTCTTCCCACGCTCTTATCGGCGGCTACGGAGGCGCCGCCGTAGCGCGCTCCGGCTTCAAAGCGCTGATCATCCATGGCTGGATCAAACCGGTCACTTTTATCTTTCTATCGCCCATAGTTGGAATGATTCTCGCCATCCTCTTGACCATCCTCACCAGTTGGATCGTTCGCCGTCAGCGCCCTCTCAGAGTCGACCGCTGGTTCCGCCGCTTGCAGTTGCTTTCCGCCGCGCTCTTCAGCCTCGGCCACGGCACCAATGACTCGCAAAAAGGCATGGGCATCATCACCACAGCGCTCGTTGCCAGTGGCCTGCTCAAGTCCTTCGCCGTGCCCTACTGGGTCATCATTTGCTGCCACCTCGCCATGGGTGGCGGCACCATGGCCGGTGGCTGGCGCATCATCAAGACCATGGGCCAGCGCATTACCAAGCTAAGCCCCTTCGGCGGCTTCGCCGCGGAAACGGCGGGCGGTTTCACGCTTGTTATGAACGCCGTCTTCGGCATCCCGGTCAGCACCACCCACACCATCACCGGCGCTATTGTCGGCGTAGGTGCTACCCGCCGTCTTTCCGCCGTCCGCTGGGGCATTACGCGCCGCATCATCTACGCCTGGATCCTCACCATCCCTGGCGCCGCCCTCTTCGGCGCCGCCCTCTTCCAACTCGTCCACCGCTGGCTCCCTTAGGGCTGGTCTTCCGAGGCCAGCCGCGTCCTTCGCTGATTTCCAGCTTCTCCATGCTCTTCATCGCCGCCATCGCCAGTGTTATCATCATCTTGATGAGGGATATTCTGCTATGACTGATGAGCGCTCCGAGTTCGCCACTGTCGAAGAAGCCGTCGAGGAAATCCGCCAGGGCCGCATGGTCGTCCTCGTCGATGACGAGGACCGCGAAAACGAAGGCGACCTCGCCATGGCCGCCGAAAAGATCACCCCCGACTCCATAAACTTCATGGCCAAGTACGGCCGCGGCCTGATTTGCATGCCCCTCACGGAAGAGCGTTGCGACGAACTCCACCTTCCGCTGATGTCGCCCATCAACACTTCCGTTCACGGCACGGCCTTCACCGAAGCGGTGGACGCCCGCGTAGGCGTCACCACGGGCATCAGCGCTTCCGACCGCGCCATCACCATCCTTACGGCCATCGATCCGAAGACCAAGCCGCAAGATCTCGCGCGCCCCGGTCACATCTTTCCGCTGCGTGCGCGGAATGGCGGCGTGCTTGTCCGCGCCGGCCAGACGGAAGCGTCGGTGGACCTCGCGCGAATTGCCGGCCTCACTCCCGCAAGCGTCATCTGCGAAATCATGGGTGACGACGGCACCATGTCCCGCGTGCCGCAACTCGTCGAATTCTGCAAGGAACACAACCTGAAGATGCTCACCGTGGCGGACCTGATCCGCTACCGCATGCAGCACGAACGTTACGTTCGGCGCGTGGCCGAGGCCGTCCTGCCCACGCGCTTCGGAGATTTTCGGATGATCGCCTATGCCAGCGACGTGGACCACGATCAGCACGTTGCGCTGGTGCGGGGCGAGTTGGAAGGCACCGAGCCGGCGCTAGTGCGTGTCCATTCCCACTGCCTCACTGGAGATGTCTTTGGATCCACCGCTTGCGATTGCAGCGAACTTGTCTCGCGCTCCCTTGCCGCCATCGCCAAGGAAGACCGCGGCGTCTTTCTGTACCTGCACCACACTGGACGCGGTTTCAGCCTCGATTCGCCCGAGGAGCCCGGCGTGCTCCCGCAAATTCACGTCCACAAGCGAGGTCAGCTCGATCGCGAACCGGCCCGCCAGCGCATGGTCCAACACGAAAGCGGCATCGGCGCGCAAATCCTGATCGATCTCGGCCTCAAAGACATTCGCGTGCTCACCAATCACCCGAAAAAAGTCGTTGCCCTCGAAGGCTACGGCATCCGCATCGCCGACCAGGTCCCCCTGCGCATCGACCAGCCACGCCCCACGCATCAAACCCTATAGGAAGAGAATGACCCTCATATGAAGCGCAGAGCAAAATGGATCGTAGGACTTCTTTTGGCTCTGATCTTGGTGGTTCCTGCATTTTTCGCGCTCTTGATTTGGCGTGACTTCCACGCCTCCAGAATTAGACAGGAGGGCGAAGCAGTAAGTGCCATCGCACAATTCCATCAGCGCTTCAATGCAGGTGAGTTTGACAAGATTTGTAACGACGTGAGCCGCCCTCGGTCAGGGCAAACTTCATCTCTTCGTTTGAAAAGGGGGAAATAAAGGAAATCTTTGTCATGAGGCACTCGGATCAGCGGCTCAAGATTGTGACTTATCAGACGGTGACAAAGGAAGAACCGGCTTCACCGCGGTAGGACTCTACCGCCAGGTTGGGAGAACGCAGACGGGCTTGGCTGCGGAGGTGCTTTTGCGGTCTTGCCAACGGTCAGATACTTGCGCATTTTTTCGAGGCGCTTCGGGCCAAGGCCACGAATCGCCAGCAAATCGTCCACGCTCTTGAACGCGCCATAAGATTTGCGCATTTGCAAAATCTTTTCCGCCGTCGCGGGCCCGATCCCTGGTACAGTCTGCAATTGCTCGGAATTTGCAGTATTGATGTTTACGGGCTGTGCCGGCGACTTCTTCTTCGCGAACACACACGTGCTGAAGAGAAGACAAAGAATGAGAGGAATGCGAATTGCGAAACGCCGCCACACCATAGCGAATGTATAATGCGCTAAATATATCTCTAAATTAATAACAGAGACGATACGAAACCGCTAGCTTAACCGTGCGCCCTGCGCACCGAAGACTTCGAGATCGCCGAAGAGGGCGGCTTGCGATTCGATCTGTGCGCGGTCGCCGACAACTACGATTTGCATGTTGGCGGAGTCCAGATACTTCCGGGCCGTCTCGAGCAAATCCGCCGGCGTGAGCGCGCGGACTTTCTGGCGATACGTTTCGAGATAATCGTCCGGCAATTCGTTCAGCGCAACGGTCGAGAGTTGCGAGAGCAAACCATCCTGGGTTGCGAGACCCATCGAGAAAACTCCGCTCAGATAATTTTGGGCGTCGGCTAGTTCCGGTTGCGGAACCGGCACAGACCGCAGTTTGTCCATTTCATAAAAAATCTCCGTCAGCGATGCCGCTACAACCTCATTTCGGACAGCGGCGGAAACTGAAAAGTAGCCATGCTGCCGCAGCGCACTCACGCCGCTGCGCGGACTGTACGTGTAGCCTTTGTCTTCGCGGATATTCATTACCAGACGCGAATTGAATGCTCCGCCGTATAGGCTGTTCGTGAGACCGAGTTTCACCCAGTCCGGGTGCTTCCGCGTGATGGCGTGGCACCCTGCGAGGATTTGCGTTTGAACCGCTCCGGACACGTGCACCAGATAGACGCGCCGGCCGCGCGGATTCGGAGGGGCCGCAGCCGCTTTCGAATCAGGCTTTTTTCCGGCCCATCCGCCGAATACCTTTTCGGCGGATTTCAGCATTGTATTCGAATCGAAATCGCCGACGAGCAACAAAATCGCGTTCGCGGGCGCGTAGAGTTCGCGGTACACAGCTTCCAAATCTTTTCGCTTATACGCAGCGACTTGCGCCTCGCTCGGCGAAACTTGCGCGTACGGATGCGTGCCGAACAAAATCTTTCGCAATCGCTCGCTAGCAAGGAATCCGGGCTGCGTGCGCTCCATCTTTACTTCTTCCAGTTTCTGCCGCCGTTCGCGTTCGAATTCGCCTTCGGGAAAGGAACCTTCGCGCGCCAGTTCATTTACCAATCCGAGCAGCGGCTCTGCAAATTCCGACAAGCCGGAAAAGGAAATCGCACTGGTGTCTGCTCCGGCGCCAGAAGAGAGCTCGGCGCCAATGCGTCGCAAATCCTCCTCGATCTGGCGGCTGGCGCGTTTGGTCGTTCCGGTTCGAGCGACAGTGGCGGTCATTTCCGCAAGTCCTGGCAAGCGATCCGCAACCGCGGCGTTACCGGAGCGAAAAAAGAGTTCGCCATGAAATTTCGGAATGGAATGGGCCTCCGCAAGAATAACTTCGAGGCCGTTGGAAAGGCGGGCCCGAGTCCGTTTCGGCCAGGTGACCGCGCGTTCCGGCGCGAGCGCAGGAACGCCGATCGCCACTTCCATTGCACGACTGGCCATTAGGCAGCCTCCTTTTTGCCCGCGGAGTCGGCGACGCCCGCCTTGATGGGGGTGCGAAAGACGATGGCTCGTCTTTCATTTCGCAAATATTTTTTGGCGGCGGATTGAACCTCTTCGCGCGTGACCGCAAGAAAGCCCTCCAAGATAGTGTTCACGAGTTGGGGCTGGTTATCGAAGAGGGTGAAGCACGCGAGGAGATGCATCAGGCCAAACTTTGGCAAATAGCCGCCGCGCCCGCCTTCGAGCGTGGCGTAATAATCCGAGCGCCATTTCACTTTCAATTGCTCCAGTTCGTCCGCGCTGATGCCGTTTTCACGGACATCGCGAATTACGGCATCAAATGCGTCCAGGGTCTGTTGGCTCGAATACTCCGGTTTGTGGAGAATGCGCGTGGTCATTTGCGTCGGCCCGTTGTAACCAAAGAGGTCATCGATGCCTCCCCCGGCTTCGACAGCAATCTGCTTCTCGAGCACTAAATCGCGGTGCATTCTTCCGGCGCGTCCGCCGTGGAGCGCCTGATCCAGCAGCGCCATGGCGCACCAATCGGTGGTCCGACGAGCGGGCATCACGTACCCAATGGCCATGGCCGGAAGTGTGCCGAATTTTTCTTCCACATTGCCACGCCGCTCTTCGGCTTGTTCAGGCTCACTGGGATCGGCGAACGGCGGCGGCGCTCCGGCGGGAATATCGGCAAAATATTTTTTAGCGAGCGCGATGCCTTCTTCGGCTTTCACGTCGCCCAGCATCAACAATACCGCGTTATTGGGCACGTAGTAGGTTTTGAAAAACGCCTGCACGTCACCCAAATGCGCGGCATCCAGGTCGGCAAAATCGCCGTAAAAATTGTGCGCATTGGCCCAATTGCGAAACGCGACTGGCGGCATGTCCAGCCACGGGAAACCACCGTAGGGCTGGTTCATCACGTTGACGCGAACTTCTTCCTTGACCACGTCACGCTGATTTTTGAGATTTTCATCATCCACTTTCAAAGCGCGCATGCGGTCCGCTTCAAGCCAGAGCACGCGCTCCAGGGCGTTCGAAGGCACCGCTTCGTAATAATTCGTAACATCGTAACTCGTCGAGCCATTCAGCACGCCGCCACTGGAATTGATCAGCTTGATGTGTTGCATCTTCGGCGCATTCGCGGAGCCTTGAAACATCATGTGTTCAAACAGGTGGGCAAACCCGCTGCGCCCCTGCGGCTCGAGTCGGAATCCGATTTTGTAATAGATGCCGACGGTAACTACTGGCGCGGTGGAATCCGGTGCTACGACAACGTCCAGTCCGTTTGCCAGTTTGGTACTTTCCATCTCAATGTGGAATCGATTCACGCATTTCCCCCTATCACTTTTGCTTTTGGTTTCTGATCCACAAAACTCTTTTCCAGTTCAGCCAGCATCCCGGCGGAATCTTGCGAGAGCACGCGCGCCGCCAGACGGTTCAGCGCTTCATACGCATCCCTAAATTCGCTCGGCAATTCTCGAAGCACGTCCGAATGCGCGCGCACTACTTGGTAATCTCCGCGAGAGAGCGGACCCGTCCACGCGGCGCGTGGCCCCAGTCTTTCGAAATTCTCCAGCACCTGGCGTGACAGAGGCAACAACGCGCGAATGGCTTCGCCGCGTTTCATTCCCAACGAAACGAGTAACTGGGTGGCCGCTTCTTCCACCGCGAGCACATGGCCGGCGGCCATCGCGGCGGCGGCATGGTACAAAATCTTTTTGTTGCCCGAGATGTGCACAGGCGATCCGCCGAGTGCACGGGCGATCCGCTGCGCCACTCGCACCGCCTGCGTTTCCCCTTCCAATGTAAAAACCTTCCCTTCCAGGGATGGCACAGCGACTCCGCTGAAAGATTGCAATGGATGCATTGATGCGATCTTCGCGCCCCACCGCCGCGCGGGAATGAGCACAGTAGAATCCATTGCGCCGCTGGTGTGCAGAACAATTCTACCGCGCAGCTCCTCTTCGCCAATGCGCGCGAGTTCCTGGGCAACAACCGCGATATGGTCGTCGGGCGTGGCGATCAGGATCACTCGAGACACGAGAATCTGCCGGGTCATTCCTGCGCAGGGCTTCCCCGCTCCGATAAATCGAACGGCTTTGCGCGCGCTTGCCTCGCTGCGAGCAACGACGGCGCCGATTTTCCAACCCAATTCGCGCAACCGGCGCCCCAGTGCGCGTCCAACGCGTCCCGCCCCGATGATGGCCAGACTATTTTGCATCCCGTGTTAGCATAACCTGAAGGCTATATTTCGCACCAATCAACATGCACCTATTGGGGCTAATTCTCTGGGGATTCATCGCTTCATTCTGGATTTTCTACGGCCTGCACATCGCTTATGGCGCGTTGCGTCTCCCCATTATCAAGGATATACCGCCCGTGTCCGACGCCGATTGCCCTCGCATCTCCATTTTGCTGGCCGCGCGCGATGAAGAAGAGAAATTGCCTGCCGCACTCGCCACGCTGATGGAAATCAATTATCCGAATCTCGAAGTTGTGGCCGTCGACGATCGTTCGAAGGATGCCACGGGCCGAATTCTAGACGAGTTTGCCGCCACCCATTCCCGGTTGCGCGTCGTCCATGTCGCGCAGCTTCCTGCGGGTTGGCTTGGGAAACCTCATGCGCTTCAAGAAGCCTACGAAGCCGCCACTGGCGAGTGGCTGCTTTTTACCGACGCGGACGTACGCTTTAAGGCTGATGTTCTGCGTCGCGCCGTTGCTTTTGCAAGGCAGCAGAGCCTGGACCACCTTTCACTATTGTGCGACGTTGAGATGGTGGGATTCTGGGAAAAGGCGCTCATCACTTTCTTCGTCGCGGTCTTCCACCTCGCCACGAACCCCCGCCTGGTCGGGAATCATGGTTCACCCTTCTATGTGGGAATCGGCGCCTTCCAGTTGCTGAAGCGTTCCACTTACGAAGCTTGCGGCACGCATCGACGGCTGGCCATGGAAGTCATCGACGATATGAAGCTCGGAAAAGTTGTCAAGCGATCAGGATTTCATTCCGGCGTGGTAATCGCGCAGGATAGTGTGGTTGTTCGCTGGCACGACGGAATCGGCAATCTCACGCGCGGAGTTACCAAGAATTTCTTCGCTGCCTTCGGATACGATCTGGGCTTTGTGGCCGCCGGAATCAGCAGCCTCCTGCTACTCAACGTGGCGCCTTTCCTCGGCATTATCTTCGGTCACGGCTGGATACGTATTTTCGCCGCCATCGCATTGGTTATCGCCTTGTGCTTCTATGGCGGGACGGCCGCCAGCATGCGCGTGTCGCCGCTTTACTCCCTGACGTATCCGTTAGGTGCCATCCTCTTGAGCTATATGCTCCTTCGCTCCGCCGTCGTTACACTCAAGCAGGGCGGCATCGTTTGGCGCGGCACGTTTTATCCGCTGGATGAGTTGAAACGCGGCATTGTTTAGTCTGCCCGCTCAGCCGGGGCGGTAGCTGTTTCCACCGAAAAGAGTCCCGTCACATCCCTTTGCTTCAAGGAGCGGATGCGGTCGCGGAGCTGGGCGGCTTTTTCGAACTCAAACTTTTTAGCAGCTTCGCGCATTTGTGTTTCCAGTTGCTGCAACATTTCCGCGAGTTGCTGTTCGTTTTTGATATTGGCGGCTGCGGCGTCGAGGCTGGCATCGTCCACCGGCACGGTCACGTAATCGGCTTCGACGATTCTCGCCAGTTCCATGTCCACGGACTTGATGATGGACATCGGAGTGATGTTGTTCTCTTTATTGTAGGCGACTTGTTTCGCGCGGCGGCGGTTTGTTTCGTCAATGGCTTGATTCATCGAGTCAGTCCGGCGGTCGGCGTAGAGAATGGCTCGCCCTTCAACGTGCCGGGCGCATCGTCCAATCGTCTGGATGAGAGACGTGGTGCTGCGCAAGAATCCTTCTTTGTCGGCATCCAAAATGGCGACGAGCGACACCTCCGGCAAATCCAAGCCTTCGCGCAGCAAGTTGATGCCGATGAGCACGTCAAATTCGCCCCGCCGCAAATCGCGCAGGATTTTGATGCGGTCGAGCGTTTCCACTTCCGAGTGCAGATAGCGGCACCGCACGCCTATCTCCGTGAAATATTCGGACAAGTCCTCCGCCATGCGTTTCGTGAGCGTGGTCACCAGCACGCGCTCGTTTTTCTCTGAGCGCACACGAATCTCTTCCAGTAGGTCATCCACCTGGCCTTTAACGGGACGAATTTCGACTTGCGGGTCCACGAGTCCGGTCGGACGAATGACCTGTTCGACGACCACGCCGCCCGCCTTGGTGAGTTCATATGGCCCGGGAGTTGCCGAGACGTACACCACCTGATTGACGCGGTGCTCAAACTCCTCGAACGTCAGGGGACGGTTATCCAGGGCCGAAGGCATGCGAAAGCCATAGTCCACGAGCGTCTGCTTGCGTGCGCGGTCCCCGTTGAACATTCCGCGCACTTGACCGACCGTCTGGTGCGATTCATCGATAAAAAGCAAATAATCCTGCGGGACATAATCCAGCAGCGTCGGCGGCGCCTCACCGGGCAAACGGCCGCTCAAATGCCGGGAATAGTTTTCGACGCCGTGGCAGTAGCCGATGGTGCGCATCATTTCGATGTCGAACATGGTGCGCTGCACCACGCGCTGGGCCTCGACAAATTTTCCCTGCTTCTCCAATTCTTTCTTCCACCACCAAAGCTCTTCCTGAATGGTGACGATAGCGCGGTCTCTTTGTTCTTGAGGCATGACGTAGTGGGTCTTCGGAAAAATCGTGACGCGCGGCAGATCCTCCTGGCCGGAGTTCACTTCGCCAGTCAGCGGATCAATCTGCCGGATGGTATCGATCTGCTCGCCCCACATCTCGATCCGGAAGCCTTCGTCCTGATACGGAGGATAGATTTCGATCATGTCGCCACGCACGCGAAATGTTCCGCGGCGCAAATCCTCAGAGCGCTCGTATTGAATGTCGACCAGCCGCCGCAGAAGCGCTTCCCGCGAAGTTTGTTGGCCTTTCTCTAACGTGACCAGCATTCCGTAATAAGCTTCAGGCGAACCGATCCCGTAAATGCAGGAGACGGAGGCTACGATGACGACGTCGCGGCGTTCGAAAAGGGAACGCGTTGCGCTCATGCGCAGCTTGTCCAGCTCGTCGTTGATGGTGGCTTCTTTGTCGATGTAAATGTCGGCGGAGGGAACGTACGCTTCGGGCTGGTAAAAGTCGTAGTAGCTGACGAAATATTCGACGGCGTTCTCGGGGAAGAAGCCCTTGAATTCGTGATACAACTGCGCCGCAAGAGTTTTATTGTGGGCCAGCACCAAGGCGGGACGATTGGCTTGCTCAATCAGCTTGGCCATGGCGAAGGTTTTGCCCGACCCAGTCACGCCGAGCAACACCTGGTGCTTCTCACCAGCTTCCACACCGGCATAAAGCTGGTCAATCGCCGCCGGTTGGTCGCCGCGTGGCTGATAGTTGCTGTGCAGCTTGAATTTCATGGCAAGGGTCTCCTGCAGCTTCGCCGGCCAACGCCGAATCCTTGATTATACTCCGAGACGCAAGTTGTGGCTTCTGATGGGCAAAAGTTGGGAAAAAAGTGTCGGCTTCTCGAATCAAGGCTGATTCAGCGGCGTTTCCGTCACCAAGAGCACTTGCGCATGGCTCTTGGCATCGACGTTGAAGTGCACGCGGTTCGAACCATCACTTTTGACAACAACAACGTCCATAAATTGAGTGGCCTCTTCCGTAGCGCGTACGACAAGACCACTTTTCAAAGAAACGTAGGTGATGATTTCGTTGGTCCCTTTAGCGGTTCCCATGGTGCGCAACTCGTGCAGCTTAAAGTCTTCAGGGGTCGCATCCTTCGATGACGAATTCTGCTTCAGCTTTGCGGTCGTCAGCAGAACCGCGCACGTATCGGAAGGGCCGCTGGAGGGAGAGACATCTCCCATGAGCGAAAGCTGGCTCGCCTGACATGGCTCGTCGCGCACATAAGTGGAATCGCGCGCCCATTGCAATCCCGCGATGGGAGTACTTGACTGTTCCGCTTGCTCCGACTTCCATTTTTCGCCGGACCTCATTCCGTTGGGAGGAAGCGTCCATGCCAGAGCGAATCGCGCCACCCATTGCTGCCAGGCTTGCTGCTGCTCGGGAAAAAGAGAGTCAACACCTTTTACCTTGTCTACGGAGCCGTCCGGAGAAATCGTGAACTCGATGCTCTTCCCTTCGGGATCCACGCGCTGCTTATCCCAATTGGGTTTTTTGTCACGCGGCCCCTTAATCCAGACGCCGGTGTCCAGAGTCAGAAATTGACCGCGCGCGTGAATTACCGGCCTGGTAGCCGTTTGTTGAACGTCGAGGATTTCAATCCGCAGGAGACCGTGCGCGTCAATTTGCGCGGCGTTCGGCACCATGGGGGCAACAACTTTGCTTTCCGTCTTGACGGTTTTGTCGCTCTGAAAGCGGATGAGGTAGGTGATGGTTTGGCCGGGCTGCAATTTGGGAATGAGATGTACGCGACGGTCACCGGCGCAAACAGTAGCAGCGGCTAATAACAATAAACCGGCGATCCGTTGTAGTTTGCGAGTCATGGCATCCGTGGCTACCTACCGAATCTTAGTTGAACTTTCGCTGTGACCCATGGAATAAGCTGATATTCAATTCCCGGGACTCTTGAAATGACGGTCGAAGAAATCGCCTGCGGCGTGATAGGCCGCAACCCAATTCCGGTGCAACAGAAAATCATGCACGTCATCCGGAAAAACGAGCTGTTCGATCTCCACGTCTCTTTCTCGGAGCCTAGCCACGAGGTCCACTGTCTGGGTGAAGTAAACGTTGCGATCGTCGTCGCCATGAATGAAAAGCACGGGCGATTTCCAGGTGTTCACGGAGGTCACGGGTGAAGAATCGTGCGCCAGCTTGTTGAGTTCCGCGGGGATATTCTTTCCGTCCCAATTGTCGGTGGGCCAGTCGTGCACGCCATGGAAGTCCACGCCGGCCGCGAACAAATCGGAATTGCGGCCCAGGCCAAGCGCTGTCAAATAGCCCCCATAGCTCCCGCCCCACAATCCGACGTGCTTTGCATCGACATCGCTGCGGCTCTGCAAATATTTTCCCGCGGCTACGACGTCCTGATACTCCGTCGCGCCGCGTCCGGCTCGGCCCGGCGCTTCACGGAACGCGCGGCCGTAGCCAATTCCGCTGCGGTAATTCAGCGCAAGAACGAGGTATCCGCGGCTGGCGAGGTACTGATTCATGGCGTACGAATTCGAGTAGTAGTACATATAGTGCCAGCCGAGGAGCATTTGGCGGATCGGCCCGCCGTGAAGAAAAATCAGCGCGGGCCGCTTGTCTCCCGCTTTCATTCCCGCGGGGACGAATAATTGACCATGAATCTCGAGCCCATCCCCTGATTTGAAAATGGCTTGCTGAGGAACAACCAGACGATCGGAAGGAAAATCCTTGGGCCACGTTTCTGGCGCGAGAGGAGGTTTTGACTTGGCGGCAAAATCGCTCACGACCGCTCTTGCAGGATGAGTCGCGTCGGAGGTCACATAGGCGAATGTCTGAGCATCAGCAAGCATTACGGGGCTCCACTCAAGCCCCTCGCCGCGCGTCCATTGAACGGGAGGATTTCCAGATACACTGACATTCCACAAGTGGCGGCGATCCACGTCGCCACAATTTGAATTAAAGAGGACCGAGCTTTTGTCGGGCGCCAGTGACCACTGTTCTACTTCGCAATTTCCAGGGGTGAGAAGCTTCAGCGTTCTTCCGGAGGCCGACAACGCGTACAAATGCTGCCAGCCGTCTTCTTCGGAAGCGATTACAAGTTGATTGTCGGCAGCCCAATTGATGACGCCGCCTCCGGTTTCTTGCGCCATTTCCGGAAACGATCCTTGCGGCGTCGCACTGCTGCGCCAAATTTCTTTGGCGGATCCCTGCAAGGCGTCTGCCACCCAGATGGCCCACGGGTGCGGCTTATCCGGAGCAAGGAAGTATCCCTGAGGGGTGTCGCGGGCTTCTGCTGGCTGCCGCGCGAAGGCGATGCGCCTCCCGTCCGGCGACCAGACTGGATCGCCGTCTGAATCCACCGACGGCGCCATAAATTGCACCGTCTTTGCAGCCACAACATAGACACCGATGAATGCGTGATCGCCGCGCGCCGAAACGAACAACAACCGGCTTCCATCTGCAGACCAGCGGGAGCCGCCGTTACGCCCGCGCACCACAAGTTGCTGCGGCTTCTCGCCGCCATCCAGCGCCGCTAGCCAGATTTGGCCATCCTTCACATAGGCAATCGTCCCCTGCGGAGAAATTTCTGGCGAGTGACCGGCGTCTACGCGCTTTGGCTCGCCGCCGCTCCACCCAACGGTCCAGACGGCCTGCTCCGTTCCCGCCGGATTGCTGGTGGGATTTGGCACTTGGCCCGCAGAGTTCTTCCCTTCACCGCGTACGAAAGCGATCGTGTTGGAATCCGCGGAAAAACTCAGATCCGATAACTCCTGCCCGTCGTCGCTGTTGTAGTTTGTAAGCTGTCTGGCAGTAAACGCTGGCCCTTCAGCCGCCCAGATATTTCGCCGGCCCTCCTGGTTGAGTGTCCAGGCAATGCGATTGCTCTTCCTTGCGGCCGTCAAATTCGATGGGAACGGCACACTCATCACCTGTTCCAGCGTGATCGGTTTCTGCGCGTTCGCGCGCAGCGTCAGAATCAGCAGTCCCACTGTGCACAACAGAGCATAACGAGTCATCGATCCTTTTCCTCCCTGGCTAAGGAATCTTATTTCATTTGAGGCTGCAAACGTCAATCCGCAGGCTGGCGGACACCGGACTTTTCTACTGAAACCGTTGGGCCATCGAGCGGCCCAGAAATCTTCAGCACGTGCCCAGCACTGAAATTACTTGTCCCGTGATCTTTGGATTTTGGCGCGTTCACCGTTTCGATTGATAAGTCAGCTTTGCGTCCAAAGCTGAGTGTTCCATTCACCAGCGTCAATTGTTTGCCGCCATCAAGCCTGAAGTCATCGAGAAGGATACTGCTGTCCCGCAAGAGCAGCGAACATTCACCCGTGGCCCAATGCGAGACCCCTGAGCGAACCGCGCCATCCGCAACGCTCGCATTTACATCCCAACCGCGAAACTCCACCTTGCTCAGACGAAACTCGCCTCGGCCCGCCAGTTTTCCCAAGAGTTCGTCGCGGCCAACGCCTTCGGTTTTCAACTGTAGAGTTCCAGACGCCACGCCACCGATTCGCTCCGCGTTGCGGCCCGTTCCCGGTAATTGCGCCAGATTTACCCGCTCCAATTTAGCCGCAATCTCATAGACAGGGCGCGGCAAAAACTTTGCGTTTATTTTTGCTTGCACCTTGCCACCCGCCCACTCCGCTTGTGCTTCGCGCAGATCGAGTTGGAGGTCACGGAGAGAGCCCTTCGCGACAACTTGTTCCAGCTTCAACTTCTCGATGGTCAGCTTGCTTATCTCCAACTCGCCCTCTGCATTCACGCGGCGGACGAGTTCACTAGCCGGCGCGCTTGGCGCCGCTCCTCCCAAAAGCGTCGGAAGCAGCCTCTGGAGCCAGTTCGGCCGCGCTCTCGGGCCGACCCAACGATCCAAATCGGCCGCATCTAATTGGTCCACGTGCAAATGAAAATTCCACGCCGGCCCATTTTCTTCATCGGCCTTTGCTTTCTCCTCGATGTTGCCCGCCCACATCCCGCCAAAACCTTCGACTCGCATCACGCGCGCGACGCGTCGCCCGTCGGTCCAATCCAGCGCACTCTCAGTGATTTTCAACGGCTGGTTCAATCCAGCGACAGTCAGAGTTGCTTTATTGAATCCAATCCTTCCATTCCAGATGCCGATGAAAGGGGTCTTCCACTCCCACTTCGTGACCGCAGTCGCTTGTCCACTCAATTCCCATCCATGATTTAGCTGGTGCCCAAATGCTGCCGTCAGCTTTAGAAAATCCTCTACCTTGAAGAAGTTTCCCTCGAAACTGATGCTGCCAGATTGCGTGTTCAAATCGTGAATGAGGGTCAAATCCGCTGCATCGCTCATTGCCAATGCAACGCGCCGCTTTTTTGGCGCTGTCACCTCACGGATGTCTCCTCCGAGCGCGACCCTTATCGGCCCGATCGCCAACGTGCTTCGTTCGCGCCCTCCGCTCGCGGGACCGATTCGCAACGGCTCCGCGAAGCCCGGCACTTTCACAATTCCTCCGCTGCTCGAGAAGGCCGCTGATTCCAGCGTAAGCGGCCACCCGCGCCATATCATCCCGCCCGTAAAATATTCCTCGGCCGTCACACCCTCGTCTACGCCTGGATGGAACGCGCGATACCATGCCAGCAAATCCGAAGCCTGTATTCCCAGTGAATCCAGGCGCAGTTCCATCGATGGTGCGCTCCCGCCGGCGAGACGGACCATTCCGCGGAAATTCGATCTTGGACCCTCCACGGCGATTTCTTCCGCCACCAAGCTCCTCGCGCCGACGTTCCAACGTCCGTTTACATTCACGTTCAGGCGCGGGTTATCGGCACGTTCCGTCAAGTCCCATCGATGAATCTGCCGGGCACGTCCTTGCACCGAAAATTTCCAGTCTCCTGGACCGTCTTCCTTGTCAGTACCGCTTTTCGCCGTGCCATCAAGCGCAAACACTCCGCGCAATCCGTAATCCTGTCCGCGCAGGAGCCGGAAGGCGTCCGCCAGCGACGCCTCGCTCCAGTGCAGAGTGATTTCCGCGGGCTGCAACCGCGTCGAAGTACCCGCGACGTCGCCCGACACTTTGATCGTTCCTGCTGATTGCAACGAAACTCCACTTCGCCATGGCTGGGCTTCCAAGCGCAGTTGCCAGCGTCCGGGGGAGGTCTGCTCGACGCTCCCCGAAACATTTGTGAACGCAAAGGGCAACTTGTCATCCCCGGCCTTAAAATTGATTCGCCCCTCATCGAAATCGATTTTTTGCAGCCGGTTCACGGGAGCGACCGGAGAGGGTGGTCCATACGAGCGCGGGCCTTGCAAAGCCTCGGGTTTCGCCGGAGGCAGCCACCCTTCCAAATTCCAGCGACCCTGCACATTCTTCACCAGAATCAGGCTTGGCTTGTTGAGCGACATGGTTCCAAATTCAAAATGGCCTTTCAACAGGCCTGTCCACCGCAGACCGGCGCTAAGGCGTTCCGCGCGAAGAAAGTATTCGTGGCCAAATGAAGAGTCCTCTCCGACGGTTACCTCGTTGGCATCCAGTTGCGGACGCGGCAGAATCCGCGCGTCAAAACTAACGACTTCCACCTGCCGTCCGAACGCTCGTTCGAGATGTGCCACAAGATAGGCATGCACACGGTGAGTCCGCACCAGCAGAGACACCCCGGCCTGCAATACGATGACGAGCACTACGATTCCCAGTGCTGGTTTCCACCACTTTTGCAGCTTGGTCATCCCGCTCGGAAGTTTCGCAGAGTCATCAGCAAAAAGGTAGGGGCAGCGCCTTATTCAGAGTAAGACAAAAACATTTCTGACAATTGCATTTGGATCGGCTTCAAATTTAATGCACGGTACGGAGCATGCGGCTCCATCTCGTGCGCGTTGGCAAATGCGCGAGCGTTTCAAAAACGCCCGCCAACCTCGACCAGAAGGTGCTTTCCGTGTTGTAGTCGCTGCTCTTCGCTTGTACAGACCAATAAATCAGGAACGGCCTCCCCATGATGGCGTCGCGATCCACAAATCCCCAGTAACGACTGTCCTCACTGCGATCGCGATTGTCGCCCATGGCAAAGTATTTTCCAGGGGGCACCACGATTTCATCGCCTTGCATGGATTTCCGCATCTCATGCGTCAGCCAGTTGGTCACTTCCGGCTTCATCGCGGAAGTCATGAAATGGCTAGTGGGCGTCGGGAAGTTGTAGTTCAGCGGATCAAAAGGGGCGCTGGAATCGTGCACGACATAGGGTTCTGGCCGCACTTTCCCGTTGATGAACATCTGCTGGTCGACCAGCTTCAAATGGTCGCCAGGCAAGCCGATGACCCGCTTCACGTAATGCTGGTGATCGCCATACGGATACTTGAACACAATAATGTCACCGCGTTGCAATTGACGATAGGGCAGAATTTTTTCGTACCAAGCCCCCGTTCCGCCGAAAATGAACTTATTCACGAGCAGGTGGTCGCCGATCAGCAGAGTGCCTTCCATGGAAGCCGAGGGAATCTTGAAAGCTTGGACGATAAAGCTGGTGCCAAACAAAGCCAGAATCACCGTCACGAGAAGTGATTCCAGGTATTCGGACAGCGTCGTCTGGTCCTCGTGGTGCTCTTGTTTCTTCTCCGCTGGTTTGTCTTCAGCTTGTGTCGGAGTTTCTTCAGGCATTCCGCCTCAGCCTTTCGCTTCCGCGCGTTCTATTTGTTCAAGAGCCGTACGGGCCGCCCGCTGTTCGGCTTCTTTCTTCGTGCTGCCAGCGCCTGTCGCCATGTACTCCCCATCAATCCAAACTTCAATCTGGAAAACCTTTTGGTGGTCGGGGCCGCTCTCTCCAGCGACGCGATACTCCGCCGGCGCCCGCCCCTGTCCCTGCAAAAGCTCCTGCAGCGCGGATTTGCGATCGGAGTCCGAGATACGCTCGCCGCGCTCCTCGAGTGCGTGCTCGAACAGGCCCCTTCGCAACACTTCGCGCGCGGCACCCAATCCGCCATCGAGGTAAACCGCAGCAACCACCGCTTCGAACGCGTCGGCCAGCAGTGTCTGTTTGTCCCGACCGCCGGTTTTCTCTTCTCCCCGCCCCAAACGCAAGTGCTCTCCCAGGCGCAACCGCCGCGCGGCGGCCTCTAGAGAACCAGCATTGACGATGCGCGCGCGGCTTTTGGAAAGCTGGCCTTCGCTCCACTCTGGAAAAGTCGCCAAGAGATATTCGCTCGTAAGCAACTCGAGGACGGCATCTCCAAGAAACTCGAGCCGCTCATTGTCCCGGGGAAGCAGGGCGGAGACTGCTTCTTCAGTCCCTGCTGCGCGCAATTCGGGCACTGCTGAACTATGCGTCAGCGCCCTCTCAAGAAGCTCTTTTGTTGAAAACTTGTACCCCAGGCGCTCCTCAAACGCTCCGTCAGCGATACGGATAGTCTCTTGCATAAATTCCGCCGCGTCGGCGGCCTGGCTCACTTCGGCGCGCTCAGTTGCGTTGTGCCGAGTTTTTTTGCGTCTTCCGCCTGCACCTTGCAGGTTCCCTGCAGGGGCCCCGCCATGGCCGCACACTTGTTAAAGACCGCTATCGCGTCATCGAAATGCGATGTGGCTTTATTCGCCATCCCGAGCAAATAATAGTTCACTGGGTCAGGGTTCGGATCGATTTTAACGGCCTGTTCAAGTTCGGGAATCGCTTCCGCATTCTTCCCGCGGCGCACGAAGACCAATCCCAAGCCGCTGTGGGCCATCGCCAGCGCTTGATTCTTAGCGGACGCAAAGGCTTCCTCGGTCATGCCCTCCGGGCGTGGGAGCGTCGGCGCAATCTCGATGGCTTGTTTGGAGTATTGTTCCGCCTTGGCCAGCACTTGCATGGCATCGGGAGCGCTCGACTTCCAGCTCCGGGGCAGGGTCTGCCCCATCAGCGACAGGGTGGACACGTCATTCGGTGTCAACGCTATCTCTTTTTCTCCCACTTCCCGCATCTTTTCCATATTTCCGACCTGTACGTAGGCGAAAGTCAACGCGCCGTACACCTGCGACTTGTACCGGCTCCCCGGATATTTCTGGATAAACGATTCGCCGAGCTCAATCTTCTTCGCGGCATCATTCGGAATCACGGCGGCAAAGGCTTTGTAGGCAGCGTCTTCTTCCGAGCTCGCCGGTGCCGGCGCGTCCAGCGTCAGCGGCGTAACTTCCGGAGTTTTAGGCTTGTCCGTCTGCTGCGCCGGTGCCTGGCTCTGGCTTCCCTGTCCGGACTGAGAACCCTGCGCCACGGCGACTCCGATCATGCATGTCAGCAACCCCATGAGGGCTGTCGCTCCGAACGAAATCTTGCACTTTTTTCTCATATTTTTTCTCCTCTTTACTTCCAGCGTCAGTCAAGATACCTAAATCGAGCTGCCTCGCTCTGCAGCCCGTCCCGCGCGGGAAGAAATCGACCTCGTTACGGTCGGACCACTGGCGTCCCCGCTCCCATTGCAGCCAACTCTTTTTGTGCCGTTTGCTTCGCCTGTTCCGGTGCACCTTCCACAGCCAGCGCGGACTCATATTCGGTTTTCACTACTTGCGGATTCCCTTCGTCATCATAAATCCGCGCCAAGTAAATATGCGACCATGCCAGCACCATGGGATCTTGCGTCGCCGCATGCTCGCCAACCGTCAACCGCCCAAATACCTGCTTGGCCCTCGCCGCATCGTGATCCAGCATCGCAACCAAGCCGATTCCGTACCAGGCCCGTGCCTGGTCCGGATATTTTGTCAGCACTTTTTGAAACGAGGTCTCAGCCGCGCGCGGATTTTTCTCCGCGATCCGCCTCTCGCCCTCCGTCAGCGCCGTGAGGACTTCCGCATCATTTGGCACCGTCGTTGGCGCGGCGCTTCGCCTGCGCGCCACTTCTTCCGTTGTCGCTTCGTCTTCCGGCTTGGCTGTCTGGGCAGGCGCGAATTTCACCGCCGCCACCCGCTTGGCCTCAGCCCCCACATCGATGGCTCTCACCAAATCCGGAAAAAAAAGTTTCATCGAGGGTTCGGAGTTTTCGAATTTGGGCAGCGCCGCGAAGAGCGGTTTCACCAGAACATAGCCTTCCTCATCATCCCGGTTCAGCGCCGCTTCCCGCTCTCCGGGTGATATGCGCTTGAGTTTTAGTTCCACCGCGCGCACCATGCACTCCGCGAAGTACGACGCATAGTCGTCTTTTAGCTCCGGCGCAAGGCGCGGAGCGGCAGCGGCCCTCTCGAACAGCGACCGCTTGACTGCCGTAACGTGAGGATACATCAGGGGCAACTGGTCCAGCAGGAAGTGCAGGAACGCGTGACGAACTACATCCGTCGGAATCTCTTCTCCTCCGCTCAACACCAGCGCATAGTGATTTCCAAAATTGCGCACATTGGTGATGCGCCCCACCAGTGGCTCGACGACGATCGCAAATGTCCGCTGCCCGGACTGCTCGAGGATTTCACGCAAATATCCTGTTGCGACGAACACAACCTGTGAAACGGGGTCATGCAGCCGTTCAACTTCGCGTTCATAAATCGGCTGCACTTGCCGCCACATTTGACCAATTTTCTGTTCCTGATAATAGTTCGAAAGAATCTCGCTGAAGCCCTCAAGCGCAATGACTTCGGGCGGCAGCTCATCCCGCCGCAAGACCGCTTGGAACCCGGGCGAGGGCCCGGACACCAGGCCAAACCACAGATACCGTGAAAGCGTCGCTCCGGGATCGCGTAGCTCGTGTTGCCGGTAAAACTCCCGCATCGCCTCGACCGCCGGCCCTTGCTGGTGTCGCAAACGCTCGCGCATCTGCGCACGGAACGCGGTCCAATGGTCAGCGCTCACGTTCGATTCAAAACCCGCGGCGAGCAGCGCGCACATCGTCGTAAACATCGCCTCGCTGCCATCCACGCTGACAGTACTCTGTGGCGCCGTTCTCGCTCGCCGTTGCGGCTGCGGGGCCTGCGCGGGAGGAGCGGTTTGCGTTTGCACCTGCGCGGGGACTGGCGCCTGGGCCTGTCCGGCGGCCGGGAGTGCCATCACCGCGCACAGTCCAATCATCACCATCTGTTGCTGAAGTTTTTTCATGCCTTTTGCCGCAGTCCTCACTCGATCCAGCTGCTGTTTTTGTCTCCGCCTGTCGCGGTTCCACGCACGGAAGGGCATATCTGGGAGCGGTCTATGTCCTGTCACGATGCTGCGGCATCTTGCCAATTTACAAGCCCGCATACACCCAGTCAAGGAATCCCGCTTCCTCATTTACGAGCGCGCCACGACCCCCCCCTGTCCCTGCATTATCGTTGTCCTTCATTCTGGAATGCACTGACGACATGGACAACGCTTGCCCTGTGCCGGGGCATCTGCTTAGAGTGGAGATGCTGCCTGGGCTCGCGCGGGATGGCCGCTCCTATGATTCGACCTCTCATGAGAATTCTCCAATTCATTCCAGGATGTTTGTTCGTCGCGATAGCTTTGCCTAGTCCTCTCCACGCGCAACTTGTTCGCGAGAATACCCCTCCTCCCCAGCAAGTTTCTGCCAAACAAGACGCGCAAGACGCCGCTTCTGCGCAAACCCCTAAGGGCAAAAAGCGCATTTCCCAGGAAGTCCAGTTGACTGGCCAGCAATCCTGGATCGATACCAGCATCGATGTTCAGGCTGGCGAACACGTGCTGGTGACCGCCACCGGCAAGCTCCGCTACGTTGACGCCAAAGACGACAACGGACCGGACGGCCTGCCGCGAGGTTTCAAGGACCTTCTCCGCGTTCTCCCTTTTAACGAAGCCGGACGCGGTACCCTCATCGGGCTGGTTGGCGATAAAGACGTCGCTAGACCCTTCGTCATTGGCGCTCGTCGCGATGTAGTTGCACCCGTCTCGGGCCGGCTTTCAGTTGGCATCAATCAAACCACCGACGACACTGGAGACGGCACCTACATCGTGCGCATCGAGGTGTACGTCCCAGAAGGCGCCGCCCGTGTGGTCGCCAAGCAAGTCAGTTCGCTTCCTGGCATTGACAACAATCTGTTCTCAAAAATCCCGCGCCGCGTTGGCGACAAAGAAGGCAACGCCGGAGACATGGTCAATTTCCTGATCCTCGGCTCCGAGGACGCCATGCAACGCGTCTTCACCAACTCCGGATGGGTAAAAGTTGACGCCGACGTCAAAGCCACTGTTCTGCACGGCATCATTGAGAGCCTCTCCAAGGAATCCTACCTGACCATGCCCATGAGCCAGCTCTACCTCTTCGGCCGTCCGCAGGATTACGGCTGGGCCCACGCTGAACCCATCAGTGTCGTCCGATCGCGCAACCATCTGCGCATTTGGAAAGCGCCCTTCCAGATCAACGGCGAAACACTTTGGGTCGGTGCCGCTACTCACGATATCGGATTCGAGCGCGACGAGCGCAACAACGGCGTCACCCACAAAATCGATCCCGACATCGACCTCGAGCGTGACTACGTCGAGAAAACTCTCTCTTCCACCGGCCTCGTCACAGAAATCACGCATTTCCTCCCCGAAAAACCCATGAAAGAAGCCAAGACCGCCACCGGCGGCACTTTCCATTCCAACGGCCAGCTCCTCATCCTGAAACTCGACGAGTCCGCGCCTACTCCCTGATTCGTGGCCTTGAAATTTCACGAAACCGCGAGCAAATCAGTGATTGAAGAATCGTTCACTTCGCCGATCGCCCCAAATCCAGCTCCTAACTCCCCACAACCCGACTTCGCCAGTTTTGCCGGCTTCCGATCTAGGAGTCTCGCGTTGTGCAACAAAGAGTGGGAATCTTTAATTGCTGAGGGTAAACTGAGCCGCGTGGCAATGGGAGCGCTCCTTATGAAAAAAGCGGGGAGGGGTGGCCTGTTATCGTTAACCAGGAATCCGACAAAGGATTCCTGTCCTGCCTGCCCCGACCCTGTCGGGGAGGAACATCGCGAGACGACCGAAGGTTCCGACCTTGTCGGAAAGGACCTCTCTTCACACCCAATCAGCGCAATGAAAACGCACCTTACTTTGCCGCCTCCAATTCAAGAACAATCACGCGGTCCACTTCCTCCGGCTGTGGCTCCGGCAGTTTCAGCACCAACCCTCCCTTGACGGCGCTGAACTCCACACTGCTTCCATCGCGGAGCAACCGCGCCGAGCGAACCGGCCGCGGCATTCCCGCGAGCGCGAGCACGGGCTGGTTCCAATCCAGCACGTGAACGTAAACCGTCGATCCACGTTGCGTCGTCACTCCCCACGGCCCTGCCGCGGCGGGCCCTCCCCGCGTCCCATAAATCGAATCACCATAGTGCTTCATCCACTTCCCCACTTCCGTCAAGCGCTGCACAAACTCGGGCTGGATCTCGCCGCTCGGCATCGGTCCTACATTCAAGAGAAAATTCGCATTCGACCCCGCGGCGCGCACCAGGTAACGAATCAAATCCGCTGTGCTCTTGTAGTGTTCATCGGTCAGATTAAATCCCCAGGAGTTGTTCATTGTTTCCGCGGTTTCCAGCGGCAACGCACTGACCGATTGCTCCGGGTTGAAACCAGTGGTGTGCTGCCCCGGCAAATCCTTCTCAAACATTTGGAAGTCTTCTCCAGGAAAAGGATTCTTATGATGATTGCTGCCGACCAGCGCCTGCGGCTGCAATTGATGAATCAGCGCGTACGTCCGGGCGAGATGCCAATCCGCGTCCGGCTTGTCCCACATCCCGTCGAACCAGATGCCGCCAATTTCTCCGTAGTTCGTCAGCAACTCCCTCAGTTGCCCGTCCATGAAATTGAGATACGCATCCCAATTCCCGGAGTCCGGGCGCCCCGTCCGATGTCCCGTGCGCCCGCGCGGAAAATAATCTGTCGAGTGCCAGTCCAACTGTGAGTGATACAAGAACAGCTTGATGCCTTGCTTGTGACATTCCGCCGCGAGCATCCCGATAACGTCTTTGCCGTAAAGTGTCCGAGCCACGATGTTCCAATCCGTCAGGCGCGAATCAAACATCGCGAATCCATCATGATGCTTTGAAGTAATGGTGATGTACTTCATGCCCGCGGCTTTTGCCAGCGCCACCCACGCTGCCGGATCAAACTTGATTGGATTGAAAAACGCCGGCACCTTCGCGTAATCCGTTCGATTGATCGGCCGCGTCTCCATAATCCATTCGCCGTCGCCGAGCACGCTGTACACTCCCCAATGAATGAACATCCCGAACTTTGCGT
>Ga0179592_10000190_pt1 | contig 25428 bp, 25 predicted proteins | sample CZODoug2_1_08_16_FD_148623 | JGI IMG/M metagenome (GOLD analysis project Ga0179592, IMG submission 148623) | Vadose zone soil fungal communities from Angelo Coast Range Reserve, California, USA - CZODoug2_1_08_16fungal (Illumina Assembly) | ecosystem: Environmental > Terrestrial > Soil > Vadose...
TATTCGACTAATGGCGATGTCACTAACTTTGGGGCGGATTTCGAGCAGCATTGCGAAGGTGGAACTCCCGCACTCTTTGGTTCCATCCGTGTGAATTCCAATCTGCGCCAACTCTCCGTGACTAATGCCGTGATCCCCGAAGCACCTCTGCAAGCAGTCTTCACCGTGACGCTTAATCCAGCCAGTGATAGCACTGTTCTGGTGAGCTTTGCCACCGCCGATGGCACTGCCTTGGCCGGTGGAGACTATATCGCCAGCTCCCAAATGGTCACCTTCCTTCCGGGGGAGATCGAACATAAAGTAACCGTTCCGCTGATCGCCCAGCCACTAAACGCACCGAAAAAGAAATTCTTCGGCCAGATTTCCGCGCCTAGTGGGGCGGCAATTTGGATCGCTCAAGGCGCCGCGACCATCCAATGAGTATCACAACTCCTTTCCCTGGCGGGTGGAGCACCCTTAAAATGATGAAACGAGTTCGGGTGCCGCATCCCTTTCCGGTTTTGGGAAAGGGTGCGGGTTTTGACTTCGCATTTTTCTTTCTCGTCTAACCAGGCGGCAACTTCAACCTATCCCGTATCTCTTAGGGTGAAGGTGCTGCGCGGTGGCCGCCGGATGCACTGAACCGGTGCTATGCTCCGTTGTGATCTGGCATCCGCCCACGGAGGTCACACCATGAAACTGCTAGCGGCATTTGGCGTTCTATTTTTTGTTTCCGTCCCCGCTCACGCACAAGCACAAGCGCAGGCACAAGCGCCAGCGCAGACGGCAAAGCCCTGTGAAGAGCTGAAAGATGAAATCACCAAGAAGCTCGACGCAAAAGGCGTGAAGGGCTACACCCTGGATATCGTCGCGAAGGACAAAGACGCGGAAGGCAAAGTCGTCGGCACTTGCGACGGCGACACGAAAAAGATCATCTACAACAGGACCCCCGCCACCGCCGCTACTCCGGCCAAAGAAACCCCCAAGCCCTAATTGCGTTTTTTGCATCCCGGATGGGTCTACGGGGCCGAACGGAGCAGCGCCTCGTAGGTGTCGGTTTCATACCCGGATCGTTTGACTTTGCTCTCTTGCTCATCACGAGCTCGCTAGCACCGTTCACCCAGCCCATAGCTATTCAGCGCCGATTGATACGCATCCTCCTGCGACCTCCCGCTAGTGCTGACAAGCCAATCGCCGATATCGCGACTATGAATTTCTGAGGTAGAATGCGGGCATTCTCAGGCCGCGCAAAGAATCACAAATGCACGAAGAGATCGGGAGGAATGATGGCGACAGCCACGTTCGACCATCGGGAATCGCGCCTGGACCGCTACTTTTTTCCGGGACTGGCGCTGCTGGTGTTGGCGACGGTGTTTTGGGGTTTTGCGCGCTCGTACTTCCTGGCGGGAGTGTTTAAGGCGCCGCTGCCCAACTGGCTGATTCATCTGCATGGGGCCGCGTTTACATCGTGGATTCTGCTGTTGATCGCGCAGACCACGCTGGTGTCGGCGCATCGCGTGGACGTCCACCGCAAGCTGGGGCTGGCCGGATTTGGCCTGGCGTGCCTGATGGTCGTTCTAGGCATTTCAGCGTCCACGGATTCTTTGCGAAGATCCTTTGGCGCCGGGGCCACCGCGGCAGGCGAGCTGGACCCGAAAACGTTTTACATCATTCCGCTCACGGACATGCTGATTTTTGGGACGCTGGTGCTTCTGGCGTTCAGGACGAGGTCCAATCCTCCAGCGCACAAGCGCTTGATTTTGGTGGCCACCACGGCGCTAATGCTGGCGGCGGTGGCCCGCTGGCCGATTCCGTTTATCCAGCACCATCCATTGTGGGTAGCCGAGTTGTTCACCTATGGGTTCCTGGCGCTGTTGCTGGCATACGATGTGTATAGCACGGGCAAGATGCATCGCGTGACGATTTGGGCCAGCGCCTTCCTGATCGCGGTGCAGCGCGTTAGGGTACCTCTGGGAGAAACGGCTGCCTGGCAAGGTTTTGCCACTTGGGCGCAAAACCTGGCAAGGACGATTCATGGATGATACCGGGGGCCGTTCGCTCCAACGGTACACCGATACCAGTACCACTCAGTTAGCTATTGATAGAATTAGTGTCGCATGTTATGATGGGTTGTGATTATTCGCTCCACTCTCCGCCGACGCTCCCCTAAGTCCTTACTCCTCAATCCTTTTGCCGACCCCCACCCCTTAACCCCAGTCCCCTCAATTCTTTACAATAAGCATGGGGGGAGAGGGACTAAGCCCCTTCGACCTTCGGATGTGCGTAGTTCGCATCCCAAAGGGGGTCACGGGACGCAGTTTGCATCCCAAATGAATCTAAGTCCTTTAGAATGCGCAGTTGCAGCCAAACAGCCTGTTTTGCGGGCTTTTTGCCCGCAATTGTCCACGGCCAAGTCCTTTAGAATCGGCACTTCTGAGCCTCCTCGCAAGTGTTGATTCTAAATGGTTTACAGTAAGGCTAACTCGTTTAGAATCCGCACTCACAAAAAACACTAGGGGGGTGGGGCCTTTGAACGGCCTTTCGTTCCGCTCCGTGCCTCGCGCCCACATTGGCAACCCCGCCGGTCACGGAACAGGGGGCACGGGCGACGCCGTCTGCCCCAGCTGCCCCATCCGTCCCATTGCGGAACAAGCCCTTTGGTGCAACAATCCCCAAAGGTACGAGATTTCTGACGATCCGAGGAAACAACTCCGCTCTCCCCGGTGTCTAAGAATAGTGAGCGGACATCGGGAACTGTCCACCGACGTTCCCGGTCGCAAGTCGCTCGTACTTACGAGCGCACTTGCAAGAAGGCCTAGGTCCAGCGTTCTAGTATAAAGGGCGTTATTGGACCGATCAGCAGGGTGGCTCGCTTCCAGCAGGCGGGTCGGAAAGGCCGGCAGTGTCCGATTGGGCTAGTGCCCTTTCTTGGGGCCGCGATGAAGCCGAACTCGTCCACGAGCTGCAAGCCGGCTCGGAGACGGCCTTCGACTGGCTCGTCACGCACTATCATGCGCCGGTCTATAACCTGATCCTCAGCATGCTGGGCGACACTTCCGATGCCGCCGACGGCTCCCAGGAAGTCTTTTTGAAAGCCTTTCGCGGCATTCGCAATTTCCGCCAGGGCAGCTCTTTGAAAACGTGGCTCTACCGCATCGCCATTCGCGAAGCGCTGAATCACAAGCGCTGGTTCAAGCGCCACCTGCAGAAGAATGTTTCCATCGACGCTGAACCGCAAGAAGGACAAGCGCGCATCGAAATCGAGGATCTCTGCGCCACGCCTTTCGAGCAACTCGCTGCTTTGGAAATTCAAGTGGCTGTTCATGGCGCTTTGCAGCAGATTCCCGAGGCGTTTCGCAGCGCGGTGATTTTGCGCGACCTAGAGGGCCTCAGTTACGAGGAAGTCGCGGAAGTTCTGGAATGCAATGTTGGCACGGTGAAGTCCCGCATCCTTCGCGGGCGCCGCGCGCTGAAAGAAATTCTGGGGCCGCTTCTGGGCGGGCATCAGGCTGACGGTGCTCGGGCGCAAACGGTTTCGCATGGCAATGTTTCTGAGTCGCAGCCATCGCCTTTCGGCGATGCATTTTCGGCCGCACGACGCGTCACACTGTCTAACGAATGTGTTGACCGCTTTGCGGTCACCATGAGCGATGTCCCGCGGGCAAGTTCCACGGGCAAGGGTGTCCAATGAAGTGCAACACAGTACGAACCAATCTGGCGGGCTATCTCGACGATGCCATTACCGGCGGAGCGCGCGTTGAAGAGCGTGCTCAGATCCGGCAGCACCTGGAAGCTTGTAACGTTTGCCGCGAAGAGCTGGAACGCTTCCGCAAGCTGAGTGTTCTGCTTTCGCGCGTGCCCAAGAATCTTCCTCCTGCCGATCTCGCTATCCGCATCAAGGTTGCGGCCGCTCAAGCGCAGCATTCGCGCGATTGGCCTAGCCGTATTCGCCGCATCAAGGATCGCGCCGAAATTCTGCTCGACAATGTTTTCCGTCCGCTGAGCGTTCCCGCTACCGGCGGTTTCTTCTCCGCCATTCTCGTTTTCGTGTTGGTGCTCCAGATGATTTTGCCGGGCACCACCGTGCGCGCCGTACAGAACGACGTGGATCTCAATCTGATGCGTCCCGCAGAACTGGTTTCTCTTTCAGACTATCCGCAATCCTGGGCGCCCGAATCGCAAGACGTCGAACTTTCCATGCCCCACGGCCTGCTCATCGACGTCACTGTCGACTCGCACGGCCAGATGACGGATTACACGATTCTGTCCGGGCCCACGACTCTGGAGCTTCGCCGCCATCTGGACCAGATGCTGCTTTTCTCGCGCTTTAGCCCCATGCTGAGTTTTGGCCGTCCCACGGCCGGTGGCCACGTGGTTCTCAGCTTCAGCGCCGTGCGCGTCCGCGGCTGATCTTCCCCGCCATGAGAAATTTAAAATTTCTCCTGGCCACCGCTGGCAATCGAAAGCTCGTGCTGGCCGCCGCATTTCTTCTTTTCTTTTCTTCCAGCATGCACGCGCAGCTCCAACGCAACGACTCGGAGCGCCAGCTCTTCGAGTCCTTGAATCGCGAACGCACCGCGCATGGCCTCTCCGAGTTTCAGTGGGATAACGCTCTCTTCAAAGCCGCCCGCCACCACGCCCTCCTCATGCTCAACCTCAATATGCTTGAGCATCAGCTTCCGAACGAGCCTGGCCTCGAAGCACGCCTCGCGGATGCTGGCGCGCGCTTCAGCGTCATCGCGGAAAATATCGCCATTGGTCCGAATCCCGAGATCATTCATAAAGGCTGGATGGATTCGCCCGGCCACCGCAAGAATATTCTGGATCCGCGGCTCACTTCCGTGGGCATCGCGGCAGTGCGCGGGCCGGGCGGGCTCTTCGCTGTCCAGGATTTTTCACAACTGGTTCCGGAATTAAGCGTCGAGGAGCAGGAAAAAAAAGTGGCTTCTTTGCTTGTCGAGCAGGGATTCCGTCTGTCGGACGCAACGGAAGGCGCGCGGAAAACTTGCGAGTCTGGCGCGGGACTTGCGGACACTTCAGCGAAATCGATGATCCGGTTTGAAGCGGGCGACTTGAATAAATTGCCGGAAGAAATCGAGCGGAAAATCCGGACCCGGCCCAATACCAAAGTGGCGGTGGGAGCGTGCCACGCGAGTCGGGCTCCGGGATTCACGCGCTATCGCATTGCAGTGCTTTTTTTCTGAAGGCGCACGTAATTTGCTGACTGGCTGAGAGCTAAAAGAATTTGTTGTATCCGGGAACGAGAAGAAATACACTATGCCAGTCATGAACGCCATTCTCGCCAACTCGTACCGCTGGTATCGATTTACTTGGGATTCATCCAGGTGGCGGGGGGCGTTTCTGTAAGCGAAATTAGCAGAAAAAGAGTCGACCCACTCGCCAGCCGAGTGGGTTTTTTGTTTTGGGGAACAAAATAATTTTGTTTTTAGGGGACGAAAACTAATTGAGAGGGCCGGAAAGATGATTATCTCCATGAAATTGCACGCGAAGCGGGAAGAGATCGATGATGTACGCAAACACGTGGAGCACTTCGGATACAAGGTGCACTCCATCGAAGGAGAAGAGCGCGTGGTGATCGGTGTGGTGGGCGTAGGGGACGTGACCGCGTGCATGGAATCGATCGAAGCCATGCCACAAGTGGATAACGTGGTGCGGATTTCCGCACCGTACAAATTTGTGAGCAAGGAATTCCGTCCCGGCAAGACAAGAATAAAAGTAAACGGAGCGGAAATCGGCGGCGATCAATTTGTGGTGATGGCCGGGCCGTGCTCGGTGGAGTCCGAAAAACAGATTATGCAAGCGGCTGAGGGCGTGGCGAAAGCAGGTGCGAAAATGCTGCGCGGCGGCGCGTTCAAGCCGCGGACTTCTCCGTACGATTTTCAAGGGATGGAAGAGGAAGGTTTGAAACTGCTGAAGAAAGCGAAGGAAGCGACAGGATTGGCGATTATCACGGAAGTGATGAGCGACCGCGACGTGGATTTAGTCGCGAAATATGCGGATGTGATGCAAGTGGGCGCCCGGAACATGCAAAATTTCATGTTACTGAAAGCGCTGGGAAAATGCGGGCGTCCGGTGCTGTTGAAGCGCGGTTTGAGCAGCACGGTGAAAGAGCTCTTGATGTCTGCGGAATACATCACGGCACACGGAAACGCCGATGTGATCTTGTGCGAGCGGGGAATTCGCACATTTGAAACGGTGACGCGCAACACGTGTGACATTGCGGCGATTCCCGCCCTGAATGAATTGACGCACCTACCGGTGATTCTGGATCCGAGTCACGCAACAGGGAAGCGAAGCCTGGTGCCGGCGGTCTCCCGCGCAGGCGTGGCGATCGGCGCCGATGGATTAATCGTCGAAGTGCATCCCGCGCCGGAAAAGGCCATCAGCGACGGCGCGCAATCGCTGGACCTCCCGCAATTCCAAAAAATGATGAAGGATCTGGAGCCGTACATTCAACTCTGGCGGGAATCGCGGAAGATAGAAGTTGCCGCGGCGGCGGGTTGAAGACCAAGAAATGGGGTGACGCGAGGCGCGGCTTCTCTTCTCTTGACAAGAGATCCGAGACTGCATACTATTTCGCTCTAGGCCTAGACTAACATGAGCTGGAGTCGGGGCCTGGAGAGAACCTTCCGTCCATCCATGAGAACCCGCGAGCAAAGAGACCTGTTTCCCGGTGCATTGGAGATGATGATTCTCCGAACCCTGAAGCGGCAACCTCTCCACGGGTACGCCCTCGTGCAGCAAATCAAGCGAACTTCGAACGATCTGTTACAGATTGAAGAAGGCTCGCTCTATCCGGCTCTCCAGCGCCTCCTCAAGGAAGAGTTAGTGAAAGCCGATTGGGGAATTTCGTCCACCAACCGCCGCGTTCGTACCTACAAGCTGACGGCAAAAGGAGCGAAGCATCTGGAGCATGAGGTTTCGCGTTTTGAAAGAATGCTCGAAGGAATTGCGCGCGTGCTAGCGCCAGGTGAATCATGATGTGGCTAAGACGACTGTTTTCTCGCCGGCGCCTCTACAAGGATCTTTCGGAAGAAATTCGCGAGCACATCGAGGAAAAGGTCGAAGAACTTGTTGCCACCGGCATGTCCAGAAAAGAAGCCGCTGCTGAGGCGCGCCGCGAGTTTGGCAACGTGACCCTCATCGAAGAGGACAGCCGCGACGCCTGGCGCTGGCCCTCCTTCGAAAACTTCCTCATGGATCTGCGCTACGGCTTACGCATGCTGCGTAAGGATACCGGCTTCACCGCCGTCGCCGTTCTCACACTAGCGCTAGGTATCGCGGTGAACGCCGCTATGTTTAGTCTCGTCAGCGGTTTCCTGCTGGCCCGTCCGCCGGGTCGCGAACCCGAGCGCGTGGCAGCGATTACTTCCGTCAACCCGGCGGGAGGGTTCTTACCCGACGCAAGTGCTGTTTCCGCGCCAAACTACCTGGCTTGGCGCCAAGCAAACCATGTGTTTGAGGATATGGCCGCTGCGGATGCATACCGCACAGTTAATTTGAGTTCACAGTTCCAGTCCACCGCAGATGGGCCGCCGGAACCGCTCCGCGACGCCGCTGTTTCGCCCAACTATTTCAGCGTTCTTGGCGTCTCCCCGCAGCTTGGACGCACCTTCTCGGACGGAGAAGACCAGCCTGGGCGCGACCATGTCGCCATTCTTAGCCACGAGATCTGGGAGCGGCGCTTTGGTTCTGACGCTTCGCTCATCGGCCGCACCATCCGGCTGAACCGTGAAAACTACACAGTTATCGGCGTGATGCCCGCCAGTTTCAGTTTGTTGGGATTCCCGCATCAACTGTGGACCCCACTCGTATTAACCGCTGCAGATCAAACTGCGGCAGCGCGTAAGGACCGTTCTTTGTACCTGTTCGCGCGATTGAAACCTGGCGTAACTCTCGACGAAGCCCGCGCCGAGGTCGTCACGCTGGCACGTGGCGCTGGGGAAACGTTCCCCGAAACCGAGAAAGGCTGGGGCGCTGGGGTGCGCACCTTGCCCGACTTCCTGGTCTACGCTTTCGGTATTCGCAATGCCTTGGCCATTCTGATGACCACCGTAGGATTTGTTCTGATGATTGCCTGCGCCAATGTCGCGGGGCTGCTCTTGGCGCGTTCCGCGGGGCGCCGGAAGGAGCTGGCCGTCCGCATCGCCCTCGGGGCCGGTCGCCTGCGCATTGTTCGGCAATTGCTGACGGAAAACCTGGTGATTGCCTTTCTCGGCGGCGCCGTGGGTCTTCTGTTTGCCTATTGGGGCATTCCCTTTGTCCGGGCAAACTTGAACTTCAACGAAGCCATCAGCGCCGTGCCTCTGAGTCTGGATTGGAACGTTCTGCTCTTCGCCCTGGGTGTCTCGCTAGTCTGCGCGGTTCTGTGCGGCCTCGCCCCGGCACTGAATGCGTCGCGCACCGACATCAATACTAATTTGAAAGACGAAAGCCGGACCGCCTCGCAGGGCCGTTCCCATAGCCGTCTCAGGAGGGTGATGGTCACTGGCGAGATCGCGCTGGCTTTGTTTCTTCTGGTGGGAACCGGGCTGCTCATTCGCGGAATTTTCCTGATTGCCCACCAGAACCTGGGCTTCCGGCCCGACCATCTCCTCACCGCCGGGGTAACCCTCGACAACGCCCGATACAAAGAGGCCTCCCAGCAAGCCCGCTTTGTCCAAGATGTGGTTCCCCGCCTCCAGCAAATTCCCGGCGCCGCGGTCGTAGCAGTTGCTTCCGACTTGCCCGCGACCGGACCTAACACTGTAACTCTTCAGGTCAAAGGTCAGCCCGAATTGCCTGCCAACCAGAGACTCCGGGCGCTTGATGTTCTGGTAAGCACCGATTATTTCCGAGCCGCAGCCATCCCCTTGCTGCATGGCCGGACCTTCGCGGAGACGGATAACGCTACAGCGCCGCCCGTAGTCGTGGTAAACGAAGAGTTTGTGCAGCGCCATTTGCTTGGTCACGAGCCGCTTGGAAAACAGATTCGCCTGGATGTGAGCGGCAGCACCCCACAATGGAGCGAGATCGTCGGAGTTGTCGCCAACGTGAAAACCCACTCCGAGGGATCCCGCGATGACCCGGAAGTTTATGAGCCGTTTCTTCAACGCCCGGTGTCTTCGTTCTCTCTTATGGTTCGCGCAACTTCCGATCCGAACAGCCTGGCCTCCGCTTTGCGCAGCGCGATTGCCCAAATGGACGCCGAACTTCCTCTCGCTCGCGTGATGAGCATGCCTGAGGTCATCGAACATCAAAGGGGCGGCGACTCATTTTTCGTGATTCTGCTGGGTGGCTTCGCCCTTCTCGCGTTGATCCTTTCGGCCATCGGCATTTACGGGCTGATCGCTTACTCGGTTGGCCAGCGAACGCATGAAATCGGAATCCGCCTCGCGCTTGGTGCCAGAAACCCCGATGTGCTGCGCATGATTCTTAGGGAAGGCCTGAAAATGAGTGCCATCGGATCGGCCATCGGACTCGCGCTGGCGCTGCCCCTGCCAAAACTTTTCGACGCCATGTTCTATGGCCTCTACCTCAGTGAGTTGCGGCTCTACTTCATCGTGCCAACGGCTATCTTGCTGACGGCGATGTTAGCAACCTACATTCCGGCCCGCCGCGCCATGCGCGTCGATCCCATGGTCGCGTTGCGCCACGAGTGATGGCCCTGGAATGCCCTCTTAGCGTCAGGTGAATCATGATCTTTCTGCAGAGATTCAGCAACACCTCGAAGAAAAGATCGAAGAACTCGTTCCGACCGGCATGTCCAGAAAAGAAGCTGCTGCCCGCGCTATCGTGCGCGGGAGTGGCGATCGGTGCTGATGGATTAATCGTGGAAGTGCATCCCGCGCCGGAAAAGGCGATCAGCGACGGCGCGCAATCGCTCGACCTCCCGCAATTCCAAAAAATGATGAAGGAGCTGGAGCCGTACGTTCAACTGTGGAATGAATCAAGAAAAATGGAAATCGCCGCCACGGCGGGACGCTGAGTTTGTCGGTGCGAAAATCAGGCTTAGGGCTGTCACGGCTTGCGATGACACTGCGCGGATGGAAAGGTTCCCATCAACAGTAGCTCAAGCCACCTTTTTGCTGGCGGCGCGTTCCAGTAGTTCGTGGATGAATGTTTGATAGGGCTTCGACTGTTTGGTGGCCAGGCGGCGGAGCTGGGCGAGGAGCCGCGGGGCAATGCGGATGGCAATCAACTGTTTGGCGTTACCGGTGACGGGCCGGCCCACGCGGCGCGCGCGGCGCAGCTGCTCGTCCGTGGCTTCCGGAATATCGGCAAGGTCCAGCTGACTATCCCGCATATGCCTGACGCTCTTTACGCGTTGCCTGGCGCGCGCTGATGATGCGGATTGTTTCTTTTTCATTTTTGATCCTTCGAATGGTGTAAACCACAAAAAGAATCCGTCCGGAGAGGGAGAAACCTACCGTGGTCGACCGCCGTTCTGAAAGAGAATGCTCGAAGTCATCCCAATCCGGTCCCTCGGGATCGCTGAAAACGGTAGCCGCTTCCTCGAAAGAGACGCCGTGCTTTCTCCAGGTTGCCGATGGCTTTCCGAGCGTCCCAAGAGAACACATTAACGTATATACACTAATTAGGAGATGGTGTCAAGGCGGCTTTGCGCATTCACGCAACCAGGCTGGCGCGGAAATCATCTTTCTTAATGGGTAGAATGCTTTAGCTGTTGGTCTAACGCATGGGTATGGGTGGGTTAATCCGAACGGTCATTCTTGTTTGCGCGGCTCTCGTTGTTGTGGGGCAGGATGGGCTAACACGTCGTCTTACGCTGCCTGTGAATGCCGCAAAGCCGCCTGTCATTGTGGTGGGATTCGTCGGCGGTTTCGTGGCGCACGACAATATGGTCCATAGCGGAGTCCAACTCGCCGCGCATCTCCATGCCAGTCATCCTTCAGGCGTGTTCGTAAAAGTGTTTGAGAATCGGCGCAGGGAAAATGCTCACCGAGAAATCTTGAAAATTCTGGACACCGATCACAACGGAAAGCTATCTGACGAGGAGAAGAAAGAGGCACGCATTATCATTTACGGGATGAGCTGGGGCGGCTCGGAGACGGTCTCGCTTGCTAAAGAGTTAGACGGGGATCACATCCCGGTGCTGCTCACGATTCAAGTGGATAGCGTTGCCAAGATGCGGCAGAACGACCAGATGATCCCTGCCAATGTCGGCGAGGCAGTGAATTTTTATCAATCGGATGGGCTACTCCGCGGCCAGCCCAAAATTCGAGCCGCCGACGAAAAGCACACGAAGATTCTCGGGAATTATCGTTTCGACTACAAGTCGAAGAACATTAAGTGCGATAAGTATCCGTGGTTCCTCAGAGTATTCGCAAAGTACCACACGAGAATCGAATGCGACGCGGCAGTTTGGAGTCAGGTGGAATCCCTTATTAGTGCGAAATTGCCTCCGGCCTGAGGGGGCGGGCCGGCCGGCCCGAATAGTTCTATGCGAATACAACGCGGCTACATTTGCCGAATGGTTTTCAATCATCGCCGCCATCTCGCCGCGGAGTGTCCTTTAGCCCTTTCGCGGGAGAGGCATTACGCGCGAGAGTCACGGCGTGTTTCTCGGATGCGCTCTGAAGCGTTGCCCAGTCCTGAACGAATTCCGACATCGGCTCACGGCTGTGTTTGGGGCTTTTCAAGACATGGTCGATGCGCGTGAGCAATAATTCGTGAGCCAACTTTGGGTCAGAGTCCGGGGCAAGAACGTTGACTGCACTCAAGCCCACTTTGGTGGACTCGCCGTTCACCGAAGTCTCCATCCAAAGCAAACCATGTTCATCGACAGATGGCGTACCTCTTTCATCGAAATGTTTGAAAAAGCGTTTCAAATCTCCACGGTTATCGATGATGTCTTCCTGAATGTTCTCAACAACCATGGAGTCAAAGGCTTTGCGGTATTCCTTCCAGTCCTTTGACGTGCCAACGACGCGGGTTCGCTCTTCCGGGGCAACCGTTCCACTCTGTTTGTCTTGAGGCGGTACTCCCTGCACCGCGGGATGCCGCTCGAACTCGTGCCCCGGATTGAAACGCCCCGTCAGCAGGTAGGACCCCGCGACGGCGGGCACTGCGGGATCCGCGAAAAGAATCATGGGAATGAGGAATTTTTTCGAGCGATACAACTGCTCAGTTCCCGCACGAACTTCGCGGCTGCGCTTGATGGTTCCCGGCACCTGGGCAAAATGCAGCACGCGGAGATTCGATTCCGGATGGCGAAGCCCGTAGCGCGTAAACGAGCGCGCAACAGCTTTCGGCGAGGTCATCCCGAAGTCGTTCAAGTAATCGGGACGCGTCGCGTTCGGGAAATACGTATTGATTACGCGGCGCGTAAAATCCGCACAGTTTCGCGTGACGCCATTGAAATGATTCTCATTCGGCGAATCGTTGAATTCAGCGATTAACTTGCGATCCTGCTCTTCGGTGGTATCGATGACAAAGATGTAGACGCTGCGAATCAGAGTGGCCGCGACCATCTCTCTCCATTCGGACTTGTCACTGTTCATGCATGGAGCGCCCGCGCAGAGCGACGACAGGTAGTTCTTCCTGTATCTTTCTTCAAGCACATGCTTGATCTTGTAGGAGCCGAAGATAGGACGATTTTGTATGTCTTCGACTCCATAGAGGTAGACGTTCAGAGGAACGATGTTCCATTCAAACGACTGATCTTCGCCAATGTTGATGTAATTGCTCATCACCGAGCCGTGCTCACCGGGACCGCACAAGCGGAGTCTTACAGGGGAATCGGGACAGATACGCGAGAAATACACAGCGCTGTGCCCCGTGCCGGTGATCCGGTCGAGGCTAGTATCCAGGGACTCGTTGAGCACAACGCCGACGTCGCCATTAGCTCGAGGACAAGCAAAGCTTGCGAGCAAGAGGGCTAGAACGCAGGGGATTGCAATCGTGCGGAGAACCCTTCCTGTCACCAGTCCTGTCGCGAGGCGCCCGCGATCGATGAACGCGATCCTATGCACAACAAAATCCCCCTTTGAGTAATTTTGCCTTGCAGCCGGCAGCTCTTGAAATTACTGAAATCCGTTCAACTTGGATTTCGACGCTTCTTCATCGGCGAGGGGTTGGGCGGCATCGCGGACCATGCGAATGCCCGAGCACCTTTATATAGAACCCCGTGGAAACGAAAAAGTTGTGGTGACGTACAATAAGTCATGTGAATGGAGTAGATTGGGCGGGATCTCATCGCAAGTGATGGGCTTGAATTTAATCTTCGGAAACTGGGAGCAAAAAATTGCAAAAGGCTGGTTTGTCGATAGTTCCGAGCATCGCAACGATTCGCGAGGCGCAAGGATTCCTGGCGAAGCATTTCGCGCCGACGCGGCTGATTCATGCGCCGTTCCTTAGCCAAGCGACGGGCACGAGCGTCTATTTGAAATTGGAAACGGAGCTGCCGACAGGATCGTTCAAAGTGCGGGGCGCGTTCTGGGCGCTGGCCCAGAGGATGAAGCGGGGGGCGATTCGGGAAGTAGTGGCTTGCAGCACCGGGAATCATGGAGCGGCGGTGGCCGCCGCGGCAAAGGAGTTTGCCATTGCGGCCAGGATTTTCTTGCCGACGAACTGCAATCCGGTAAAGCGGGGGCACATCGCCGCGCTCGGAGGGGTGATTGTGGAGAGCGGAGACAGCGACCCGGCGTCCGCGTTCACGCTGGTGGCGGAGTACGCCAAGCAGCCCGGCGTGTATTTCCTGAACGATGCAACCGACGAGGACTTGCGAGCCGGTCCGGCCACGATTGGGTGTGAAATCGTGGAACAGTGTCCAGCGGCCAGCGCGATCCTTGTGCCGATGGGAGATACGGCGCTGATCCGCGGGATTGCGGCGGCAGCGAAGCAACTGGCGCCACAGGTGAAGATCATTGGCGTGCAAGCGGAACGTGCGCCGGCTTACTTCCTATCGTGGAAGGAAGGCAAAGTCGTAGGCACGGAAACATGCGACACGATTGCCGATGGGCTGGCGACGCGAACGCCGGAAGCCGCGAATGTGCGCGACGTGAAGAGGCTGGTTGATGACGTTGTCTTAGTAAGTGAAGAGCAGATGCTTCGCGCGATTGAGACGTTGCTACTGGAAGAGCATGTGTTGGCGGAACCGGCCGGGGCTGCGAGTACAGCGGCGCTGCTGAAATCCAGCGCCGGCTGCGGGGATCACGTTGCGCTGGTGGTGAGCGGTGCGAATATTTCGCGCGAAGTGCTCAGACGTGCCATCGAGATCGGCTAGCCAAGGTCGAACCCAAGAGACTCGATTCAGGTATTTACCCTAGGGAAGTTTAGGTAATTTCCCCCCTATTTTTTCCTCTGCTTCTAGCCCTAATTAGTGGGACGAGCCGGACTGGTCTTCGCACAGCAGACCTCCACAAGATTTGCCTCCGAGGGGGATGAGGTGTGTTGGCCAGTCCGGAAGTCGTAGCGCCGGTCGGCAGGATCTTGTAGATGCCACAATCCTTCAAACTAATCCAAGTCAGGAGTTTTTTTCGGGATGGGCCAACGAAGCGTCAGGGGGAAATCCATGCGCCTGCATGGTTTCTTGAGGAGAGATGTTAAAGAGAATTTGAAAGAAATCACTGGGACAAGGCAGGGGGCGGTGAAAGCAAGCAATCGCTGGGTTACGAGGAGTGCTAAACGATGAAATGCCGAATGTGGCTGGCGGGTGTATTGGCAGCCCTGCTGTGGGCGGCACCGGCAAAGGCTGACACTGGCGTCATCATTCGGACAACGGGAGGCCTGCAAGCGCTGCAGGTCTTGTGCCTCCTTCCGGCGACCTGCACTGTGGTTGGCGGGCTGGACGGCGCGTTGGGTCAGGTCTTTCTTGTGACTACGCCGCTCCCGCTGCAGACATTTCTGGGTCTGTTGCCGGGCAGCTTGACGGGATTTGTGGACGCCGAAGTGAATCAGTTACTGAGTTTGATTGGCGGCCTGAACCTTGTTCCTACGCCAATTTCATCGACACTCATGCAGGATCGAAGTTCTACGGCCTACCCTGCAGGTTCCACGACGCAGACAGCGTGGAACAGCTACGTCAATCAGCCCGCGGCATCGATTGTGGGGGTACAGAACGCGCAGAAGGCGTTCAACGTGAATGGAGACGGGATTGTCGCGGACATTGATACGGGAGTGGATCCGACGCATCCGGTGCTGCGACCAGTATTGGTGCCGGGAGACGGCTACGACTTCACGAGGAACCAGGCAGGTGGTTCCGAACTCAATGATCTTTCCCCGTGTCCGTTTGCGTCTACTTCTCCTTGCACGCCACCGCCCTGTAGCTCCACTACTTGCCCGCAGCCGGCGCAGGTGAATCAATCGTCAGCGGCGATATTGGACCAATCGTCAGCGGCGATACTAGATGGAAATTCACAATACAAGGCTTTTGGCCATGGGACCATGGTGATGGGCATCATCCATCTGGTGGCTCCCACCGCACAGCTCATGCCACTGAAGGCGTTCCACTCGGATGGGACAGCTTCGTTATCCGACATTTTGCGCGCGATCTACTATGGCGTGCAGAACGGCGCCAACGTGATCAACATGAGCTTCGATACCAAAACGAACTCCGCGGAGATGCAGAAAGCCCTCGATTATGCCAAGCAACAGGGCGTCATTTGCGCGGCGTCGGCGGGAAATGACGGGGTTCAGGAGACGGTGTATCCGGCGGCGTTCCAAAATGACGTGATGGGCGTGGCGTCCACGAGCGACCAAGATACGCGTTCTTCGTTCTCCAACTTTGGGAACGCCATCGTATGGGTCGCTGCTCCTGGAGAATCCATTGTGACCACCTACCCGTTCAACACCTACGCAGCGGGATGGGGGACGTCATTCAGTGCGCCATTCGTTTCGGGAGGGGCCGCGCTGTTGCACAACTTACAGGTGGCCATTAGCCAGTCCGGCGCCGCAACGGCAGTGGCGCATGCGGTTCCGCTGGATCCCAGTTGGGAGCTGAACCACGGGCGGCTCGACCTGGTCATGACTCTTGGGTCTCTGGGCGGTACGCCGGATTACGGGGTTTCTGCCTCGCCACCCAGTGCGACGATTACTGCCGGGCAACAGGCGAATTTCACAGTTTCCGCTGGGCCCGCCCACGGATTCGATCAGACGGTGACTTGGACTTGCACAGGCGCGCCAGCGGGGGCGAATTGCACAGTCTCGCCGTCATCGGTGACGCTTGACGGATCCAACCCCGCGACCGCTACAGTTACGTTGATGACCACAACCCGAGGATTGGCACCGCCGCTGGTCTTGCCGCGGGGCGCGCCGCCGTATCTGTGGGTGACGTTAGCGGCGTCATTCGCCTGGCTCGTTCTTTTCGTAACGCTTTACAGCTCGAGCCGCGCGGTGCGACAGCGGCCCGGCCTCGCTGCTGTCTCCGGACTCCTCGCCGTTTGCCTCTGCACCTATTCGTGCAACGGCGGCTACTCCACTCCGAACCCGCCAGGAGCCCTAACGCTCTCATCGGTCGCAGTTAACCCGGCTAGTGTTACTGGCGGGTCTTCTTCGACCGGGACGGTTACCCTGAGTGGGCCGGCTCCTAGCTACGGCGTCACCGTGAACCTCTCCAGCAGCGCGTCTGCCGCCACGGTCCCCCCAAGCCTGTCCCTGGCTGGCGGGGCCAGCAGCGCGGCTTTTATGGTGAACACCAGTCCTGTAACCGCTAGCACTCCGGTTACGATCACGGCCTCCTATGGCGGGGCGACCAAGACGACCTCACTCACCGTCTTGCCTGCCCAAGCATCTCCGACGCTCTCTTCGGTGACACTAAATCCCACGACTGTCACTGGCGGCGCGCAATCTTCCACGGGCACAGTGACGTTGAGCGGACCTGCACCCACCGGCGGTGCGCAAGTAATGCTTTCCAGTGGCAACGCGGCGGCTAGCGTGCCTGCCAGCGTGACTGTCGCTGCCGGAGCCAGCAGCGCGACCTTTACGGTGAGCACCGGCGCCGTGACCACTTCTACGCAGGTCACGATCACAGCCTCCTATGCCGGCGCGAGCAAAACAGCCTCACTCACCGTCGTGCCTGCTCAAACCGCTCCAACACTCTCTTCGCTGACGCTGAATCCCATGAGCGTGACTGGCGGCGCGCAATCTTCAACCGGCACAGTGACGCTGAGTGGGCCCGCACCCACTGGTGGCGCGCAAGTGCAGCTTTCCAGTGGCAATGGGTCGGCGAGCGTGCCTTCCACCGTGACTCTTGCTGCGGGAGCCAGCAGCGCAAATTTCACCGTGAGCACGAGCGCGGTGACCAGTTCCACTCCGGTCACCATCTCCGCATCTTACGCTGGGGTGACCAAGACCGCCTCGCTCACCGTGGCGCCTCCGGGCACTCCCGCCGGAACTTACACGCTTACGATCACGGGAACTTCAGGCAACCTCAGCCACGCCACAACGGTCAAAGTAACAGTGAACTAAGAGAATTCCCGGAACCCCTAGCCCTCCCGACGAACGCAGTTCCAAGACCCAGCAGATCTTGAGGCGAATCGGCCGACTGGCCATTTGGCCAATTACGCTCAGGGCAAGTTCCATTGCACTCCCCAGCCGTAAGTAGATCCTAAGAGAAGGGGAAACTGTCTCCCGGCAACGGCCAAAGGCGGATGGGCAATGGACGAAGCGAAGGCTGAGTTCAATTGGAGAGTGCCACGCGGAATTGCGCTCGCCGTGTGTCTGGCAGCCGCCTGGATGGCGGGGGGCTCGGCAGCGAGAGCGCAGGCTGCGCCAGCCGCCCAGGCGAAAGTCCAAGCTCCGCCAGCCGCGCAGGTGAAGCCTCAAGCTGCGTCTACTGAGCAGGTATCGGTTCCGACTTTCCGATTGTTGAATGCGAAGCAAGGACGCTCGATCGTGGATGCCGCGAAGGATCAGGACCAGACCGGGCGCGACCCTCAAGACTGTTCGCACCTCGTTCATCAGGCGTATCTCGAAGCGGGTTTTGAATACCCATACGCGAATTCGTTCGAACTCTACGCAGGGAATGAGAATTTTCAGCGAGTGAGACACCCGCGGGCTGGAGATTTAATTGTGTGGCCCGGGCATGTCGGCATAGTCCTGGATCCGATTGACCACAGTTTTTATAGCCAGGTGCGTACGGGTTTGGAGGCCCAGGATTACCTGGGAACCTATTGGAAGGCTCGCGGAAGACCGCGCTTCTACCGGTACAAAGTTGAAAAGGCCGAGATACTGACCGCCGTTCGGATACCGGCAGCGCCGCGAGCTGCCAATTCAAAGAAAACGAGCGATACGGCAGCGCTGGTCGAAGAACAATCTCCCGTGCTGGCTTCCAATGCAAACCGGCCGCCGAAAACGGTCTCCGAGCGAACGAAGGTCGTAAATAGTCCCGCTGCTGCGCTGCCCGTGACTGCAGTCGAGAGCAATGCTTTTGAGATTCCGCAAAGCAGCGCCATCGCGGCAGGCAACAAGCAGCCAACCAGCAGCCAAGTTGCTGACGCGATCTCGGATTTGACGAATGCCTCGGGAGAAATCTTGCGTTCGGATGACCCCTCAAAATTGGCCCTGCCAGTGGTCATCTTCGAGCGGTTCCAGGTGGAACGCTTGGAAATCAAACGGGACCACGGATGGGCGCATCTGCAGATGGATTCTCGCGCGACCATCGCGGGTGGCGAGACGAACTATAAGCAGCGACACGAAAAAGTTCGCTGGGAGCTGCGCAAAACAGCATCGGGCTGGGAAGCGGTCGCACCCGCGGATCGGACGTTTGTGCCGAGCGATGTAGCGGTGCGCAATCTGGCGGCGCAGCTCGCGCGGCTGACCGAAGGAGACGGCACCGCCGTGGATCAGGAGACAGTTTTACGGCAAGAGTCCCAGCTCGCCAACCTGCTGAGCGGACTCCTCGATAATAAGGCAGGCGCTTCACCGGGCACTCGCAAGCCTCAGAAAAGCAAACCACCTGTTGCCAGTGAAGAAAAATCGGAAAAGCCGGCCAAAAGTGGCGGTCCATCCTGATTCCAATTGCTGAAGTTAATGCTTTACCAAGGTACCCAAGACAAAGTACGCCTTTGGAGTAAATAGACCTGATACGGCGGGAGGCAATAGGACTCATGCATGAATGAAACTATAATTAAGAGCCTCAAGTGGAGCACCCGTCTAAGAGGACAAACGAGCAATCAACGTGGGTGCGGAATTCCTTGGATTCCAAATACTATTCGTTGATTTCTTCACCACTGGACCGTTTTGTGCTCCTTCCTGGTTACCGTCAGTTTCTTGGCGGTTGTCGCAGTCGCTGCTCAGAACGGCCACGCCGTATATACGAGCGACAATTCGGACTGGTGGTCTCATACTCGAATACTCAAATTTGACAAAAAGAGCGTGGTTCAGAACCGGGAGCCATCAGCTTCGAATTTCCAGATTCTGGGACTCGATCTGGGCGATGACATTTTCAGTAAGGCTGAGGTTAAACTTGGAAAGGCCGCGATCATGGCTTGAAAGCCCGACTCAACGGGTTACTCGATTGGGGTGGATGGCAAGCTCTCAACCACTGGGCACTGACTGGTGATGGTCGGAACGGAACTGGTGTTCGGCATTGCTGATACTTGCGGGAGGGCAAAGGCGACGTAGACTCCGCCCGATTTCGACTTGGGATCTTTCCCACCTCCGGCGGCGATGACGACGAATTGGCGGCCGTTCACTTCGTAGGTAGCGGGAGTGGCGTTGCCGGAAAAGGACAGCGTAGTCTCCCAGAGCAGCTCGCCGGTGGACTTATCGAAGGCGCGGAATTTTTTGTCGAAGTCGGTTGCGCCGATGAACAGCAGCCCGCCCGCGGTGACGATCGGCCCGCCGTAATTTTCTGTGCCGGTGTTCTTTTGTCCTTCCGCAGCGAGTTCCGGGTATTCGCCGAATGGAATTTTCCAAACATATTCTCCGGTGTTCAGATTGATGGCGTTCAAAGTGCCCCAGGGAGGAGCGACGGCGGGATATCCATCCGGGTCGAGAAACTTGTGGTAGCCGGTGAAACGAAACTTCATGGAGGCCGGGGCCGCCGTGGAGCTTGCGAGTTCTTTGCTCTCGCCACTCATCAAGAAACTGATGAGCGCGGACGCTTGATCATCCGTCAAATTAGGAAGGCCAGGCATTCTGCCTTTTCCATTCTTGATGGTCGCGGCAATCTGCGCGGGAGTCAGCCGATCGCTCACTGCGATCAGAGAAGGCATCGCGGGTGGTGAACCGGTCATTTTTTCTCCATGGCAGACGCTGCACTGGCTCATGTAGATGCCGCGCGGACTATTTTCGCCGGTGTTCGGGGCGAGAGCGCCGGTCCAGGCCATCTCATTCGAATTGATATAGATGATCGCGGTCTCAGGGTCCACGGCGGGGCCGCCCCATTCGGCCCCACCATCGAAGCCCGGAAGAATCACGGTATCTTTTCCGACACTGAAGGGAACAAACTGGCCCTCGCTGCGGAATTTCTTGAAATTCTCCAAGGCCCACTGATGCGCTTCGGGCGTACGCGTGGTTAGAAGATCTTCGGTGAGCATCTCACGCGCGAAAGGCGCAGGGCGAGACGGAAGTGGCTGCTCGGAAGCAGCAACTTCGCCGGGTACGCTGCTCGGCGGATACTTGCGAGACTCGATCGGGAAAAGCGGATTTCCTTTGGTGCGATCGAAAAGGTAAACGCAACCTTGTTTTGTAGTTTGCGCCACGGCATCGATTTCCTTTCCGCCACGCTTTACGGTGAGGAGCGCGGGAGGAGAAGGGAAATCGCGATCCCAAAGATCGTGGTGCACGCCCTGAAAATGCCAGATTCGCTCGCCTGTGCTGGCGTTCAAGGCAATCAGACAATTTGCGAAGAGATTATCGCCAACGCGATCGGCGCCGTAAAAATCAAATGCGGCAGAGCCTGTCGGAACGTAGACAATTCCTCGCTGGGGATCGAGAGTCATTCCAGCCCAATTGTTGGCCGCGCCACTGGTCTTCCACGCATCTTTTGGCCACGTGTTGTAGCCGAATTCACCGGGATGCGGAATGGTGTGAAACGACCAACGCAGCTTGCCGGTTCGGGCGTCGTAAGCGCGAATATCGCCTGGGGGCGCCGGGAGAGTCTCGGGGTTGCGGCCACCGAAGATCACCAAGTCCTTGTAGACGATGCCTGGACTGGTGAGATCTACAGATTGCGCAGCGGCAGGCTCGCGGCCCAGATTTTCGCGAAGGTCGATGCGGCCGGCGTTTCCGAAAGACGGAATTGGAGTGCCGGTGGCGGCGTCCAGGGCGTAGACGAAGTTCATTACGCCAACCAGAATGCGCTTGTCCTTGCCGTCAGCCCAGTAGGTGAGCCCGCGATCCGGCTGGGTTCCACGGATTCCGGAGTCAAACTTCCATAAGAGCTTGCCTGTTGCGGCATCCAACGAGAAAACTTTTTGCGCCGGAGTGATTCCGTAAAGCACGCCGTCGATGATAATGGGGCTTGTCTGAAGACCGCCTTCTTCCTGAGTGCCAAAACTCCAGGCGACGGCGAGGCGCTTGACGTTGTTCCGATTGATCTGCGCGAGCGTGGAATAGTGATTGTTCTCGGGCGCGCCACCGTAGGTCGGCCAATCCTGCTGTTCCTGACTCGATGCGCTAGATCCTGGGGGGGTTCTTGCCGCCCTCGCGATCAGTCCTAAAGTGACCACCGCAACCAGCAGAGCGAGAAGCGATGCTCGGGCAGGAAAAATCTTCATGGGATTAGAATCCAGGACCGGTCAATCGGCGGGCGAAGTCGGGGAGCCGGAAAGGCTTTCGGCGGCTTCGCGGGCGCTTGGGTAGGATTTCAAGAAGCGATCGGCGTTAGCCAATTTCAAGACGCCATCAATCATCCCGGTGGTGCCGGCAAGGCAAAGCGCGCCGCCGGCTGTTTTCAAGCGGGAAAAACAATTCACGATTTTTCCCAAGCCACCGCTGTCGAGTTTGCTCAATTTGCTGAGATCGAGGACGACACTGGTGTGCCCGTCAAGGAGCAGTTGATCGAAAGCGAGCTCCAGCTGCTTGCACTCGACGCCCATCTGGAGCGGCCCGCCCAGCTCGAGAATGATGATCCCTGGTTTGAATTCTTTTCTTACGATTTGCACGAGCACCTTTCGTGAAGCTGCATGATTCTAAAGAGGACAACGGGACAATTTCAAGAGCGATGCAGCGCACGCAGGAAGAAGACTCAGGAACCCGGTGCGCCCTTGGCTGCGACTGCATCTTCTTCCTGATATGGAAACTCACGAATCATGCGCGCGCAAGCGGTAAGGGCTTCCAGAATCGAGTTTCCCCATCCGGTGGGAAGAATCGGAGCAATCTTCTGATTGACTTGCTTGTCTGCCTGCGCGAAGTAGCGCGCAAATTGTCCCTGGGGAGGCGCAGCGAATTCTCTTACGGTGATGACGAAGCGGACCTCTCCGGTTCCTTGCGGCTTCTTGAACGAGAAATGATGCAGCAGAGCCAGTTCCTCGGAGACATCCTTTTGAGCAAATTTCCAATCGCTCACAAAACCCTCCGGCCGAAAATCGCAGTGCAGCTGATGAATGGAATTCAGGACAGGCGCATCTTAGGCTGCGCGAGGGACCAAGTCAACGCAGGGAAAAAAAACGATGCTGCTGGCTGCCGCGAATGGAGTCCGACTAAGGATAAGTAGGGATACTCAACGCGCGCTTGCAGATTTGGGGACCTGGCGCAGGCCCAGAACGCGCATTAGGGTTTCCTGGACGTGTATGAGCTCACGCTGTCGTTCATGTTCTTCTTTTGTGCGGTCGCTTAAAGCTTCTTTCAACAAAATCAGATTGCGGCGAAATTCGAGCTGGGCAAGAACCAAGCGGCTTAACGCTTTCAGCGCCTCTTTTTGCTCGGGAGCCAGTTCGCGGGGCGCGCGGTCAACGACGCAGAGCGTGCCGAGGGCGTAGCCATCCTCGTTGATGAGAGGTGCGCCGGCATAGAATCGGATGTGCGGGTCGGAGACGACCAGTGGATTATCGCGAAAACGTTCATCGGCGAGCGCGTCGGGGATGACGAAAACATCGGATTGCAAAATCGCGGTGGAGCAAAAGGCGATGTCCCGCGATGTTTCTGAAGCGTCGAGGCCTACGCGAGACTTGAACCATTGGCGATCTTCATCGACAAGGGAGATGAGCGCGATGGGTGTATTGCAGACATGCGAAGCCAGCAGCGTGAGGTCGTCGAAGAATTGCTCGGGGTCGGTGTCCAGGATGGCGTATTTATCGAGGGCGATGACGCGGGCTTCTTCGTTAGCTGGCTTGGTGATGGCCATGGGCAACCTCCTGCGCGATACTTTCTCCCGGGCGGATGCTGGCCGGGTCGGAATCATACCCCAAATCGGCGCATCTGGCGCGTCGAGTAAATTCATGTCACGGATATGGAGGGAAGGCGTATGAAGTGGATTACGCGTGAACATGTAAAGGTCGATCGCGTGGCGTGCCCCTGGCTGATCCGAAAATTTGTGGACTCGCAAGCGGAATTTCATTTTGTTCCGGCGGAGCAAGTGATGAGCGAAGCGCAGAAACTTGGAGCAATGCCTTTTGATGTCCCAGCCGTGGAACTGGGCCACCATGGCAAAGAATGTTCGTTCGAGGCGATTCTGAAGAAATACAATCTGGCGGGGGATCCGGCGCTGGTGTTGCTTGGCAAGATCGTGAATGGCGCGGACACCGACAACACGTTGTGGCAGCAGCCGGAGGGCGCGGGGCTGAACGCCATCGCGGAAGGGTTTCGCCACCTAAATTTTAAGAACGACCACGAAATCAATGCGGCCGAGTGGATTGTTTACGATGCGCTGTACGCGTATTGCCAAGAGATGGTGAAGCGCGGGAAACCAGACGGAGCTTTCCGTTGATGGAAGTGAAGCGATCAAAGCCGGAAGAGGCAAGCTGGGGGTGAGCATCGCGGAACGCACAACACACTCCTTGGGAATTGAGCGCAACGTGGCGGCAGCTTCCGGCGCAGTGTTTCTGGTCGGGCTTGGCGAGGAGCTTTGGAAAAAGTTTCTCCCGAAATATCTGGAATCCCTTGGAGCGAGCGTTGCGGCGGTCGGCCTTTTCGGAACAGCGGAAGATTTTTTCGACGCCATCTACCAATATCCGGGTGGCTGGCTTGCGGATCACTGGGGCCGGAAGCGGGCCTTCCTGATTTTTCTTGCGGTCGCCGTCGCAGGTTACTTCATCTATCTTTCGAGTCCCGCCTGGCCCTACCTATTTCTGGGATTGGCGTTTGTCATGGCCTGGCAGGCCATGGGATCTCCCGCTATGTTTGCGACGATTGGAGACGCGCTGCCTAAGGAAAGGCGGTCGATGGGCTTCACCATTCAGTCGACGCTGAAGCGCATTCCCATGGTGGCCTCGCCGCTCATTGGCGGGGCGATGATCGGCGCGCTCGGTCTGCAAAAAGGCATTCGCACGGGACTTCTAGTCTCAATTGGACTAGCGGCGTTGGCGGCGGCGTTGCTCTCGTTTCTTCGATTGCCTGCGGCGGCTCTCGATACGGTAAGGATGAGCGGAGTGTGGGACTCCTTTCATCCTACGCTGAAACGGCTGCTGGCTTCTGACATCGTGATCCGGTTGTGCGAGGGAATGGCGGATATTTTTGTGGTTCTCTATGTGACGAACGTCAGTGGCGTCACGATCCCGAAGTACGGAGTGCTTGTAGCCATTCAGTTGATGACGGCTATTCTCATTTACGTGCCGTCGGCAAAGATTGCGGCTCGAGTTGGACGAAAACCGTTCGTGATTGCAACGTTCTTCTGTTTCGCCTTGTATCCGATAACTGTTATTCTCGCCCATAACTTCGGAGCCCTGATTCTTGCTTTCATCGTTGGGGGCCTGCGGGAGATCGGTGAACCATCCCGAAAGGCCATGATTGTGGATTTTGCCGGAGAGCAGTTGAGGGGGCGGACCGTGGGGCTGTACTACCTCGTGAGGAACCTATCGATTACGCCCGCGTCGGCCATCGGCGGGTTGCTCTGGAAAGTGCGTCCTGAGATTCCGTTTGTAATTGCGGGGTTCATCGGAGTTGCCGGGACGCTGTTGTTTGCGGTATCCGTTGAGGAGCAGCACGCGGGCTAGATTTACGTCACATCCCCACGACGGCAGGGAATATCGCTCGACTTCATCCGCGTATTCGTTAGAATTCACGCGCTTGGGATTCTCTCTTTATAGTTAATTGGAGACGCGCCATGAAGATGCATCTACGTTTACAAATCATGGTTCTTGCAGCGGCGGTCCTACTCTCGACGCTTGCGGGAGCGCAGGCCACCACCGCGCAAACCGCGAAAGATAGTTACACGCCTGCTCCTGAGAATTTGAAGGCACGCACCTCGTTCCAGGACGCAAAGTTCGGGATGTTCATTCATTGGGGAGTGTACAGCGTGCTCGGCGACGGCGAATGGATTATGGAGACGCGGCCGATCAATCGAACGGATTACGCGAAGGTGCCGGCGTTTTTCAATCCAAT
>Ga0179592_10000191_pt1 | contig 25412 bp, 37 predicted proteins | sample CZODoug2_1_08_16_FD_148623 | JGI IMG/M metagenome (GOLD analysis project Ga0179592, IMG submission 148623) | Vadose zone soil fungal communities from Angelo Coast Range Reserve, California, USA - CZODoug2_1_08_16fungal (Illumina Assembly) | ecosystem: Environmental > Terrestrial > Soil > Vadose...
CGCCCGTTTTAGCTTCACGCAGAAATCGAAACGCGGGCGATCGAGAAAAGTCGTAGATAGTTAAAACGGGCGCGCGGCCCCAGGCGCGAGATCAGCGGCGGCCGGGCGCATCCCCACGTGAAATTGACGCAATAGAGCGGCCGGCGCACAGTAGATGGGCACCGGGGAGGCGTCGTTACGGCTCCTCCCCGGCACCCCTGACCACATACTGCAATTGAGGTGCAACACGTGGCTACCATCAAGAGTATCACCGCTGTCCGCCCGGCCGACCCTGTGTTCCGGCGATTGAGGGTGTTGTGGCGGCTCCAGGACCGCCTCCAACGCCGCGGCGGCGACAGCAGCGCCATCGACGAAGCAGTGCGGCGGGCCGAGCACGCGGTTAAGCGAGTCCGACGTGAGATGTGGCGGCCAATCTGGGGGCTCTTCGCGTTACCCGAGTCGGGGACGCGCACTTGAGCGAGGATGTGCCGCCATACGCCCCGACGAACCCGAGCCCGATTCCAGCGAACACCGACGCTATCGCCAAGGTCCAGGCCGCGGTAGCGGAAGCGCTAGACGTGCAGCGACAATCGACCGCGCTCGCGGCCGTTGTATTGGCGGACCTGGCAAGCAAGCTCAGCAGCAGATTCGACACCTTCGCAACTTGGCTATTGGCGGGTTTCGGAGGCGCCGTCGCGTTGATGTTAACGAGTCATGACGCGGTCACTCTCGTTTCGCGATACACAATTCGGACTGACGCCAAGCTATTTTGTGCGGCGGTTATCGTCACCGTCATCGAGAAGTATATTGCAATCATCGTAGTCGCTGGATCAGAGGGCGCCATTTCGAGCCGCACAATAGTCCTCGACCATATCAAGCTTCGACGCGAAGCCAATCTACTGCCGAGTTTGGACGCTAAGCTGGTCACGGCTGAGATCGTTAGGGCGATCTTCCCTCCGTTTCGATCGCTCGCCGAAAGGCCCGCCAGAAAGGCTGAACAGGGTGACCATGGGGCGGGCATGCGGCGATTGGTGAGACTTTCGCAGGTACAAGGTCTGCTGCTTCTGGTTCAGATCGTGCTGTTTCTCGTCGCGCTCGGAACGATCATTCGGGCATTGCCGGGCTGAGCCGTGGGCTTTCGCTTTCGCCGCTCGATCCGGATCTTGCCAGCCCTTCGCCTCAATATCGGCAAGCGCTGCCCGTCCGTGTCGGTCGGCCTCCGCGGCGCGCATGTCACGTTCGGGCATGGGCAGGTGCGCGAGACGGTCGGACTGCCAGGGACGGGCCTCAGTTACACCCACGTCGACGGGCGGCTCAAAACCGCCGCAAAGTCGCCAGGGCAGGCGCGGCCGACGACGGATGCCGAGCCATTGCCGCAAGGCCGAGCGTGGTGGGGCTGGCTGTGGATTGCGGTGTTCCTGGCGATCGCAGGCTACGTGGTGTGGCTGCTGTGGTGAGGGGAATCCAAACGAGGGCCGGCCATATCGGCTACCGCGATCAGCTCGATCGCGCGCGCCGATTTCTCGAACGGATTCGACGGGGCTATGAAGGCATCGAAGATATGGATGACGTCGAATTTCAGGACATGGTGTGGTCATTTTTCCAACACTGCTGGCATGTCAAGGACTGGCTGCACCATGACCCCTTGGCATCGACCGCCCAAAAAGCTGCAGCCATCGCCCTGGCGCACCAATCGGACGCCTTGATGATGTGCCGCGACCTGTGCAACGGCACGAAGCACCTGAACCTCAGTCATCCGAGTTCGGGAGTCGGCGCCAGTCATCAGTACGTGGATATGGATATCGACACCGGCGTGGGTCGCTACGAGGTCGATTGCATAATCGATGATGGCCACGGGACCCTGATTTCGGGGAAGCGCCTCGCCCGCGATTGCATTGCTGAGTGGGAGCGCATTCTGGCGTCACAGGGCTTGGCTACGGCGCGATTGAGCTGATGATGGATCACGGAGTCCGTTTTGCCCGGCAGCCGAGGCCCTCACCAAATACACAGGAAGGCCGTGGCGCGACGCGCGCGCCGGCCGTCCAGCACGTCCCGATATTTAAGGTCCTGCTGTTGCTGGAACTGTTGGCGTTGCTGGTATAGAGTCTCACCTTGATCATTCCGGAGTGGGTTAGAAAAAACGTAGTCTTCGTCGCCTACCGGATGGCCAGCGGAGAAATGCGCTTCTTGGGCTCGGCATTTTTTCTGGGTCGAGCACCGGAGGGCTACACTCGCGGCCTTGGACCAGCGAGCGGCCTTCGGCTAGTGACCGCGAGGCACTTACTCGACTACGTTCGGAAGCGCGGCCTGGCCCATATCTTTGTCCGGGTCAACAACAAGAATGGCGAAGCGGTGTGGATCATCTCCGAGATTTCGGATTGGAAATATCACCCGACCGATCCGGCAGTGGACCTGGCGATGGTGCCCTTCGGCATTCTCTCCGACTGGGATCACATTGCCGTGCCGAGCGTTTCTGGTTTCACTCCAGCGTTAGCTTTGGAGCATGAGGTTGCGCTGGGCGAGGAGGTATTCATCGTCGGCCTGTTTCGCCATCACCGTGGACAAAAACGCAATATCCCCATCGTGCGTGTGGGCAACTTGGCGGCATTGGATGAAGAGAAGGTCCAAACAGCCGAAGGCCCGATCGACGCATATCTCATTGAGGCGCGATCCCTCGGGGGATTGAGTGGCTCACCTGTATTTTTGAATTTAGGGACCGTCAGGCAGATCAAGGGACGGGTGGTAGGGGCAGACACAGGCGGAGGAGGTCCGATAATAATTCTGCTGGGGCTAATTCACGGCCACTATGACACGCCGGCGCCTACAATTGATTCGGATGCTGATGAAGGGCTGACACCGGAGCGCATCAACACCGGAATCGCGATCGTAGTGCCAGCACAGAAGATCATGGAAGCATTCGATGCCAATTCGCCGGCTACGGCGCAGCCCGTTCCGTTGGCCTTGCGATATTTTGCCGACGCTGAGCTAGCGGATCCGAACCTCGTTCTCTGAGGGTTCGCAACTGGCTCGCTGATGGGGGCTGATCCCTCATCAAACGCACGGAGAAGCCCGCAGTGCGCGAAATCGGAGGCAGCGCTCTGTTCAACTCCGATGCACGGCCAGGTTTTTCGTGCTCCGGTTTGCATCGGGGCGGCCTCGGAGGTGGGAGGATGACGCGGGACTGTACTGCTACCGAATCCGGACCTCTAGATAGTTAAAGCAAGCCCCGCTTTGAACCTGCTGGAGGAGGACCCATGGCAACTATTGATCCGATCGACCCCATAATGCGCCAATGTACAGTGTCGCCTATTTTGGCAGGCTGTCCGACGTGCGAGGATTCAGTCGGACCATCCTTTCATTCAGCGGACGCGACAATCGCCCCGCAGGCAAGCTCCGCGTTATCACACGGAAATTGGCCCCGCCGCCCGATAGATCTCGATCTAGATATTCCGGAGGGATGGAGGATGCGGCGTAAGAAGCAAAGGAACGTTGCCAATGGTCGTCGTCCGCAAAATAATCTCCCGCTTTGGCGATTGCATCGTCGCCCGTGAACCCAAGAAATACCAAGGTGCTCGGAATGCCCATTGACGCTAATTTCCATGCCATTGCGATCCGGTTGGACAACTGATAGCAGCGGTCGCGGGAGATAAATATGCCGGGATACGCATGCGATAGCGCAACCGAAGCTTCATCGATTGCCTGCCCGATCCGATTGTGATTTTCATCGGTTTTCTTTTGTGCGTCGGATGTCTTCCGTGTGGCGCGGGGCTTGAGCTTACAGTCAAATTCGCTCGCGTGCGCTTTCGCCTCGACAAGCACCAGTGCCGATCCACTATTCATCGTTGCCGCGACAATCAAATCCCAATTAGGAATATTTCCAGCATGGGCAAGCCACCACCCCTGCAGTATCGATTGATTGATCTCGTCCAGAAACTGACTGGTCGCGTCAAACAATCTGGACTCATCGGGTTCGGCCCACGACTTAGGCATCCGAGTCGCGTCAGGTGCGATAACAAAGCCCTGATCTCGCGTCCAGTTCCGAACCGTGTCCAGAAACCCCGCCGACTCTATCCAGTCGAGGACGTGTCGCCTGCTGCCATCATATTGCTTAGTGTTGGTCACGCCGAACTCTTTGACACTCTTGCGAAGTATTCTCGGATCATACACTTATAGGCATTTTTCCCAAGGCGCGCTATGGCGTTCGGTATCGGTAGGCCGGCAACGCCCCCAGCGCGCCTCTGGCTCATCTCCACTCCGAAATCGGGCCAGCCCTCCGAAGTCCCGACCGCATCGGCCGCCGCAGGTCGACCGTGACGCCGCAGTGCCTATGAGAAGCAGACCCTCGCGTGGATTACCAAATACCCTGGTCTTTACCTCACCGCGCTATAATCGCAGGAGTGGTTACTGAGTTAAAAAGCGCGACCGATAAACTAACTGACGCACCGCGGCGTACTCGCGATTTCCGCCAGGCGCATGACGAATGGATCGCCGGTGAAGCGTCGAAACAGTCGGAGAAATATTTGCTCGGCATTGAAACTAAAGCAATTGAATTGAAATTGTTCAGTCTGTGAAAATATCCCTACAGATAGAAACCCATGATCGTCGAGTCGGTTTCGAGATCGCGGGCATAGGCAACACGCTCTCTTCCGGCACTCTGGTTGATGCTCCCGGCGGCGTGAAGATCGAATATCGGGGCGCCGTTGGCCGGAAAGGTTTAGATATACCTCTAGTTCTACAGTTCATAGTCGACGCCAGCATCAATGTCGACTTGGCGCTTTTCGCCGCGTGGCTCTATGACAAAGTGGAAGGTAAGAGAGTTGAGCGAATCATTGTTCGGCACACTGTGATAACGGAGATCACGGCGGAAACGATTCGCTTGGCGATTGAGGAGGAGATTGAAATTGAAAAGTAGCGCCGAGGACAGCATACAATCAAATGACTGCACGCGGCCTGAATGATGCAGAGCGCGGACTATTTTGGCCACGGGGCGTGTCTGCATCCTAATCGACAATTGTGAGCATGGCCGCGACCGCGGGGTCGCCGATGGCTTTATGGAGGAGGCAACGCAATGAATGGAATCGATATCGCCAATTTTGGTTTCTCGCTGCTCGGCGGCACGGCGGGCGGGCTCGCGATCGCCTCATGGCTCGGCAACAGAGTCATTTCTCAAATGCTCGAACGCGAGCTTTCCGACCACCAGGCGAAGCTCGATCGGCAACTTGAGTCTCACAAGGCGCAATTACGCACCGCGGGAGATATCGAGCTTGAACGCCTTCGAACTGTTGGTGCGATCGCCAAGGTTGAGCACGAAGTAATGTTTAGTCGGCTCCAGGATCGCCGCGCAGAGATTGTGGGATTGCTCTATAGCAAATTAGTTGACGCGGCGAGAAGGACCGGCGATTACGTAGGCACCCACGGCGCCGATCGTTCGCCTGAGGTCATCGCGGCGCATAAGGCTGCGGGCAAGGCGAATTGGGATCTTTTCGACTACCTTGATCTGCAGAGGATATGGCTGCCAAAGGAGTGTTGCGAGAAAGTGGAGGCATTTACTGATGAATTGCGGGACCTGGCCGTTACTCGGCAGGTGTTTAGCTTGGATCGCCTGGGCTCCGAGAGCTTTTATGAGCGTAGAAGCGATGAACTATTGAGGATCTGGGATAAATTGCAGAAAAAGGTGCCAGCAGCACAGGAAGCGCTCGCCCAGGAATTTAGGATTCTTGTTGACCCGCGGCTTTCGCGTCTGACGGATTAAACGAAAATGGGTTTCTGTTTCCGCCGCTCGTCTCGCGTCCTTCCCGGCATCCGCCTCCACTTCGGCAAGCGCGGCGTATCAACGTCGATTGGGTTTCGCGGCGCGCACGTCACGGTAGATCATGGCCAGGTGCGGGAGACGGTCGACCTGCCCGGGACCGGTTTGAGTTATACCCACGTCGAGGGAACGCGTAAAACCGCCGTAAAGCCCGCAGGACAGGTGCAGCCTGCGATGGATGCTGAGCCATTGCCGCGGGGCAGGGCGTGGCGGGGCTGGCTGTGGGCAGGGTTGGCGATCGCTATTGTGACGTGGCCCGTATGGCCTGCCCGATGACGACCGCTATCGAACTACTGAATCGCATTCCCGCGACGTTTTGGGGCGTCTTGGCTGGCTCGTTTTTCTCCCTCGGCGGTGTCGTGCTTTCGAATCGCAATTCGGCACGTAACCAGCAGCGTCAGTTAGAACACGACCGGGATACTCGCAGACTCGAACGCGAGATGGCACTGCGGAAGGACGTATACCTCGCGGCCGCCGAGTCGATTTTCGCTGGTTTGAGCGCAGTCGGTAGCCTTTCGAATCTCGCGCTCGACCCGCTGGTGATCCTCGCGGAGTACCGCGTAAAGGCGCCGGCCGTCGCGAAGATCAATATCATCGCCGAACCTCAAACCTTGAAAGCGGTCAACTCTGCGCTATTGTCATTGGACTCGGCCCTGATACTGCTACAGGCGGCCCGGATCCCGGGGACTGCCATCAAGTCTCAACTACAGGTCAAGAATGGCCTCGTAGAGCGAGCCCTTCGCGATCAAACTCGATCGATCGAGCTGATGAGGGAAGAGAACTTCAGAGGGCGCTCGGATCCGGTCAAATGGGAGGCGATCCAGCGGAACTACGCGTTCGAAACGAAGCAGATCGAGACCGGTTTGGCGGAACAAAATCGATTGCAGAGGGAACTGCAGGAGGCCCAATTGGCCCTTTCCGAACAATGCATGACTTACCTCATCAATCTGAACCGTCTCTTGCCGCCGGCAATCGCGCTGGTGCGATCCGAACTCGGACTGCCGATCGATCAGGCCATTTTGGTGGATATGTTCGACGAAATAACGAAGACCCATGCTGCCGATTTGACCGTCGTCCTCGATAAGGCTCGGGAGCAAATGGCAAAGCAGGCCGCACCACCAGCCCCGCCGGTCAGCTAGGCGATACCTGGGCGATGGACTAGAGTCCGCGCACACGTTCCCACTTTTGTAGAAGGGGAAAGAGAACTTCGGCCGTTTTTCTACTTCAGATCGATGCTGAGAGGTTCAACAAAGCGTCCCCCCGATTTGAACCTACAGGGATGGTGGCCGCACCTTAACTGACGGCTCAAATCGGGGCTCGTCATCTCCGGTGGCACAATGGCGCCAAGGCGCAAGCTTTATCTGGTGCATCGAATCCTTCTTCGCGCTAGAGTAGGTCCATCGCGGCGACGCGCATAGCAAGAAGCTGACAGCGAGGTATGTCTACACCTAACCTAGTCAATTCCACGGCGGTGCAACTCGTCCGTGAGGCCGTACATGAAGTTGACACTCGTGACGGGCTGGAGGCGTTGCTTTTGGTTCTTGAGAAAATGAATGGCCAATTTGGATTCGTCACGGAGGCCCCACTCATTGCATCGGTATGCGTCCAGATCCAGCAAAAGATCGCCCGACTCACATCGCAGACACACGGAACGCTACCTTCCCAAGGGAGCTGACATTCCATAATTTCGCCTCACGCAGGCCGCTAGTTCATTTGGTGACGACAGCGACGAAAGGCATGGGAGCCCGGTTGCCGTCCAAGAGCGTGGTGTTCACAATTTTGGCTTGTATCTTGTATCGATCTACCCGGGAGGGGAATGATGCAAAAAGCGGCGATTTCAGTGTTATGCGTTTCGCTGTTGGCACTATTGGCATTTGCCTTTTTTGGCTGGCAAGTCACCGCATTTCAAGGCGAAGTGCTACGCACTTTGTTCGCGTTGATGTTAGGTGCTTTCGGATTTTTGATACCAGGCTTTGTAAATATCAGTCTGAAAGCAGGGTCGTTTGTTCGCGCCGGCGGCGCGATGGCTTTATTCATTGTGGGCTACATTTTCTCCCCTCAGTTTCTTGTTGTAGGTAACCATGCAAGCTTAAGCCTTGGATCATTGGGTTGGTCTCTAATAGCATTGGGTTCTATCGTCCTTAACGGGGTAGCGATTCTCTTCGGACCTTTGTTTGAATGGATCGAAACTCGAAAGAAAAAAAGCGTCACACTTCGCATGGGCAATGGCACGGAGATAAAATTGTCTGGAAAGTTGTCGAGCGAACACCTTGCTCAACTCTTAGGGTCAATAGAGAAATCCAGTGATGCCGCAGGCGAAGACCCGAAAAAAAACTGACCGTTCTGCTGTAATCGGTGCCGGGGCTGCAGGAGGCGGGATAGGATCTATTATTGCGGCATTGGCGACCAGCCTGCCACCGCAATCAGTAACGCGATTAGTTCTTACGGTTGCTGCGCCATCGATAGCAGTGCTAATTAGCGGCATTGGGTTATTTCTCAAGACGGCATACGTAGACCCTTACGTTAATAAGCTAAAGCATCAAGCACTCAGCAGCGCGATGGAGACGATGCTCGCGGACGCGCGGGCGGAGCGTGAGCGGATATGGTCAGATGCACGATCCACTGCTGAGCACAAGAGGAAAGTGACCAATTTGGTGCAAGATTTGGAGCAAATCAAACTACAGCGCATGACGGAGCGAATGGAAATTGTGCTATCAGACTAGATCATTGTCGGCGTGCGAGGTCGTCAGCGTTTGCAGCCTCTCACACTACGAACCTAGGACAGCAACCATGCCGGCGACTTGCGAGGGATGTGTTGCCAAAATAGACGGACCTTTCCCGCTCGGGTCGGGTCCGCTTCCCACCTTGAGGTCGACGGGGTAGGTGGCGGGGTAGGACACTCGACTGGTAATCGAGAAAGGCCTATAGAACACGGCATATTATTCGCCGATGCGGTGCCCAGCCGTCCACCGCCGCACTTCGGCGCGATTTCGATCTGTCGCGCGAGACGGACCACCTCATGCCTACGTGGGCCGGTGACAGCAACGAGGATGAAAATCTCGCCCTCGCTTGTACGTGCTGCAATTAGGAGCTAAAAACAGATGGGATCCGCGCACGGTGTGCGATCCGAATCCCACAGGCGCGGATCTGATCGCGGCCAGCCGCACTTGCTGCGGCGTCCAACTCGACCGCAAGGATCAAGATGTGGACGCGATGTGGAAAATCCTGATAGATCGTGGGGTACGCCGTGAGCCGAGGTAGGCGTAGCAGCAGCTGCCTCCGCCGAAGGGGTCTCGACGGCCGAAAAGACTGGCATTTTTGAGGTCACCCCGCTTCCACACGGCGCGGGTGATGTTTGCGCCGATGCTAGATTTGTGCTTGTTTTATAGGTATTGGACGTCGTACCACGACAAAGACGAGCGCCCGTGTGGACCGTTGCGTGGATTCCGGGGCTCAAATTCCCGCCGGCAGTCGCGACGGGGGCAATGCTCAAAGCGTAAGGGCTCGCCCAAAAGGAGGGGATTATGCGACAACAATGCGTGGTCCGTTCGCGTCCTTGGCATGATAGTGCGTAGCATCTGCCCCTCCTAAATCTTGGATGGCACTTATGTCGACTACCCGGCTCATTGTCATGTTCGCGATCGTTGTCGCTTTGGTCGGTTGCGCTACGCAGCCCACAGTTAAGATGGTGAATACCGAGATTGCGACATTCCATCGTGTACCGGAGTCCCTGGCTGGAATGACGTTCGTGATGGTGCCAAGTGCTGACCAGGCGAACAGCTTGGAATATTCAGCTTACGCTGCCCAAGTACGACAGGGGTTGTTAGCTCACGGCCTGGTGGAAGCCCCAGTGGAGTCGGCCTCCATCGCGGTCTCATTCCGCTACTACATCGACACCGGCAAGCAGGTGAACATATCAGTCCCAGTGTGGGGTCAGACTGGCGTCAGCACCGCGTCAACCACCGGAACCATCAGCGACACCGGATACTACAACGCAACGACAAATTACACGCCCTCTTATGGCGTCACCGGTTACCGCAATCAGGCAATCAACGTGTTTACCCGTCGATTAGATCTCGTACTATTTGACGGGGAAAATCGTGGGGGCGCTGACCAGAAGCCGCTGTATGAATCGCACGCAGTTAGCGCGGGGTCAAGTGGGCAATTGCCAATCATCAGCCCTTTGATGATCGAGTCAATATTTTCGGATTTTCCGGGTCGAAACGGCGGGGTTCGCCGTGTATCGCTTCCGTGCGTGGCGTGCCAGCAATAGGACGAGCCTCCTCCCCCAGGAAGCACCTCTAGATCATCGGCGGTCCTGCCACTCGATAACCCGCAACGTCCGGCGGTGGCGATGCTGCCCCTAGTCGGCGCGAATACCTTTAGAATCGCATGGTGAATCTCAACGATCTACACGCTGCCGTCAATCGTCTGTGCGAGATCGTCGACCAACTGGGCTCGAGTTTTTCGCCGCCGACTATCGTCCGTCGTGGTGACGGTTTTGTGAACCGCCACGGTGGGGCTGAGCGGACGAATGAATTATTTTGCTACCTCAAAGCGGTGAAGGTGTGCAGCACGCTCAACGGTATCTTGACATTGTTGGACAAGGCATATGTGCAAGAGGCTTATGCGCTTGCTCGTGTTGCGCAGGATCAAGTGGAAGATATTCACTTCCTATCGATCCCGCGAGGCGAGAGCGGGGGATTGAGCCCGCGCCAAATTACGGCTATCAATGAGTTTTTTCAGGAGGAGTTCGAACCTGCCGATCCTGTGGGGACTTCGCGCGAGCGTGACCGAGTCGGTCGCCCAAAAATTCAAGCGGCTATTACGAACGACATGGATGATCCAAGCACGGGAAACGCGATCTCAAGGATGATTTACCGGATCTTCTCGGGGTACGTGCATGGAGCCTATGTGCACATCATGGAACTGCATAGCGACTCCGATGGGCACTACCAAATGCATGGAGCCCCAGCGCATCTAGCCGATGCGATCGACTACGCGCCCAACTTTCTTTATCAGGCAATCTTAGCGGTCGAATTTCTAATTGACCGGTCGAGTCGAGATGACTTGCTGCCGTCAATAAAGTCGCTACGGATCGATGTCGCATCCACATGCGATGTCTTGCCGAAAAAAACGTGAGGTCAGTCTCAGGCAGGCTTTATGGTCTAGTCGTGTGGACCGTCGCATGGATTCTCGTGCCTTAATTCCGGCCCCTAATCCCTAATCCCTAATCCTAGTCGGCGGCGGGAAAGACTTTCCGCAGCGCGTGCGCCAACGCTTCATAGTTCTTCTCTGAATGGTTGTCATTTGCATTGCTCACGATTTTGCTCCCACAAGAGTTCGCAGGTTGCCAGCACTTCAGCAGCCGGTTTTGCGCGATTCGAGATGGAGACAATAGCAACCGGATAAGCGCCGCCAGCAGCACTTTCGGAGGGGGGCGGTGGCAGGACTTGAACCCACAACCTTCCGGGCCGTACTATGCAGATGGAGCCGCATGTACGTCGAGACCCTGGACGCTCTATCCAATTGAGCTACGCCGCCAGTAGCAGCGTGTCCGCGCTGCTACTTGGCTTCAGTTGTACATCAGAACCGTCACGGTTTCCATGCCCGTAACTGACATGGCGCGCAATCAATGAGCATCACCCCTTCGGTTTCTTGTCGAATAGGTACACCAGCGATCCGGTGCGTTGCTCCGGCGTCAAATACGTGATCGTCACGGCCTTGCTGCCGCATAGGTCGCACTTCAAGCGTGCGCGCACTTTTGCCAACGGGAACATCGCCTAGGCGCGCACGCAGTTTGCTCATCAACCGGGGATGCATGCAGGCAGCTTGAACAATTCGCACCGTAATAAAAGCGGTCGTCGATATCTTTCAAGAGGGCGTGTTCGAGTATGGGATAGTCCACGCGGACACAGTAGCGCGGGTTGCCTGTGGAGGGTTGGTGGATATCTCGTACAGTAGTGGCCCGCGCGGAGTACTGTATGTAGGCGATTGAGGTACAGTTCACGGCGCAACGCGCCTTGGTGTGATGATGTATGTCCTACTTGGATTTTGGCATGGAGGCGGGCGAATGTTCAGAAATGTGTGGATTCCCTGCGCGGTCGTGGCCGCGACCATGCTCTCCGCTTGCGTGTCTACGGCCCCTTGTTATACGCCGCCGCCCGCTGTGGTGCCTTGGCACAGCTACGATGGAAGCTGACGACATGATCGCGAGTTTTAAAGCTCGTCGTCACTGTGCGCCTTGAGCGGGCGCCCGTATGTTTCTAACAACCGTGGCGACGAATTCTGCCTTGCAAAATGGAGTGCTTTACACATTCAGCACGATTGCACAGGCACTCGGCGGAATAGTCGCTTTGCTTTCCGCCTTTATTTTGTATCGATTTCAATCCCTCGACGCGACGATGTGGGACGACTCCGAGAAACTAAAATCCATTTGGACACATGACGCTGAACTCCTTCCATACGATTGGCAGCGAGCGAGCGGGAATTATGCGCACGTGATTCGCGAAATTGAGGTCCGACTTGGCAAGATGAAGGGAGACAGCGGGGTCCGATATCCATATTCTGCGACCCAACGCTCGCTATTGGGTCGCCTGGAAAGAAGCGTGGAATTTCACCGCTTCATATCCAATCGCTTCAAACGAACCCTAGTGGTGAGCGGTGGAGTCTTGATCGGTTCCGTGGTTGCGATACCTTTCGCGGACATGCTCAGCGGATGCGTAGTCTGGGCATGGATCGTGATGATCGCGGGCGTATTGGCATTCGCAGTTTGCATCATTCTCTACGGATTCTTGATTCGCGCAGTGCTAGGCATGGCCACATTCGAATCTAAGCAGGTGGCGTCGCTGATTTCATGGTAGTGGGGCATCTGCCCGCGACTCGGCACGGCCGAGCGGTCAGAAGAACGTCCAACTGGCCATGCGTGCCGACGTTCCGATAAACACCTCGACGTCGTCAGGCAAGCCGGTCAACGTGTATGCGGTCGCGCGGGTGTGCCCTTCCATTAGAACCATCTCAGCGGTGCCAGCGCACTGAACTGCAATCAGGGCTGGGAATCTAACGCCGTTGCGTACTCGATTGGCAATGCCGACGACGTTGTCCCTGACTGCTCTGCCTTGCACCTGGTCGATATTTTTCACACCGTCTGCTACCAGGCGCGAGGTGCCCGCCAGTTGGGTCCAGGCCGTGTGATTCGCGTACTTGAAACGCTCAAGTTCAGCCACCGTCACAGTGACCAGTCGCCAGACCGTATCGACGGGGAAACGATGGAACAGCCATTGGTCACGCCCATAGCCCCGGACCATGCCAAGGAGGGAGCCACGCTTGTCGTTTTGCTGTGGATCATCCAGTTCTGCGCGATCAATCAGATCCCTGTCTGCTCCGATCTGCGCGATAGCCTTGGCGAACATTTCTCCGCGATCTGTGTGCGAGCCGACCTCTGCACGCAGAAAGGCCAAGACCATCTCGTCGGCTGTTGCTGGGCGTAAATCTATCATCGGTTCCTTCGCAACCCCAGGGTGCTGACCTCAAACGCGAAGCCCATTACGGCTGCGTCTCCTTGCGCGCCGGGTTGGCTTTTTTCTTCGCGGTCCTGCTGCAGTCGACAGCCATCGCGTGCAACCCGTCGCGTCGAAGCGATATCGATGTGACCGGCGCTAGGGGGCGATTGGTGTTCTTCATGGGGACCATTCTAGGCCGACATCGACGTGATCGGGTGCCCGCCGCAAGGCGATCGGCGGGTAGGGCGTAGGGCGTACCATCGTGGCGGGGTGGAAATCGCGTCCGGGAGCGGCGATCCTGGGAAGCCGGGATTCGGTGAGCGGCGGGCGCGGCGGCATCATCCGGCGATTTGTCGCGAGGGACGGGTGCGGGCGTCCATCCAGTAGCAGGGCGTCGCCAACACTGTATGAGCGCCGCTTTCGAGTCAACGGCGACCTGGGTGCTCAAACTCTTTCCTTTTTGAGTTCGTGGGAAACCCCGAACCTTATACGCCCGCAAAACTCCAGCCGCTTGTGCGTGGTGTCGCCGTCATGGATTTTCTTCGAAGTGGTGCTCAAAGTCCTTGCAATGGTAGATGCGTGGAAATTCGTCCTCGGGCTCATTCAAAAGCTGCTCGGCTAACTTGGGGTGATTCTCACAAAGGCCGGCCCATACGTCACCGTGCCCTGCAATCCTAGCGTTTTTCATCGCATAGCTGTGATACTGCCAAAACAAAAACATGCTGACGAGGACCGCAATCAGGCCCAAGATTCGACGATCCCTCTTTGAGAATCCCGATGGTGTGTTCCCTATTGCCATATCAAACCGATCGAAGTCGTAACCTGGAACGTGCCGCTCCAGCACAAGATGAAGTTCGGCAAGGCAATCGCTCCACGCCTTCGCGATTTTCTTATCGGTACGACAGTCCGCGTGCGGATACACTTCTCGCAAGGCCCAGCCCAATCTCTCCCAGTCCACCAGCGAATCCTTCCGGTCTGTCACAATTTTTCTCCCAAGAGTTTGCGGAGGGATTTTTCCTTACGGCCTCGCTTTCTTCCGCTTCGGGGTTTCCTCCGGTGGGTCGGTCTTCGGCATCGAACGCCAGTCCGGAGTTTCGTCATAGCTCACGCACGCAAAATGCTCATCCATCAACTTTTGAAGCTCATCATAGCTCACGTGCTCAAGCGATTTCGGCTTGGATAGGGCGGCCTTCGTCTTGACGGTGCGGCCGAGCACCATCACATGCAGCCCGTCGCGCCGAAGCGCTATCGATGTTACCGGCGCAAGGTTGTTTTTCTTAGGCTTACTCATGTGAGGCGGCCTAGACGAGCAACAAGGCGAGGAGCGCGAGCGGCGGATCATCCCGTCTGAATCGGTCGCAGTTCCGCCCTCGGCTTGCGCCCAACCCGTTGCAACCAAAACTCCCCATCGATCTCGATGAGTTCGCCACCCACAAATAGTTCCCGATCATCGAAGCCCAGTATCTCGCTTAATCCTCCCTCATGATCGCGACCCCAGCACATAATCATGTAGCTCCTCGCTCCGCGACGTATTAATTCGATGTGTCTCGACCGTTCCATGTATCCCAAATTCGTTGGATCGTTCGCGAGAAAAAATGCATTAGCGGATATGCGGGTGAAATATCGACCGTCAATTCTTTGCCCTTCGTCCTGCCAAACTCGTAGGAACACGGCACCGTCCGATTCCCGAACGGCGCCCCAAGACCATCGTGTATTGGTTAACGGTGCTCCGAGGTATGCAGATAGTTCAGTTAGCGTCATTTGTATTGGCCCCTCCCTCGATTATCACCCTAATGGTAGTGCGCCTCACAGCCATCGAATCGATATTCTTCGAGGATGTTTTTTCTTGCACGTGGTGACGACTTATTAGGGTTCTCCCTCCACCTCAACGCGGTTCAACTCGATGGTGGCTTGCCCCGAGCCTTGAGTCTAACGAGCCGTGCGGCGCGAGGGTCGATGCACTCACCCGCAAGCCCCAATGTCCACATGCGAGTCCACATGGGCCTTCTTTGGCGCCTCTCGCTTGGTGCCGAAACCGCGCGCAAAGCGCTTGTTGTCTAGGGTGGTGGTGGGTGGTACAGGGATTGAACCTGTGACCCCTGCCGTGTGAAGGATGGTAATGTATACCTCGGCCAACGCCCCTCGCTCATTCTTCGCGGCCACAATAATGGATTGTACCTGGCGACTAAAGGCAAATTGCGCCACTCGCAGGATTGGGAAGCCGCAATAGGTCCAAATGATCCGCCCACGCCTGCATCATCTTTTTACGCTCAGACAAATGCTCCGCGTAGTTGTAGGCGGCTCTGACGGCGTCACGTTCGCCGTGCGCAAGCTGCCGTTCGATCGCATCACGATTCCAGCCCTGCTCGTTGAGCATGGTGGACGCCGTCGATCGAAACCCGTGGACGGTTACGGAGCCCTGCTCGAATCCCATACGACGAAGCGCAGCAAGCAAAGCATTGTCGGATAGCGGCCTCTTCTCACTTCGGGGACTTGGAAATACAAATTTACCTTTGCCAGTGAGTGGCTCAACTTCTCTCAGAATTTCGATTGCCTGGCTCGACAAGGGAACCACGTGATGCTGGCGCATCTTCATCCGTTCAGCTTTGATTCGCCATTCGCTTTTGTCGAAATTGATCTCAGTCCACTCAGCCGCACGAAGTTCGCCGGGTCTTACAAAAACAAGGGGAGCCAAGCGTAGGGCGCACCGAACGACGATGTGTCCCTTGTATGAATCAATTGCTCGCAATAGTTCGGCGAACTTCTTTGGATCGGTGAATGACGCTAGGTGCTGTTCATCTGCGGGTGGTATGGCGCCACGAAGATCGCCGGTGGGATCACGATGGGCTCTGCCGGTTGCTACCGCGTAACGAAAGACTCGTCCGCAGACCTGTAGTGCGCGATGTGCCGTCTCAAGATTACCTTTTGCCTCGATTCGTCGAACACATGCCAATATCTCGGGCGCCTCTATCTTGCTGATCGGCCTGTTACCGATCCAGGGAAAAATGTATAGCTCCAGTCTGCGGGTTAGCTTGTCGGAATGGCCGGCGACCCATTTCTGCGAGAACTTCTCAAACCATTCTTTCGCGACCGCTTCAAATGAATCCCCAGTGGAGGACTTCTCGGATCGTCTGGTAGCTCCCGGGTCCACGTCCTTTCCCAATAGACCCCTGGCTTTTTCCCTCTCGTCCCGAGCCGCCTTGAGTGACACATCCGGGTAGACGCCAAGCGACAACAGCTTTTCCTTGCCCTGAAAGCGGTATTTGAACCGAAACCACCGGCCGCCCGCCGGCGTAATCAGGAGGAAGAGTCCTCGTCCGTCGGAAATTTTGTACGGTCTCTCGCGCGGCTTCGCAGCCTTTATCGCCGTATCCGTCAGCATCGTTGGGGGTAACTCACTGTCAGCTGGGGTCTGTTACCCCTGTACATACCCCCAATTACCCCCGGATGTCAATAAATCTCATTGGACACTGATTTGCTCAAATTTGAGTAAATACAATGTGTTATTTGAATATATCCGGCTGAATTTGCGAGAAATGGTGGCCAGGGAGGGAATTGAACCCCCGACACGCGGATTTTCAGTCCGCTGCTCTACCAACTGAGCTACCTGGCCATCTGGGGAGGTGCGTATTAGACAGGGGCGGGCGTCAGCCGTCAACGAATAAGCGCAGAATCAACGAGTTGCACGGGATTTTCCCTGCTTTCCAGGCTCACTTTGCGGGAAATTTCGCGATTTTCGCGAGCCTCGGCATGCGGCCCTTGGGGACTGGATGGCTAGCCGGAGCTTGCGCGCGAACCACGCCTCAATTTGCCACATTGTCGAACGTGGCGCGCCAGATTTACGGCTTCTAATGCTCTCTCCATCATTTTCTGGAGGGGGAGGTCATGCAGAGCTTGGAGCGCCGATTCGAATCGACTTCCGTGAAGGCGGTCGTGATTACGATCTTGACGGTGCTGATGTTATGGCCGCTCTCCCGGGTCGAGAGCTTGATCAACGAAAGGCAAAATCTCCAGCAGGAGGCCTACGCAGTAATAGCCGCAGGTTTCGGCGGTCCGCAGGTTGTTGGGGCGCCGATTCTGAGCGTGGAGACGATGCAGCGGACTGTCAGCGTGGACCCGTCGACCAAGGTGAGCACGGACTTGTGGACGGCCGGTCCCACCCTACACCTCACGCCCGACGACGTTCAGATTACGACTGACGTTACCGTGGAAATACGAAGCAAAGGCATTTACACCGTTCCTGTCTATGTAGCAAAAGTGGCAGTGACGGGACAATTCAAGTCCGATGCGATGGCTCGTTTGCTGGTGTCGGATATCGACATTCGGACTCTTCCGTCCCATGCGACCCTTCAATTGCCGCTGTCGAGCGTAAAGTATGTGCGGTCGCTTCAACGATTCGACGTCGGCGGTCAGGCGCTGCGCGCGACGAGCGGACAGGTCGCCGGGCTAGAGGCGCTGTCGGTTCCGATTAATCTTGCCGTTATCGACCGCACGGGTGCACTAGGCTTTCATCTCGAATTCGACGTCGCCGGCAGTGAAACGCTGCATTTCCTGCCTTTGGGCGGTACAACAGCGGTCTTCGCCCGAGTCGGATGGCCGCATCCCGATTTCGAGGGCGCGTTCTTTCCAATTTCCCACGAAACCAGTCCTCACGGATATTCGGCGAACTGGCAAGTGCTCGAACTCAATCGCGCAATTCCGCAAATATGGCGCGGCACTTCCGTCGACAGTTCGGTGCTTGCTAACGCCTTCGGCGTACGAATGCTCCAACCCTCCGACCTCTATACACAGAACTACCGGGCTGTGCGGTACGGCATTCTCTTTGTCGCGATCACGTTTGCGTGCTTCTTCGCGTGGGAGCATCTGGTACGCGGCATGCGGCTGCACCCGATGCAATATCTTCTGGTAGGTCTCGCCCTGGCCACTTTCTACTTGCTGTTGTTGGCGCTCTCCGAGCACCTTGGGTTCGCCGTGTCTTATGCGCTCGCCGCGGGAGCGCTGGTGGCACTGATCGCCGCCTACATATCGGGTGCCACCGGCAATCGCCCGGCCGCCGCAGGGATCGGAGCCGCGCTTGCGGTCTCCTACGGTCTGTTATACGTGATACTTCTATCGCAGGATTACGCGCTGCTCTTCGGCTCCCTGTTGCTGTTTGCCATTCTTGCCACGTTGATGTTGGCCACCAGACGCCTGGATTGGGCGAACATTCGTCGCGAGGGATCGGAGCGATGAGGTCACCGGAAGAAGCCGCCGGCCCGTAGGCCGGCGGCCCACGCCACGCCACTCTGGGCTGGCTCGGGTGGTGCCGTCTCGGGCAAAATGAGAGGCGGTCCTCTTTAATGACCATCGTGCATAGAGGGACGGGTTCGATCGCCAAATCACCAATCGTTGTAATGAATGAAATCCAAGAGTAAGGACGGCGGCAAGCTGCGCATTGGCGACGACTGGAACGCGATACGGATCATCGCGCTCTCGCAGAGCAATCCGCTCAAAGCGATCGCTGAATTCGTCGAGAACAGCATCGATGCGCATGCGAAGAGCATTACGATAAGCCGGGCCAAGGAGCATGGCGCGCACTTTTTGGCCATCAAGGACGACGGAGACGGCGTGCCGCGGGATGCCGATGGGCTTACCATTGACGTACAATGGGGTCGGTTCTGAAGGGGAGGGGATCACGATGCCGCGAAACGTTACCATGGCCGTCGATCTTCCGGCTTCGCCGGCGCGCCTCTTTCGCATGTATCTGGACCCACAGCGGCACGCGGCGTTTACCGGAGCACCGGTGAAGATCGCAGCCAAGGCCGGCGCAAAGTTCGAAGCGTTCGGGGGTGCACTGACCGGCACAATCTTGCAGGTCATTCCCAATCGGCTGATCGTGCAGTCTTGGCGATCGACTCACTTCGGGCGTCGCGATCTGGATTCCACTTTGGTGCTAACCTTCTGGCCGGTCAAGGACGGTGGTCGCATCGAAATGACCCACGTCAACGTGGCCGAAGGCGATTTCGCGGGCGTTTCCGAGGGGTGGTCCAAGTATTACTGGGTGCCCTGGAGGAACTATTTGACGCGATCGAAAAGGCCGTCGGTGTCGATCGCTTGAGAGGGCCGGTCGTCACTCCGGGGCAACCTGAGCCTGTGGCCCAATAGCGACGCCGCCGCCAATCCGATACGCTTACTTCTCGGGTACCACTGAGTTGCGCCATGAAACACAATCTTCGCGAAATCTTGCATGTTCACGATTCCGACGTGGCCGACTCGCATTTTGCCAATGCCAATCTGGTGCACTGTCGCTTCCAGAATGTGAATTTTAGCCAGTCGAAATTCACTGAGGTTGATTTCTCAGAAGTCTCGATCGCCCATGTCAATCTCACGAACGCCTCGATCACAAACGCCAACCTGACCGGCATGAAGATCAATGGCATTTTGGTCTCCGATCTGCTCGCAGCATACCAAGCAAGCGTCAGCTAGCTTTCTCGCCATTCAAATCAGCGCAGCCGAAATTCGGATGCCGCGAATATGCCTGTCGCAAGACCGCCCTCTCAGCCCTTGAATAGCATCACAACCCCGGGAACTTCCTCACTTGAAAACGTCGAGTCGATACGAAAGCCCGCGTTGTAGTAGGCGCGGACCGCGCGCCGGTTCGCTTCAGTTGGATCGATTGCGATCACCGGCGCTCCCTCAGCCCGCAACCGCCATGCCATGATTCTTAGATAAGCCGAACCGTGACCTCGACCGATCATCGTAGGTTCACCAATAAACGTGTCGATTGCACGTGATCCGATTGGCAGATGATCGAGATGCGGCTGCGGCCACGCATGGACCTCATAACTCTGCGCGTAAGCGAACGGCTTTCCGTTGAACAGGACGAGTTCCATTTGCATGCGGGGCTCATCAATGTCCGACCGGAGCAACTCTGCTTGCTCGACGGGATCACCCCACCAGATGACCATCTCGGGTGCCTGCAGCCAGATCTCGAGCTGCGGCAGATCGCTCTGAGTAACCGGTTGGAATGTGTATGGCGGGCTCATGGCATTCATCCATTGCAGTGCGAAAATCATAGTCGATGTGTGCGGGGGAAATGGGAAGGAGGACCGAGAAAATACGGCGACCGCTCAATGGCGGTCACTTGACCTCGGGGGCCAACGATTTCCGCGGCATCACGAGTGGCGTAGCCGGGTCCTGCGCCAAAGTCTACGACTCTTGATCCGCGGGTCATTCCGGCCCTGGCCCAGGCATCGAGCATGTGCGAGCGCCACACCTGATGTTGGATGCCCAATCGAGCGATTTCTTCGTCGTGAGTACCTAAGACGTAGTCCGTGTCGAGGGTCATGGGCGATCTCCCTGGTAGGTCGTCGGCAGGGATACTATAGGAGCCGCGAAAATGTCATGCTCGCCATTTTCGGACCTGACATTCACAATGAAGGCGACATCATAAGTTCGGGAGCACCATTGAACTGAGGAATTTCCATGAACCGCAGGACGTGGGCGGGATATCATGTATTCGCCACGGAAGAATCGACAACTATCAACGAGGACCAATTCAAATGAACATTTTGAGGACAGGTATCTTGCTCTGCTCGTTGGTGTTCGGAAGTGCGATGGCCACAGACTACTCGGTCGGTATTGTCGACAAAGGATCGGGATTCCAAGGCGCCGGGACCGCGCTCGATCTATTCGCGGTCTCGCACAAGGGGTTAGACCTGGTGCGAGGCAGTCCTTATGTCCTTCCGCCAACCATCAGTGGTGTTTCAAATGAGCCAGTCCTGGTCTCGATCGCGCCCGAGCACGACTTGGTGTATGTCGTGTATGTTCGCGTCTTCTTCGGCGAACCCATTCTCGTACAATTCAGAATTACACCCAAAGGCCTCGTGAATCAGTGGGAGCAAGTCCTGCAGACGGGCGACGCGGGCCTTCAAGGATCGTCGATCAGCGCGGTGGCTAACTACGTCATTGAGAAAACCTATCCTGCGGAGGCGCTCTATATCCATATTCTTAATCAGTCAGGTCAAGAGGTGGTGACCGATTTCGGAAGCAACGGTAGCAACTTGGTTTCCGGTCACATTGATCCGGAAGGGAAATTCTACTATTCCTGCAGGTTCATTTCACCGTCCTTCACCGGCGTTGGCGGCCCCGCGAATGCAGTGGCGATATTCAAGCTCGATAAGTCTGTTACCGACGAAACCATTCCAATGCTCACGTCGACTGATCCCGTCTTCGTGCAAAGCGAATGCAATTAAATCTGGCGTAGTCGCCGTGGGTATGGGCCCATGTTCTCGTTGCGACGATGATGTGGTCGCTCGCGCCAGCGTTGCCGGTAATGATAGTTCGATATGGATGCGGTACGATTGAGCCATGACTAAGCTCCTGTTCGTCACGCTTGGATTGAGTTTCGCCGCGATTACTCTGGGCGCCTCGCCGATCGTCGACAACGAGCATGTCACAGTCTGGGACACTCCGGTTCAGTTGCCTCCGTCATCGCACGACTTCGTCGCCGTTTCCTTGTCCCGGAAAGGGACTGCGGTCTTCGGCCATCGGGGCGATGTACCGGGGAAGACCGGTGGTCGAACCATCGTGATCGAGCTGAAGGATCTTCCCGTGGGCCCGCTTGCCAATGAGACCGGATATCCGCTCGCGTTTCCCCGTCAGCACGCGAAGAAACTGCTGGAAAACGAGCAAGTAGTCGTCTGGGACTATGTCTGGCATCCGGGCGAATCAACGCCAATGCACTTTCACGACAAGGACGCGGTCGTAGTCTTCGAGGCGACCGGCGCTCTAAAAGCGACAACGCCGGACGGCAAGAGCACAGTCAGTGAAATCAAGTTTGGCGAAGTGCGATTCAACCCGCGCGGTCGCGTACACACAGAAATTCTTTCAAATGGCGAAGCCCATGCCGTCATCACCGAATTGAAGTAGTCAGCCCCGATTGACAATCATTGGGGTCGGGCGTACGTTTGCCGGCGATGTGTTGCCTATGAGCGGCACAACTTTATAGCAAGCTCAAGGGACGCATTCCGGCTATCAGTCTGGACTAAAAACATATGACATTCTCATGTCGACGGGGGTGCATTCTTTGAATAATTGGTGATGCGTTGTCGCGCTTGCCGGCGCCGGTTTCATGGTCGTGGCACGATGAGCGCTCCCCCGTACGCGAATCACCTCGTCGCATTAAAAGGGAGTACACAAATGAATCGATGGCACAGTCCGATGGCCGCGCGCGCTACTCGTGTGAGCAAATCAGTCCGAGCGACTCCTTCGTTCATGCAGATGATGGCGGCAGCGCTTCTCATCACACCGCTCCTCGCAGCAGCCGGAACCTGGCAGACCCTTACGAACCCGCCCCCATTGCCGGATATTTTCGATCCGAGCGGTGTTGATCAATACTCCGGGGGCGCGGCATTCCCGCTGCTGATGACAGATGGTGGTGTGATGGTGCAGAACGTCGGCGACGGCAAGATCTTCAAGCTCACGCCCGACATGAAAGGCAGTTACGTCAACGGCACGTGGTCGCAGCTTGCTACGATGCCCTATGTCTCTTATGCCGGGGCGCAGGCGGTGCTGCCGGACGGGCGCGTTATCATGGAGGGCGGCGAGTACTCCGACTTCGATTTCAAGTTTCTGCTCACGAATAATGGCGCCATCTACGACCCCGTCGCCGACAAGTGGACTCGGGTGACCCCGCCAAGCTTCTTTGTCGACCTTTACCCACCGCGTGCCGTGTTCGCACCGCACCCCATCGGTGATTCGCAGAGCGTCGTGCTGCCGAACGGGACCTTCATGCTCGCCGACAAGATGAGCCGGCAAGCGGCGCTTCTCGATCCCAAGAATCTAACGTGGACCGAGACCGGTACAAGTTCCAAGTCGGACCTCAATGATGAGGAGGGGTGGACGCTGCTGCCGAACGGCAAGGTGCTGACCGTCGACTGCTACACCGACTTCTTCTTCGGGCTGGTTCCGTCCTACCCGACGAATCCGACCAACTCCGAAATCTATGACCCCGAAACCGGTCAATGGTCGAGCGCCGGCAGCACGATCAATACGCTGACCGACCCGGCTACTGCCGAATTCGGTCCCTCTGTACTGCGACCGAACGGCAGCGTCTTCGCGGTCGGCAGCCAGGGCTACACTTCGATCTACCACAGCCGCTCCGGCAAGTGGTCGGTCGGTCCGCGCCTGCCGGTGAGCCCGCAGGGATTCCAATACACGGCGCAGGATGCGCCTGGCGCCCTGCTGCCGAACGGTAACGTGCTGTTCGCGGTGAGCGGCGGGGCGGAACCCCCGGGTGGCGGCTACTCAGATCCACCGCTCGCGTTCTTCGAGTTCGACGGTCACAGACTGATCGCCCAGCCCACGATACCAAATGCCCCCTTCGAACCGTCGGGGAGCGTGAATCTGCTGGTTCTGCCGACCGGCCAGATACTGGCTGCGGATGGCAGCAAGGACATCGAGATCTACACGCCGGATAAGCACGCCCGCGACCACGAGCAAGAGGACGGGAACGAACAGGACTGGGCGCCTGTGATCTTGTGGGGACCGCACGTTGTACATCCGGGCGCCTCGTATCAACTGTCGGGGATAAGGTTCAACGGCATGTCGCAGGCATCGATGTTCGGTGATGAAGGTCAGAGCGCAACCAACTATCCGCTGGTGCGCATCACGAACCTGAGCACGCACCACGTGTTTTATAGCCGCACCCACGACCACAGCAGCATGGCGGTCGCCTCCGACGACGAGGTCTCGACGCACTTCGATGTACCAGCGCGCCAAGAAGTCGGCCTCAGTAAACTCGAGGTCGTCGCGAACGGGATTGCCTCGGAGCCCTTGATGGTCGTCGTCAAATAGGCATCTCACAGCGCCGGCTGCGCATGGGCGCCTCGGCGGGTTGCGCAGCCGGTGTACCGACTGTCAAAACATCGCGCCGAATCCTGCCAACCCCGGTGGCCAGGTAAAGGCTGAGAGTGATCGGACCCGCTGGCGCCAACCATGTAGGAGTAGAACCGGAATATGCCGCCGCGCTCAGTTGCTCCGGTGTGGTTGATGGGTTTAACGAATGCCGTGTTTGGCATGTACGGCGGCATCATCGTGATTTCAGTGCCGCAGCTACTGAACGCCCGGCACGTGCCCGAGGCAACCATCGCCGCGATGACCGCGGTCATGCTCTCACCGGGATTTTGGAGCTTCTTGGCAAGCCCGGTTCTGGATGTGCGCTTCAGCCGGCGCTGGTATTCAGTGGCCACCGCCGTGTCGGCTGCCGCGTTGTTCGTGGTGGCGCTGTTCAATCTGGATCACCTTGCCTTGGTGGAAGTGCTTTTGGTGGCCGGCTACTTCTTTGCAAACCTTACCAGAGCGCGCTGGGTGGATGGCTTGCGAGTATCACAACGACTGCGGAGGAAAACCGGCTCAGTGTCTGGGTGACCATCGGGAATCTCGGCGGCGGCGGCGTCATGGCGGTGGCTACCGGCGAGTTGGTACGAAACCATGAAACGATCGGACGCGCAAATCCGCTCGCCGCCACGACCTATTGCTTAATGGTATCGGCTTTCAACATTCCAATTACCTACATGCTGTTCGTTGATGGCTCTGGGTATGCTCGAGCGGGCGTCGCGGGAGCCTATGGCGCGGACGCTGCCTTCAGTTTGATTGCAAGCCTTTTGCTGGGAGCCCTATTGATTTGGATTGCACGGCGGAGGCCGTTGAGGCCCCTCGCGATCGTAACCTAGAGAAAGCGGTCCCGAAATCCCAGGGTTGGGACGTAGCAGGTCTCCCATTGAACGGGCCAACGGCGAGGCCGCGTATCAGAACAAGCGCACGAGCATCGCAGGCCATTACGGCGGTGGCGTATATTCTCCCGTGGCTGTTCGTCGTAGTCCCGGGATTGTTCTTGATTCGATTCCTGTGGCGGCGGCGGGGACGTTGACGGTTACTGCCAGGCCGGTGGCGAGCTTCCCAACTTCACGGCCGATCGATCCCAGTGCAAAGGTGTGTCGCCGATGATGATCGGTGACTGCAGACGTCGGACCGGCCCGAACTCGGTTGCCTCGACGCTGTCCGACCAGTCTTCGTCCTTGTCGGCTCCGAGATTGCCTGTAACTCTACCGGTCGGCCCGCCGATCAGAGCGAACCGAACC
>Ga0179592_10000193_pt1 | contig 25366 bp, 21 predicted proteins | sample CZODoug2_1_08_16_FD_148623 | JGI IMG/M metagenome (GOLD analysis project Ga0179592, IMG submission 148623) | Vadose zone soil fungal communities from Angelo Coast Range Reserve, California, USA - CZODoug2_1_08_16fungal (Illumina Assembly) | ecosystem: Environmental > Terrestrial > Soil > Vadose...
TCACGTCGAAATCACGCGGCCGCCTGATGAGATGCATGGCCGCCGAATCCACCAGCATGTGTTCGAATTTCACATCCGGAAACTCCGCGGGAAGTATCCGCTCAACCACCGACCGCCATAACCGCGAGGTCTCGAGGACATTGGCCTTGTCGACCGACGTCAGCCGGCGCCGGCGCGCCTGCGCCAGCTTCGCGGCCAGCCGCACCACCCGCTCGATCTCGACGACGGTGTAGCGGCACACGTCGACGGCCTCCGTCGCGGTGCGATGCTTGTCGCCGAAATAAATGCCGCCGGTCAATTCGCGCACCACCATGATGTCGACGCCCTGCAGCAGTTCCGCCTTGATCGGGGATGCGTCCAATACGGCGGGATGCGGGACCACGGGGCGTAGATTGGCAAACAGTCCGAGCGCCTTGCGCAAGGCCAGGAGACCTCCCTCCGGCCTCACCTTGGCATCGGGGGCCGACCACTTCGGGCCGCCCACGGCGCCGAGCAACACGGCATCGGCGCGCTGACACAGCGCGAGCGTGGCCGCCGGCAAGGCATCCCCGGTCGCGTCGATGGCGGCGCCGCCGAGCAACGCGTGCTCGAATTCCAGGGAGTGACCGAATTTCTTCGCCACCGCCGCGAGTGCGCGCACGCCTTCGGCAGTGACCTCGCTGCCGATACCGTCGCCCGCCAGCACCGCGATCGTCGCCTCTACCACCGGCGCGCCGCCTCGTAGCTTTCGATCAGGTCGAGCTTGCTGCGCAGATAGCCGAGCTCGTCGATGCCATGGAGCAGGCAATGTCGGGCGAAGGCTTCGATGGGAAAGGTGGTCGCGGCACCGTTCGGCAACGTCAATCGCGCCGCGGCCAGATCGATGTCGACCTCGGCGCCCGGATTCGCGAACAGCCATCGCGCCGTGGCGTCGCTCACGGTGATGGGCAGCAAGCCGTTCTTCAGGGCATTGCTCTTGAAGATGTCCGCGATCTCGGTGCTGATAACGGCGCGGATGCCGAAGTCCAGCAATGCCCAGGGAGCATGTTCGCGCGAGGAACCGCAGCCGAAGTTGCGTCCGGCCACCAGGACCTGGCAGCCGGCCGCCTCGGGACGATTCAAAATGAAGGCGGGGTTGGGAGCGCCGTCGGCGAGATAGCGCCAGTCGGCGAACAGCTGCCTGCCGAGGCCATCCTTGGTCGTCGTGGTCAAGAACCGCGCCGGAATGATTTGGTCGGTGTCGATGTTGGTGGAGGCGATCACCACGGTCTTCGAATGCACCCGCTCAAGCGGCTCCATTACAAGAGCTCCCTGGGGTCGGCGATCTTGCCCCGCACGGCGGTAGCGGCGGCGGTCATGGGACTCACCAGCAAGGTTCGCGCGCCCACGCCTTGGCGCCCTTCGAAATTTCGATTGCTGGTGCTCACCGAGTATTGCCCGGCACCGACCGTATCGCCGTTCATCCCTAAGCACATCGAACATCCGGACTCGCGCCAGTCGGCGCCGGCGTCCTTGAAAATCTGAGCCAATCCCAAGTTCTCCGCGTCGCGTTTGACCTGCTGCGAACCCGGCACGATGAGCAGCTTGACTCCGGGCGCCACCTTGCGGCCTTTCAAGATGCTGGCAGCGGCCTGAAGGTCCTCGAGCCGGCCATTGGTGCAGCTGCCGATGAACACCACGTCGATGGGTTTGCCCAACATGACTTCGCCGCCATGGAACCCCATGTAGCCGAGCGCCTGGTCGTACACCGCATTGCCCGAGACCTGCGGTATGGCGCCGCCCAAGGGCATCACCATGCCCGGGTTGGTGCCGTAGGTGATCATGGGTTCGAGCGTGGACGCATCGATGTCCACGGAGGCGTCGAAGCGCGCACCCGGATCGGTGCAGAGCGCGCGCCAGCGTGTCACCGCGGCATCCCATTCCGCGCCCTGCGGTGCGCGCGGTTTGTCCTTCAAGTACTCGAAAGTGGTTTCGTCGGGTGCAATCATCCCGGCACGCGCGCCCGCCTCGATTGACATATTGCAAATGGTCATGCGTTCATCCATCGACAGTGCGCGAATCGTGGATCCGCGATACTCGAGCACGTGTCCGGTGCCGCCGGACACGCCGATCCGGCCGATGATGTGCAAAATGAGGTCCTTGGCTGTGACGCCGGGCCGCAGCTCGCCCTCGATATTGACGGCAAAGGTCTTCGGCTTGCGCTGCAGCAGGCACTGCGTCGCGAACACGTGGCCCACCTCGGTGGTGCCGATGCCGAAGGCGAGGGCGCCAAAAGCCCCATGCGTACTCGTATGACTATCGCCGCAGACGATGGTCATGCCGGGCTGCGTGCTTCCGAGTTCCGGGCTGATGACGTGCACGATGCCGCGCCGCGCGTCGAGCATGTCGAACAGCTCCACCCCGAATTCGGCGGCATTGCTTTCGAGCTGCCGCACCTGCTTCGCGGCCGCGTCCACCTTGATGGGAATCTTGCCGAACACCTGTTCGGTCACCGTCGGCGTCGAATGGTCCATCGTCGCCAAGGTTTTGTCGGGGCGCCGCACGCGCAGGTCCAGCGACTTCAAGACGCTGAACGCCTGCGGCGAGGTGACCTCATGAATGAGGTGCAGATCGATGTAGAGAACGGCGGGTGTATCCGCCGTCTCCGGTACCACCTCGTGCGCGGTCCAAACCTTGTCGAAGAGTGTGCGAGTACCCATCGCTGTAAGTTCAGGCTTTACCGGATTCCAGCCAGGGCATGCGGGCGCGCAGCTGTGCTCCGACTTTCTCGATCGGATGCTTCAGATCGGCCTTGAGCAGCTTGGAATATTTCTTGCGTCCCGTCTTGGTCTCTGAAATCCATTGGCGCGCGAATTTGCCCTGTTGAATTTCTCCTAAGATTTTTTTCATTTCTTTCTTGGTGGCCTTGTTCACGATCCGCGGTCCGCGGGTGAGATCGCCGTACTTGGCGGTTTCGCTGATGAAGCGGTGCATTTTGGTGATGCCGCCCTCGTGCAGCAGGTCGACGATGAGCTTCAGTTCGTGCAAGCACTCATAGTACGCCACCGCGGGCTGGTATCCCGCTTCGACCAGCGTCTCGTAGCCCTTCACCACGAGTTCCGTCGCGCCGCCGCAGAGCACTGCCTGCTCGCCGAACAGGTCGGTTTCGGTTTCCTCGGCGAAGGTGGTCTCCAGAACACCGCCGCGCGTGCCGCCGATGCCGTCCGCGTAGGCCAGCGCATTTGCCTTGGCATGCTTCCCGGGGTTCTGAGCAACCGCGATCAGGCACGGCACGCCGCGCCCCTGTTGGTATTGACGGCGCACGAGGTCGCCGGGGCCCTTGGGCGCGATCAGCACCACGTCCAGATCCTTGCGCGGCTTGATCTGTTTGAAGTGCACGTTGAAGCCGTGCGCGAACAGCAGGGTCGAGCCCTTCTCGAAGTCCGCCTTCAGTTCGTCATACAACGCCTTTTGGGTCATGTCGGGCACCAGCATGGCCACCAATTTTGCGCCCTTGATGGCTTCTTTGGGCTCCATCACATGCAGGCCGTCTTTCTTGGCCTTCTGCCAGCTGTCGCCCTTGCGAGTCCCCACCACGACGTCGAATCCGCTGTCGTGCAAATTGAGCGCGTGCGCCCGGCCCTGGCTTCCATAGCCGAGAATCGCGATGCGTGCACCGCGCAGGGCTTTCTTATCGACGTCTTTTTGCGAATACAACCGCATGTAGTGCTCCTTTAAAACGCAAGACCCCGCCTCGAAGGCTTTGCAGCCCGAGCGGGGTCCGTAAAAATCGTGCAGCGCCCTTAAAACTAGCCGTAAATAGCAACACAGAATCTCTTATGATGCAAGAGCTGCAGCGGCTTTTACCGCAGCGAGGTTTGCCATCCATGATTGCCGATGCCGTCGATTCGATTCCGCTCTGGTTGCTGTATGACGATGAGGTCGAGGAGTGGCGCGCTGCGCGTACGCCGTTCATCAGGGCTTGGTTGGGCGAGCACAATTTCAAAGGCGAGAAGCACCGCGTGCTGCTGGTGCCGGATACCAGCGGCGGTTTGGAATTGGCCGTCGGCGGCTTAGGCAAACGTCAAGGCGGCTTGTCCATGTGGCATGCCGCCGGTTTCGCCGAACGCCTGCCGCCGCGCCGCTTCCGTTTCGCGCAAGGATGGAGCGACTCGGACGCGACGCAGCTCTCCTTGGGGTTCGTCTACGGCTCCTATCGCTTCGAGCGGTATCGTCCGAGCAAGTCGGATCGACCCGCCACCATCGAAGCCTGCCCGAATGCGGATCACGGTTTCGTGACCCATGCCGCCGAGTCCCTGAAGCTGGCGCGCGACCTCATCAACACGCCGGCCGGCGACTTGGGACCGGCCGAACTGGCTGCGGCGGCGCGGCAACTTGCCGAGCGGCATGGCGCAAGCTACCGGCAGTGGGTGGGCGAGGAGCTGCTGGCGGCGAAGTTTCCCGCCATCCATGCGGTGGGACGCGCGAGCGCCTCCGCTCCCCGGATGGTCGACATTCGGTGGTCCCCCCCGGGCGGTGAGGCCCTGCCGCGCTTGACTCTCGTCGGCAAGGGCGTGTGCTTCGACAGCGGCGGCCTGGATATCAAGCCGAGTTCGGGAATGGCGCTGATGAAAAAGGACATGGGCGGCGCAGCTGTCGCGATGGGGCTGGCCAACCTGCTGATGCGCGCCGGGGTCATGGCCCGGTTGCGCCTGCTCCTGCCGGTCGTTGAAAACTCCATCGGCGGCAACGCCTACCGGCCCGGCGACGTGCTCGAGACCCGCAAGGGCTTGACGGTGGAAGTCGGCAACACCGATGCGGAGGGCCGGTTGGTCCTCTGCGATGCCTTGTCTCTGGCCGATGCCGAACGCCCAGACCTCATCATCGACTTCGCCACCCTGACCGGGGCGGCGCGCGTCGCCTTGGGTCCCGAGTTGCCCGCCTTGTTCGGCAGCGATGACGCGACAGTGCAGAACCTCGCGCGTGTCGCGGCCGCGGAGCACGATCCTCTGTGGCCCATGCCGCTGTGGGCGGGATACGACGACGAACTCGGCAGCAAGATCGCCGACCTGAACAATGTGGCCGCATCCGGATTCGCGGGAGCGATCTTCGGCGCCTTGTTCCTCAAGCGCTTCGTGACCGAGACGCCGGACTGGCTGCACATCGATCTGTATGCCTGGAATCCGAAGGAACGTCCCGGTCGTGGGGTAGGCGCCGAAGCACATGCGGTGCGCGGCGCTTACCGGTACCTGGCGGAGCGCTATGGACTCTCGTCGCCCCGCTGACTAGTTGCGCTCGGGCAACGCGCGGTTTTAAGCTCCGCGCCGAATTTTCCCACCATCACCTCAAGTCAGTCACCATGAAAAGAAATCCTAGGTCCGTCGATCCGCGTCGTTACTCGAGTCTGGTCGTCGACGGCATCAAGCAGGCGCCGGCGCGCGCCATGTTGCATGCCGTGGGCTTCGCCGACGGCGACTTCAGCAAGCCGCAGATCGGCATCGCGTCCACATGGAGCAATCTGACGCCGTGCAATATGCATATCGACGAGCTGGCGCGGCTGGCCGCGGCCGCAGTGGAGGATCACGGGGCAAAGGCAGTGATCTTTGCGACGATCACCGTATCGGACGGTATTTCCATGGGCACTCCCGGCATGCGCTACTCGCTGGTTTCCCGCGAGGTCATCGCCGATTCGATCGAGACCGTGGTCGGCGCGCAGGGATTCGACGGCGTCATCGCGTTCGGCGGCTGCGACAAGAACATGCCGGGTTGCCTCATTGCGCTGGCGCGGCTCGACCGGCCCGCGATCTTCGTTTACGGCGGTACGATCCGCCCCGGCACCGACAAGCGCGACATCGTCTCGGTGTTCGAGGCGGTGGGCGGCTACGCGCAGGGCACGGTGTCGGAAAAGCAACTGAAGTTCGTCGAGAGGACCGCGATTCCGGGGCCGGGCTCGTGCGCCGGCATGTACACAGCGAATACCATGGCGTCCGCTATCGAGGCGATGGGCATGAGTCTGCCCAACAGTTCCGCTCAGGATGCGGTGTCCGGTCAGAAGCGGGACGACTGTTCACGCGCCGGCGCCGCCGTCGTCAAGCTCGTCAAGCTGGGCCTGACCCCCCGGCAGATCATGTCGCGCAGGGCATTCGAGAACGCGATTACCGTGTGTATCGCGCTGGGCGGCTCCACCAACGCCGTCTTGCACTTGCTGGCCATCGCCTCATCGGCCGGTGTCAGACTCCGCCTGGATGATTTCACGCGGCTCGGCAAGCGGGTTCCGGTACTTGCTGACCTGCGGCCCAGCGGGCGCTTTTCCATGTCGGAACTGGTGGCCATCGGCGGCATTCAACCGCTGATGAAAACGCTGCTGGACGCAGGGATGCTGCACGGCGATTGCCTCACCGTGACGGGTAAGACGCTGGCGCAGAACCTGCGCGCTGTCGAACCCTACCCGATAGACCAGGAAATCGTACGGCCGCTCGACAATCCCATCAAGAAGGACAGTCACCTGGTGATTCTCTACGGCAACCTCGCTCCCGAAGGCGCCGTTGCAAAAATTACAGGAAAGGAGGGCCTCCGCTTCAAAGGACGGGCACGCGTATTCAATTCCGAGGAGGAGTCGCTGCAGGGCATTCTGGGCGGCAAGGTGAAACCGGGCGACGTGGTGGTCATTCGGTACGAGGGACCGAAGGGCGGCCCCGGCATGCGCGAGATGTTGAGCCCGACGGGCGCCATCATCGGCAGGGGACTGGGCAATTCGGTTGCGCTCATCACCGACGGCCGGTTCTCCGGAGGCAGCCATGGCTTTGTCGTGGGACATGTCTCACCCGAAGCAGCGGTGGGCGGGACTTTGGCGCTGGTCAAGGCGGGTGATGAGATCACTATTGATGCGGAGCGTCGAGAAATCACGCTGCACGTGACCGCAGCAGAACTGAAGCGCCGGCACACAGCCTGGACCGCGCCGAGGCCCTACGCGCGGCGCGGCGCGCTGGCCAAGTATTCCAAGGCGGTTAGCAGCGCTTCGTTGGGCGCCGTAACGGATTTGGAGTAAGTCAAGTCGTGCTTGCAGTTCGGGCGGGATATGTGTCAGTCTCTTTACTCACCGAAAGGAACTCACAAGGGACGCTGCTGAAAAATCCATGCGGCGTGAGCGAAGGTGGCGTGTGACGCACGCGTGTGAGGGCCGCGCGTAAAGACGCGCAGTACACGCGGGCGATAACTGTGCAGCACCCTTTCGAGGGTGCACGCGCGTAGTGCAATAAGAGAAAGGCAGGGGTAGGGTCGAACAAGACTTATGTACAAATACGAAGAGCCATCATTATTTTCCGGCAGGCGAGGCGGAGCCTTCCTAGTCGTCATCCTTTTGCATGTCGTCGTAGGTTGGGCATTTTATACCGGTCTCGCGAAGCGTCTGGCGTCGTCGATCATCCCGCCGGTGGAGATCGCCCAGATCGACAAACCCAAAGACGTCGACAAACCGCCCCCGCCCCCGCCCAAGCTCGAAGAAATCAAACCCTACGTTCCGCCCCCCGAATTCGTCGACATTCAAGCTCCTCAGGAGCAAACGAATGCCATCGCCGTGGTGACGCAGACGCAGCCGGTGGCGCCGGCTCCGGTGGTCGCGGCTCCGGTTGTGCAGCACGCGAGTACTCCGCCGCGGCAGGATCCGAAGCATCCGTTGAAGATCGGCGAGGAGTGGTATCCGGACGCATCGAAGCGCGCGAACGAGGAAGGCCGCTGCACGGTGCAGGTGACCGTTGCGGCCGACGGCCGTATTTCCGGTGAATCCATTCAGACCAGCAGCGGTTTTCCGCGGCTCGATGAAGCCTGTTTGAAGGCCGTGCACGGATTGAAGATGTTGCCTGCCACCGACGACGGTAAGCCGGTGGAAAAAACGGTGGCTTTGCCCATTGCTTGGAAACTCACGAATAAGTAGCGCTCAGCAGCGGGGCGGAAATGTTTACTCGTCACTAAAACTTGTCTACGTAGAGGAAATCGGTCCATGTCAGAGACTACCGTTGAAAATCCGTTTGGCCTTGGTGCGCTTATCCAACAGGGTGACTTGGTCGCAAGGTCGACCCTTCTCATCCTGTTGATCATGTCGCTGCTCACGTGGTTCATCATGATCACGAAGTTCTTCGACCAGCGGCGCCAGCGGCTGCAGGCCATCGAAGCCGAGAAGGAGTTCTGGACGTCGGGAAGCTTGACCGATGCGCTCGTGAAGTTGAAAGGCACATCCAATCCGTTCCGCGCCCTGGCCGAAACGGGAAAGCAGGCCTACGAGTATCACGAGACGAACAAGGCCCGTCTGTCGGGCGCCATCGGCACCAGCGAATGGATCACCGAGTCGCTGCAGCGAACCGCCGATTCCATCATCGGCCGCATGCAGGCCGGACTGCCGGTGCTCGCGTCGGTGGGTTCAACCGCGCCGTTCGTCGGACTGTTCGGAACGGTGTGGGGCATCTATCACGCCCTGATCGCCATCAGCGCGTCCGGATCTGCGTCCATCGAGAAGGTCGCCGGACCCGTCGGCGAGGCCTTGATCATGACTGCAATCGGTCTGTTCGTCGCCGTGCCCGCCGTGTTGGGGTACAACGTTCTACTGCGTCGCAACAAGAATCTGCAGGAAGCCGTCAGCCACTTCACCCATGAGCTGCATGCCTATCTGATCTCCGGCGCCAAGATGGGATTGGGGATGGAGAAGGGACCGTCGCCGGCCGTCAAGCCCAGCCCCGCAGCCGCCCGCTAGGAGTAAAGCCATGGCAATGACTGCGAGCGGCGGCGACGAGGGCGAGGTGCTGTCGGACATCAACGTGACGCCGCTCGTCGACGTCATGTTGGTGCTCTTGATCATCTTCATCATCACGGTGCCCGTGGCCTTGAAGGAGATCAAGGTCAATCTGCCGAAGGCCAGCAACCTGCCCACGCAGACCAAGCCGGAGGATGTCACGATCGCCGTCGACAAATCCGGAGCCATCTATTGGAACACCAAGCTGTTGCCGAGCCAGGATGCGCTTCTGGCCGAGCTGCGGAACGCTGCGCAAATACAGCCGCAACCCGAAGTCCACATTCGCGGCGACAGCGACTCGCGCTACATGTACGTGGGCCAGGTTCTGGTGGCCGCTCAGAAGATCGGCATCCGTAAAGTGGCGTTCCTGACCTCACCGCTGCACCCCGGCGAAGCGCCCTAGGAGATTTAAGATGGCAATGGCTGTAGGCAAAGGCGAGGGCCAATCGTTCACCGACATCAACATGACGCCGTTGATCGACGTCATGTTGGTGCTGTTGATCATTTTCATCATCTCGCTGCCCCCCGTGACGCACGCTGTCAAGATCGACAACCCCCTGCCGCCGCCGCCGAACTACGTTCCGCCGCCGCCGCCGGAGATCGTCAATCTGACGATCGATTTCGATGGCACGCTGGCATGGAACGGGAGCCCGGTGGATCGCCCCACCATGCAGGGCTATATCGTGCAGGAGGCCTCGAAGGACCCGCAACCTGAAGTGCATATCCAAGTCGACAAGTTTGCCAAGTACGAAAAAGTGGCGCAAACCCTGGCCGACCTGCAAAGCCGAGGACTGAAGAAAATCGGTTTCGTCAACAACGAATTGTTCTAATTAGTACGATCGGGCGGATAGCACGGCGCGTCAGCCCCTTGACGCGCCGTTCGTTTGAGAAGCCGCACAAAACAAATTCGAAATCTTTGGGTAAGAGGTAAGTTATGAATCAATCCACCCGGTATGTTCGGTCCGGTCTATTTCTAGGTGTAATGCTGGCGGTCGCGAGCCTTGCCGTGACCACCCAATCGTCCCTGGCCGCCGACAAGCCCAAGGAACAGCAGATCAGCCGCGTGATCGCCAAGGAAATGACGGCCGCGCAGAAGGCGTTGCAGGCGAGTCAGTGGGCGGAGGCGCTGAAGAATCTCGAGGCCGCGGAGCAGAAGTCACCGCTGACCCCCTTCGACAAGAAAACGATCTACGACTTCAAGGGCTTCGCCAATGTCCGTCTCAATCATTTGAAGGAGGCGGAATCGGACTATGAGCAGGCACTCGCCACCGGCCAATACACCGCCGAGGACGCGGCCAAGACCACCCGCATGCTGTTCCGTTTGAGTGCCGGCAATCAGCAGTACACCAAGGCGCTGGAGTACGGCAAGCAGGTGGCCGAAGGCGGCACAGCGAACGCCGACGACCTCGCGGTGATGAGTCAAATCTACTATCTGCAGAAGGATTGCAAGAACTCGGGCGTTTGGGCCGACAAGGCAATCTCGGCCGCCCGCAAGGCGGGTGAAGCACCCAAGGAGAACCTGTTCCAGTTCAAGCTTCAGTGTGCGTCCGACGCCGGCGACAACGGGGCCATGGCCGCGGTGTTGATGGATCTCATCAAGCTCACCAACAAGACCAACTATTGGAACACGCTGCTGCGCATCGAGCGTCAGGATGAGCGCGACGATCACAATCTGTTGATGATCTATCGCGTCATGTACGACACGGACTCGATGAATGCCGGCTCCGACTACATGGAGATGGCTCAGCTGCTGGGCGACGCGGCACTGCCGGGCGAAGCGGCGTCGGTTCTCGACAAGGCGATGAACTCGGGAAAATTCACCGAGCAGAAGGACAAGGATCGTGCCACGCGCCTCTCGAACACGCTGAAGCCCCGCGCCGAGACCGACAAGAAAGGCGAGGCCGCATTCGATGCGGAGGCGGCCAAGAATCCGGCGGGCGAACTCGACATCAAGTCGGGTGAGGTCTACTACGGTTCCGGTGATTATCAGAGTGCGGTCACGGCCATCACTCGAGGCATCGAAAAGAAGGGGATCAAGCATCTCGACGAGGCCTACGTCTATCTCGGCCGGGCGCAGGTCGCATTGAAAAACAACGCGGAAGCGAAGAAGGCCTTCACAGGCTTGAAGTCGGTGCCGAATATCAGTCCGCGAGTCTTGAAGCTGTGGGAGCTGTATTCCGACAAGCTCGGCTCGTGAGCCTCACCTAACAAACGGAGAAGACGACATGACCATCAAAGTCGGCGACAAGATGCCAGCGGGCAAATTCACCACCATGTCCAAGGATGGTCCGAAGAAGGTGAGCGCGGAGGAGCTGTTCGGCGGCAAGACCGTCGTGCTGTTTTCGGTGCCCGGCGCCTTTACGCCCACCTGCGATGCGAAGCACCTGCCGGGTTTCGTCGAGCTGGCGGACGAAATGAAAAAGAAGGGGGTCGACACCATCGCGTGCACCGCGGTCAACGACGTGTTCGTCATGAATGCCTGGGGCAAGCACGGTGGGGTCGGCGACAGGATTCTGATGTTGGCCGACGGCAATGGTGAATATGTCAAATCGCTGGGGCTCGAGTTGGACGCAAGCGGCTACGGCATGGGACATCGCGGACAACGGTTCGTCATCGTCGCCAAGAACGGAGTGGCGACGCACGTCAACATCGAGGCGCCCGGTGAATTCAAGGTATCCGCAGCCGATTACGTTTTGAAGCAATTGTAGGTCCACGCTTGCTGGCCTTGCGCAGCGCTCCGCCGGTGTTCGGAGTCGCCGAAGCCGAGCGGATTGCTCGCGACGTCTACGGCTTGGCCGTCTCCGTGTCGCCCTTATCGGGCGAGCGGGACTGCAATTTTCACATTCGCACCGCCGATGCCCGCAACTATGTTCTGAAGATCGTGGATGGCGCTGCAGACCCCCAGGCCACGGACTGCCAGGTGCGGGTGCTGCGTCACTTGGCAGAGCAAGACCCCTCGCTGCCGGTCCCGCGAATCTTTGCCACCCAACAGGGCGCCGATCTGGGGCAGGCCGAGCAGGACGGCCGCAGCTATGCGACCTGTCTGATGGGATATCTGCCGGGCCGGCTGCTGGCCGATACCAAGCCTGCGCCGCCGCTCCTCCGGAACATCGGCGACACCCTGGCACGGGTCGATCGGGCATTGCGCGGATTCTTCCATCCTGCGCTCGCCCAACGCATCGCCTGGGATGTTCGTCGTCTGCCGGAACTCATGGAATTCGCTTCGTACATCGAAGCCGCCGACGTCAGGCACGCGGTGGAGGAGGTGGTCCTGGCGCTCAAGGAGCGGTTGCCGGCCATCCGGGGACTACCAGCCCAAGCGATACACGGCGATTGCCACCCGGCAAATTTGCTGGTCGACGCCTCCGGCAGCACGGTCTGCGGAGTGTTGGACTTCGGAGACATGATTCATGCGCCCTTGGTTCTCGAGGCGGCCGTGGCCATGTCCGAGCTGCTGACGGGCGCAACGGTGCAGCCCGACGATCTGGCGGCCGTCCTCGAGGCGTATGGGCGCCACCAAATGCTCGCCGCGGCCGATGTCGACGTACTCTACGACCTCGTTGCGGGACGGCACGCCGTCACCATCGTGGTCCATGCGTGGCGCCGTCGCCATGACGCCAAGGGAGCAGGCTTGCTCGACCGGGTGGCGGGGAACGCCGTCGTCTCGCTCGAGCGCTTGCGGACGATCGGCCGGGCGTCATTGACCGAGGGTTGGCACGCCGCAGCGGGTACCGGCGTCCGGGCACCCGTCGAGGTCGATGTGAGCCGCCGCCATCGATTGCTGGGGGCCGGTGCCGAGCTGTTCTATGACAAGCCCCTGCACCTCGTACGCGGCGAGGGGGTGTGGCTGTATGACGCCCATGGGCGCGCCTATCTCGATGTCTACAACAATGTGCCGCACGTCGGTCATTGCCACCCGGCCGTCGTGCGCGCCATTCAGAAGCAGACAGCCATCCTGGCAACGCATACCCGATACCTCCACGAGAACATTCTGGAGTACGCGGAAGCGCTGACGTCGCGGTGTCCTCCCCATCTGGACGCCTGCCTGTTCGTCAATTCGGGCAGCGAGGCCAACGATGTTGCTTGGCGCATCGCGCAATTCGTTACGGGCCACAAAGGGGCCCTCGTCATGGCTCATGCGTACCATGGCATCACGGAGGCGGTGGCGGCGCTCACGCCGGCCGCGGGTACCGTCGATCCGCGCGTGGCGACCCTGACGGCGCCGCCGGCGACGCTGACTGCGGACGACGCGATGGGGCAGGCCGATCTCGGCGCGGCCACCGAGGACGCCGACCTGGCGATATACACCCTCGCAGCGCGCGGATTCGCACCGGCGGCGTTTTTCATCGACAGTGCATTGACCAGCAGCGGCATTCACGATCCGCCCCCGGCGTGGGCTTCCACCGTGGCGGCGCGGGTGCGCGCCGCAGGGGGCTTGATCGTGGCCGACGAGGTTCAATACGGTCTCGGCCGTTCCGGATCGCACTTTTGGGGATTCGAGCGCCGCGGATTGACGCGCCCGGGAGTTGCCCCCGACATCGTGACCCTGGGAAAGCCGGTCGCGAATGGCTATCCAATGGGCGTGGTGATTGCCAATCGGACTTTGATCGAGGCATTCCAGGCGAAATTCGGCTTTTTCTCAACCTTCGGCGGCAACCCCGTGGCCGCCGCCGCCGCACTCGCGGTGCTCAAGGTGCTCGATGGCGAGCAACTCATGGCAAACGCGCGGGCCACCGGGGATTATTTGCGCCGCGAGCTGAAGGGCGCCGCCGAACGCCACCCGTGTCTGGGCGGGGTGCGGGGTGCCGGCCTGCTGCTGGGTCTCGAGATTCAAGGACCGGACGTGCATGCCGCCAAGAAGCGCACGAAGAAAATCGTGAACGGCCTTTCGTCCCGCGCCCGCGTCCTCATCGGTGCCGAGGGGCCATTGGCGAACATCCTCAAACTACGGCCGCCCATGCCGTTCCTCAAGGAACATGCCGACCTGCTGGTCCGGGCCATCGATGCAGCCGCGTCGGCCATCGACGCGCACGCCGGCGCCTAGGACCGCGCCGGCAGCCAGGATCTCCTACCCGCTCACCATCCGCTCGAATTCGGGGACGATTTGGAACAAGTCGCCGACCAGGCCCACATCCGCCACTTCGAAGATCGGCGCTTCGCCGTCCTTGTTGATGGCCACGATGGTGCGAGCGTCCTTGATGCCCGTCAGATGCTGGATCGCACCCGAAATGCCGACGGCGATGTAGATTTCCGGCGAGATGATCTTGCCCGTCTGTCCCACCTGCATCTCGTTGGGCGCGTAGCCCGCGTCGACCGCGGCGCGTGAAGCGCCGACCGCAGCCCCCAATTTATCCGCAAGGCTGTACAGCAGCTTGAAGTTCTCGGCGCTTCCCAGTGCGCGGCCGCCGGAGATGACCCGCCGTGCCGTCTGCAGGTCCGGCCGATCGGTGCTGCCGGACTTGGTGCCCAGGTACCGTGTGTGCGTGGGCAGCGCGACGCTCAACGACTTGGATTCAACCGCGGCACCACCGCCGCCGGCCGCGGCTTGGAACGAAGCGACCCGCACCGTCGCGACCAGCTTGCGCGATGCGTCCGCTTCGACCGTGACGATGGCGTTGCCCGCATAGATCGGGCGCCGGAACCGGTAGGCGCTCTCGACGGCCATGAGGTCGCTGACTTGAGCGACGCCCAGCAGCGCAGCGACTCGCGGCATGAGATCCTTTCCGAAGCTCGTCGAGGGGCCAAAGATATGGCTGTAGTCGGCGGCCAGCGCCGCCACTTGCGGTGCGAAAATCGCGGCCAGCGGATGTTCGTTTTCGGGCCGGTCCACCCGCAGCACCGTCTTGACGCCCGACACCGCCGCGGCCTGAGAGGCAACCGCGGCCGTATCCGCGCCGAACACGGCGATGATGACTTCGGCATCGGGAATGGTCTTCGCGCAGGTGACGCACTTGGCAGTGGCGGGATTCAACGCCTTGCCGTCATGCTCGCCGATGATGAGTACTTTATGCATTAGATCAAACCCTTCTTCTTGAGAACTTCCACGAGTTCCGCCACATCCTTGACCATCACGCCTTTCTGACGCTGCGCCGGCGGTTCGGTTTTCACGGTCTTCAAAAATTGTCCGGCGCTGACGCCGAGTGCATCGAGCGAGGTCACGTCCAAGGGCTTTTTCTTGGCCTTCATGATGTCCGGCAATTTGACATAGCGCGGTTCGTTCAAGCGGAGGTCGACGGTGATCACCGCCGGCAGGTCCACTTCGATGGTCTCGAGGCCAGCATCGATTTCCCGCGTGATCGCCGCCTTGTCGCCGTTGATTTCCACCTTGGATGCATAGGTTGCCTGCGGCCGCTCCCAAAGGGCGGCCAGCATCTGTCCCGTCTGATTGGCGTCATCGTCGATGGCCTGTTTTCCGAGGAAGATGAGATCCGGGTTTTCCTTCTTCGCCAGGACAAGAAAAACCTGCGCGGCCGTCAAGGATTCCACGGGCGCGTCGGTCTGAACCAGGATCGCCCGGTCCGCACCCATCGCCAGCGCGGTGCGCAGCTGTTGCTGGGTATCGGCTATGCCGATGCTGACCGCGACCACCTCGATGTTGCCGACACGCTCCTTGATGCGCAGCGCCTCCTCGAGTGCGATTTCGTCGAACGGATTCACGCTCATCTTGACTCCGTCCAGCATCACGCCGCTGCCGTCGGGTTTGACGCGAACGCGCACGTTGTAGTCCACGACGCGCTTGATACAAACCATGATCTTCTGCATTGACACTCCTTAAGCAGCCGTCTCTGGTGCGCCGGTCGCGTGCGCATCGGACTGTTGATCCGAATACAAAGTATTGATAACGGCGGAGCACTGGCGCAGTTTGGGCAAGAAACGCTCCAGCGCCGTCTTCAACGGCACGGCCGACGTGATGAAGCGGACCGAGAGCGAGGCCAAGAGTCGGTCGTGCGAGTTCACAGGCACGCCGAGGCTCACTTCGTCCACCAAGCGCCGGGTCCTCGTGGACGTTGCATATCCCTCGCGCCTGACGTCCGCCAGCATGCGCTGCAATTCCGCACGCGGCGCCCGAGCCGGCTTGTCGTCTTCCTTGTTCGACCGCGCCAAAATGTCGATGAGCGCTTCGCGTTCATCTTCGGGACAATGAGCCAGGAACACGCGGCCGGCCGCCGACGCGAGCAGCGGCGCACGAAACCCGGCGGAGTAGCGCTCGATGGCGAGAGGGGTCTCGTGGTCCGTCGATTCACGCACCATCATGGCGGAGCCGGACAACGTGGCGATGGACACGGGCCATACGATGTCACGGCATAGCGCGTCGATGTGCGGTTTGGCGATCTGCGAGACCCAGGCGTCGTCCTCGAAGCCGCTGCTAAGTCTGCGTACTTCGACCGTCAAACGATACCGGTCATCGGCGGCGTCGCGAAAGACGAATCCGGAATTGCACAGCGTTTCCAAAATCCGATAGACGGTGGTGCGCGGCAAACGAATTTCCTGGGCGACTTCCGACACGGTGGCGCCATCGCGTGAATTCAGGACGGTCAGTGCATCAAGGCCCCGCGTCAGCGCGCGGATCGGGCGGGTGGATTCCATGAAACCTCGGCTATTGGTGAGATTGAGCGTTACGGTGGTATACGCTAATCATTTGGCGCGGTAGTTTATGGATCGCCGCTTCGCTTGTCCATAAGGCGGTCAATCCCATAGACTGAAGCTCGATGGTCCGCTATTTCATCAAGCGTCTAGCCGGCGCCGTACCCACCTTGTTGATCATCATCACGGCCGCGTTTTTTCTGATACGCGGCGCTCCCGGAGGCCCGTTCGATCAGGAACAGACCCTGCCGCCCGAGATCCTTGCCAATCTTCAGACGGCGTATGGCCTCGACTTGCCGATCTGGGCGCAGTACGGCAGATACGTGGGCGCCCTCGCGCACGGCGATTTCGGGCCTTCATTCAAGTACAAGGACTTCACCGTGACCGAACTGATCGGGCAGGGATTTCCCGTCACGCTCGAGATCGGCGCCCTGGCGCTGATTCTAGCGCTGGGCCTCGGGCTTCCGCTGGGCACGTATGCAGCACTGCACCACCATTCGGCGGCCGACCATGCCGCGATGTCGCTTGCCGTCGTCGGCATCGCCGTTCCGTCCTTCGTGGTGTTGCCGTTCCTGGGCCTCGTGTTCGGCATCTACTTGCGCTGGCTGCCGGTTGCGGGGTGGGAGCCGGGATCCATTCGGCACCTCGTGCTGCCCGTGATCGCGCTTTGCCTGCCGCCGCTGTGCATCATTGCGCGGATGACGCGCGCAAGCATGCTGGAAGTGTTGCGTAGCCAATACATCCGTACCGCATTTGCCAAGGGCCTGCCGCTGCACATCGTCATATTGCGGCACGCGCTGCGCCCGGCGCTTGTGCCGGTGGCGGGCTATCTGGCGCCCGCCGTTGCGTCCATCATGACGGGTTCCCTGGTTGTGGAATCCATCGCGGGACTGCCCGGCATCGGCCGGTACCTGGTGCAAGGCGCCCTCAACCGCGACTACACGCTCGTCATGGGAATGGTGATCATCTATTCCGCATTGTTGATCGCGATGGGATTGGCCGTCGATATGCTGTATGCGTGGCTCAATCCGCGCATCAGGTTCGGTCGGTGAGCAAGGGCAGCATTCACCGCTTGCGGTCGAATCCCGTCGCAGCGCTTGCATTCAGCGTCATCGTGCTATTGATTGCCATTGCCGTGATCGGGCCGTGGTTCAACCCGAACAACATCGAATCGCTCGATTGGGCGCACGTTGCCGCTTACCCGAGTTTGACCGGCGCTCATTGGCTCGGCACGGACCGGCTCGGGCGGGATCTATTCGCGCGCACCCTCGAGGGCATGCGAGTGTCGTTGGCGGTGGCCTGTGTGGCCGGCGCCATCTCCTTAAGCTTAGGGCTTGCCTATGGCGCCGTCGCCGGCTACGCGGGTGGACGGTGGGACCAGTTGATGATGCGCTTCATCGAAGTCTTGAGCGGTCTGCCGTTGATCTTCTTCGTGATTTTCTTGACCGTCATTTTCGGTCGCAGCCAGTACTTGCTCTTTCTGGCCATCGGTGCCATCGGCTGGCTCACCATGGCGCGAATCGTGCGCGGCCAGACCTTGAGCATACGGCAGCGCGAGTTCATCGAAGCGGCGATTGCCTCCGGAGCGGGCACCGGCCGCATCATTCTCCGGCACGTCGTTCCGAACCTGTTGGGTCCGGTCATCGTCTACGCGACGTTGACCATACCGCAGATCATTTTGTTCGAGAGCTTTCTGAGCTTCTTGGGGCTCGGTATCCAAGAGCCGCATGCGAGCCTCGGCACGTTGATTGCGGAAGGCGCCGGTGAAATGGAAGCGGCGCCCTGGATTCTGTTGGTGCCGGGAGGCGTGCTCGCCGTGCTTCTGGTATGTCTGAACATCGTGGGCGACGGGTTGCGCGACGCCATCGTCGGGCGGGAGGGTGCGGCAACGTGACGCCCACATTGGATATTGAAAATCTGAGCGTGCACTTCCCCCACCGGGATGGCGCGATCGCCGCGGTTCGCGAGGCTTCGCTCGCCGTGCTCCCGGCCGAGTGCGTCGGAATCGTCGGCGAATCGGGCTCCGGAAAGACTCAGACGTTCATGGCCGCCATGGGACTGCTGTCCGCCGGGGCATGCGCCGCCGGAAGCGTGCGATTCGAAGGGCGGGAAATATTGGGCGCGTCGCCTTCGGAACTGAATCGCGTGCGCGGCTCGAAGCTCACGATGATTTTTCAGGACCCCATGACTTCGCTGACGCCGCACTTGAAGGTCGGCATCCAGCTTGCCGAAGTCCTGGTGAATCACTCGCACATGTCGTGGCGTGAGGCCGAGAAAGCCGCGCTGCGCGCGCTGGAGCGCGTGCGGGTACCGGAGGCACAGCGGCGCCTGCGGCAATATCCGCACGAGTTGTCCGGCGGCATGCGGCAGCGGGTGATGATCGGCATGAGTCTGCTGTGCGAGCCCAAGCTGCTGATCGCGGACGAGCCGACGACGGCACTCGACGTGACGGTGCAGGCGCAAATCATGGAGATCCTTCGGGCCATGCGCACGGAGTTGCGCATGGCGATCGTCCTCATCAGCCACGACCTGGGGTTGGTGGCCGGACTCGCCGACCGTATCGTCGTCATGTACGCCGGCAGAGTCGTGGAGAGCGCGGGCGCCGCGGACATACTGGGACGTGCGGTGCACCCCTATACCGCCGAATTGTTGAAATGCGTGCCCGACCTCCGCAGGCCGCGGCTCGAGCGAATGCCCAGTCTGGCGGGCCAGGCGCCCAGCGCCGGGGGCTCCGAGACAGGCTGCGCGTTTGCACCGCGATGCCCGCAGGCGGGCGAACGATGCCGGTCGGAGCGGCCCGAGCTTCGAGCCATCGGCGGGGCGGTGCATCAAGCGGCCTGTCACTACCCCCTGCCGGCGTGAGCGACCCTTGAGCGAACCGTTGCTCAGCGTGAAGAACCTGGTTGTGCACTTCGGCGCGTTTCCCGCGGTGCAAGACGTGACTTTCGATTTGCGGCCGGGCGAGACTCTTGGATTGGTCGGAGAATCGGGATCCGGCAAGTCCACGCTGGCGCGCGCCGTCCTGCGTCTGATCCCGGCGACATCCGGATCCATTTTCGTGGGCGGCGACAATCTCCTGTCATGCCGACCCGCGGATCTTCGGCGCCGGCGTCGCGATTTGCAGATGGTGTTTCAGGACCCGCTCGCGAGTTTGAATCCGCGGATGTCCGTGGGCGCCGCGCTCGCTGAGCCGCTCAAGATCCATGAGCCGACATTATCGGCGCCCCTACGCGCGGCCCGTGTGGCGGAAATGCTGGAGCGGGTGGGACTCTCACCCGGCATGGCCGATCGCCATCCGCACGAATTCAGCGGCGGCCAATGCCAGCGAATCGGCATCGCACGCGCCATGATCCTGCGGCCGAAGCTTTTGGTTTGCGATGAACCGGTCAGTTCCCTCGATGTGTCCATCCAGGGCCAGATCGTGAATCTCCTGGTCGATTTGCAGAAGGAACTCGGCACCGCGATGCTCTTCATCAGCCACAATCTCGCGGTGATCCGTCATCTCAGCCACCGCGTGCTGGTGATTTACCGCGGCAGACTGGTGGAGGTGGCCGACTGCGACGAGCTGTTCGCTGCGCCGGCGCATCCGTACACCCAGGCGCTCCTCGCCGCGGTCCCGGACCCGACGCGGGTGCCGGAACCTCTTCCGATTGCCGCGGTCGACGAGACGCCGGCTGCCGCTCCACACGAAGGCGGCTGCGCCTTCTTAGGTCGCTGCGCTTTCGCGCAGGATCAATGCCGGATGATCGCGCCGCCGCTCGACGAGGTCGGTGTCCGGCATGTCGCGGCCTGCCACCGGCGGCGCGAGGTCGTGTATTCTTGGCGGCATGAAACCAGGAACACCAGGTCACGGTAACGAGCGCGTCGGCCGCACGACGGTCCGCGCCAGCGACGGGTTGGCGAACGTCCGCTATGAAATCCGCGGCAAACTGGCGCGGCGCGCGCTCGAGCTGGAGCGGCTGGGCTACGAGATCGTGTCGCTCAACATCGGCAACCCGTATGCCTTCGGGTTTCGCACGCCCGAGACCATGCGTTTGGCCATGATCGAGAACCTCCGCCACAGCGAAGGCTACGTCCACCAGAAGGGTATTTTCCCGGCACGTGAAGCGGTAGTCATGCAGCAGCAGGAGCGCGGCGTCAAGGGAGTGACCGCGGAGGAGGTGTTCATCGGCAACGGCGTGAGCGAACTCATCGATCTGACCCTGCGAGCGCTGCTCAATCCGGGCGATGAGGTTTTGGTGCCGAGCCCCGACTATCCGCTGTGGACCGCGTCCGTCAACCTCAATACGGGCCGTGCGGTTCATTATCCCTGCCGGCCGGAACGCGGCTTTGTGCCCAGTCCGGAGGAGATCGAGGCGCTGATCACCCGCCGTACCCGCGCCATCGTCATCGTCAATCCGAACAACCCCACCGGCGCCGTGTATCCGCGCGAGACGCTCGAGGGCGTTGCGCGCCTCGCCGAGAAACATCGGCTGGTGGTGCTCTCGGACGAAATCTACGATCAGATTTTATATGATGGCGCGGAATTCGTGCCGATGGCCACCCTGGTGCACGGCACCCTGTGCTGCACGATGAGCGGACTGTCCAAGGTGTATCGCGCCTGCGGCTATCGAGTCGGCTGGGCGGTGTTCTCCGGCGATGTCGAAAACGCGGCCGAGTACCTGAGCGGTCTCGAGCTCTTGAGTTCGCTCCGATTGTGCAGCAACGTTGCCGGCCAATGGGCCGTGCAGACCGCTCTCGGGGGTCATCAAAGCATCCGGGAGCTGACCCGCCCCGGCGGCCGGCTGTTCGAGTCGCGCCAGACCATTTTGGACAGCGTCGCACGGAGTAGATATTTGCGACTGGCGCGGCCCATGGGAGCGCTGTATTCGTTCGTGGAGGTTCGCGCGGATGTGCTGCCCGACTTCGACGATCAGGTGTTCGCGCTGGAGTTGCTGGAGAACAAGCATGTGTTGGTGGCTCCCGGCGTGAGCTTCAACGTGCCGTACAAGAATTGCTTCCGGATCACGAATCTTCCCGAATCGCAGGTTCTTTCCACGGTATTTTCCCGTATCGAAGAACTGCTCGACGCTCACGCGGCGGCGGCACCGACACCGGCGCTTCAAGTCGTCGCCGGCAAGGGCTGACGGGCTCCTAGCGTGCAAAACGGGGCGCGCGGCTTGTTCGACGCCGCCGGCGCGGGGCATACCATCCTTGTTCCCAACACCGAACTCGCCGCGGCGCTGTTCGATGCCGTGGAACGGATGCACATCGAAGCCGGCCATGATCTCTGGCCGACACCGCACATCCGTGATTTCGGAAGCTGGCTCCGGGAACGCTACGGCGAGAGGCAGCGCTCGGATGCCTCTTTGCCGCGGGTCTTGAGCGACATCGAGGAGCGGGAATTGTGGCGCACCGTAGTTCAGGGCAGTGCTGCCGGCGGTGAGTTTCTCGAGCCCGGCGGGGCCGCGCGGAGCGCGCGGCGCGCGCGGCGTGCCATGTTCGAGTACGGCATTCCGCTCGGGTCGCTGGCCGCATATCCGACGGAAGAAACGCTTGCCCTCGTCAACTGGAATCGAGGCTTCGAGGAACGCACACGAGACCTCGGCTGTATCGCATCAGATCAATTGCTGGAGGCCGCGCCGCCTGATTCGCGCAATTTGGTCTGGATAGAAAGCCCGATCTGGCGCCCCGTCGCCAGAAGGTGGCTGCAGCAACATGCAAGCGCCATGCTGCATCCCGCAGCGACGCCGGGGCCGGCAACCCCTCGTCGAATGCAGGCGGCCTCGCTCGATGCGGAACTCGCCGCCATCGCCGAGTGGGTGCGCGAGAGTCTGCGGTCGGCATCCGATTTCCGCGCATGGATCTGCATTCCGGATTTGAATCTGCGGCGCGCGAACGTGTTGGATGCGTTCGATGCCGCCTTGACGCCGGGACGGTTCTCGCTGACCGAGGGCGCGACGGCATCCTCGTATGCCGTGGCCGGCGGCATACCGCTCAGCCGTTATGCACCGGTACAGGCCGCGCTCGATTCACTGGCGGCGACTGCGGGGTGCGTGTCCTTCGAGGCGTTCAGCTCCTTGCTGCGCTCCCCGGAACTGCAATCGTCGGGAGTCGACGCCGCGGCTGCAGCAGCCCTTGATATGATTCTTCGCAATCGCGGACCACATGAAGCGGATTTGACGGAGTGGATCCGCATTGCGGAATCGGCGTCGCGCGCAAAGCTCCCGGGTCCCGTTGCCGCGATCTCGCGGCTGAACGGGTTTTTGCGCGCGATCGAGTCGGTGCAAGGCATGCATCCCTTCAGCCGCTGGGTATCGCACTGGGTGGGTGCTTTCGAAGCCGGACCGTGGGCACACAGATCTCGATGGTCCAGCGCGGAGTTTCAAGCGGCGGAGCGATTCCGCGAGCTGCTGGCAACGCTGGCTACCGCCGATGCGTCGTTCGGCGCTGTCACCATGGCCGCCGCCGGCCGCATACTCTCGCGCGCGGCCCGCGAGACTGCCTTTCAACCGCAGACGGGAGTTCCTCCGATCTGGGTGACGGGGCAAGTCATGGACCCCTGGCTCGTCTACGACGGCCTGTGGATCTGCGGGGCCAGCGAGGACCGTTGGCCGCCGCCGCTCGATCCGATTCCGCTCCTTCCCGTCCGATTGCAGCGGGAATATGGCGTGGTGGCCGCGAGCGCCGATGGGCAAATGCACCTTGCCGAGGACCTGCAGCGCCGCTGGCGCCTCAGAGCAACGATAAACGTATTCAGCTGCGCGGACCGCATAGAAGGCCGGCCCGCCGCCTTCAGCCCGCTGCTGTCCGTCGCATCGCTCCCGGAGGACGCCGAAGCCGCGACGCACCCGCATTGGCGCGGATCGGCGGCGCGCGCCCCACGCCTCGAGCAATGCGTCGACGAACGGGCCCCGCCCTTTGCGGCGCCCGAACGCATGCGCGGCGTAGCGACCCTCCGCGCGCAATCGCGCTGTGCATTCCGCGGCTTTGCCGAGACGAGGCTGCTGGCGGAGACGCCCGAGAAACCCGTGCCCGGATTCAGCATGCGTGAACGCGGAGAGATGCTGCATCACGCGCTCGAGCACATCTGGTCCGACTTGCGCTCGTCGGCGCGGCTCGAGGCGATCGCGCCCGCTGCGCTAGGCGAATTGGTGAGCGTCGCCGTCGAACGTGCCGTCGCCCGGCAATGCCGCCGCCGCGATCCCGGCCTCCGGTGGCGACGGCGCGAAGTCCCGCGCCTCGCGGCACTCCTACGCAAGTGGCTGGAAACCGAGGGAGCGCGGGAACCCTTCGACGTCGAAACGCTGGAGGAGGCCGTGCACACGGCGCGCTACGGCGGACTCGAATTCGACGTGCGCATCGATCGCATCGATCGGCTCCGCGATGGCGGGCGGGTGCTGATCGACTACAAAAGCGGCATGGCGGCCATCGATTGGCGCGGCGATCGGCCGGACAATCCCCAGCTGCCCGTTTATGCGGTGCTGCAGCCGCACGAGCTGGTGGCCGTGGCCTATGGCAGGGTCAACGCCAGCGAATGCGGTTTCGTGGCGGAGGCGGCGCGCGGCGGAATCTTCAAACCGCGCTCCGGACCCACGACCCTGGAAGGCATGTCCAACTTCGGCGCATTGGTGACCCTGTGGTCGCAGCGCATCGAGAAAATCGCGGGTGAATTCGCGGGCGGACATGCCGAGGTTGCGCCGACGCTGCGCGCGTGTGCGTCGTGCGATCTGCAATCGTTATGCCGAGTCCCGGCGGCGTTCGACGACGGCGAGCCCCGCAATGATTGACCAACCCATCGGGCAGACCCTCGATCTTCCCCTCGATTTTTCGCTCGATCAGCCCGCCGATCACTCCGCTCGTCGGCAAGCCATCGACGCACCCGGGTCCGTCCTGGTACAAGCGCCTGCGGGTTCCGGAAAGACAACGTTGTTGGCGCAGCGATATCTGCGCCTGCTCGCAACCGTCGACGCTCCGGAGCGCATCCTGGCGCTGACGTTCACGCGCCGCGCTGCACAGGAAATGCGCGAGCGCGTGCTGCAAGCGCTGCACGCGGCGGGCTCCCCTGAGCGTCCTGCGCAGATGAACGCCCAAACCTGGGAGCTGGGGGTTGCGGCACGCGGCCGGATGAACGAGTTGGGGTTCGATCTCGGACGACATCCGTCGCGCCTGCGCATCGAGACCATCGACGCCTTCAACACCTGGCTCGCGGGCCAACTGCCCGTGATGGCCGGAGCGGGCTCGCGTTTGCATCTGACCGACGACCCGACGCCGCTGTACGAAGAAGCGGCGCGCCGCGCAATGGCCTATGACGAACCGGACCAGTTCGGTCACGCGGTCGAACGGGTGCTCGCGCAGGACGATCAACGCTGGGAGAGCCTGGTAAACCTGATTTCCGGCATGCTGGGGAGCCGTGATCGTTGGCTGCCGCTGCTCGCCGGGCATCTTCATGCGACCCGAACGCTCGATGAGGCTCAGCTGCGCAACATCCGACGGCACCTGGACGAGGATTTGCGGCTTCTGGTGACCCGCTCCCTGGCGGCTGCGCACCAGGCATTCGGACCGGAAAGACTCCAGGCCCTGTCGCAGTTGATGCATGCCGCGGCGCTGCGCTTGGAAGGCCCGCCGGCGGCCGCATCGGGGTGGCGCCTCGATGATTCCGTCTTGCGTCCGGACGCCGGCGATCTGGCGCGGTGGCTCGCCGTCGCGGAGCTGCTCACGACCCACGCGGCCGCGTACCGCAAGCGGCTCACCAAACAGGAGGGTTTTCCGCCGCTTTGCTCCGACAAGTCCGTGATGACGGATCTCATCGAGGAGTTGGAGCGGATGCCCGCCGTTTTGCGCACCCTGGTGCAGATTCGCGGGCTTCCCGCGCCCGACTACGACGATGAACAATGGGACCGCGTCCGCGGGGTCACCTTGGTGTTGGTACTTGCCGCGGCCCAGTTGGAACACGTGTTTCGCGACCGGGGGACGGTGGACTTCCCCGCCGTGTCCATGGCGGCGGTGCGCGCCCTCGGAACGGCCGCTGCACCGACCGACCTGAATTTACGCCTCGAT
>Ga0179592_10000194_pt1 | contig 25316 bp, 25 predicted proteins | sample CZODoug2_1_08_16_FD_148623 | JGI IMG/M metagenome (GOLD analysis project Ga0179592, IMG submission 148623) | Vadose zone soil fungal communities from Angelo Coast Range Reserve, California, USA - CZODoug2_1_08_16fungal (Illumina Assembly) | ecosystem: Environmental > Terrestrial > Soil > Vadose...
CCACCGAGATCGTCGGCGTGCAGTCGACCGAAGCGCCGTCCTATGCGCTGTCGTTCGCGGCCGGCACGGTGGTGAGGACGAACAGCAGCGATACGCTTGCCGACGGCATGGCGACGCGCGTCCCCGACGCCGATGCGCTGGCGATCATTCGCAAGGGCGCCTCGCGCATCGTGCAGGTGACCGACGACGAGATCCGCCTGGCGATCAGGGCGCTGTGGACGGATACGCATAATCTTGCGGAGGGCGCCGGCGCCGCGGCCCTCGCCGCCGCTCTGCAGGACAAGCCAAAGATCCGAGGCAAGCGGGTCGGGCTGATCCTGAGCGGCGGCAATATCGATTTCGATTTGTTCAACCAATGGGTCGTTCCGGAAACCGCCGTCGTCGCCGGCAGCAAGGCGCTGGTGTGATGATTGTCACGGAACAGCGACCGCAAATGTCGTCATCGTCGGGCTTGACCGGACGCGCCGGTATTCCGCGACACACTTGTTTTACTTCAGCCGCCTGGATAGCCGCTCCCGCGGGTATCACGGCAGATGGCGGACCTGACGACAGAGATAATGGGGACCTGACATGAACCAGCCGGCATCCGCCTACTTCATGGAAGATCGCCATGACCCGATCGACACCCACACGCTCTCGGTGCTGGTGCAAAACGAGCCCGGCGTGCTTGCGCGTGTGATCGGGCTGTTCTCCGGCCGCGGCTACAACATCGAGAGTCTGACCGTCTCCGAGACCGAGAATCAGAAGCATGTCTCGCGTATCACCATTGTCACCACCGGCACGCCGATGGTGATCGAGCAGATCAAGCACCAGCTCGATCGCATGGTCCCGGTGTACCGCGTCGTCGACATGACGCTGTCCGGCCGCTCGATCGAGCGCGAACTGGCGATGGTGAAACTGCGCGGCACCGGTGAGCACCGCGTCGAGGCGCTGCGGCTGGCCGAAGCGTTTCGCGCGCGGGTGATCGACGCCACCACCGAAAGCTTCGTGTTCGAAATCACCGGCAACTCTGCCAAGATCAACCAGTTCATCGACCTGATGCGCCCGCTCGGCCTTGTCGAGGTTTCGCGCACTGGCGTTGCCGCGATCGGCCGCGGCGCAGAAGGGATGTGAATCATGCTGGCGCGCGACTGGTACTATAACGAGCGGCGACAGATCGGTCTCGATACCGCGGTCGCCTCGATCTACAACCTGGATGATGACAGCGACCTGCGCGCCCGCGCGGCGCTGACCATGCTCGGCGTGCAGCGCGGCTGGCGGGTGGCCGATATCGGCTGCGGCAACGGCGTACTGGCCTGCGAGGCGGCGATGATGGGCGCCGAGGTCGACGCCATCGATATTTCGCCGGCGATGCTGGCGCTCGCTAAAATCCAGGCGAGCGACCGGAAAATCGCGATCCGGACCCAGTCGGCGGGCTTGTTGAGCTTCGCTTATCAGCCTGACACCTATGACCTGATGGTCAGCGAGTTCACGCTGCATCATCTGCCGGACTTCTGGAAAGCGGTGGCGCTGTCGCGGATCCATGCCGCGCTGAAGCCCGGGGCGAATTTCTATCTGCGCGATATCGTGTTCGTCAGCATGCCGGACGGTTCCGAGCGCGACGTCGAGGCGTGGGCGGACTTCAACACCAAGAACCACGACTTCGCGCGCGACAGCGTTGTCACCCACATGCGCGACGAATATTCGACCTTCGGCTGGGTGATGGAGCGCATGCTCACCGACGTCGGCTTCCAGCTGGTCTCGGCCGATTATCACGCGCCGCTGCACGGCACTTATCTGTTGCGCAAACCGAAATCCGGCGAGCAGAGCTAGGGACGTGAAGCCGGTCGACGTCAGCCTCGCCGTCATGGTGGCGGTGATCTGGGGGCTTGCCTTTGTCGCGAGCCGGCTTGCGCTCGACGAATTTTCGCCGGAGCTGATGACGACATTGCGTTTCGCCATCGCGGCATTGCCGTGCCTGTTCGTGCCGCGGCCGAAAGTCTCATGGCCTGTCCTGATCTCCATCAGCTTCACTCTGTTTCTCGGCCAGTTCCTGGCGCAGGCATTTGCCATCGCGCACGGCGTACCGGTCGGCCTTTCCAGCGTGATCGTGCAGAGCCAGGCGCTGTTCACCATCGCCTTCGCGGCGGCCGTGTTCGGCGAACTTCCGACGCGGTCGCAAGCCGTGGGCATCGGCATCGCCACCGTCGGGCTTTTGATGATTTGCGGCACGGTCGGGTATGACTTCAGCGTCGGCGCGTTCGCAGTGGTGATGATTTGCCCGATCAGTTTCGCGATCGGAAACCTGCTGCTGCGCCGTGCGCAGGATGTCAGGATGTTTGATCTGTTCGCGTGGCTGTGTCTCGCCGCAGCATTACCGCTGTCCGCGCTGACGCTCTTGACCAACGGGCCGCAGCCGACGTGGCACGCGCTGTCGCACATGTGTCGTTGACCGGTCTTGTGCATACTGGGGCTCGGCGGCATATCCACCAGTATCGCCTATTGGCTGTGGGGCCGGCTGTTGCGCGATTACACCGCCGCGCAAGTGGTGCCGTTTGCGCTGCTGGTGCCGTTCGTCGGCTCGGCCGCATCGAGCGCCGTGTTCGGCGAGACCTTCGGGCCGTTGCGATTGGCCGGCATGGTCACCGTGGTCGGCGGCATTGCCGTCATGCTGTTGTCGAAGCGGCCGCCGGCGCTGGCTGCCGCCGCATGAAGAAGAAGAAAATGAGCACCGCCATGTCGCAACCACTCCTGATCGCTTTTGTGATGTTCGCCGCCGTGATGTTCTTCACGCCGGGGCCGAACAACATCATGCTGCTGTCGTCCGGGCTGACGTATGGCTTCCGTCCGACCCTGCCGCACATCGCGGGTATCACGTTCGGCTTTGCCTTCATGATCGGGGTGGTGGGCCTTGGGCTCGGAACCATCTTCATCACGTATCCGGTGCTGCAGACGATTCTCAAATATGCCGGCGTTGCGTATCTGATCTATCTCGCCGCAGCGATCGCGATGTCCGGGCCGGTCAAGCCTGATCACGACAACCGGCGCGGGCCGATGACATTCTGGGGCGCGGCGATGTTCCAGTGGATCAATGCCAAGGGCTGGGTCATGGTGATCGGCACCATCACCGCCTACGCGGGCATCGCCAGCTTTCCCTGGAATATCACGATCCAGGTCATGCTCAGCCTGGTGCTGGGAGCCGTGTCCTGCTCGGCCTGGGCGCTGTTCGGCAGCGCGCTTCGGCCGTTGCTGACGTCGCCCCGGCTGGTGCGGATGTTCAACATCGTCATGGCCGTGTTGCTGTTGGCCTCGCTCTATCCGGTCTTCATGGACGCATGATGCCGCAGCGCGCCATGCAGAAACGGGTTTCCCCTGAGGCTAAAAATGGACTAGACAACGCCGGAAATCGCCAGCCAGACCAGCGCGCTGGGCCGGCGTCCCCCAGTGACGGACCGAGACTTCAGAAAACAGAACGATCCGGGCAAATCCGCCCGGCCAGCCAAGAGGAACGACCATGCGTGTTTATTATGATCGCGACGCCGACCTGAACCTCATCAAGGGCAAGAAGGTCTGCATCGTCGGCTATGGCAGCCAGGGCCATGCCCATGCGCTGAACCTGAAGGATTCCGGCGTCAAGGACGTCGCCATCGCGCTGCGCAAGGGCTCGGCCTCCGCCAAGAAGGCCGAGACCGCGGGCTTCAAGGTGATGGAAGTCGCTGAAGCCGCGAAGTGGGCCGACGTCATGATGATGCTGACCCCCGACGAATTGCAGGGCGACATCTACCGCGATCATTTGCACGCCAACATGAAAAACGGCGCGGCGCTGTTGTTCGCCCACGGCCTCAACGTGCATTTCAACCTGCTCGAGCCGCGCGCCGATCTCGACGTCTTGATGATCGCGCCGAAGGGGCCCGGGCACACCGTGCGTTCGGAATACCAGCGCGGCGGCGGCGTGCCCTGCCTGATCGCGATCCACAAGGACCCCTCGGGCAACGCGCATGACCTCGGCCTCAGCTACGCTTCCGCGATCGGCGGCGGCCGCGCCGGCATCATCGAGACCTCGTTCAAGGAAGAGTGCGAGACCGATCTGTTCGGCGAGCAGGTGGTGCTGTGCGGCGGGCTGGTCGAACTGATCAAGGGCGGCTTCGAGACGCTGGTCGAAGCCGGCTACGCGCCGGAGATGGCCTACTTCGAATGCCTGCACGAGGTGAAGCTGATCGTCGACCTGATCTATGAAGGCGGCATCGCCAACATGAATTACTCGATCTCCAACACCGCCGAATATGGCGAATACGTCACCGGCCCGCGCATCGTCACCGCCGAGACCAGGGCGGAGATGAAGCGCGTGCTCAACGACATCCAGTCCGGAAAATTCGCGCGCGACTGGATGCTGGAAAACAAGGTCAACCAGACCTCGTTCAAGGCGACCCGCGCCAAGCTCGCGCAGCATCCGATCGAGGAGGTTGGCGTCAAGCTGCGCGACATGATGCCGTGGATCAAGAAGGGCGCGCTGGTCGACAAGACCAAGAATTGAGATTTGCGCCCCTCATCCTGAGAAGCCGCGAAGCGGCGTCTCGAAGGATGGGCCACGGAATGCCGCCATCCTTCGAGACGGCCGCGTTGCGGCCTCCTCAGGATGAGGCGCGCCTCCGGCCTTCTTTCCGCGCAAACTGCGGCGAGGGGCGCCTACTTCTCGAGTTTGTTGTGAACCTGCCAGAAGCGCAGGGTGCGCTGGGCGGTTTCCACCGACAGCTTGCCGTAATCCTTGAAGGCGACCTTCAGCGTTAGTTCGTCGATTTTCGGCTTGACCGGCCGGTTTTGCAGAACCGATTCCACCGCCTGCCAGCTCAACCCGGCCGCTTTACAGGGAATCAGGATGAGGTCGGCCCGGGGACCTTCCAGCAGCCGCGCCATCATTTCAGTCGGCACGTTGTTGAGAATGGCCAGCGACGCCGATACTTCGTCGAACTTCTTTGTTTCGGCAAACTTGATGATGGCCGCATCGTCGAGCTCGTTCATGCCCTTCAGCAGCTTCACGAGTTGTTCGGCGCGGTTGAAATCCCGGGCCGACGTGTCGTCTTGCACCACGCTGGCGATCGCCTTCAGGATCCGCTTGATCTCTTCCTGGAGTTCGGGAGGAGCCACCGACATCAGCCGGGCGCGAACGGCGTCGGTTGCGCGTCGCAACAGCTCGCGCAGGAATTTCAGAGGAAGGTCGATACGGAGTCCAAGGATCTCGATGAGGTCGTCATCTGTTTCCGCACGCGCGACGATGCCGGAATAGCCGGCATCGGAAAAGCGCGCGCTCGCATTGTTGGCAAGCTTTCGAATGACCTTGCGTTCGCCGCGATCGACGATGACATCGGTGACGGCTTCCGGGAGGTTGCTCCGGCTCGAAATCGCGAACAGATGATCCTGGCCTCTGGTGCTGGCAATCTCGACGAGGTCACTCGTCCTCAGGCGGCTGGAGTTGGCCAGGATTTCGCCGGCCACGGCGATGTCGTTGTCCCGTGCAAGGTGCTGGATGACTTCGAAGGGGGCGTAGTCGAGCGGCGCCAGGCGCTGGCTGAGTTCGGCTTTCGCCCGGCTTTCAACGCGGGCGATGAGAATGCAAAGCACATCGTCGAAAACCTGGACTTGATCTTCGCTGAGGCGGTCGCCTTCATGCAGGAAAAGATCCGTCACCTGCCTGAGGGTGCCAACCCGCTTCTCCGAGGAGCCGTTCCTGACGGCGTCTTCGAGTTCGGCGATAATGGAATATTGTTGCAAGATTTGCCCCATGTCTCTTTTTCGACCTACCCGGACGGAACCCGGTTCCCAGAAAGTCGAGAAAGTCGCGGGAATTCAAGCATGACAGTATTCATCGCCGTCCTACGCTCTCGTTAAATTGGTTCCCCGTAGAAATACCGGGTGCGGGTGCCGTGCGATCGAAGCTTATTGCTGCGCCGCAGCGCGGGCGCTTTGCGTGACAAATCGTCTCTGGCAATCGCGGTTTCTCCGACATCTCCTGCCTTACGGTAAAGCCGCACCCCTGCTATCGTCGATCCCATCGCAAAAACACTCGAGGAAACTGTCCGACAGAAGCCGTCACACCTGGCCCGCACGAGCATTTTCCGGCGAAGTGGAATCCGGTTCGCCGCAAGAAAATGCTCCACTCTAATAAAGTGCGCGTATTCTGATCGCAAAACCGGTGCCCACTTTTTGCGGAATACGCGCAGGGAGGCAACTCATGAAGCGCCGCGCTAAGGATTTCATCAGGACGCTTGGACTTTCGCTTGGACTTGCCGGATTAATCATCGCCGCGGCCTCCGTGTCGGCTGCCGCGCAGAAAAAATACGATACCGGCGTCACCGACACGGAAATCAAGATCGGCAACATCATGCCGTACAGCGGGCCGGCATCGGCCTATGGCATCATCGGCAAGACGATGAGCGCCTATTTCCGGATGATCAACGACAATGGCGGCGTCAACGGCCGCAAGATCAACTTCATTTCCTACGACGACGCCTACAGCCCGCCCAAAACCGTGGAGCAGGCGCGTAAGCTGGTCGAGAGCGACGAGGTGTTCCTGATCTTCGCCTCGCTCGGCACCGCGAGCAACGCGGCGATCCAGAAATACATGAACACCAAGAAGGTGCCGCAGCTGTTCGTCGCCACCGGTGCGTCGCGCTGGGGCGATCCGGAGCACTTCCCGTGGACCATCGGCTGGGCGCCGAACTACCGCGCCGAAGCCCGCATCTACGCGACCTACATCCTGCAGCACCATCCGAACGCCAGGATCGGCTTGCTGTATCAGAACGACGATTTTGGAAAGGATTACGTTCTCGGTCTGAAGGACGTGCTGCGCGACAAGTACGGCAAGATGGTCGTCAGCGAGATTTCCTACGAGACCAGCGTGCCGACGGTGGACTCCCAGGTGGTGGCGATCAAGACCGCGAATCCGGAGATCTTCATCAATATCGGCACGCCGAAATTTGCCGCCCAGGCGATCAAGAAGGCCGCCGAACTCGACTGGCATCCGGTCCACATCATGACCAACGTGTCGGCCTCGGTCGGTGCGGTGCTGAAGCCCGCCGGTCTCGACAACGCCAAGGGCGTTCTCAGCGCCGGCTACCAGATGGACGTCACCGATCCGCAATGGGACAGCCATCCGGGAATGCAGAAATTCCGCGCCTTCATGGCGAAATATTATCCGGAAGCCGACAGGTCCGAGAGCGGGCCGCTGACCGCCTACAACATGTCGACGGCGCTGGTCGAGGTGTTGAAGCGGAGCGGTGACAACCTCACGCGCGAGAATGTCATGAAGGTGGTTGCCAATCTCGATTTCGAGATCAACACTTATGTCCCGGGAATCCGCATCAAGACCTCGCCGACGGATTTCTATCCGATCGAACAGGTGCAGATGATGAAATTCACCGGCGAGAACTGGCAGCTGTTCGGCCCGATCATCGACGGCCATGCCGAGTAGGGACGCGCGGGTGCACTTGTCTTGTTGAGGTGCTATCGTCGTCATGGCAAGGAGCGTCAGCGGCGAAGCGATCCAGTCCATCTGGATGGCTTCGCCGAGCCTGTCATCGGGCGGCGCTTTTCCGCCGGCCCGTTGGCGCGTCATGACTGAAGGACCAATCATGCAATCTGTCGTCATCACCGGCGCGTCGACCGGCATCGGCTGGGCTACCGCCAAACTGCTGCTCGATCGCGGATTTCGCGTATTCGGCAGCGTGCGCAAGCAGGCCGACGCCGACCGCCTGAAGCGCGAATTCGGCGCGAATTTTACCGCGCTGCGGTTCGATGTCACCAACGAGGCCGCGGTGCGGGGAGCCGCGCACCAGGTGCGCAGGGCGCTGCGCGGCGAGACGCTGTTTGGGCTGGTCAACAATGCCGGCATCGCGGTGCCGGGGCCGGTGCTCGAGCTCGCGGCCGACGAATTCCGCCGTCAGATGGAGGTCAACGTCATCGGGCCTGTTATCGTCACCCAGGCGTTCGGTCCGTTGCTCGGGTCCGATCCGTCGCTGAAGGGACCGAAGGGACGGATCGTGATGATCAGTTCGGTGGCCGGCAAGAACGGCAACCCGCTGATGTCGGCCTATTCGGCATCCAAGCACGCGGTCGAGGGACTGTCCGAAAGCCTGCGCCGCGAATTGATGCTGTTCGGGATCGACGTCGTCATCATCGCGCCAGGCGCGGTGAAGACGCCGATCTGGAGCAAGGCCGAGGAAGTCGACATATCCGCCTACCAGAACTCGCCTTTTTTCCCGGCGCTGGAAAAAATCCGCAAATTCATGCTGCATCTCAGCGAAGTCGGATTGCCGCCGGAGAAGATTGCCGAACGGATCGCCGACGCCCTGACATCGAGCCGTCCAAAGGTGCGCTACACCATCACGCCGGAGCCGATGCGATACCTGATGGCGGCCATCCTGCCGAAACGGATGGTCGACAGGATCATCGCCAAGCGTCTCGGGCTGTTGCCGTCGGCATGACAATCGCATCGTTGCTTCCTGAAGAGGGACGACCCAATGATCGCCAACATAAGAAGATTGCCCGAAGCACTGAAGATGTCAGCCATTGCGATCGAGGATCTGTACAAGGAACTCAATCGAACGCCTCCTCAGGAGGCGACAGACCTGATCAAGGAATTGCATGAACTGGCAAGGGATATCCTGACCAGTCAGGATTTTCTCAATTCCAAAATTAAGCTGTGAAACATAAATCCCTCGGCCCACTTGCCGGGCTCCTTCAAGATTGCAGGCCGTTTGACAGCGCCGGCCGCGCCGACGCCATCGCGATCAGCCGCAGCACCATCACCGCCAGCAGCGGGATCAGGAACAGGCCATACAGCGGCATGTCGGGAATCCGCTTGCCGAAAGAGACCATGAACTGAAACAAAAGATAATAGCCACCGGTGAGATGCAGGATGCGCCAGGCGCGCGGGCCGATCGCTGTGGCGGCGCGATCGAACGAGGTCGCGGCCATCGCGATGATGAACGCGTAGCCGATGCCGCCGAAGACATAGGAAGCGGCGGAGGTGGCGGCCGCATAGCCGGCGGGATCCATCATTGCAAAGCAGACAATCGCAACGGCGTGGATGGCGTGCGACGCGGCGAAGGTGATGCCGAGGTAGCGCCGGTTGCGGCGCTGCCATCGCGTCCACGCGTTCGGCCATAGCCGCGCCAGCGCCGCGGCGCTGAAGGCCAGGCAGAAGAACAATAGCGAGGTTCGCGCCGTGAAGCGGATCACCATGCGCACGCCGTCGACCTCGAACTGCCGCATGCCCGCGATCCAGATCGACAGAACGATCAGCACCAGCGTCAGCACGGCGAACAGCCGCCAGCCTTCGAACCAGTTTTTTCGATGCGATGGCATGGCGCTCTCCCTGGTAAATGATGTAATCACCAGTTACATAGCGCGCGGCGTCACCGTCAATCGTGTATGCAGTGCTTACATTCACGTTTCGTTGATGCTAGAACGGCTCATGTCCCTGTCCGCCAGACCGAAACGCCGGTCCGCCCACCGCCCGTCGCCGCCCCCGAAGCCCTATCATCACGGCGATCTCCGGCGCGTGCTGATCGACGCGGCGCTGGGATTGGCCGAGGAGGGCGGCGCCGAGGCCGTCAGCGTGCGTGAGGCGGCACGCCGCGCCGGGGTGTCGCCGGGCGCACCGTTCCGGCACTTCCCGAGCCGCGTCGCCCTGATGACGGCGGTGGCCGAGGAAGCGCAGCGGCGCTTTCGGGCCGAGATCGAGGTGGCGCTGTCCGAGGCTCCGGCCGGCGACGCGCTGGCGCGGTTTCGGGCCCTTGGGATGGCCTATTTGCGCTGGGCGATGCGTAACCCGGCCCATTTCGAGATCATCTCGAACGGCAGGTTTTTCGACCACGGCAAGGCAACCGAGCTGTCACGGGACAACGCCGAGCTGATCGGCATGACCGAGCAGACGCTGGCGGATGCGTTCGCCAAAGACCAATTGCGCGTCCCCGACCTGAAGCGGGTCCAGATCGCCGGCCGCGCTTTGGTTTACGGCTTTGCCCGGATGAACATCGACGGCCATTTTCCGCGCTGGGGTGTCGCCGAAGCCGAAGCGGAGCGCACCGCCGAAGCGATCCTCGATCTGTTCATCGAGGGCATTGCCAAACGTCCGGACTGACCTTCCGGCGGTAAATCGTTAATGCCGGGCGATTGTGTCCTCGCTTCCTCCGAATTCGGCAAATTCATTGCGTGTTCATGACCGTTCCACTACATTTTCATGACATGCCGCAGGCTCCGGCTGCGTCATGCGTCTCCTGGTCATCGCCAGCAAAGGCCCAAAGGCAGTGCCGGGTGTAGTTGCGTCCCCCGCCCATGGCGCCCGCACCAAATCCAGGTCCGACCGCTTCCGTCGCCGCTACAGGCCTGGCCGCGATCGGCATCTGGCGGTTGCTTGCCGTCGCGGCGCCGCATCTGGCGGCGCTGGCCGTCATGTTTCAGACCGAAGTCGACTTCAGTTCGCGCGCCGGCTTTCTGATGTCATGGGGAATCCTGAACTTCTTCTGGATCGCGCTGTTGCGGCGTCCCGCATTGTCGGGCGCGCTGTCGCTGACGCTGGTGGTGGTGCTGATCCTGCTGTCGCGGCTCAAGCACGACATCGTGCAGATGACGGCGAACTTCGTCGACCTGATGGTGATCGACCGCGACACCGCGGCCTTCCTGTTTACGATCTTCCCCAATCTGCGCTGGTCGGTGATCGGCGCCGCGCTCGTCATCATCCCCTCGATGTACGCGCTGTGGTGGCTCGATCCGTTCCGCATCCGGCGGTTGCCGGCGGTGGCCTGCAAGCTGGCGTGTCTTGCCGCGCTGGTCGGATATTCCTTTGCGTGGCCGGATGAAGCCTGGCGCGGCTATTACGACGACGGCTATCTGTCGAAGTTCTCCCGCTCCGGCGTCACCGCGGTGTCGGATTTCATCAAATACGGTTTCATGGAATCCGACGCGGTCGCCGCCGAGCGTCTGAAGGTGCCGCTGCTGGATTCCTGCCACCCGGTCGGGCGGCGGCCGAACATCATCATGATCCACGACGAATCCAGTTTCGACATTCGTCAGGCTGCTGGCATCAAGGTGACGGCGGGCTATGGCAGCCATTTCAAATCGTTCGACGGCAAGGAACGCAAATTCCTGGCCGAGAGCAATGGCGGCCCGAGCTGGTTCACCGAATACAACGTGCTCGCCGGGCTCTCGTCGCGTTCGTTCGGCCGGTTTTCCTATTTCGTGACCCGCATCGCGTCGGGCCGCGTCGAGCGCGGACTGCCGTTGGCGCTGCGCCGCTGCGGCTACGACACGACGTCGCTCTATCCGGCCTACGGCGCGTTCATGAGCGCGCGCAGCTTCCAGACCACCACCGGTATCCAGCATTTCTACGACGCGCGCGATCTTGGCGCCAAGGACGTCGAACCCGACGGCTTCTTCTACGATAAAGCCTTGCAGCTGATGTCGCAGGCGCCGCCGACCACGCCGCAATTCATGTTCGTCTATCTCGCCGCCAATCATTTTCCCTGGGAGACCCGGTTTCGCCCCGACCTGACGCCGTTCTGGCGCAAGCCCGGCAACGAGCCCATTGTCGACGAGTATCTGCGACGCCAGGCGATGAGCGCCGACGATTACGGTGCGTTCATCGCAGGGCTTAAAAAGAAATTTCCGGCGCAGCCGTTCCTGATCGTGCGCTATGGCGACCACCAGCCGGAATTCTCGCCGCACGTGCTCGATCCCGGTCTCGGCGAAGCCGGTGTCGGCAAGAAGCTGGAGAATTACGACCCGCGCTATTACGCGACCTATTACGCCATCGACGCGATCAACTTCGAGCCGGTCCAGAGTCCCGCCGTGATGGACACCATCGACGGGCCCTATCTGCCGTTGGTGATCCAGGAAGCCGCGGGCATCCCGCTCGACCCGTCGTTCGAGGAGCAGAAAAGCATCATGCTGCGCTGCAAGGGCCTGTTCTATGCCTGCAAGGACGGTGCGGAAGCGCGGCGCTTCAACCGGCTCTTGATCGACGCCGGTTTCGTAAAAAACCTCTAGAGCATGATCCGGAAAAGTGGGCACCGGTTTTCCCTCGCGACAAACGCGAAGCGTTTGCGCGGAGATCATGCTCAAACAAAAAGATAGAGCGGGATGACGATTCGAAGAAAAATCATCCCGCTCTAGCAGCAAGGGGAGAGCAAAATACCAGCCTCCGTCGAACCTGGAACAAACCGGACCGGCGGCGCGGCATCGCGCGGCGTCCGGTTCTATGCCGGTGTTGGCCTGGTCGCCACGTTGCATCTTGCGGCGTTGGCTGTCCTGGTCGCCACGGAATACGGACCTTTTGCGATCACGCTGTCCCTGCTGGCGTGGGTCTTTGCGAATTGTCTTTTCCTGCTCGTGCTGCCGCGGCCCGGCGTGTCCGCGGCGCTTGCGCTGAGCCTGGTGGTGCTGTTGATCGCGCTGTCGCGCTTTAAGTCCGAGATTTTGCAGCTATCGCTGACATTCCTCGATTTCCTGATCATCGATCGCGACACGTTTTCGTTCCTGCTCTCGGTGTTTCCGCGATTGCGGACGCAGTTGATCGTGGCGGGGGTCCTTGCAGTTCCGGTGTTGTGGGTGATCTGGCGCTCCGATCCGTTTCGCGCAGGTCGCCGCCTTCCGTTGGCGATTCTTGCCGCAACCACCGTGTTGATGTCAGCAATGTCGGTCGCGGTGCCCGAGCAACCGTGGGAGCCGTTCCAGGGCATCAATCATATTTCCGGTCTCGCGCGCTCGGCTGTGGTGGCGGTGTCGCGGCTGGCTTCGACAGGATGGATAGAGGCCGATCCACCTGCGAGCGGCCCGCTTCGCCTGGCCTCGCGAGCACACGCCGCCGGCTGGCCGGCGCTGCCGCCCAGCGAGAAATGCGACAGCACTGCGAGGCGGCCGCATATCATCTTGCTGCTCGACGAGTCGAGCTTCGACATTACCGCCGCGCCCGGAGTCAAGGTGCCGTCGGGGTACTCCGACTACTTCAAGTCCAGTGATGGCACGCGGCGGACCCTGATGGTGGAGTCGACCGGCGGCCCGACATGGTACACCGAACTCAATGTGATGACCGGCATGTCGGCGCGATCGTTCGGTGATCTGAAGTTTTACGTCACAAGAATCGCCGCGGGCCGTGTCACGCGCGGACTGCCGCGAGCGCTGCAGCGCTGCGGATACAAGACCTTCTCGCTCTATCCGACCTATGGAGGCTTCCTCGGTGCGCGCACCTTCCAGAAGGGAACCGGCATCGGCCAGTTCATCGACATGGCGGATATGGGCGTCGATGAGGACAGGCAGCCGGACAAGTTCTATTTCGACCAGGCCTTGAAGGTGTTTGCGAGTGAGCCGCCGTCGCAGTCGCCGATCTTCATGTTCGTGTATCTCACGGCCAATCATTTTCCCTGGTGGAACGTCTACCGGCCCGATCTGACGCCGGACTGGACTCCGCTGGGAAATACGGCGGAGACCGACGAATACATTCGTCGCCAAACCGTGACGGCGAAGGACTACCGCGATTTCACCACACGGCTGGCGCGCGACTATCCGGATCAACCGTTTCTGGTCTTGCGTTTCGGTGATCATCAACCCGCCATCTCGCAGAAATTGCTCGAGCCTGGCATCGACCGTAAATCGTTGACGCAACGCCTGATGACCGCAGATCCGCGTTACTTCTCAACTTACTATGCGCTCGATGGCATCAATTTTCGACCGGCCGATCTGTCGTCGGCGCTCGAAACCCTCGATGCGGCCTATATCCCGATCGTGATCCAGGAAGCCGCCGGCATCCCGCTCGATCCGTCGTTCGAGGAGCAGAAGAGCATCATGCTGCGCTGCAAGGGCCTGTTCTATGCCTGCAAGGACGGTGCGGAAGCGCGGCGCTTCAACAGGCTGTTGATCGACGCCGGTATTGTCAAAGGACTCTAGGACGTACCGAAATGCGGTAAAGGTAGCTCAAATCTAATTTCCGTCGAAGGGCGTTTGTGCTACCTTTGGTTGAATTGGTCGGAGGTGTCCTATGCGGTCTATGATTGATCGTCGCAAGACTGGTTGGGACGTCCTATCTTTGAACGTGCTGCGAAATCCCTCCTGGGGATTTGTGCAGATCGTCTGTGTCACAGTAGGGATTCTGTGCGCCGTCTACCTAGTCACGCTTGCGATCGTTGGATCACATTTTTTGTATGGGCTATTTCACTACAATCATATTGGAATAAGGGAATCGATCGTGCAACTTGGCGGGATACTTGCGATTCCGGCAGCTGTTGTCACAGCTTTCGTTGCGATACAGCAAATTCGGATTTCACGAGAAAATCAGTTTACGGACTTGCTTATTAAGTCGATCCAATTGCTTGCATCGACGGGTGGCCCCGATCACGGCGAAGTAGCGCACCTCGGTAGGCTGGGAGGGATATACGGATTGGAACGCGTGGCCAGCGCCTCCGCTAGGGATCACTGGCCAATAATGGAACTCCTGTGTCGATATATTAGACAAACACCAGCAAAGACTTCTGGTGTGCCTTCGACTGACGAAGCTGGAAATCGAACAATTGATTGGGTCAGGTCGCTGCCTAAGCCTGCAATCGATATACAAGCAGCGATGTCGGCGATAGGCCGTCGTTCGCCGGAACGAATCCAAAAAGAAGAAGATACGCGTCGAAACTTGGCGGAGGCTTCGAGCGTTGCGAGGTCAAAAGATAAAGATCTTGATGCGATAGACAAAGCATACCGTCTCGATTTCAGAGGAGCCAATCTTCAAGCAATGGAATTTTTTGGTTGCAATTTCGCCCGGGGAATATTCGACGACTGTCGAATGGAGGGGGCGCTCTTCTTCAGATGTGACTTGAGCTTTGCCGATTTTAAGGACAGCGGGTTGACTGGATGCATTTTTATCGAGTCCAATCTTGGGGGAGCCGTTTTTAGCAAGAATGATATGTCGTATTCCCAAGCACTTGGAACGGAGTTTTCGAAAGCAAAATTCTATGACGTAGATCTTTCAAATGCATTGTTTGTGGATTCGAGCTTAGAAACCGCTCAGCTCTTTCGAACCAATAAAGAGGCCGCTATAATTGTCCAATCGAACAGATAAGCGCGCTCGAAGTTCATCCCGTGCTCTCGGCGCAGAGATATCTGGTGGGCGGACATCCCTGCTGCTGCCACCGTGTGCATATTGGCGGCTCAATACTCGTCGCTGAATATGCGACAGCATCATGCTGCGCTGCAAGGGCCTGTTCTTTGCCTGCAAGGACGGTGCGGAAGCGCGGCGCTTCAACAGGCTGTTGATCGACGCCGGCCTGGTGCGCGGATTGTAGGGCTGGCCCGCGTAACGGGAACCGACGCCTTCGCCGCCATTATCCGCGACGTTTCGTTGTTTCCGAGATTGCCCGCCAGGCGACCTATTTCGACACAATCCACAGCGAAATGAGAGGCGATGAAGACCGAATCACCGTACGAGCGCTAAGTTCGGGCGGAGACGAAGGCCGAATCCAGCTCGACCACGGCAAACGATGTCATCCGCGGCCATAAGATGGCCCGCGAATCACGTTAGGCTGTGGGGCACATCACCTGCTGGATCCCATGCACCTTCGAAGGGGAATAAATGGGTAATAACATGACACACGCTTCGCTTCTCAATCCATTTAGTTCGCACCAGGAGCCGGTCCAGATCGCCAACCGGCGGGCGGCGACACGGGCGGCGCGGACGACACGCGCGACACGCGCAACACCGGTCTGCGCGAACTGCCAGTCCGACGACATCATCGCTCACGCCACCGCCCAGTGGAGCAACGAATCGCAGGAATGGGAACTGGCCAACACCTTCGACCAGCCGGCTCACTGCGCCCGCTGCAACGGCCCGTGCGGCATCGCCTGGATACCCCTTTACTAGACCTTGTCATCGGAGTGCAGGGCGGGCAGCGGCGAAGGTGCGCCATGCCCAGCGAATCCTGACAGCGCTGAAAATGCTGGGCTCGCTTTCACCTAGCCCACTCGCCAGTTCCGGCGACCGCATTCGCCGCTTCAGGACTCTTCCGGCCAATAAAGCCGCATCGGGTTGTCGACCAGGAGCTTGCGCTGCAGTTCGGGGGTGGCCGCGATGTGCGGGATGAAGTCGACCAGCAGGCCGTCGTCGGGCATGTGATCCCGGAGATTGGGATGCGGCCAGTCGGTGCCCCAGAGCACGCGATCGGGAAACGTCTCGACAATGCGCCGGGCAAACGGGATGACATCGCGATAGGGGTTTTGCTCGCCGTTGCGCGCCGGCGGCCCCGAAACCGACAGCCGTTCCGGGCAACTGACTTTGGACCAGACGTTCGCCTGCTGCGCCATGAACTTCACAAACAGCTCGAACTCGGGCCCCTCGACCGATTTACTGACATCGGGCCGGCCCATGTGATCGACGACGACGACGGTCGGCAGCGCGGTAAAGAAGTCCCACAGCTCCGCAAGGTCGCCCTGTTCGAAATAGATCACGACATGCCAGCCGAGTTTTGCGATGCGGCCGGCGATCTCCATCAGTTCGTTTTTCGGTGTGAAATCAACGAGGCGCTTGACGAAGTTGAAGCGTACCCCGCGCACGCCCGCCTCATGCATTGCCTGCAGCTCGGCATCGCGGACGTCTCGCCGGACCGTCGCAATGCCGCGCGCTTTGCCATCGGAGTGCGCGAGCGCATCGACCATCGCGCGGTTGTCGGCGCCGTGACAGGTGGCCTGCACGATGACGTTGCGCGCGAAGCCGAGATGATCGCGCAGGGCAATTAATTGCCGCCTTGATGCATCGCAGGGCGTGTATTTGCGCTCGGCCGCATAGGGGAATTCGGCTCCAGGGCCGAAAACATGGCAGTGCGCGTCCACAGCACCGGCCGGCACCTTGAATCGGGGCTTCGAGGGGCCGGCATACCAGTCCAGCCAGCCGGGCGTCTTCTGGAATTCCATGGGCTTTGGTCGCTCAGTTAGTTCTTGGGCTGCTTGATGTTGGCGAGGATGCGGTCGGCTTCGGTGCGCCAGTCCGGGCTGCGGGCAAACGCCGCCGTGCCTTTCGGACCGAACAGGCCCTCATCGGCGAGGTCGGCCACCCAGGCCTGGCGTTCGGCCGTGCCTTGCGCCGACCACGGCGTGAGGCCGATCTCGCGCACGGTTTCGGCTACCTCACGAACCTCTTCGCTGCGGCGCCGGCCATGTTCGATCACCCGCTGGAAGAAGTAGGCGCCTTGCTTCTCCCAGTCGATGCCGGGATAGGTTTCCTTGAGCGAGGCCAGTACCGCGTCCTCGACGCCGTAGGCCCGCGCGGTGGTGAAACTCTCGATCACCATCGCCTCGAGGCCCTTGATCATGACGCTGCGGCACATCTTGACGGCCGAGGCGACGCCCAGTTCCTTGCTCGCCACCTTGGCGTCGAAGCCCAACGCCACCAGCAACGGCGCCAGTTCCCCGGCGCCGGCGCCGCCAAGCAGCAAGGGCACCTTGATGCGGTAGGGCGGGATCGACGTCATCACCGCGCCTTCGACATAGCGACCGCCGCTGCCGTCGATCAGATCAGCCGCACGACGCTTGGCGCCCGGCGACGCCGAATTGAAGTCGAGAAACCAGGCGCCTTTCTTCACCGCAGGCGCGCAAGCCTGCGCGACCGCGACCGCCTGGCTCGCCGTGACGGCGGAAACGATGAAGTCGGCTTTTGCTGCGAGATCGGCATGGGAAGCCGCCAGCGCGACGCCCTGCGCCGAGGCGTGATCGCGCAACGGCCCGGCCTGGTCGTTGCCGAGCTTGAGGTCATAGGCGGTGATCCCAACGTCCTGCTGGCGCAGATCTTCGGCAAGAATGCGGCCCACTTCGCCATAGCCGACAAGGCCCACATGCCAGCGCTTCGGGTTGGTCGGCATCTCGGTCATTGCAAACAATCTCCAGATCTGGATCGGACGCATCGCAAAGGCGGCACGGCTACTGCTTTTGAATTCCGGCCTTCTCGATCACCTTCTGCCACTTGTCGATGTCGGATGTGAGCCGGGCTGAAATTTCCTGCGGCGTGCTCGCCTTGGCCTCGATGCCAAGTTCGATCATCCGCTTTTTGACCTCCGCGTCGGCGAGTATGTCCCACAACGCGCCATTGAGCTTGTTCACGATCTCCGCCGGCGTGCCGGCAGGCGCAAACAGCGCGTTCCAGGAGACCACGTCGTAATCGGCAACGCCGCTTTCGCGCGCCGTCGCAACATCAGGCGTACTTTCCGACCGCACCGGACCCGACGATGCCAGCGCCCGGAACTTGTTGTCGGCAAGGTTGCCCTTCATCGACGAGTAGCTGTCGATCATGAGCGCAATATCGCCCTGAAGCAGCGAGACCTGGATCTCGGGTGTCGCCCGATAGGGGATGATGGTGAAATCGATGGCGGCCGCGGTCTTGAAGAGTTCGGCCGACAGGTTCTGGGTGCTGCCGATATTGATGGTCCCGACATTGAGCGCGCCGGGCCTGGCTTTTGCCGCGGCGATAAATTCTGCAAGCGTCCTGAATTCCGAGCCGGCGCCGGTCGCAAACACGAAATCGAAAAATCCCAGACTGGAGATCGGTTCGAAATCCCGCAACGGATCGAACGGCAGCTTCTTGATCAGGGAGACGCTGACCGCGGTCCCGTTGGACAGCAGCGCCAGGGTATAGCCGTCGGGCGCAGATGAGATCACCGTTCGCGCCGCTGCTATGCCGCCGGCGCCGGCCTGGTTCTCGACGTAAAAGCGCTGTCCAAGCTTGTCGCCGAGTTTTTCCGCGACAATGCGCGCCGTGATATCGGCAACGCCGCCGGCCGCAAACGGCAGAACGATCCGCACCGCCTTGTCCGGATAGCTGGTTTCCGCGCGGGCTTGCTGTGGTGAGGCCGCCAGCGCGCAGAGTGCAAGCACGGCCAGAGATATCGCGGAGAGAACGCGGCGGAGGGCGGGATCAACAAATGCCATGGATAATTTTGTGCTTACCGGACGAAGTTAGAGCGACCAACATTTATAGCACGCGACCGCGCCGCTCCAAACTCCCCGCCGCTCTAACGTTTCCCGATTTTTCCACAACCAGCGCGCGACATATGGCGGACAATCGGAAATCGACGCTAAAGACCCAAAGCGTCGCCGCACGGAAGCTCTCGATCTGCATCAACCAGTCATCTCCCGCATGATTCCGTCTATGTGCACCCGTGCGCAGTCGATTGCTGGAAAGTCGGTGTTATTTTCGTTGAATACCAGGGCCAGCTCGGTGCCAGCCAACACGATCGCTTCAACACCGTCACGTTTGCAGAGCACATTAGCAATCTTGCGAAGAACCGCCGCGTGCTCCTCGGTCCCTCGTCCCGCATTCACAATCTCGATATAAGTACTGTGGATACAATCGATCTCCTCAGGTCGGGGCTGAACCACGTCGATGTGGTCAAGCTTGCCAAAGAGCCGGCCCTCGATGGTAAAGCGCGTTCCGAATAGGGCGACCCGACGCAATCCGCGCGCGTCGATATCACGCACGGTTTCGTCGAGGAGGCTGACGAGCGGCAACTTCGACCGCTGTTGTATCTCGGCTATGCAAATGTGCGGGGTGATCGCAGCGATAGCCGCGATATCAGCGCCAGCACTTGCCAAACTGTCGGCAAAACCCGCAAGATACTGAGCCAGGTCGGCCAACTCTCGATCTCTAACATGCGCGAGAACGCGGTTTACATCTGCGTGAGCGATGAACATGCGGGGGACAAGTTTGCGGGCTCTGCAGTTTTCAATGATCGATAGATAATAATGCACTGTTGCGCCGGTGCCGAGGCCTCCGATGATTCCAAGGCTTCGCGGCTCGTTTGACTTGTTCATTTGGGGAAATTCCGCAGATTATACCAGCAACGGAAGCATATCAGATGTTTTGCGATGTCTGCACCTCGCACTTTTCAGGCCTTGCGTGATGCCTGACTCTGGGACCGCGCGCTAACGCTTCCCGATCCTCTCCCATAACCAGCGCGCCACCGCGTCCGGCGACGAGGCGCCGTCGCCGCCGGCGGCGCGCAGGTTCGCCTCGCGCATGTCAGATATATCAATCTTGTCGAGCAGCGGCGCCAGCGCCTGGCGCAACGCAGAATCGGAGCTGCGTTTCGGCGCGATCAGCATGATCGCATCGTACGGCGGAATCGCGTGCTTCGAATCGTCCAGCACCACCAGGTCGTATTTCGCGATCAACCCGTCGCTGGTGTAACCCGCGATCACATCGACCTCGCCGGAGGCTGCGGCGGCATACATGAAGTCCGGTTGCATCTGCCGCTGCGTGCGAAACGCGAGGCCATAGGCCTTTTGCAGCCCGGCCCATTCGGGGCGCGAAAAGAACTCGTAGTCCGCCGCCATCGACATGTCAGCCGCATGGGCGGCGAGATCGGCGATGGTGTGAATGCCGAGCGCCTCGGCACGTTTTCGCGGTATCACCAGCGCGTAGGCGTTCTCGAATCCGAGTTCGCCGAGCAGTGTGATTTTTTGCTGCGCCAGCGTCGCCTTCAATTCGCCGAGCAATTCCTCGCGCGGCCTGATATCGGTGCGGTGAAACTGGTTGGCCCACAGCGTGCCGGAATAATCGACGTAGACGTCGATATCGTTTGACGCGAGAGCATCGAAAATCACATTGGAGCCGAGGCCCTCGCGCGAACTTGCGGAGAATCCCGCCGCCCGCAGCCGCTGCGAGATCAGCGCCGACAGCACGTATTGTTCGGCAAAGGTCTTGGCGCCGACGATGTAGCCCGATTGCCAGCGCGCCATCGAGGGCACCAGGGTTGCCGCCACCAGCGCCGCAATGCCGATGCCGCCGAGCGCGGCGCGCAAGCGGCTGCGCTCGCGAATGCCGATCTCGATCAAGGCCAGCAACTGATCGACCGCAAGCGCCAGCACCGCGGCGGCGAGGCAGCCGAACAGCACGAACACCCAGTTCTGGGTCTGCAATCCGGCGAAGATGTAATTGCCGAGGCTGGTTTGTCCAATTGGAGTGGACAGCGTCGCGGTGCCGATCACCCACACCGCCGCGGTGCGGATGCCCGCCATCATCACCGGCAGCGCCAGCGGCAGTTCAACCATGAATAACGACTGCCGCTCCGTCATGCCGACGCCTTGCGCGGCCTCCAGAATCGCAGGCTCGACGCCTTGCAGGCCGGTGATGGTATTGCGCAGCACCGGCAGCATGGAATAGAGCGCCAGCGCCAGCACCGCGGGGAGGAATCCAAACGCGGAAAAGCCAAACCCGAACCATGACAATGACAATGCCGCCAGCGCCAGCAGCAGCGGATAGAACAGCGCCAATAGCGCCAGGCCCGGCACCGTCTGCACGATGCTGGCAAGCCCGAGCAGCGCGCCGCGCATGATGGGGCGATGGCGCGAGAGAATCGCCAGCGGCAGGCTGACCAGGAGTCCGAGCGCCAGCGCCGTGACGCTGACGCGGACATGATTGCCGAGATAATCCGGCAGATGCGCCAGCGCCTCGCTCCAGCGTGGATCGGAGAAAACACTCATGCCGCGCCATCCCGCGGCAGCAGCACGTTAAGCCGCTCGGCCTGCCGCCGCGGCGTGCGCAAGAGTTCACCGACATACGGATCGTCGCTATTGGAAAGTTCCGCCGGCGTGCCCTGCGCCAGCAGTTTTCCGCCGCGCATCACGGCAATGCGGTCGGCGAGCAAGATCGCTTCCGTCATGTCATGGGTAATCATGATCGTGGTCAGCCCGAGCTTGCGGTGGAGATCGCGAAAATCGTCGCCGAGCGCATCGCGGGTGAGGGGATCGAGCGCGCCGAACGGCTCGTCCATCAGCACGATCCGCGGCCGTGCCGCCAGCGCCCGGGCGACGCCGACGCGCTGGCGCTGCCCGCCCGACAGCTCATGCGGCAAGCGATCGCGGTGCTGGGTACGATCAAGCCGCACCAGGTCGAGCAGCTCATCCACCCGCGATGCGATCTCGGCCGCCGATAGGCCGAGCAGTCTTGGCGTGATGCCGATATTGTCGGCGACGCTCATATGCGGGAACAGCCCGCCGCTCTGGAACACGTAACCGATGCGGCGGCGCAGCCGAATCGGATCGATCTTGCGCACATCCTCGCCGTCGATCGTGATGCTGCCGCTATCGGCCTCGATCAGCCGGTTCGCCAGCCGAAGCAGGGTGGTCTTGCCGGAGCCGGAGCCGCCGACGATGGCGAGCAATTCGCCCGCGGCGACGTCGAGCGAGACGTCGTTCACGGCCACAACAGGTGTCGCGCCCCGGCCGCCGTCGAAGCTCTTGCCGACATGCGCAAATGCGATCAGGGGCGGGGCGGCAGTCATAACGTTGGGACTATCACACCGCGTCCAGTCCACCAAGCCGACGCGGCCCTTGCCTATTGCCGCGATCAGTTGAATTGTCGCGGCGATGGCGGTAATCCACACGCCACAACACAACACATCGGGGGAAGCGGGTGCAGGCAGGCGAGACCGCAGGATCGACGGCGGTCGCGCTGGACGACGCGACGGTGGCCTTCCGTCTGGCCGGTGACCGCATCTACACCGCGGTCGAAAAGGCCACGCTCAGGATCGAGCATGGCGAGTTCGTCGCCATCGTCGGGCCCACCGGATGCGGAAAATCGACGCTGCTCAATGTCGCCGCCGGCCTGCTCAAGCCGGCATCGGGCACGGTCCGAATCTTCGATGCTTCGCTTTTCGGCCTCAACCGGCAGGCCGGTTATCTGTTTCAGGCCGATGCGCTGTTTCCCTGGAAGACCGCGATCGACAACGTCGCCATTGGGCTGGAGATATCAGGCGCGCCGCGCGGCCTCGCGCTGGAACGGGCGCGGGGCTGGCTCAATGCGGTGGGTCTCGGCGGGTTCGGCAATCGCTATCCGCATATGCTGTCGGGTGGGCAGCGCAAGCGCGTTGGCCTTGCGCAAGTGCTGATCCGCGATCCCAAGATCCTGCTGATGGACGAACCGTTCGGGCCGCTCGACGCCCAGACCCGGCAGATCATGGGCAATCTGCTGCTGGAATTGTGGAACGCCGACCGCAAGGCGGTGCTGTTCGTCACCCACGATCTCGAGGAAGCGATCGCGCTCGCCGACCGCGTCGTGATCATGTCGGCGGGGCCCAGCGCGCGCATCATCGGCGACTGGCGGGTGCCGCTGCCGCGCCCGCGCGACATTTTTGAGGTCCGCCTGCAAAAAGAATTTCACTCGCTTCATCATGAGATATGGAGTGTTCTCAAGGCTGAGGTGTTGAAGGGTTACGCGCAATCGGGAGGCGGGTGATTTGCCTTGACGGGTGACTTGCCTTGATCTCGATGCGGCGGAGGTCACATTCGGGCATCACTGACAATCCAACTGGGAGGCGTTTATGTTTTCAGGTCTGTTTTCACGCGGTTCGATCCTTGCCGGCACGCTGGCGCTGGCATCCTCGTGCGGGGCGCACGATGCCCTTGCGCAAGGCGCGTTCACGCTGTCTTCGCCCAGCTTCAAGGACGGCGAGCGGTTGGCAGTGAAGAATGCCGGCAATAACAAGGCCAATCCGAATTGCGTCGGTGAGAACGTATCGCCGGCGCTGTCCTGGGCGAACCCGCCGGAGGGCACCAAGAGCTACGCGATCCTGATGTTCGATCCGGAGGGTCGTCCGCCCGGAGGTGTCAGCCACTGGGTGGCTTACGGCATTCCGGCTTCGGTCACCGGTTTCGACGAAGGTGAGGTCTCCAAGCCGAGCGACAAATATGTCGGCGGCAAGAGCCTGATGCAGCTGTCGAACTACTTCGGACCGTGCACGCCGCCCGGCGCGCCCCATCATTACACCTTCACGCTGATCGCGACCGATCTGGAGCCGACGGCCCTGAAGGAAGGCATGACACGCGACGAAGTCATCAAGGCGCTCGATGGCCACGCCAAGGGCGCGACCGGCCTGATCGGGACGTTCTCAAAACCGTAGGGAGCGAACTTTCTGACGTCGTCCCGGCGTTCGCCGGGACGACCCGGAGATAGATTGTTAAGCATGTCCCGTTTGACGCTTCTCGCCTGTCAGATTCTCGTCGCCGTCGTCGCATTGGCCTTGTGGCAGTTGCTCGCGACGGTGCCGATCTTCGGCCGCATGCTGCTGCCGCCGTTCTTCTTTTCCAATCCGGTCGATGTCGGCAGCCAGATCGTCGACTGGTTCAGAACCGGCGTGATCTGGAAGCACCTCGCGATCACGCTGTGGGAATCGGTCCTCGCTTTCGCGATCGGCTCGATTGCCGGGGTCGCCGTCGGCTTCTGGTTCGCGCGCCAGCCCCGGGTCGCCGCGATATTCGATCCCTATGTGAAGATGGCCAACGCGCTGCCGCGCGTCGTTCTTGCACCGATTTTCACGCTGTGGCTCGGCCTCGGCATCTGGTCGAAGGTCGCGCTCGGGGTCACGCTGGTGTTCTTCATCGTGTTCTTCAACGTCTATCAGGGCGTCAAGGAAGTCAGCACCACCGTGCTGGATAATGGCCGCATGCTCGGCATGAACGAGCGGCAGCTGACGCGGCACGTTTACTGGCCGTCGGCGCTGTCGTGGATGTTCTCCTCGCTCCATACCTCGGTCGGCTTCGCCGTGGTCGGCGCCGTGGTCGGCGAATATCTCGGCTCGGCGGCCGGGCTCGGCTATCTGATCCAGCAGGCCGAAGGCGTGTTCGACATCGCCGGCGTGTTCGCCGGCATGTTCGTGTTGTCCGTCTTCGTCATCCTGATCGATGTGGCCGTGACCATGGTCGAACGGCGGCTGTTGGTGTGGCGGCCAGCAGCGGCGGATGGGCGGGGCTAGCGTTTTACTCCGTCATTGCGAGCAAGCGTAGCCCGGATGGAGCCAACGGGTCGCGCGAATGCGCGCCGATGATAAACTCCGCGAAATCCGGGAACGAACGTGACGCTCCTTCGTCATTGCGAGGAGCGCAAGCGACGAAGCAATCCAGCCTTTTCTTGCGACGATGGATTGCTTCGCTGCGCTCGCAATGACGTTGGCAAACGTCGTAGCCCGGATGGAGCCAACGGGTCGCGCGAATGCGCGCCCGATGATAAACTCCGCGCAATCCGGGACTCACGCGCCGCCGACCCCGGATTGCGCTTGGCTCCATCCGGGCTACAGCCGCTCGCGGCCGTGTGGTGATTTGCCCGGCTGTCGAGTCTTATTTCTGGTTTTCCGAAAAATATTTCTGTTCCCATCTGACCCAAATCACATCTAGAACTCTCGCATCCCACCCCACAGGAGGGGCGTATCATGATCGTCACGGACGCGGGGAGGGGTGCGGTGGACGCGGCAGTGTTGGGCGTGCGATGCGAGCGCAGGGCGGATTGCTCTCCGTGAGCGGATAGCGGGATGCAAGACGAC
>Ga0179592_10000195_pt1 | contig 25273 bp, 24 predicted proteins | sample CZODoug2_1_08_16_FD_148623 | JGI IMG/M metagenome (GOLD analysis project Ga0179592, IMG submission 148623) | Vadose zone soil fungal communities from Angelo Coast Range Reserve, California, USA - CZODoug2_1_08_16fungal (Illumina Assembly) | ecosystem: Environmental > Terrestrial > Soil > Vadose...
TTCGCGCCCGCCGTCGCCGGCGACCACGCAACACTCGCTACCGGGCGCCCGCTACGGCTTACCCGGACCGGTCTCTCACCGGCAGGACAACGCCAGCTTTCCTGGCGCACAAGCAATCCATAGGCCGCAAGTGCAGACTGGATTGCTTCCTCGCTGACGCTCGCAATGACGGTCTGGGTTAGGACGCCGCGCGCCGCGCATCTCCGTAAAGCCGCGCCAGCAGCGACTTCGCCGAATCCGATGGCAACATCGTCGCCAGCGTGACAACCGGCTCGACGCGCGCGTCGCGTTTGCCGTGCGTGGTGTGGCGCATCACGCTGGAGAGCCGCCGCGCAATCATGTGGGCGATGCGCAAATCGGTCTCGGCGAACACCGCGACGATCGAGCCGTCGTTCTGAACGGCGCCGAAATCCATTTGCCGCATCAAACGGCTCAGAATCCGCGCGGCGTCCAACCGGGCACGCTCGTGGGCTGGATCAAAGGCAAAGCGGGCCACCGATAATCCGCCGCCGCGCGCCAGGGTTTGATGGACGGCGGTTGCGAGGTCGCGGTTGAACGCCGCCGATGTCAGCAGACCGGTTCGCGGATCGAGCAGGCCGCCGGCGTCGATCGAATGCAGCGTGCGGCTCAGATAGGCCTCGAAGGCGTGTTGACGGATCAGCGGCAATGCGTTGGCGGCAACGCGCGCGGGGTCGCCGGCTATGATTTCTAGATTCGGCAGATCGTATGCCGGCGTCACTGCATCCGACGTCACCACGACAGGCAGGTTGCGGAAGCGGGTGTCTTCGGCGAGCACCGTGAGGAATGCATCCACCACCCGCGGGCTGAACCCTTCGCCAAGCACGATGCCGTCGATGTCGCGGACGTTGAGGTGTTTCGCCGCGGCCTCGATGCTGAGCGCACCGACCACTCCCATCCGCTCGCCGAGCGCCACGGAAAGCGCGGGATAGGCGGCGCCACGGCCGATCAGCAGCGCGGTGGCGCCGGCAACGGGATCGAAGTCCAGGAGCGGCGTTCGGAGCGCCGGGTCGTCGGCAAGCCGGCGCAGCACGGTGGCATGCAATATCCGGATCCGCAGCGCTGCGAGCAGGCGCGCCGGCAGACGTTCGAAGTGGCCGCCGGTCTGGGCAAACGGAATGGCGTTTTCGGGTAGCGATATCAGGGGATCCACCGCGATCAGCGGCAGGTAAGGCTTGTGTGCGGCAATCTGTTTCGCGAGGGCCTTAAAGCCGGGTTCAGCGGTCGCGGACGTCGCGACGAGAACCGCAGCCGGCTGAAGCTGCGCGATGGCGCGTGACGCGTCGGCCCAGGCCGTGTCGATCACCGGAAACATTTTCGCGTCGTCGAGCGCGGTCGCGAACGACGGCCGTCCGGCGGTCGACACGACAATGATCGGGCCTTGCTGTGACATCTGGAACTTGGATCCACGCGATCGATTGACCGACTGAATGCGCGATCCTAATTTGCCGCCGTTAATGGCACGTTAAGGTCAATTTCCCATAAGCATATTAAAATCAATGACTTAGTTTCGGCCTGGGCCGGTCACGGCTCGGCAACTAGATCGGATTTGTCCGATCGCGAAATGCTTCCACCATCAGCGGGTTAAGCCCCAGTTCGGCGAGCGCCTCGCGGGCGCGGGCATTGTCCTGGGCGCGTCCGGCGAGGCGGTGGCCGCTCAGCCGGTCGGGCAACGCCGTCAGCAATGCCCCCTGGCCAAGGCGCCTGGCCCATTCCTGCAGATCCTGAGACAGAAACCGGTAGCCGCCGACAGCCATGATGCCCGACGGCGGCGCGGTGATACAGATCGTTCCGGTGGAGCGGTCAAGCCGCGCTGCATACTCGGTATCGACAAAATCGCGCGGCGGCTGCGACACCAGCGAGTCGCTCGCAGGTGCCGGAGGCGCGTAAGCCGCCGCGGCAACCATCGGTCCCCGTAACGCCAGGGTTCCCCTTGGTGTCAGAAACGTTTCGCCCGCGACTGATGAGCCTGCGACCTTGCGCGGCGCGCCGTGGGGTCCTGGCAGGATGGGTGCCGGCGTGCCATCGGCAGCCCGGCAGGCGCCAAACAATCCCGCTTCACCGAACAGATAGACGTCGGTCAGCGTCACATGCGGGGTCGTCCACAGCGGACTCGGTGCGACCTGTTCCGGCGCGCGCCAGAGAGCTATCACATTGCGCAGCGTCGGCAGGCGCGAGGGCACGTCAATCTCGGCCAATCGCAACGCCAGCGGCGCGGGTGCGATCAGCGTATCGCAGCAATCGTCGTTGATCTGCTGCTCAAGCAGGTCGCCATCGAACGGGTGATGCAGCGCGAGCGTTCCGCCGGACAGCAGCCAGACCAGGAGCGATGAGGTCACGCCTGCGAACGATGACGGCGCGAATGCCGACATCATCTTCGCGCCTTGTGGCACGCCGCCCTCAAGGAAGAGTGCGAGGCCGCCGGCGATCAAATTCAGATGAGTGCGCGGGACCGCGCGAAAACCGTCAGCGGTCACGTCGAATGAAATGATCGCCGCCCTGCGTCCGTCCTGCGTGACGGTGCGTGCGGTTCCGGATTCACCGGCCATGGCAAGGTCGAGCGACGCCATGCCTTCAGGCAGGTCGTTGCCGAAGCCGCAGACGTGGCGGATCGAAAATGATTCGGCCGCGGCGTTCATGGCGAGATCGGCATGAACGACGCCGTCGACCCTGCCCATGGTCACGATCGCCCGGGCACCGGTTCGATTGAGCGCCACCGTCAATTCCGCCTGCCGCCAGAGCAGCGGAAGCACGGCGACGATCAGCCCGGCGCGGTGCGCGGCGAGCACCGTCAGCATGAATTCGACGGTGTTCGGCAGCTGAATCGCGATGACGGAATTGGTCGGCAGCCCGGCTTCGATGAAATGAGCCGACAGCGCGGAGATTGCGCGATCGGCTTGTGCGTATGTCAGGCGTTTTGGCGGCTGGCCGGTGATGCGTTGCTTGTCGTGCGGATCGAGCAGTGCCGGCGCATCCGGCTGCCGTGCAAGGATACGTCGAAACAATCCGTCGAGCGTTGGCGATGCACTGGTCTGAATCACGGGATCACTTCGGTTGAGGGGTCGGCTTTTGCCACCAGGTTTCCGGGAGATAACCCGTCAGCGCGATGGCTCCCGGTCGTTCTATCCGATTCCAGCGCGCGATCCATTGCTCGCCGACGTTATAGAGCGGAATAGCATAGAAACCCGACATCAGGGTCCGGTCAAGCGCCCGCACCGCCGAGACGAAAGCGGGATGCTCACGCGCCTCCAGCAATGCCGCGATCAGGACGTCGATAGCGGGGTCTTTTGCGCCCATGTAATTTCGCGTGCCTTGAATGTCCGCGGCTTCGCTTCCCCAATAGAACGACTGTTCGTTGCCGGGCGACAACGACTGGTCCCACCTGTTCTGGATCATGTCGAAGTCGAAACTGAGCCGGCGCTGATCGAATTGAACCGCATCGACCGCGCGCACCGACGCCTCGATCCCCGCGCGCTTCAGATCGCGCGCGAACGCCAGCGCGATCCGCTCCTGATCGCGGGTCGTCACCAGAATTTCGAAGGTGAGGGGCGTTTTGGTCGAACGCTGCCGCAACACGGTGCCATCGAGATCGTAGCCTGCCTGCGATAACAATGTCAGTGCGCTGCGAAGCGTTGTGCGATCGCGGCCGGAACCATCGCTGACAGGAAGCCGGTAGCTGCCGTCGAGAATACCGGGTGGCATATGCGATGCGAAGGGTTTCAGAAGCTCGCGCTCGCGATCGTCGGCGGCGCGGCCGTAGGCCGATAATTCAGAGCCGGCGAAAAAGCTTGCGGTGCGCGCGTAGAGGCCAAAAAAGTAATTGCGGTTGATCCATTCAAAATCGAACAGCAGCGTCAAGGCCTGGCGCACGCGGATATCGGAAAACACCGGACGCCGGGTGTTGAACACCAGGAATTCCGAAGGCTGCGGAGTCCCGGTCTTGATCGTATCGCGGATCACCTCGCCATTGCGGGCGGCCGGGAAATCGTATCCGTCATGCCAGCGCAGCGGTTCGGTTTCGACGCGAAAGTCATAGAGGCCGCGCTTGAACGCTTCAAACTGGCCATTGGCCTCGCGATAGAAATCGAGCCTGATCTCGTCGAAGTTCCACAAGCCGCGGTTAACCGGCAGGTCGCGGCCCCAATAGTCGGGATTGCGTGTCAGCGTCACGCTGGCGCCGGGTTTGACGGCGCTGACGCGATAGGGGCCGGAACCGACCGGCGCCGACATCGAGGTTTCCTCGAACGTCGCGACATCGACCGCATGCCGGGGCAATACCGGCATCAGGCCGAGGATCAGCGGCAGCTCGCGGTCGTTGGCGCCACCGAGATCGAATCGAACCGTGCGCGGGTCGGGCGCCTCTGCCTTTGCGACCTTGGAATAATACTGGCGATGGTTTGGACGCCCCTTGTCGCGCAGCAAAGCCCACGAAAACAGCACGTCCTCGGCAGTCACGGGTCGGCCGTCCGAGAAGCGCGCTTTGGGGTCGAGATGGAAGGTGACATAGCTCCTGGCGTCATCGGTCTCCACGCTGTTCGCCAATAGGCCATAGAGCGTGAAAGCTTCGTCATTGCCCCGTGCCATCAGGCTCTCGACCACAAAGCCCCTGATCTGCTGAACCGCGAGACCCCTGACGATCAGGGGGTTGAGGCTGTCGAAGGTGCCGAGAATGCCCTGCACCAGCCGGCCCCCCTTCGGCGCATCGGGATTGGCGTAGGGCATATGGGTGAAATCTGCCGGCAAAGCCGGCACGCCGTGCATGGCAATGGCGTGGTTGCCGCCCGCATGGCAGGCATCCATCGCGAGCCAGATACCGATGACAGCACAGGCAAAAACTCGAACCCGCCGCCACCCGAAAATTCGCAACGTAGCGTGCTGATTTGATTCGATATTAGTCACAGGCAAGCTTTATCACAGCCGCCACACTTGGTCGCTTTGCGTCGCAAAGATGCCCGCCGGCATTGATCTTTTCGTCTGCCACTGTATGAAGGCGTCCAATTGGCCAAGACGGCAGGGTCTGTCACGTATCCGCCTCAATTGGCAAGGAGACAGCCGGCCCGGACGGCTAACGTGTCGGTGCCCACGGCGGTCTCGGGCGCTCCCGTTCAGAAAGGGTTTTCCGCAATGAATTTCCGTATCTTGGCCGCGCCGGTCTGGCCGCGTGGGCGGGTTTTCGCTCTGTTGGCGGCGACAGCACTGGGCGCCTCGTTACTAACTCAGGGCGTGCAGGCCCAGGCTCCTGCACCCGGCGCCGCTCCCGCTCCCGCTGCGCCGAAGGCCAAGGCACCGCCGCCGAAAGCGGCGCCGAAGGCCGCCGCTCCTGGCGCACCTGCGCCGGCCGCTCAGCAGGCGCCGCCGGCAGGAGCCCCTGCGGCCGCTGCTCAGCCCGCGGACCAGCAGGTTCAGCTGATCTATGCGCCGTGGACCAAGTTCTGCCTGAAGGGCCAGGACGCCAACGCCAAGCAGGTCTGCTTCACCGGCAAGGACGGCCGCATCGAATCCGGCCAACCGGTCATCGCTGCTGTCATTATCGAACCCGAAGGCGAACCGAAGAAAATCCTGCGCGTCACGCTCCCGCTGGGCATGCAGCTGGTTCACGGCACCCGCGTGATCGTCGACGCCAACCCGCCGGCGCAGAGCCCCTATGTGATCTGCTTCGCCAATGGCTGCATGTCGGACTACGACGTCACCCCGGAACTGCTCGCGAACATGAAGAAGGGGCAGAATTTGGTGGTGCAGGCGATCAACTCCAACGGCGCGCCGCTCACCTTGCCGCTGCCGCTCGGCGAATTCGCCAAGGCCTATGACGGTCCGCCGACCGACCCGAAGGTGTTCGAAGAGACCCAGAAGAAGCTTCAGGAAGAGTTGCAGAAACGCGCCGAGGAAGCGCGCAAGAAGCTCGAAGCCAATCCGCCCGCGGGAGGAACAACTCTGGCCAATCCGGCTGCGAAGTAAGAAGAGAAGCCCTTCCATCGACGAACAAAAAGGCGTCCGGATCGGACGCCTTTTTGTTTTCGGAACGTTCAACGGCGCTCCCCGGATGCTGCGCAGCGCGCCGTCTTTCGGCGTGATGCGCTGCTGATCTGGGGTCCATCTATCGGCGAGCACGCCTCATGGGTCCCGGCTCTGCGGAGCAGCGCGAAGAACGCTGCACCGCGTCCGGGACACGCGTTCAGGGTTTGCTAATTCAGCGACGGGTTGCGCGGGCGATAGCCGCCTGACTTGTCCTTGACGAAAATCTCGGCGACTTGCGAGTGCCGGATCGGCTCGCCCGAATCATCAGGCACCAGATTTTGCTCGGAGACGTAAGCGACGTATTCCGATTCCGAATTCTCGGCGAGCAGATGATAAAACGGCTGATCCTTGTGAGGCCGATTCTCCTCGGGAATCGACAACCACCATTCCTCGGTATTGTTGAACTCCGGATCGATATCGAAGATCACGCCCCGGAACGAAAAGATCCGGTGACGGACGATCTGTCCGATCTGAAATTTGGCAGTCCGGGCTTTTATCATATCTCGTCGAATAGACCATCATTGTGGCCGATGCTAGAGGCAAACGGACGAATTAACCTTTGCTGTTGCCGGCCGCCGCGCTGCCGATCCGGGGCCAACAACGATGAAAAAGACGCATCCCCATGATCGACATACTCAACCTGGCGTTGCCGTATTTCGGCCTGATCTTCATCGGCTTCGCCTGTGGCAGGTCCAAGGGTCTGCCGGAAGCGGGTTTGGCATGGATGAACTTCTTTCTGCTCTATGTTTCGCTGCCCGCGTTGCTGTTTGGAATCATGTCGAAAACGCCGTTCGAGGAACTCAACAACCCGCCATTTTTGATCGCCAGCACCCTTGGAACCATGAGCGCCTTCGTCCTTGCCATGTCGATCGGGAGCATCAGTCCCTGCTGCACACACTCGGTCTGGTGGTCCGGCAGATCGTTTTGAACCCGCTGATCATGTCGGCGTGCGCCGGAGCGCTTGCTGCCGCGCTGCACATTCATCCGCCGGTCGCGATCAACAATACTTTATTGTTTTTGCAGAACGCCGCAACGCCGGTGGCGCTGTTTGTACTCGGCGTAACGGTCGCGCTGCGCCCGTTCGGTCGGGTGCCCTGGGAAGTGCCCGGTGTGATCTCGGTAAAGCTGCTGATCCATCCGTTCGCGTAAGAAACGCGTCAAACAAAGGACCTTAGCTGACCCGCCGCGTCGACCGCCACGACGGTGCGAGGCCCTCGCGCATGGCCAGACGCCGAAGCGGTCCGATTGAGCCGATCAGATGCAGGCCGACCGCGCGCAGGGTTTGCATGGGCAAGAAATCGCTGAGCAATGAACGGTTTGCGGCATCGATGGCGAATGTCCGGCTGGCGACATCGCTGCGCCGGGTTGAATCGTAGCCTTTCAGCACCCGCGGGGAGCCGGGATCCTCGCCCGACAGCATCGTTTCCCGCACGATATCGGCGATATCGGCGGCGTCGCGCAGTCCCATGTTCAGGCCCTGCGCGCCGATCGGCGGCAGCACATGCGCGGCTTCGCCGACCAGCGCGATGCGATGCTGGCCAAACTGTCGAGGCTGTTCGATCGCCAGCGGAAACAGATGGCGTCCCGGCTCGACCGCGATACGGCCGAGAATGGAATGTGATTGCCTTTCGGCGGCCTCCGACAATTCGTCATCGGTCAATGCGATCAGCCGTTCGGCTTCCCTGGGGGCCGCGACCCACACCACGCTGCTGCGGTCGCCGGGCAGCGGCACAAATACGCACGGACCATGCGGCGTATGAAACTCCGTGGAGATATTTCGATGCGGCCGCGAATGGCTGATATTGAAGGTCAGCGCTGCCTGATTGAGCTCGCGGCGCCTGACCTCGATACCGGCCGCCTCGCGGCAAAGCGATTGCCGTCCGTCGGCACCGACCACCAGGCGCGCGGACAGCGATTTTCCGTCGCGGGTATGAATTGTGACCTCAGCGTCTTGAGGGCCGATCGTCTCCGCCTCATCATCGAACCGGGCCAGAGCGGAAAGCGCCGCGGCGCGTTCCTCCAGCGCTGTCATCAGCGCGCGGTTATCGATGTTGTAACCAAACACATCGAGGCCGATCTCGTCGCACGAAAAACGCACCTCGGGCGCGCGGATCAGGCGGCCGGTATCGTCGACCAGGCGCATCGTCTGCAATGGCGCCGCCTTGTCCTTGCAGCGTGGCCAGACCTCCAGCTGTTCCAGGAAATCGACAGTGCCGCCTAGCAGCGCGGTGGTGCGATTGTCGCCATAGGGCGCGCGGCGGGCGACCAGGGCGGCATTCGCGCCGGTTTCCGCCAACGCAATCGCGGCTGCAACTCCCGCAGGACCGCCGCCGATCACGACGACGTCGTATGTAGCTGATGCCTCGTTCATATCAGGACAATTGACGTTCCCGGCGGCATTTTCAAGCCCGCTTCGGGCCCCAAGGTTTCCACCGATTTGCGCGGCGGAACGCCGCAAGCGCGGATGTGCAAATCAAGGCGATTCCTGATAGCACTGCCGGGCAAATGGACCAGGTAAATCAGCAAGTTTCTTCGCCGGCATCGCCGCGCGCGCGGGCCGCCGCATTTTCCGTGCATATTTTCACGGCGATGGGCGCGGGCGTCGCCTTGATCGCGCTGCTGGAGGCGGTGCGCGAGCACTGGGCTGCGATGTTTGCGTGGCTTGGGCTTGCGCTGGTGATCGATGCGCTGGACGGCCCGATCGCGCGGCGGCTGGATGTCGCGCGGGTGCAGCCGGACTGGTCGGGCGACGTTCTCGATCTCGTGGTCGACTTTGTCACCTACGTCTTTGTGCCGGCCTATGCGATCACCGCAAGCGGCCTGCTGCTGCCGGTGGCGGCGCCGATCCTGGGCGCGGGCATCGTCGTGTCAGCAGCGCTCTATTTCGCCGATCGCCGCATGAAGACCGCGGACAACCATTTCCGCGGATTCCCGGCGCTGTGGAATGCCGCGGCGTTCTATCTGTTTCTGCTTCATCTGCCGCCGGCGCTTTCAAGCCTCGCCGTGGCCGTTTTGATCGTGCTGACGTTTGTTCCTTTCCGCGTGCTTCATCCGGTCCGTGTTGCGCGCTGGCGCGGGCTCACGCTGTCGTTAATGGGAATCTGGGCGGTGCTTGCCATCATGACGCTGGCGAAAGATTTCGACGTCGCCGCGCCCATCACCATCGGCCTCTGTGCAATTGCGGTCTATGTCATCGGCAGCGATGCGGCGATCCGGCTCGCAAGGTCGTTCCGCGCATGATCGACCTGTTGACCAGCCCGGAAGCCTGGGCCGCATTGCTGACCCTGACGGCGCTGGAAATCGTTCTCGGCATCGACAATGTTATCTTTCTGTCGGTGATCGTTTCGCGGATCCCGCCTGTGCAGGCGAAGCGCGCGCGGCAAATCGGGTTGGCGCTGGCGCTGGTGTTCCGTATCCTGCTGCTGAGCCTGCTGGTATGGCTGATCGGCCTGACGCAGGACGTGGTGACGTTAAGGGGCGTGGGGTTTTCGTGGCGCGATATCATCCTGATCGGCGGCGGACTGTTTCTGATCGGGAAGGCGACCCACGAAATTCACGGCGAAGTGGAAGCGCGCGACGGCGAGAACGATGACGCGCCTCATCCCAGCGCGTTCTTCTGGGTAATCGTCCAGATCATCATCATCGATATGGTGTTCTCGCTGGATTCGATCATCACCGCGATCGGCATGGCGCAGGATCTCGAAATCATGATCGCGGCCGTCGTCATCGCCTGCGTCATCATGTATGTGTCGTCCGGCCCGGTCGCGAGATTCGTGGCGGAGCATCCGACCACCAAGATGCTGGCGCTGGCCTTCCTGGTGCTGATCGGGGTCGCGCTGGTCGCTGATGGATTCAAATTCCATATCCCGCGCGGCTACATCTACTTTGCCATCGCATTTTCGGCCGCCGTCGAAGCCTTCAATGTGCTTGCCAGGCGCAACCGCAAAAAGGCCGTCAGATAAGCGTTTTCGCGGTCCCGTGTTGACAACGCAGCCTCGATGGCTTTCCGTTGCTATCAAGCAAATGCGAGGAGAAGCCGATGACCAAGGCCGTGCGCGTGCACAAGGTGGGGGGGCCGGAGGCCCTGGTTTACGAAGCCGTGGACGTGCCCGCGCCGGGGCCCGGCGAGGTTCGCATCCGCCAGCACGCCGTCGGCCTGAACTTCATCGACGTCTACTACCGCACCGGCCTCTACAAAGCGCCAGGCCTGCCGTTCATCGCCGGCAATGAGGCTGCCGGCGAGGTCCTGTCGGTTGGCCCCGGGGTAACCAATTTTCATCCCGGTGACCGCGTCGCCTATTATTTCAATCTCGGCGGCTATGCCTCTGAGCGAAATATCCCCGCGGAGAAACTGGTCAAGCTGCCCGACCACATCACCTACGAGCAGGGCGCGGTCCTGATGCTGAAGGGCCTGACCGTCTGGTATCTCCTGCACAAGACCTTCAAGATCGAGCCGGGACATCGGGTCCTGATCCATGCCGCGGCAGGCGGCATTGGAATGCTGGCGTGCCAGTGGGCCAGGGCGCTTGGCGCCCATGTCATCGGCACCGCCGGCACCAGGGCGAAGGCGGACCTCGCGCTCAGCAATGGCTGCGATCACGTCATCCTCTACAACGACGAGGATTTCGTGGCGCGGGTGAAACAGATCAGCCGCAACGAATTATGCGACGTCGTCTATGACGGTGTCGGCAAGACCACGTTTCCGGGCTCGCTGTCGTGCCTCAAGCCGCGCGGAATGTTCGTGAGTTTCGGCAACGCGTCGGGTCCGGTGCCGCCGTTCGCGATCGCCGAACTCAACAATCACGGCTCGCTGTTTGCGACCCGGCCGAAACTCAACGACTACATCGGCAAGCGCTCCGAACTGCTCGAGGGCGCCGACACGTTGTTCGCAGCCGTCATCAACGGCAAACTGCACGTGCCGATCAACCACGCTTATGCGTTAAAGGATGCAGCCAAGGCCCATATCGATCTCGAGGGACGCGCGACGACAGGGGCCACGATCTTGCGGCCGTAAGGTTCGTTGCGTCCACGGGTCGTCCCGGCGAACGCCGGGACCCCAGCGTGAGCGCAATTGCGCTCATCGCGGCCGGCGCGGAGTCTCGTTTCGGCAGTGTAGCCAAGGCCGTCTTCAATAAAATGCGCCAGGGGTTATGGGTCCCGGCGTTCGCCGGGACAGACCCGCGTTGAAACTCACCGTCGATTGTTCGCAAGCGATGGGCGCCCTACGCCACGCGCCTTGCCGCGCCCATCTTGGTGAGGATCGCGTCCAGGCCTTCGATCATTTCCGTGATCTCCTCGCGTGTGACGTTGAGCGCCGGCATGAAACGCAGCGCGTCCGGTTGCGGCGAGTTGAGCAGCACGCCGTCTGCAAGCGCTTGCGCGACGATCGAAGCGCCGATCGGGTGTTTCAAGTCCAGCGCCAGCAGCAGCCCCCGGCCGCGGACTTCGCCGAGACCATGTCGTGCCGAAATCCGCTGCAGCTCGCTCGCCAGAAATAGCCCGGTATCAGCGACCGATTTCAGAAAATCCGGCGTGCCGATGCACTGCAGAACGGCGAGCCCGGCCGCGCACATCAGCGGATTGCCGTTGAAGGTGCCGCCCTGATCGCCATGTTCGAAACAGGAGGCGGCGTCGGTCGCGAGCAGCGCGGCAAGCGGCACGCCGCCGCCGATTCCTTTTCCGAGCGTCATGATGTCAGGCTCGATTCCGGCATGCTCGTAGTGAAAGAGTTTTCCGGTACGGCCCATGCCGGTCTGGATCTCGTCGAAGATGAGCAGCAGGCCATGCTCCTTGGTGAGCGCCCGCAGATCGCGCAGGAATTGATCGGTCGCAGGCCAGACGCCGGCTTCGCCCTGGATCGGCTCCAGCATCACGCCGATGGTCTTGTCGTTGATCAGCCGCTTGACCGAGGCGAGATCGTTGAGCTTTGCCTTGGGAAAGCCTGGTACCTTGGGCTCGAACAGCGGCTCAAAGGCTTTCTTGCCGGATGCCGACATCGTCGCCAGCGTCCGACCGTGGAAGCCGCCCTCGAAGGTGACGATCTCGTAAGCGCCGTTCTTGTGCAGGGCGCCGTATTTGCGCGCGAGTTTGATCGCGCCTTCGTTGGCTTCCGCGCCCGAATTGGTGAAGAACACCTGATCGAAGCAGCTGTGATCGGTCAACGCCTTTGCGAGCTTGAGGCTGGGGCCGTTGTAAAAAGCCGGACTCGGCGTCAGCAGCAGTTTTGCCTGTGCCGCCAACGCTTCGGCGATTTGGGGCGGGGAGTGGCCAAGGCAATTGACCGCCCAACCCTGGATGAAGTCGAGATAGCGCTTGCCGCTGTCGTCCCACAGGTATGAGCCTTCGCCCCGCACGAATACGGTCGGCGGTCGCGCCGTGATGTTCATCAGCGCGTCAAACGGATGGGTGGCAATGGTCATGTCGAACTCCCTGTGGGTTAGGATGAAAAGGCCGGCTGAAACGCGAGAAGGCCGCACTTTGCGGGTGCGGCCTTCTCGAAAACGTTGCTGATCTAGCTGTTCAGCGTTGTCGTCGGACACGGCGCGACCCATCATCGTCGAACGAGCGACGACGGAAAGCTGCGCGGAGTTGGGTCCGGTTCAGGTTCATGGCGATGGGCCATACAGCCGAAGGGCAGGCGCTGTCAAGCGTTTCAGAATCCGGCGACACTGCCGTGCAGATCGTATTCGTCGGCGCGCTCGATTTTCGCGGTGACGATTTCGCCTGATCGCAGCGGACGGCGGCTGGAGAGATAAACCGCGCCGTCGATCCCAGGCGCGTCGGCCTTGGAGCGGCCTTTCGATACGGTAGGACCGACTTCGTCGATGATGACCTGCTGCCGCGTGCCGACCTTGCGCTTCAGCCGGCGCGCCGAAATCTTCTGCTGCCGCGCCATCAGCGCGTTCCAGCGCTCCTGCTTGATCGCGTCGGGCACGGCGTTGCCGAGCGCGTTCGACGGCGCACCCGCGACCGGCTCATATTTGAAGCAACCGACGCGGTCGATCTCGGCTTCTTCGAGCCAGTCGAGCAGATAGGCGAAGTCGGAATCGGTTTCGCCGGGAAAACCGACGATGAAGGTGGAACGCAGCGTCAGCTCCGGGCATTCCTCGCGCCACTGCTTGATCCGCGCCAGCGTCTTGTCCTGCGCCGCCGGGCGCTTCATGGCTTTGAGGATTTCCGGGCTCGCATGCTGGAACGGAATATCGAGATAGGGCAACACTTTGCCCTGCGTCATTAATCCGATGACTTCATCGACATGCGGGTAGGGGTAGACATATTGCAGCCGCACCCAGACGCCGAATTCGCCGAGCTCGTTTGCGAGATCAAAAAACCTGGCGCGGACCTCGCGATCTTTCCACGCGCTGGCGGCATATTTGATATCGACGCCATAGGCTGAGGTGTCCTGCGAAATGACCAGCAATTCCTTGACACCGGCGGTTACCAGCTTTTCGGCTTCGCGCAGCACGTCATTGGCCGGACGCGACACCAGGTCGCCGCGCAGTTTTGGAATGATGCAGAAGCTGCAGCGATTGTTGCAGCCTTCGGAAATCTTCAAATAGGCATAATGCCGCGGCGTCAGCTTGATGCCCTGCGGCGGCAGCAGGTCGAGATGCGGGTTATGGACTGGCGGCAGCGCGCGATGCACGGCATCGAGCACGCTTTCATATTGCTGCGGCCCCGTGATCGACAGCACGCCGGGATAGGCTGCCTCGATCTGCTCGGGCTCGGCGCCCATGCAACCGGTGACGATGACCTTGCCATTTTCGGCCATGGCTTCGCCGATGGCGCCAAGCGATTCCTGCTTGGCGCTGTCGAGAAAGCCGCAGGTATTGACGATCACGAGATCGGCGCCATCATGCTTGCGCGCCAGCTCGTAACCCTCCGCGCGCAGCCGGGTGATGATGCGCTCGGAATCCACCAGCGCCTTGGGACATCCCAGCGAAACAAAGCTTACTTTGGGCGCGGCGGCCTGTTGCATATTTGAACTGCCTGATTGATTGGCAGGAGCTAGTCCCAATTGCCCATAATTACAAGGCTTTGAGCCGGCCTGCGGCGTGCTATGGAGTGTTTTGCCGGAATGCGAGTGATCGATGGGCAGCGAGTCGTCTCCTAAAATTGTCATTGTTGACGAAAGCCCGATCCGTGCCGCGATCCTCGAGGAAGGGTTGCGGGAGGCGGGTTTTACCGGCGTGGTCCATATCAGCGAAATGCAGAACTTGCTGGCCCGGATCTATGCGCTGGATCCCGACGTAATTCTGATCGATCTGGAAAATCCGAGCCGCGACGTTCTGGAGCAGATGTTCCAGGTCAGCCGCGCCGTTCGGCGGCCGATCGCGATGTTCGTCGATCAGAGCGACGCGGCCTCGATCCAGGCTTCGGTCGACGCCGGCGTCTCGGCCTATATCGTCGATGGATTGAAGAAAGAGCGCATCAAGCCGATCCTCGACCTCTGCATCTCACGCTTCAACGCATTCGCGAAACTGCAGGACGAACTCGACCGCGCCAAATCCGCGCTTGAGGATCGCAAGGTGATTGATCGTGCCAAGGGTATCCTGATGAAGCTCAAGGGTCTGACCGAAGACGAGGCCTATGTCCTGCTGCGATCGACGGCGATGCGCGAAAAAAAGAAGATCGGCGAAATCGCGCAGTCGATCCTGACGGCGTCGGAGTTGCTGAAATGACCGGACCTCTTCGCATAGGCTTCATTCCGCTGGTCGATGCCGCCGCCCTGATCGTTGCTGTCGACAAGGGCTTTGCCGCGGCGGAAGGGCTCGATGTCACGCTGGTGCGGGAAGTGTCGTGGTCGAACGTCCGCGACAAGCTCAACATCGGCCTGTTCGACGCCGCGCATCTGCTGGCGCCGGTCGCGATTGCGTCGAGCCTGGGGCTCGGCCACGTCAAGGTGCCGATCGTCGCCTCCTTCAATCTTGGCCTTAATGGCAACGCGATCACGGTTTCGCCGGCACTGCACGCAGCGATCATGGCGGAAATTGACGGCGATCCTTTTGATCCGATGGTCACGGCGCTGGCGTTGTCGCGGGTGGTGGCGGCAAGGCGCAACAGCGGTACCGAGCCGCTGACCTTCGGCATGACCTTTCCGTTTTCAACCCATAATTATCAATTGCGGTTCTGGATGGCCGCCGGCGGCGTCGACCCCGATGAGGACGTTCATATGGTGGTGCTGCCGCCGCCTTACATGGTGGAAAGTCTTGCCAGCGGTCAGGTCGATGCGTTCTGCGTCGGTGCGCCCTGGAATTCCGTCGCGGTCGATCTCGGCGTCGGCCACATCCTGCATTTCGTCTCGGACATTCTGGTGCGCGCGGCGGAGAAGGTGCTCGCCGTCAGACAGAACTGGTCCGAAAAGAACCCGCAAGTTCTGGCCGCGCTGATCCGGGCGGCATCTCGCGCCGCCGAATTCATCGAGCAGCCCGAAAACCGCGCCGAGGCAGCACGTATGCTGGCGCGGCCGGAACGCATCGGCGTGGACGCCGATGTGATCCTGCGAACGCTCGACGGCCGTCTCAAGATTTCGCCTGACGGCACGATGCGCGAAAGCAGCCGTTATCTGCTGGTGGGACGGGAAGGCGCCGCCAGGCCGGAACCTGCGCAGGCTGCCTGGCTTTATGCGCAGATGGTCCGTTGGGGGCAGGCCGCGATCAGCCCAGAGGCGCTCAGGATCGCCGAGGGGGCGTTCAGGCCGGACCTTTACGACTCGGCGCTGGGACTGCCCGGGGGGGACGCGGACCCCCCTGCGTTCGGCTCAGTCGGGGCGTTCGCCGGGCCCGTATTCGATCCGGCCGACATCACCGGATACCTGGCCTCCTTTGAGGTTTTCCGGCGGGCTCCATGATGCCGGAAAGCTGCCAGAGTAAATATTAGGCAGCTTTGCTTCGAGCGTACTTCTTAGGCTGATGCCTCCATAAGGAGCATCCGCGCCCGTTACTTGCCGCGTCGCAAAAAATATAACCTATTGATCAAAAACGATTTTATTTGAATTGCTGCACTGGCACACGATTTGAATAGGTAAGGGCAAGCCAGCCGCCGTAGATGCCCGCTGGTCTTTTCCAAGATGGATTTCCGCAGCAACGAGGCTGATCGGATCGCTTCGAATTCTCCGATACGGCGCTGCCCTTCGAATCGAATTTCCAAGCGATCACACGCCCCTTTCCTCGTTGCAGCCGCGCTGATGCGTGGCAGCTGGAGCTTCGATATGGATTACGCAAAACCTGCCGACGTTGTCGCCTCGATGATCGATGCCGGCTTGAAGAAGCTGGCGCTTTCCCCACGCGACCTTCTCATTCGCGGCGCGCTTTCCGGTGCGCTGCTGGGTGCCGCCACCAGCCTTGCCTTTAGCGGCGCCCTTACAACGGGCCAGCCGCTGGTTGGCGCCCTGATCTTTCCCGTCAGCCTCGTGATGATCGTGCTGCTTGGCCTCGAACTCGTGACCGGAAGTTTTGGATTGCTGCCGCTTGCGCGTCTCGAAGGCAAGGCGACCTGGAACGCCGTCATGGCGAACTGGTCGTGGGTGTTCCTCGGAAATCTTCTCGGCAGCATCGCCTACGGGATCCTGCTCGCGATTGCCCTGACCAATATGGGCAAGATCGAACCGGCGGGCGTCGCGGCGCGTATCGTCAGCATCGCCGAGGCCAAGACCATTGCCAACGAGGCGCTCGGTGTAGCCGGGATGGTCAGCGTCTTCGTCAAGGCCATCCTCTGCAACTGGCTGGTTTGTCTTGGCGTCGTGATGGCGATGACGTCCACCTCCACGGTCGGAAAGATCGCCGCAACCTGGCTGCCGATCTTCACATTCTTCGCGCTGGGATTTGAGCACACCGTCGTCAACATGTTCATCATTCCGACGGGCATGCTGCTCGGCGCCAAGGTCAGCGTTTACGAGTGGTGGGTGTGGAACCAAATTCCGGTGACGCTCGGCAATCTCGTCGGCGGCTTCGTCTTCACCGGTTTGGCGTTGTACTCGACCTTCAAGCCGGCACAGCCGCAGACGTCCGCAGCAGCGCCGATCGCGGCGCAAGTTCCCGCACAATAACGGCATCGGCATCATGAAACTTGAAACAACAGCAGCCGATTTTAGCGACGAGCAGAAGCGCTATCTGGAAGGCTTCATGTCGGGCCTGCAGGTGGGCCGGGTGGGGCGCCTCGCCGGTAGCGCCGCGGCGCCGGCCGGCAAAGCCGATCCGGAGCCGATTGGTCCGGACGCCGCGGGCTTCAAGGCTCAGGACAGGATCATCGCGTCGGGCAAAAAACTTGCCGACCAGGAAAAATTCAAGCGCGAAGAGCATCCATTCGATGCTTATTCGCGGCTGAAGGAACAGGCTCTGACCAACGCGCCGCCCACGCCTGCGGATAATTTTCGCTGGCGCTACTACGGCCTGTTCTATGTCGCACCGAACCAGACTTCCTACATGTGCCGGCTGCGGATTCCGAGCGGCATTCTCAAGCATTGGCAGTTCGCAGGTGTCGCCGATCTGGCCGAACGCTTCGGCGGCGGCTATTCGCACATTACCACCCGCGCCAATATCCAGATCAGGGAGATCCCGCCGAAGCACACCGTGGCATTGCTCGAGGGGATCCAGGACATCGGCCTGTGTTCGCGCGGCTCCGGCGCCGACAACATCCGCAACGTGACGGGCACGCCGACCGCCGGGATCGATCCGCAGGAATTGATCGACACCCGCGAATACGCCCGCGAATGGCACTACCACATTCTCAACGACCGCTCGCTGACGGGATTGCCGCGCAAGTTCAATGTCGCGTTCGATGGCGCCGGGAAGATCGCGGTGCTTGAGGACACCAACGACATCGCCTTCGCCGCGGTCGAGGTGAAGGACGGTTTTGGGGTCGATGCTGGGGTCTGGTTTCGCTTGGGCATAGGCGGCATCACCGGTCACAGGGATTTCGCCAAGGATACCGGAATCATCGTCAAGCCCGAGGACGCCACGAAAGTGGCCGACGCGATCGTGCGCGTGTTCGTCGACACAGGCGACCGCACCAACCGGCTGAAGGCGCGTCTCAAATACGTACTCGACGGCATGGGTGTCGAAAAATTCCTGATCGCTGTGGAAGAAAAGTTTGGCCGCAAATTGGTGCGGGCGCCAACCGACGCGATTGCGGTGCGTCCCAAGTTCGATCGGATGGCCCATATCGGGATCCATGCCCAGAAGCAGCCGGAGTTGAACTGGATCGGCGCCGTGCTGCCGGTGGGCAAGCTGACTTGCGACCAAATGCGCGGCCTCGCCAGAATCGCGCAGGACCTTGGCGACGGCGATATCCGCCTCACGGTCTGGCAAAATCTTTTGATCTCCGGCGTGCGCAACGAGAACGTCGCGCTGGCGATCGCGGCGATCGAGAAACTCGGCCTTGCGGTCCAGGCGTCACAAATACGCGCCGGGCTGATCGCATGCACCGGCAACGCCGGCTGCAAGTTCGCGGCCTCCGATACCAAGCGTCACGCCGCCGAGATCGGCGACTGGTGCGAAACACGCGTGCCGATCGAAACGCCGCTCAACATCCATCTCACCGGCTGCCATCATTCCTGCGCGCAACATTACATCAGCGACATTGGTTTGCTCGCCGCAAAGGTGCCGGCGGGAAGCGATGACGACACGGTCGAAGGTTATCACCTTTATGCCGGGGGCGGCTTCGGCCCGGACGCCGATATCGGGCAGGAAGTCTATCGCGACGTCAAGGCAGAGGACGCGCCGAAGACCGTGGAACGGCTGCTGAAGGCCTATCTCACCAATCGCGCCTCGGCCGACGAGACGTTTCTGACCTTTTCACGCCGTCACGACGGCGAAGCCCTTCGTAAGCTCGCTGAAGCGGAAGCCACGCCATGAACCAGATAACTCCTCCGCCACGGATTGAAATCATTCCGCCGACGGCGCCGTTCTCCGAAGGGCAGCGTTCCTGGCTGAACGGCTTCCTGGCCGGAATGCTCTCGCTCGACGGCTCGACGCCGCTTTCACCCGGACAGAACGACGCGATGCTGAGCCCCGCCGGCGATGGCGACGACGGCGAAGCGCCATGGCACGACCAGACCATGCCGATTGCCGACCGCATGAAGCTCGCGGAGGGCCGCCCGCTGCGGCGGCGCATGATGGCGGCGATGGCCCAGCAGGATTGCGGCCAGTGCGGCTACAATTGCAACGACTACTCGGACGCGATCGTCAGCAAGGCCGAACCGCGGTTGAATCTGTGCGTGCCTGGCGGCAAGGAAACCGCCCGGATGCTGAAGGCGCTGAACGAGGAGTTGGAGAAGGCGCCGGCGGCTTCGCCTGGTGCGGCAGCCGCGCCCGCAGCAACGGCGCCAGCGATCACGGCTGAGCCCGGGCGTTCGCGCGACAATCCGGTGCCGGCGACGTTCGTGTCGCGCCGCTTGCTGAACAAGACCGGCTCGGAAAAGGAAACCTGGCATATCGACTTCGATCTGAGTGGCTGCGGTCTCGACTATGTCGTCGGCGATTCCTTTGGGATCTTCGCCAGCAACGATTTGGGCCATGTCGATCAAATCATTGCCCTGCTCGGCGCCTCTCACACCACGGAAGTCCGAGGCAAGACCCTTCGCGAGGTGCTGCGCGACGATGTGTCGCTGGCGCCCGCGCCGGATACGTTGTTCGAACTGATTTCGTTCATCACCGGTGGCGCGCAGCGCGAGAAGGCGCGCGCGCTGGCGCAAGGTGAGGATCCCGACGGCGATGCCGCGACCCTCGACGTGATGGCGGCGCTGCAGAAGTTCTCCGGCGTGCGTCCGCATCCGGAAGCGTTTGTCGAGGCGCTGGAACCGCTGCAACCGCGGCTCTATTCGATCTCGTCGTCACACAACGCCACACCTGGCAAGCTGTCGCTGACGGTTGATTGCGTTCGTTACGTGGTCGGCAAGCGCAAGCGCCTTGGACTGGCTTCGACATTTCTGGCCGAACGCATCAAGCCGGGTGATCAATTGAAAGTCTATGTGCAGAAGGCCCATGGCTTCGCGCTGCCGCAGGATCCGAAAACGCCGATCATCATGATCGGGCCGGGCACCGGCGTGGCGCCGTTCCGCGCGTTCCTGCTTGATCGCAAAGCGACCGGCGCGCCCGGCAAGAACTGGCTGTTTTTCGGTCATCAGCGCAGCGATTGCGATTTCTTCTATTCGGACGAGTTGAACGCCATGAAGACGTCAGGTCTGCTGACGCGAATGTCGCTGGCGTGGTCGCGCGATGGCGACAAGAAATTCTATGTCCAGGACCGCATGCGCGAAGTCGGCCGCGAGTTGTGGACCTGGCTGGCCGAAGGCGCCAACATCTATATCTGCGGCGACGCCAAGCGGATGGCCAAGGATGTCGAACGCGCGCTGGTCGATATCGTCGCCCAGTTCGGGGCGCGCTCGACCGACGAGGCCGTCCGCTTTGTCGCGGAACTCAAAAAGAAGGGCCGGTTCCAACAGGACGTTTATTGACGAGTTCCAATCAGCCCAAATCCGAACGAATAAAATTCTCGCTTAAATTCACCGCAGAGAATTTTTGACTGCAATAGGAGTCTGTCAAAGCGTTCATATCGCTATTTCCAAGGTCGCCTTGTATCCCGGCGCAATCGGTATTCCATTGTGGCTAATGCGACGTTGGAGATCGACTATGCGCGAACTATCGGCGGAAGCCCGCCTGCACCTGCACGCGCGCTCCCTTTCGGGGCGGGCGGGACATGGTCTGCACACGGCCGCCCTCTATGGCGCCTTCGCTCTTATTGCCGCGGTGGTGTTCGGAACCCTGTCGGTTCACCCGTTCTAGGCGCGCGCTAACTTGCTTTCTTAAACGGCGCTACTTCAATACCGCCATCCTTCAACGCCTGCCGGACGCCGCGTGCGATATCGACCGCGCCGGGCGTGTCGCCATGAATGCACACGGTATCGGTGCGCATTTTGATTACCTTGCCCGTGACCGACACCACGGCGCCGTCCTGCACCATCCGCACCACCCGCTGCGCGATCTGCTTGGCATCATGCAACACCGCGCCGGGTTTGCGCCGCGACACCAGCGAACCATCGTCTTCATAGGCGCGATCGGCGAACACCTCGTGCACCATCGGCAGGTTGGCGGCTTCGCCGGCCTGCACCAGACGCGAATTGGCGAGCACCACGAAAATCAGATCGGGATCGACCGCCTTGATCGCTGACGCAATGGCCCGCGCGGTCATGTCGTCCTCGCACGCAACATTCGACAGTGCGCCATGCGCCTTGACGTGGGTGACCTTGTGGCCTGCCATGGTCGCGATCGCCTGCAAAGCGCCGATCTGGTAGGCGACCAGATTTTCGATCTCCGAGGCCTTCATGCCTGGAAAGGGCCGGCGGCCGAAGCCGTGCAGGTCGCGGTAACCCGGATGCGCGCCGATGCTGACGCCGCGCGCTTTGGCAAGCTCCACGGTCTTGCGCATGGTGTCGGAATCCCCGGCATGGAAGCCGCAGGCGATGTTGACCGAGGTGGCGAGGTCGATCATGGCGGCGTCATTGCCCATTTCCCATGCGCCAAATCCTTCGCCGAGATCGCAGTTGAGATCGATTGTCATGATGTCGTGTCCGCTTGCCGTGAGTGGATCCTTGGTTAGTCGTGCGCCTGCGCATCCGCCGACGATGGAATTTGCCACGTTCCGGCATCGACTGCACTGACCGCGGTGCCGGCTACATTGGCATCTTGCAGGGCCTCGATGTTGAGATCAAAATTCTCGATAGCTCGGACACGGTCGGGCAGGGTGCGCAGCATTTCCCAGAACTTCCGGGCCTCAGCTTGCGCCTCGGTCATACCGACGGCCTTGAAATGAAAGCCACGGCCGGCGGGTATCTGCGCGAACCGTCCGAGATCGGCCGTCACGACGGTTGCGATCTTGGGATAGCCGCCGGTGGTGCCGCGGTCCGCCATCAGCACGATGGGTTGGCCATTGCCGGGCACCTGGATGCTGCCATTCACCGTACCGTCGGTGACGATGTTATGACCGTGCAGATGTTTTATCTCGGGACCTTCAAGCCGGTAACCCATGCGGTCGCTGGTCGCCGATATCTTCCATTCGCTGTCGAGAAACAACTCTTTGGCATCGCCGAACTCGTCGTCCTGCGGACCCATCATCACGCGAATCAGCCCGTCCGACAGGGGAGGAAGATCGATCCGGTGTTCGGTCGCGCCGCTTGCGGCTGCCGTCTGCAATTCATCACCCGCCTGCAACGTGCGCGAATATGGGCTGCCGAGCCCGGCCCGCGCATTCACGGCCAGGCTGCCGAACATCGGCTCACCGGCAATTCCGCCTTCGATCGCGAGATAGCTGAAAGAACCGCCGCGGGCAAAGCCCAGCGTCAGGGTCTCGCCGTCGGCCAGGGTCACGGATGTATCAGAGGTGACGGCCCGCCCCGAGATGTCCGCATTGCGTGGTGCGCCAGCCAGCGCGACACGAACCGCACCTTCGCGCGCCGTGAACGCCGCCCCGAACGGGCCGATTTCGATGGCCGCGGCGAGGACTGGGCTCCCGACCAGGCTATTCGCCGCGGCCAGCGCCAATCGATCCATTGCCCCGCTCGGCGTGAGGCCATACCGCTGGGCGCCGTGGCGACCGCCGTCCTGCACCGAACTCGCAGGACCAATGGTCGAAATGACGAGTTTACTCATGTGGGTATCAACTCGGCGACGATCTCGCCGCGTTCTGCGGCGCGATCCTGCTCCGCGAAAGTCTTGGCATCGACGGCTGTAAACGTCACGGCATCCCCGGGTTCCAGCAGGAAAATCGGATCGCGATGCAGCTGGTAGGTCTTGACGGCGGTCCGTCCCAGCAGATGCCATCCGCTCGGAGCGGCCAGACATTGCACACCCGCCTGCACGCCGCCGATCGAAATCGTGCCGGCCGGCGTCAGCAGGCGCGGATTTGGCCGCCGCGGCATCCGCAACGAGTCCGGGAGGCCACTGAGATAGGACCAGCCCGGTGTAAATCCGATCATGGCCACCCTGTAGTTGCCGGCGACGTGCCGCGCCACGATATCGTCAGGCGTCGTGTTGAGCGCCTTGGCGACATCCTCCAGATCGATGCCGTGCTCGCCGCCATAAACCACCGGAATGCGCCAGCGCCGCGTGGTCGCGGCCGGTGGAGCCGGCAATTGCGTGAGGATGAGGAGCTTCTCGCCCAGCGTGTCGAAATCGATCTGCACGGGATCATAATGCACCAGCAGGGATCGATAAGTGGGCACGGCCTCGGTCACGCCGGCGATGGTCTCGCGCGCGAGGGTGCGATCGAGCGCCAGTACCCGCTGGTTCGCGACGTCGTCGATATTGCGGCTGAATTCCACCGTGATGGCGCTGTCGCCACTCGGCAAAAGGCGGGGCGGGGATAGTGTCGCGGCCATAGCCTCACAAACTCGTCGTCGGATGCCAAGCTCTAGCGTGTTTCGCCGTGAAGTGGAATTCGCTTCGCGCAAATGAGCCTGCAAATTCAATAAATTAATCTGCATCGCCGTGATAAGACGGCGTGATCGCGCCATGCGATGCGGCGGCTTCAGCCGTGAGCTGGCGACACTTGACGCGATGCCCGCGCCCCGCAAGATGCGCCCGTCCGATCAATCCGCAACCGGAGCTACCTGTTCGATGTCCCTGACCCCCGAAGCGATCAAGACCCTTTCGCATGTGTCGACCGCCACCATCACCACGGTCCTGCTCAAGAAGGGGCTGCGGAATGTCTGGCTGCGGGGGACGCGTCCGCTGCGGCCGGGACAGAAGCGGCTGGTCGGACCGGCCTTTACGTTGCGTTTCGTGCCCGCGCGGGAGGATCTGGCCACCCCGGAATCATGGTCGTCGCCGATTTCGACCCGGACCGCGATCGAAGCCATGCCGGAGGGCTGTATCGCCGTGGTCGACGCCATGGGCGTCACCGACGCCGGTATTTTCGGCGATATTCTGTGCGCGCGCATGGTCAAGCGCGGGGTAGCTGCGCTGGTGACCGACGGCGTCGTGCGCGATCTCGAAGGGGTGCTCGGCACCGGTTTGCCGGTGTGGTGCGACGGCTTTGCGGCCCCACCGTCGGTCGCTGGACTGACATTCGTCGGCTGGGGCGAGCCGGTCGGCTGCGGCGGCGTCGCGATCTTCCCGGACGATATTATCGTCGCCGATCAGGACGGTGCCGTGGTCATTCCGAAAGCATTTCTCGACCTCATTCTGGCCGAGGGTGCGGAGCAGGAGCGAATGGAGGCCTGGATCGTTGACCAAGTGAACTCTGGTGCGGTGTTGCCAGGTCTCTATCCGATGAATGCCGAGACCAAGGCGCGCTACGCGGCTTCGAAGAAGTAACCTGACCTCATCCCCGGATGAGCGCTTTTGCGCTCACTCGGGAGGAGCGGCGTCTTCACCGCGTCTCGAAAGATGAGGCCCTATGGACGGCGCAAGAGCGGCTGCTCTCCATGAGGGATTTCTTGCTCAAAAAGGAGGAACACGATGAACATCCATCTCGCAGGTTCGCGGCCGACACGGCTCGCGCCCAAAGAGTATTTTACCGGCACGGTCTGGCAGGACCCGATCATTGCAGCGGAAGCCCCGGCGCGGATCGTCTCGACCCGCGTATCCTTCGAGCCGGGTGCCCGGACAGCCTGGCATTCGCATCCGCTGGGCCAGACGCTGTATGTGATCTCGGGCGTCGGCCGGGTTCAGAGCCAGGGAGGGCCGATACGCGAGATCCGGCCGGGCGACGTTGTCTGGATACCGCCGGGCGAAAAGCACTGGCACGGCGGCTCGCCGACCAACGGTATGATCCACATCGCGATGCAGGAATCGCTGGACGGAAATTATGCGACCTGGATGGAGCAGGTGACCGACGCGGAATATGCCGCGAAAGTCGGGGTATAGTTGTCTCGCATCGGCGGGCTAGATACGCTGCGCGGACCAAGTGCCGGAGCAAAGCGCGCCGCGCCAGGTACCCGATCCTGACGTGGCGCCGAGGTGACCCGACCCGACCGCGCGCTTGATTCCGCTTGTCAGGGTCACACTGATGTTGCCGGCATCGGCGACACGGCCGGATGCTTTCATCAGCGGATTGCTCGATTCGACCTGGCCATTGTTGATTCCGATCGAGATGGTTGCTCCGCCCCCGCATGCGGTGTTCTCGGAGGCAATCTGCACATTCCATGCGCCGTCAAATGTCGCGGCCGCAACTGGCGTGGCGGCTAACATTCCCAGAAGCACCAGGATGCGGCTGGCGAACAATGTTTTGCGAAAGTTTCCCA
>Ga0179592_10000197_pt1 | contig 25150 bp, 31 predicted proteins | sample CZODoug2_1_08_16_FD_148623 | JGI IMG/M metagenome (GOLD analysis project Ga0179592, IMG submission 148623) | Vadose zone soil fungal communities from Angelo Coast Range Reserve, California, USA - CZODoug2_1_08_16fungal (Illumina Assembly) | ecosystem: Environmental > Terrestrial > Soil > Vadose...
TTTTTCCTACTCCATACCATCAATAGCGTTTCTCTCCGCATTCGCTCCGCCGGCGCCGCTCACGTTAACCGCTGCGATCGGCGTTTTCACACACCCTCGGTCGATTCCGGAAATTGTGATTTCCACTCTACGAGATGTTAGCGACCTTGCCCTGGCCCAAGCTGCTAAGTCCCGCTCGTATTTATCCGGAAAACTAGGATATCATCCTAAAACGAGGATACTTGCACCATGCGCCGAAAGTTGGCTCCCGGTGAGAAACGGCTGTTTTGGATCGGCTCAAGCAAACGCGATTTGCTCGCAATGCCGGATTCGGTGGTTCGGCAGATGGGTGCCGCCTTAAGTGTCGCGCAATATGGTGGTAAACATCCCGACGCCAAAGCCTTGGAAAGGTGTTGGGCCTAGCGTCTTTGAAGTAGTGAGCGATTTCAAGACCGACACGTTTCGTGCGGGGTACGTGGTGCGATTCGAGCAAGCAATATACGTCCTACACTGTTTTCAGAAGAAATTGCCGAGTGGAACGCGCACTGCGAAGACGGATGTAGAAATGATTGAGCGCCGCCTAAAGGCGGCACAAGCGGATTACGAGGTAAGGTATGGCCAAGCAAGCCAAAAGCGTCAATAGAGTCGTGGCGAGTTCCGGGAATGTCTTTGCCGATCTCGGCCTTCCAGATGCTGCGGAGCTTGATACGAAGGTACGGCTCGCCGTTGCGGTCAATCGGCTGCTGGAATCACGCCGGCTAACGCAGGCGGCCGCAGCCACTGCGCTATCCATCAATCAGCCCAAGATTTCCGCGCTCAAACACTACAAGCTTGAGGGGTTTTCAGTCGAACGGCTGATGACTTTTCTAACAGCCCTCGGCAGCGATATCGAAATCCGCGTTCATTTGCCGAAACGATCTTCCTTGCCCGGGAAAATTTTGGTCAACGCCTCCTGAGTGGCTTCTCCAAATGCCGCGTTGTATTGAGCACCGTGCCAGGATCGTACCGAAGCTAGATTGGGTGTGCCGGCATTGTGCCAATAGCCGGGGTAAGGGGAGGGCTCATGCGAATTGTCACGGACGGCAATTGGCCTGCTGCCGATCGACCCGCTCCAAATAGCTTTTTTCTCTGCATTGCCAATCTACACGAACGGAATTTCAACCAGCGTATAGCTGCCAGGCACGGCAACGGTCACGGCGGCAACGACCTCGGACACATGGGCCTTAATCAGGCTCCACCGGCCTTGACCCAAAACCACAATCGCGATTTTTCGGCCCAAGAGATTTTGCTGATAGCTCAGATTTTTGTCCGTGGTCACCAGCACATCGAAGCCGGCGGCCTCGGCGGCATTGAGCAACGCACCGTTTTCCAATTCGTCCCACCCACGAGCGCGGGCTTCGGTGACGGCGTGATGGTCGATCAGATAGCGGGCGAGGGTGCGAGGCGTGCCATTATCAAAAAGAACTAGCATTAAGAGTATGGAGCTGCGGCTTCGGCACTGTGCGCGGCGAAGGACAAAACCGCCCGCACTTGCTCGCGCGTCACGCCAAATTCTTCGACTAGCTCCTCGACGCTCATATCCTGGATATTTTCAAATACCGTCGAGATCGGCGTCCGCGTTCCCTTGAAAACCCATGCGCCGCTACGCTTGCCGGGGATGCTCTCCACGGCGGGGCATTGTGACCAATCGAGAGTAGCCATTGTCTTACCCTACCATTTTGAGAAGCTTCAAATTAGGCCAAGCCTCACCGGATGGCAAGGTTGAGTAAATTATGTCATTCGATCCAGGGAGGGCGCCTTGACCCTTTCGGCCGGCGAGGTAGCCTAGAATCGGTTCCGGCTTCTCGGACGCCAATTTTTTGGCCGTGGCGTCGATTTCCGGGGCCTGTGTCGGGATTGTGTCTAGGTCAGATTGGGTGTGCCCAAATTGTGCCTTGAATAGGCGGGATAATGGGATGGCAAGCGCTGCAAGTGACTGATTTTAAAGACCCCATTACCCCGCCGTGCGCCTCATAACCCGAAGGTCGTAGGTTCAAATCCTACCCCCGCTACCAAATCTAAATTTCATGAGTAATATCAGGTAGTTATCCTGATAATCTCGACGCAATATGCGCATAAGATGCTAGCATCCTGTGCCGCCCAGATTTCCCGCGTGCCGAGTAGCAGTTAAGCTGTTCGAGAGTTGCGCGAGACCAAACGTGGCGTTGCTGAATTCGCAGTGCACAGCCAGCTCCTGTGTCCCTCCCTTGGGGATTAACCTAATCGCTCCGCCGATGAGGTCACTAAGCGTCGCGCGAGTTTCGCGCGGGTTCTCTTGGAATCGCGCCGCAATGGTGGTCACGAATTGCTCGTAGTATTTTGATGATCTTGGTGCGTCAATCTCTCCCGCAGTAGCGCTCCCGACCCCGGCAGCGAGTTTCAACTCTGCGTCTCGGCCCGGCGCCGCGTATTCAGCGCCAGGCGAATTCTCGCGACTTCGCGCGCGCCATGCGCGAAGCAGACACTGTTCAGATTCCGCGCCGATGAGAACACTTTGGATCCAGCTCAACAGCATTCGTTCCAGGCGGACGCGCGGTAAGCGCAATCTGTTGGAACAGGCACCCAAACCGCCGTTGACGCGAGTTGCGCACACATACCCCTGAGCGGGACCGGACACGATCAGATTGCTTCCGCAGAGGCCGCATCGGAGCAATCCGGAAAGGAGATATTTCGGATATGCGCCAATTGCATAAGCCTGATATTTCGACAGTCCGAGACGGACGCGGGCGCCAATTTGGTCCGCTCGCTCGCGCTGACGAGCCTTAACCTCCCGCCACGTGTCATCGGAAACGATGCGCAGCTCAGGATGTGAGGTGGTGACCCATTCCTCCGGCGGACGCAGGAGGAATTCGCGATTACCGGATCTCAATTTCTTTCTGCTCTGCCGTCGATTCCATATGTAGCGGCCGATGTAGAGTTCATTGTTCAGGATGCCGCTTCCGCGCTTAGGATCTCCATGAATAGCGGAGGCCAACCATTTCCCGTCTCGTCTCCGCTTCGTGCGCTCCCAATCGCTGCCGGGCGACGAAACGCTTTCCTCGTTCAATCGCTCGGCAATCCAGCGGGGACTCTTACCAGCGGCATACCACACAAATATCCGTCGAACTTCGCGCGCCTGTGCTTCATTAATTTCGCGTTTGCCGGTACCGGATTTAGTGGCTGCGAAGTATCCGTAGCATTTCCCACCGGCGCTCCTCCCGTCCAAAGCCAGTCCTTTGAGCGCGCGGTGCGTTCGATGAGCAATCTGACGTAACTCTTGTTTTGCCATGGCACCTTTGACGGCGATGAGAATATCCATGCCGACAATGCGAGTGTCGATGCCATCATCGGTCACGACATGTACGTTGAGGTATTCGAGTTCCTCCTTGATAGCATGCATCTCAGATTCGCTTCGCCATAGACGCGACAACTCGTGGGCCACGATCACGTCATAATCTCGATGCCGCGCCGCTCGGAGGAGTTTTTGATAGCCTGGCCGATTGACCTCGTTACCGGACCGACCTCTGTCGCTGTATTCTTCAATTACATCGAGATCGTGACGTCGACAAAGCTCGCGGCACTCTCGGAGTTGATCGTCTATCGATTCTTTGCGTTGCTCATTGGTGGAAACGCGTGCATAGAGAGCGGCTTTCATGGGTAACCCCTGGGAAAAAGCCGATAGTGAGGCCGCGCTGGCAATCTTGCGTAGGTCCCAAAATGGGACTATGATTCGAGAATGAGGGTGCTTGCAGTCTCGACGCTGAAGGCATTCTGGGGCGGCCACCCTGCATATCAAGAAGCTGAAGGACCCACGCTCGCCTGGTACCGGGATGTTCTGCGGTCAAACTGGTCAAAGCCCAGTGACGTGAAGGCACATTTCGGCAACGCCAGCATTCTTCAGGATGGCCGCGTGGTCTTCAATATCGGTGGAAACAAGTATCGAATAGTCGTTTGGATCAACTACCCGTACAGGATTGTGTATATCCGATTCATCGGGACGCACAAGCAGTATGACGCCATCGACGCGCAAACGATTTGAGAGGTAAACATGGATATCAAGCCGATCAGAACTAAGGCAAACTACCGGGCCGCGCTCAAGGACATTGAGTCCCTGATGACAGCGAAGACCAATACGCCGGAGGGTGATCGACTGGATGTGTTGGCGACGCTTGTCGAGGCCTACGAACATGCACACTTTCCCATGGATCTACCGGACGCCGTGGAGGCTATCAAATTCCGGATGGAGCAATCGGGTCTGACGGTCAAAGATCTCGAACCAGTGATCGGCCGCAAGAACCGCGTGTATGAAGTTCTCAGCCGCAGACGTCCGCTCACTCTGCGGATGATTGAAGGCTTACATACAAAGTTTGGAATTCCGGCCGAGAGTCTTCTTAAACAGCGACGGTAGAACAACCCCGTTTCGTTAGTGGTTTATTACAACGCCGAAGAACAAAGTCATCCACGCTGTGTGCGACTGCCAAGTATCGGAACAACCAAAAGAGAAACGCTAACGGCATGTTGGCCAATATTCGAATAACTACGGTAATCAAATATTATGACGTGGGTCATGTAGACGGGCGGTTCGCGCCGCCGCTCTCCAATTATGATGAAAGTACGATCCACGATGGAGACAAGAATGGCAAAAAGGACGAAAGCGGCGAGAAAGGGCGCGGAATTGCCAGAAGGGGCGGAGGCTGGAACCGGTGCAGCCAAATTCCCCAGACATTCAGTTGAAAAAGCGCTCCGCATACCTAGAGCGATCGTCGAACAGAACGCTGGTCATGCGTGTACCGTCGATGAAGCTGCTGGCTTTTGCAAGGTTGGTATATCGGGTCCGTTTCGAGTCGAGGTAAGCTCGGCCACAAAATACGGCCTTCTTAAACGACTTGAAGATGGGCGCATTGAACCCACAGATCGCGCGAAAGCCATTATACGACCAAAGGCTGAAGGCGATGACAAGGTAGCGTACCGCGAGGCAGTGCTTGCGGCACCTCAGGTCGGACCGGTCTACCAACATTACCGCGGAGAAAATCTGCCCGATGACACCTTCTTTAAGAATACTGTCGTGGATACCTATAAAGTTCCAACCGACAAGTTTGATGACTTTAAGTCGATTTTTTTGGAGTCCCTTGAAAAAGCAAGCCTAATCGAGAAGCACGGAGAAAAACTCAGAATTGTGGACGTGACCGACGATGCTCGGGTGTCGGATCAGAAAACCAACCTCACGAAGAAACTAGGGAAGGAAGTAAAGGTTGCCTCATCGGACGTATGTTTTGTAATGCAGCCGTTCGCTGCACCGTTGGGAGATTACTACGAGAAGATCTATAAACCTGCGATTGAAAAAGCCGGGCTAAGTCCACTTCGTGCGGATGCTGATATCTTCGGTACTGGTAAGATCATGGAACAAGTATGGCGCGGTATTCGCACGGCGCGAGTATTGGTCGCAGAATTGACGTCGCGAAACCCGAATGTATTTTACGAGCTCGGTTTAGCCCACGCATTGGATAAGCCAGTAGTTCTCGTGTCGGCGACAGAGCAGGATGTACCCTTTGATCTCACACACATTAGAGTTATTTACTACGACAAACACGATCCATTTTGGGGACAAAAGTTGTTAGACAAAGTGGCAGAAAATATCTTGTCAGCCCTGAAGAATCCAGAAGAAGCGATTTTTCGGGGCGACAAGTAAAGCTTCACACGTAGGCGTGGCGGTAAGGATACCGAAACAATGACAGATCGACTCTATGTTTTAGTGGACTATGACAATTTTGGAGGGTTTCGCACGGCCAACACTCTCGATGTTGTAGTTAGGCACATCGAGACCCGCATTCCAGACCTCTTCTTGGATGGGCGAGGCCAGCCAACCCGCCTTGAAGTAAGCGATCAGGAGCGACTGCAGTCATCAGAGAGATGAGTCGTAGCTGCCCGGTAAAGCTGAGTATTTATGTCGTGCAGCCCGGCTTGTCTAAGGCCAACGCAACGACGGAAAAGCTGGAACTCCTGAGAGTAACTGAGAATCACCTCATGGAGACTTACCAGCTGCCCTTCGGAGTCATTGCAGGCGGCTAGCCACGCGAACTCTGTGCCCAACACGCAGCATCTTGAGCGCTGGTTTAGCCCGATCGGAAACCTCGACACCGGCACCATCGCACCGCTATCAAACCGGATATCGGCGTACTATCTGTGGACTGAGGTTGGCGCGAAAATTGCGGTCCGACATCTGCCGTACGACTTCGGCGGCCACGAACTGTGCACCCATGACCGTGTGTCCGACCTCGCGTCGGGCCGGCTGGGTAGGCGCGTAGCGATTGGGCACGTACTCGGGCTGTCGAGCAATGACCCGTCTCACGCGAGTGGCGTCGAAGGAGGTCCAGGCCCCGGCGACGCAATCCGTCAGTGCTTTAAAATCATGACCGAACTCCTTCTTGATCTCAGGCTCCGTGCGACCCTGAGCGGCGACCGCGGATTTCAGCGCAAGTTCGGTGGCGAGCAATGCGCTTTGTACGGCGCCACGATAGTCGTACCCGCCCGTAAGTATGGCGGCGGCCGCATGTAAGTGTAGGCGTGCAAGGCCGATGAAGCGGGCCACGAGTTCCATTTTGGCGAATGGCAGGTTGAGTTCCGAGATGCCGTATTGGATATCGGCCACGTCTGTGAATTGGTCAATATAGGTCTCCATTTCCTCAAGCTCAGCTTGAATCATCCGGAGCTGCACCGGTGTGAGCTCGACGAATTCGAAGGGATTTATTCTCACCTCCCCATAGAGATGGGGGACGGCAATTCGGGCGAAGACATCGCGGTACATGAAAACGCCGATGTGCCCACCCATGGCGAGATCCTGCTTCCGATAGATTGAGCTGAAGGCTTTCTCGATTCTCTCCAAGATCGCGGGTTTCCCGGCACCACTCATCACGTAGTTGTCGTAGCCAAGGCGCTGCATGGCGACGCGCGGGACGTCCCAGCTCCGCCTCTTGATATCCACGCCTTTACGGAAGAGCTCAGCGTCGGTCTGGCCGACGAGGTAGAGCAACTGCTCATCCGACTGCTGATCAGGATTCATTTTTTAATCCGGAAGATGAAGAACTTTAGTTCCATCGGCCTCAGCCACGGCCACGAGCTTGAAGGTTCTATTTGTCATCGCAATTCCTAGGACGGGCTGGCATTAGGGTAGACGCTGAATTGCGTTGCGGATTCAACGAATTAAGGCTTCTGCTTTGATGCATCGCCGGTGGGACTATCGGTGGGCTTCTTCGCTGGATTGTCCGATTCCTTTGAAGAGGGTGCTTGTTCTTTCGGCGGCGTCACTGAGGCCGCAGGGTGCGGACCGGCTTCGGCCGGCGGTTTCTTCGGAGGAGTCGGTTCCGGAATCTTCATTGCTTTCGTCGCTTCGATTAGCTCCTTCCGTAACTGGTTGTATTGCTTTTCAGGCCAGAAGGAATTGTTTGTCGTCACGACCAGCTCATGCTCGGATTCGGTGAGTATATAGACGGGACCTGCAGAGGTTGCTGAGGTCATGGGCAGACCAAGCTGGTTCGCGACTTGCGCGCCTCTTTCGGTGAGGAAGAGTTCCACCGCGCCGCGATGACCGCCGCCGTACGCCATGGAAATCATCGGATACGTCAGGAAAGCATACATGCCAATTTCGACAGCGAGCAGGCCGAGTGCTTCGGCAGTCGCGGTGACTTGATCTCCGAGCCAGCCGGGCGGGACCTGGCCGGCCTTGAGCTGCATCCAAATGGCGTACATGCGCTTTGCGATGGCATAGGCTATCGAGGCGATCGCGCCCATTACAGCGATCGATGCCCAGACACGCCAGTCGGTGAAATACGCAGCGCCATCTGAAAGTCGTGAGAGCAGTAACTGTGCCGTTAACAGTGTGCCCAGGGCAGCGAAAAGCGCGCCACCGCATTTCTTGTATTCTCTCGCTTTCAGATTCCCAAATGCCGCCTTCACGTGACGGACAACAATCCCGAGGGCGAAGTATGAAGCTGTGCAGAGGAGCGAGGCGACAGCACCAACGAGCACGTATTCGGCCCTGTCGATTTCTAGGGAATGCACCCCGTAAGCGGCCAATCTCAAATTGACGATCAGCAGCCCAATAACAAAGCAGAATGTCGAAATCCCGAGGAGCAGTGTCGCGGTGACATGTACCGCGTCTTTTAGAAGTTCCAGCGATGGCTGGTTTCGGATCGGCGCTGTGGGCTCCTCCGAGGGTGCTGGGAGCGAGTCCACTGGTGTTGCTGCTGGCTCATTCATGGCTCGCTATACCTCGAGTGTCACGGGCATATGACTCTCCCTCTAACGGCACAATCGCTTGACCGCCGGCATCCTCGCGGCGCTTCTTCTCCGCCGCCCACTTCTTGGCGTCCTCCTCAAGATCGGTGCCGTCGACACTGAGGAAGAATTCGCGTTGACTGAATTTCTTGACCTGCACCGCCTTGGGGTCGTGTCTGCAGGGCATCGTCAGGTCAAGCGGATCCGCGCCCAGGGCGAGGGTTGTCGCCGACAGAACTTCTCCGATGAGCTGCCATGCCTGGAAGGCCACCTCCAGCAGGTCCTGATCGGGGAAGTCCTCGATCTTCCATGTGCGCCAAAGCGTCGGCGTGGAGTCACAATCCGGACCACTGAGTTTTCTCCAAATCTCATTCGTGCGACAGAGCGCCTTGTAACGCTCGTAGGCCTCGTCCGAGCTTTCGTGAGCGGAAACGGGGAATGGCAAGGTCATCTTGATTCGATGTCCCTCCGTGGTACCCACCCGCCCATGACTCTTAGGAGCAAGCATCCCTCGATGGACTAGGAAATCACGTCGCTTCTTCAAGGTCGCAAACAGTGGATTTGCGTTGAGCCTTTGAAGTTCGGAATCGATCCGATAGCGCACGGCCTGATGTTGCTGGAGATCAGTCATCAGGATGCTGGGGACCTCCTTGGCCGAGCGAATGAACGAGTTCAGCGAATACCGGAAGGGATCGGGTTCGTGATAGTTCGACTCCATCTGATGCAGGTGCCAATGGCACTCGACCCATCGATCCAAGGACGGGGCAATGGTGGTATGCGGGCAGGGCGCTTCTTGAGCGATACGTTCCATCCTTGGTTCCATAGGTCTGCCGATCGACTTTATCCGGCGACTATCCACCCAGCGATGACGCATCTCTCATCTTCGGAGCGCCAGCTCAGTTGTCTGGGCCCGATCGCCTAGAATCGCACAAATTCTGCCGCTCTCCCGCAGCACAGATGCAGAACTCGTGAGATATCGCCGGTGGAGAACCCGGTGGTTCGGGAGTGCAATTCATGGGCAGACTGGGAGATTGTGACGCAGGTTTGCCAGTGCGACGGTGCAAAGAGGTGGTCTCGGGAGTAATATCGATCTGTCATTGGCGCTTAAGGAAAGGCAGCTATGAAAGAACCAGGACTGGATGGCCGGCATCGCGATCAAGCGGCGCCCAAGAAAGGCGAAATCCAGCAGAAGCGTGGCGATACGCTCAACAAAAACCTACCGAAACCGATCCCGCAATTTCGCGCTGATACCAAGCTGGAAACAATGCGGAATGCAACGGGTCAGACCGCCGTCGAGAAGGTTCGACAAGCCGCCGCTAAACTCAAAAAATAGTTCCTTGCAGATTCCGCAGCGCTGATGATCTACTTGAAAGGAGCAAACCTGGTCATAACGGGTCGACTCTCGTATTCCTGCCGTGCACAATCGGGTGTAAAATTTCTCAAATGGCTACAAGGCATGGTGAGACTGTGAAAGCTCGGGCACTGGATTCTCGTCGTCGCGACAAGTCCGGCGAAATTCGCCAAAAGCGCGGTGATACGTTGAACAAGAACCTGGCGCGCCCTTTTCCCCAGTTCCGCGGCGACACCACGGTCGACGTGATGCGACAAATTACCGGCGCGAACGATCTTCGGTCCATTCAACAGGTAGTCGAGCGCGGTCGGGGTGATTGGGCGGTGCGCAGGGTCGGCTCGGAGCGAGCGACTAAGGTTTTTCCATCGCAAAAGGAAGCGGTGGTATTTGCCCGCGAGATCGCTAAGAAACAGGGCGATACGCTTTACATTCACGGACGCGATGGAAGCGTGCAAAGAAAAGCGAGCTTTCGAACCTCAGAGGCAAGCCGCAAGTCAAACAAGCGCTAGTTGACCTGTGGCCTTCATACGGAACGTGTTCCTGAATTGCCCGTTCGACGAGGAATACCGCGCGCTCCTCCGTCCGTTGATTTTCACAATTGTCTACCTGGGATTTGCACCGCGAATTGCGTTGGAGACACTCGATTCGGGCAGTCCTCGCATCGACAAGATAATCCGGCTCATCCGCGAATCGAAATTTGCGATTCACGACCTGTCGCGCTGTCAGGCTAAAAAGCCGGGCGAATATTACCGCTTGAATATGCCCCTAGAACTCGGCATCGACGCTGGCTGCCGGCGGTTCGGTCGCGGCCGACACAAGTCGAAGCGATGCCTAATTCTGGAGACCAAACCCTTTCGCTACCAGTCCGCTATCTCCGACCTGGCAGGCTCTGACATCGTTGTGCATAAGGATCGGCCGAGCGACCTCGTTCGTGGTGTGCGCAACTGGCTGCACGGCCAAGTGAAACGGGCACTCCCAAGCCCCACCAAGGTATATGACGCGTATAGCGAGTTCATGGAGTACAACTACGAGGATTTGAAGCGCCGCGGCTTCTCGAAGCGCGACCGCGATCGGCTTCCCATTCCGGAACTCATGGATTGTATGCAGGAATGGATCCGCAGGACTCAGCCGGCGGCCTAACACCCTTGGCCTATAGCGGCCCACAATCGATTGAGGACCCGCATATGCCTTCCGACCAACCCATGAGGATCTGGTAAGGCTTGGTTGAACTAAGCACTGAGGGACATAAGGCCTCGGTGATTCCGATACTAGCCGGCTACAGGAGAACCATGCCCCGACAGCCCTACTTACCTGCTTATGAGGACCGATCGTACGTCGTCGGCGCTCTTGTGATGAAGGACCGAGACGATCTGATGGCGGTTATTGGCAAGATTATTGCCCTTTGGTCCCACGCGGACAATGAGATAGCGACCTTGTTCAGTTTGCTGATGGGCACTGAATCTGACGCCGCGCTGGCGGTCTTTTTGACCCTCAGACGTGCGAGCAACCAACGCGAAGCCCTAACCGCCGCCGCCCAGTTCAAACTGAATGGGGAGGATTTGAGGATATTCAATGCATTGATGAGAGTCTATGGATCCTTGGAGGCGGAGCGCAACATGCTTGCGCACAGTTGCTTCGGTAGATGCGACGAGGATCCGTCCTTATTGTATTGCATCGAAATTAAACACAATGTGCATTTCATCGTCGAAACATTGTCGCGAGAGGCCCGCGGAGATGTTTCAAAGGATCGACACGCGAGGCTGAAAGGACACTTGTACGTTTACCGTAAAGCGGACCTCGACAAGATCTACGCGGACATGGAGTCGTTCTGGTGGGCCGCGTTCTATTTCAACGGCTACCTGCGCAATCCAATCGATATTGGCCGACTTGCGGAACGGGAGAAGCTAAAGGAATACCCGATCATTAAGGCCGCAATTGACGCAGAATTGTGACGGAAAAGAGGTCTGGTGAATTTTCCGCCCTGAGAAGACTTTTTTCTATCGCTGACAACGGGTTAGGCTCGCCGACACGATCGGCAGCGCAACCGAGTGAGTGATACAAAGATCAAATCCTCCCCCCGCTACCAATCAAATCAAGAACTTAGCGATACTCCTAAGTACCCTGATTTTCGGGCTGTGCCGTAACTGTGCCATAAATTTCAGCACGATGATCATCGTGTAGCTCCGCGCGACGCTCTCTCAAATCGAATCCTTGTGTAATCGAATAATTCCCGCCGGCAGCCTATGCGGGACACTAACGGTTTAGTCGCGCCATCGCGCCGGCAGTTCCGACATCTATTCATAGAGTTACGCGAAGGAATGGGACCTGCGGTTTTGAGGCGATCTTGTCGGGACAGCGCGCTCGGGTTCATACGGAAGTGTGGAACCGCTCGCGCGACTCGTACGACCTTCGGGTTTTTCGCCTGACGGTCGTCCTCGTGTTTCTGCGTGTCAACGGACGGGTCAAAAGCGGTCCGGGCTTTGCGTCGAAGCGTGATACATCTCCCGAATACAGCGGCTAGCGACTCTTGCGGCGATCGAAAAGTCGCGTCGTCGCGATAGTCGCGTGGCCGAGCCATTCCTGTACCTGTGATATGTCGGCTTCCCGACGCCCGGCGGAGCAACAAACACGCCGGTGTCGTGGGCAAGTAGCGAAGTAGCGCACGGGCCGCATCCGTTTGAACGGCGGTCAAGTCGCCGTTGAACTGCAGGTTGAGTGCCGTGCCGTGGTAGCGCTGGTCATCGATGGTCAACGTGACCCCGTGCTCAGCGAGCAGCTGCGCGGGCCTCTACGGGCAGCGAGAGGTATTGATCGAGGTCCTCCGCGCAGGAGACCACTCGCGGCGTCGTCCCGGTATAGAGGCGCATTCTCTGCTTCTTGTAGAATTCCGGATTTTGGAAGGCGGCAAGCCGTTTCAGCTGATTCAGTAGCGCAGCGGGTAATCCTATCTTGTCGATAAAGAGCCGCTGAGCAAACACTGCCTTCACCTCCCGCGGCAATGGACCGATGATGCGCGTTGTTGAAATCTGTCCTGATGGCGATCGCCACCCATTCGTCTCGCTACGTTTGCGGACACGGGTGCAGCAAAAAAGATCCACACGTGCCCGCCATTGCCGGAGCGGGAGCGCTCGATCGAAACGGAAACGCCGATAGATCGGCAGGTTTCGGCGAACGCCATCACGTCGTCTTTCCACCCACCCTTGTCGAAGTCGACTGCGAGAAACCAACAGGTCTCCTCTTCGAGGAGTGGGTAGACGCCCATGACGTGCCGACCCTGCAGATGTTCGATGAGAAGCTGGTCGCTAACAGGGACAAAATCCTGATTCGAGCAGTCGCTGCACTTCCCTCCGCTCTTGAGCAGGCATCCTGGTTCCCACTTGTTGAAGCACGCGGGAGCGTAGCCTGCCTTCCCCGTCTTCTTGCTCACGAACCGAAGCGGGAACATATCCCCGCGGCCGCGAAATAGTGATCGGAACAGTTGCAGTTTGTCGGCAGTGGTGCGGGGCGGCTTGCAATCAACGGCGAGCGGTAGTCGGGGAGACAGCGACGGCGCGGCGGTGACGCAAGTGAGCTCCGAACGAAGCGATTCGATCCTGGCTCGCACCTCATCCCGAGTGCGCTCAAGGTCCGCCAACCTCGCTTCTTCGCGGGCGAGTTCTTGCAGAACAGGATCTCTCGGTCGCGTCATAGGTGCGTGTCACATAGCGCGCAAGAATTTGTCGATCTTGTAACGGTCTTCATCATTGTGAGGGCACTTGGTTTGGGGAAGGTCATCGGTACTCCGGTGACTTCTCGATCGCTACGTATAATGCCGGATCGCAGGGCATTTCTTCGAAGATTCGGAGCTCATTGGCCGCGAACGGTTGGTCCACTACCCTGATCCGCGACGAAGGTGCCGTCGTTTTCTCGCTGATCTGCGCACCGAAAAGTTTGGCTGTCTCTTATCGCTGCCATTTCCATTCGGCAGGGCGCCAAATTCTACCGCTATCGGCAAGCAGTGGATTGATAAACCCCGTCACCGCGGTGGTGAGTTGTTCCAGAGTCGTCCACGCAAGCTCATTCGCTCGTGCCATCTCGCGATAGGGGATCGACCAGATGGCGGGTGGATCCGGAAGAGACGACGGTATGGAATGAGTCGCGCGAAATTCAAACGTGCGTTCCAACGCCGAGCGCAGTCGCACTGCTTCCAGCGGCCGCGTGGTGGCGAGCAACGCGATGTCGGGAAGGTCTTTGATGCGAGTATTGGGGCGCGCACGTGGCATCGTGTATGCATGCAGCTTCTCGGCGATGTGGGTCTCAATCGGATACAGCCGCACCACCGGCGGTGCAATACCCGCGAATTCGAGCACGTCGTCGGCGACGACGGTTTCGGGCTCGCCCAGAATGGGATCGCCGAAGGCGACATCAACGCCGAATGCTTGGCCGTATAGCTTGCCAGCCAATCGGCACTCGGCGCGAAATCTCAGGCCTTCGTACTTCATTCCATCGTTTTGGATTTTGGGCTGTTCCGTGTCGCGACTCACTTCGAAGGCCATGAAATCGCCGAGTACCTGCCGTCCAGCTTCCTGAAGATCTGCAAGTACGGTCTCCGGCGACCCGGTCAGCCGCAGGTCGATATCTTTAGTGGTCCGAGCGCGTTCCAGCCGAAGTTCAAGTACGAGCCCGCCTTTCAAGAGCACCGTGTCCCTCAGAACGGCGACGACGCGCGCCAAGAATCGGTCGAACACCAGTAGCTGTCGTCGGCGCGCAAAGTCGACACCGTTTTTCGATGCGGACTTCAGTCGTTGTTCCAGCGCCTCTTTGAAGGCTTTAGGAGAGTTGTACGTTCGTGCCGTCATGCCCTAATTCCCCCAAAGGGCTTGAGAGTTTTTTCAACATCGGCAAGTTCCGCCTTCGTCACCAGCCCGCGGGCGAGGGCTTGCTTCGTAGCCTGGCGGAGCAGATCGGGAGAGAGGCCCACGAGGGCGCAGTCGTTGAGCGTGCGGCGGGTGGAAGTCACGGGCACTGCGCCGTTCCATGATCGATCTTGTGCCGGTACATCGGCGTAATGGAGCACCAGGCCTTTCGGGACGCGAAGCCGCCGTAGTCGCCATGTCAGCGGTAGGGTCAGATGAATTTGTGCCGGCAGCGCATCGGAAAGGCCTTGTAGCGACAGCGCTGTTTGATGCGAAAGCACGCCCATTGCGTCGGTCCACAGCCACGCGGAGACTAGCTCCTCCTGCTCGCCGGTCGGGAAATGAACCAGGCGATAAATTCCGCGGCGTATTCGCACGATGCGCCCAACCTTTTGATGGTGAGCTAGAAGCGGGTCCGAGTAGCCGGCGGCAGCGGCCTGACGGGTCGTGAATAGACCGTCTTGGGACGCGGCAATGTCGTAAAGCGCTTGCCAGTTAGGTTCGGCGACCGGGACTGAGTTCATACACAAAACTTAAATTATATTGAAGTTTTGTGCAAGCCTAGACCAATTAAGGTGACGCGCAGACCCGCCCAATAAACGACAATTCTATTAGCATTATCATACACTTAACACGTTTCTGGCTTCACTTTTCTACGGATGACTTGATGATTTCTTGGATGCCATATCGAAGAAAATCTCATGGTGGGTGGACCGTCTGCGAACCCCTTGGGGAGCCTCGCGGCAACGATCACCGCACCCTTCGTGCAATGAACCAAGCCCACTTCGCCACGGCGTTGGCGCGCACGCGGTACGACGAAGCCGTGCTGCGATTCCAAAAGGCGTTGTGGCAGCCTTGAGCGACGTCGACAACGGCCTCTCCGCCCGCGCGCAGTTGGCGGAAGAGGGCGCCGCGCTCGCGCTCCCTTAGTAGCGCGCGCACCACCGAGCATTTGCCGGAGATCTGCTACCGCGCCGGCGCTGTCTCCCTCACGGCCTTGCTCGAGGCACAAGCGACGCGCCGCCAAGCCGAACTCGCGTTGAGCGCCAATCGCCTTGCCCAACTCAAAAACTACGCCACCCTCTGCTTGAGCCTTTGCGGCGGCACCGCGACTTTAAGAGACGAACTCGGCGAGGATCATGGATTCGATGGCGTGCACTCGTCGCCACGCCTCATCGTTGGTGATCGCCAAGGTAGCGCCGGCGTGGATGCCTGTCGCGATTTGAATGGCATCGGGCGTACGCAGACGATGGGAAGCTCGCAGCGCCGCCGCTTCCATGAGAATTTCTCGGCTAATGGGCAGCAGATCCAAATTCGGAAAATAACTCAGCAGAGTCTCGTAATCATCGGCGGCATCTTGGCGGCCCAATTGCAGGGGACGCACCGTGAGCTCGAGCAGCGTGAGCTCCGAGGCAATGCCGCGAAATTTTCCGTCTTCCAATCTCTCGATGACTTGGGTCGCGGCCGCGCCGAACTGTGGGTGCAGTTCGAAATGATAAATCCATACGGAGGTGTCGAGGAGCACCCGCTTGTGACGGCTCCCGATTCGGGATACTACCAATCCTCACGCTCCGACTTGAGATAGGCCTCTGCCCCCTGCCAGATCTCTCGATGCAGCCCAGCGGTGCGCTTGGCGAACTTCTTCGGTTTCGGGATGATCACTACCCGGTCCGACTTGCACAACACCAAGAGCTCATCTCCAGCGGCCAAAGACAGCGCTTCGCGTGCCGCCTGGGGAATGACGATCTGGTATTTGCTGCTTAATGTAACCGTGTTGGCCATGGTACTAATCCTCCTCACGTAAAGCGATGACATCATATCACTTTACCTGCCTCGCAACAATTAACGGCGGCAATGTCGCTTGTGAGGGGGCGGAGGAATGCGCGCCGGGGGGTAGGCGACACTTCTTTCGCCGAGTATTAAATTCCAATAACGTCGGGGGCCCGATTCGTCGTAAGGGCGGGCGCATCGGGTAACCGCTTTTTGGAGGGGCGGCAGTCCCCACCCGGCAAAACCCATTGAATTCTGCACCTAAAGACGCTGACCGATGCAAAACTCGTGAGGCGCCCGGATGCCAAAGCAGGGGAGGGTAGTCGGGTGCCCGCCAGAACTTTCTTCGCGCGATACAGCTCCTAAGTGTTCACGAGTGAAGAACTGACGTCGTGTTGGTTCGCATTGTGCTCCACGGCCCCGCCCGCCGAGCTTCGGATGCTATTCGCCAGCCGACGGCCCGACCCGCGCCGTGAATTCCTCCCATGCTTGGTCGACAGCGGGGTTGAACAGAGCCATCAGCATATCGGAAGCGCGGGTGCATTCTTCGATGTGAGCGGCCAACCGCGATTTTGACGTGCGGTGTCGAGCCGATGCGTTGCTGAAAAAATAGAAAGCCGCGCTCGATTTCGCGCAGCGCCATCTCGCCGTCCTCTTGTAAGAAGCACTCAAACAACGGGGCGGAGGTGACCACGATCGGAAAGGTCACCATGAATCGCGGCGGTGAATTGTGCTCGGGGCTCGCTGCGAAACAATGCAGCGTTGCTTTCACGGCCGAGAGCGTTGCCGCGTACGGCGCATCATGATTACCCTCAAATCCTTGTACTAGCGAGTAGCCGACGGGATTCTCGTCCCAAAACCATGGAAGTTCCTTGAGTCTTCGAGTATCTCCGTCCCCCACGGGCATGAGCGCCTGACTTAAGGGGTGGCGGGCGTCTCGTGAGGTGAAGCCAAAGGCGAACAGGCGGTTGTAATTCTCGGTCGTATGTCTCGAGGTAAAGAGGACCCATGGCTTACCGGGTGCCTTGCACTCAATGACAAAGTGAACCGCGGCAAATCCATGGACTTCGGATTGAGTCGCGACGATGTCGATTTCTCGCGATTGAGCCGTATCGGGATCGGTGTAATGCCAGCCCTGTCTGACTTGCAGCTGCGTTTTCGCTCGCAACTGCGCAGCCACTCGCATCTCGAGTGGGTAGCCCTGATTTGAATCTCAAATGTTGTCGTGCCGATGCCGCCATGAAGGCGCCCCGGACCACGTTTTGAGCGCCCCTAATGCACCAGTTCCCGTCAAACGAGCCCTCCTAAAGCATGCCCCCGACGAATAACGGAATCGTGCTCCAATGGTACTATTATCGTGATAACAATGAAGTGGTGGAATTGTCTGTCTTGCATCAAAATATCAGGAAGTACATGTTTCTGCGGAAATCATGGGTTACACGGAGAATGACATGCGCATTGGTTCGGTTCCCCATTCCTTGCTGATGTTGATGGCTGGCGGCACGGCCTCCCTGATACTAGCTGCGGCTTCTGCGCGCGCTGCGCCGCGCGCGCAGGCCGATCTGGTGGAGTTCGAGAAGATGACCTGGGTGGAAGTGAAGTCCGCGCTCGCGGCGGGCAAGACGACGGCGCTCATCTACACCGGCGGTGTCGAGGAACGAGGCCCCCAGAACGCGAACGGTGGCCATAACCTCATAGCGCATGCGACGGTCGAAGCGATCGCGAGACAACTCGGTAATGCTATCTTCCTGCCCGTGCTGCCCTACACTCCGAACGATGCAGAACCGATTCCCGGTACCATCGGGATCACGAACGAGCTGCTCGCTGCCATGCTCGAGCGCATCACGGAGCAAGCGTTCCTCAACGGTTTCCGCAACGTGATTCTGATGGGCGATCACGCTGGCGGCCAGCCGGAGGTCTACGAGAAGGTCGCCAACAAGCTCAACGCACGCTACGGAGCTCTCCGTGTGTTCTACTGTGACCAGGTCTATAGGCCCGCCAATGATGCATTCGATCAGTACCTGGCGCAGCACGGCTATCCACCCGGCCTCCACGGTTACCTTTTTGACACCTCGGAAATGATGTATCTCGACAAGGACAACACATGGGTGCGCAGAGATCTGGTCTCCTCTGCAGTGGGAGATCCCGTCGTCGATGGCAAGGTGCAGATCGGGCCGCAGAGTCCGTATAACGGAATCCAGGGTGACGCGCGTCGCTCAACGGCAGAGCTGGGGAAGCGCGCATTCGACACGAAGGTCGATTACGCGGTGAAGCAGATTCGCAGCCTCCTACCGACCAAATGATTCGACCCCCATCAGCACGCCATCCCCAGCCCCCATAAGCGCAATGCGCGCCCTCGGCTGGGGACCCGATTCCCTCCCACGAATCGCCCGCGGCGAGGGAAGGTATCTGTACGACACGACGGGTCGTCGGTTGACTGCGGTATTCCCTATCAGCTGGTCCGCCTACGCTCACTCGATGCAGTGCGCCGAGCGTCTCTTCAAAGGGGAGCCTGGCATCGGACGCTTTCTAACGCGCGGGCGCGATTCGACCGGCTCTAATCTCCGGTGCGATTCACAGTAAAGCACTAATGGGGCAGGCCGCAGAGGTGGACTAGGAACATATGATCCGAAAGCAGCCGATTGACTGGAAAGATGAATGGTATCCGATCGAGGATGCCACATACTTGAACTTTGCGGCGCACGCTGCGATTCCCCGCGTAGCGCTCAATGCCGTACAGGCATCCGTCGCGGCAAAGAGGCGGCCACACATCGTCGATGACCAGTCTTTCTTTTCTGTCGCTCGGAGTTTACGTCAAACGTTGGCGACCCTGATTGGGGCGAGCCAGGATGACATCGCGCTGACGAGCGGAGCGGGAGCTGGTCTCGCGACAATCGCCTACGCGCTTAAGTGGTCTGCCGGTGATGAGGTGATTATCGCGGGCGGCGAATTTCCCGCGCATTACGCGACATGGAAGCCCATGGAGGCGCGCGAGGGCATCAAGGTGCAGATCACGCGTCCACAAGGTCAGTTTATGCAGTCCGGTGACCTGATCGCAGCAATGACGCCCCGGACCCGGGTGATTTCGGTGAGTCACGTGCGGTTCGATGATGGATCGATACTTGACGCGTCATCGCTTGCCGCGGCGTGCAAGAGGAATGGAACGTTGTTGGTTCTCGATGTAAGTCAATCTTGCGGTGCCATACCTATGGACGTAAGCAGTCTGGGGGCAGACTTTATCGTCTGCGCGGGCTACAAGTATTTGCTCAGCCCGTGGGGGACCGGGTTCCTGTGGGCGAAGCCGGAGAACACGGATTTGTTACGACCCGGGCCGTACAACTGGTTGTCTCAGGACGTGGAGAGCTTCGCGCGCCTCAACTACGTGGATCCTCTTCCTGCTCGAACGCTGAGCCGTTGGGATGCGGCCCAGGCGTCCTCGATATACAACTTCAACCTCACCGTCATGGAAGCATCTGCGAGGTTTGTGCTGAACGCGACGCCAGCGCTGATCCATGATCATAATCAATCCCTGATAAACCATTTCTTCGAGCGACTCCCGGACGGATATCGGTTGGCGAGTCCGCGGCAGGCCTCGCATCGAGGTGTATTTGGTTGCATCGAAGTCGGCAGCCGCAGTAATACCGAATCACTATATCAAACACTGCGGGACGAGCAGTTCGTGGTCGCGCTGCGTGAGGGTAAAATCCGAGTCGCACCACATCTGCTCAATTCGACCCGAGATATGGATCGACTTCTTGTTTCTTTGGCGAAGGCGCGGAAGGGAGTAACACATGTCGACCATTGACGAGCGATTGAGGGGTCTCGGCATTGCTCTACTCGACGTAATGCCCCCAGTGGTGGATGGATACTTGCCGGCGTTTGCGCCGTTCATTCGGTGCGGTGACCAAATTCATCTGTCCGGCCGCCTTGGCAAGAAGGATGGTAAGCCCCTTTGTGGGAAGGTGGGCGAGGAGATTAGCGTGGAACAAGGCAAGCTCGCCGCACGAGGGGTGGCTATTGAGTTGCTGGCTGTGCTCAAAGCCGCTGTCGGCGACCTTGATAACGTTTACCGAATCGTAAAGCTTTTCGTCATGGTTAATGGCGCGCCGAATTTCACAGAACCTCACCGCGTTGCGGATGGGGCATCTGAGCTACTTGTCCAAGTGTTCGGCGAGCTGGGCATCCATGCGCGCAGCGCCGTCAGTGTGGCGCAGGTGCCATTCGGCGCGTGCGTCGAAATTGACATGATCGCGGAACTTAGGGCAACACCGGGCCTTACCTCAGACCCAGCTGGCTCAATTTCCCACAGCAGTCGCGACAACCCCAGCGAGCGTCCACGAGAAAGATACGCATCGTCCAGCGCGCCGATTCGCTGCGTAACGACGCGGTTGAAGCGCCGAACCAAATCGATCTGATTTTGCTTCACTATCTGACTATAGTCAGATAATGGCATTTTGAAAAGATGCCCTTGTTACCGGTGATCAGCTGTAGCTGCAACAAGCGATGTCCGGAGACTACTTGGGCGGTCGCGTAGCCCGCCGATTCGCGGGCACACCTCTTCGGTGCCTCGTCACGGGCTTCGGGGTGTGGGCTGCCTCAAACAATTGCCGAAGCCCGTGTGCCAACAGTTCGACGGCCTTCCCCAGGGCGCCGAGTTGCCCAACCCGGACTATCGCGACGGATCGGTGCAGGTCAAACGATGGGGGACGCAAGACCTTCACCGGATCGATAGAATGATTCCTGGCAATAAAGCGAGCGGGTAGCAGCCCGACACCATAACCGGACTGAACGAACGCCAGCTGCATATGCATGTTATGGATTTCAGCCGCAATCATGGGGGTGAAGCCGGCACGCTCCATCCGATCGATGAGGCTCGCCCGAAGATAGCACCCGGGCGGATTGAGCACCCAGGGTGCTCGGCCCAAACTTTTCCAATCACCGTCAATGTTGCCTGCGGCGCCTTGAACGATCTCCATGCGGTCGCTAGCGATTATATTCGTCAGAAGAGGTGCAGGCGCGGTTCTACCTTCGGGCAACAGCACGGCAGCAACGTCGAGTTCACCCGCGAGCAGCCGGTTAATTAATTCACCGGTCAGTTCGCTCGACAGCCGCAGTCGGACATTGGGGTATTTCTCGGTCAGCGCCTGAATAGGTTCGATCAGTGTCCCTTCGGCCAGGGCATGCGAGAGCCCGATGCGCAAGAGGCCGTGAGGTTCGGCGTCGCTCGACGTAAGAGATTTCAGCGCCTCGGTCCGCTGTAGCAGATCTCGCGCTTGTTCGAGCACCTTGGAGCCAAGCGAGTTCAGTCGCGGCGGTTTTACCGAGCGGTCGAGCAACTCGGCACCCAATGCAGCCTCCAGCCTTTGCACTTGCCGGGTAATCGCAGAGGGCGTTCGGAATAGACGATCGGCTGCACCGACGATGGACCCGGCATGGGCGAACTCTACGAGGGCGCGTAAATCTTCGAGCATGGAGGTCTCCTAAAGCGTTCTCCCGACGAATAACAGAATCGTGCTCCAATGGCATTATAATCGTGATAATAATGAAGTGGTGGAATTTTCTGTCTTGCATCAGAATATTGGGGAATTCATGTTGTTGCGGAAATCTATATGCCTCAGCACGACAAGGATGACGAATTCTTTTTGTCCTGGATGCGGGTGCGGACATGGGTGTGTGCATGAGTGCTCCTCGACAACTGTATCCGCCATTTCCCACCACGGCGACCCTTGCAAGCCAATCCGACGAGGAATGTGATGTAGCGGTTGAACTTGGACTCGAGCGGCGACGTTTCGATAGGCCAAACTCGGCATTGCTAGGTTCCTGGTCGAAGCTATTCCGGATCGTCGCAGCGCTCATGTCGCTCTCGCCCCTGACAGCTGTTTATGCGCAGCACGCTTCGGATGATCCGCTCGCCACGGCCAATGATGCGTTCGGCCTGACGCTGGGTCTGGAGAGTATTGGTCTGTATGGACCGGGTTTGGTACGCGGCTTCAATCCACAGACGGCAGGCAATGTTCGCATCGACGGCCTGTATTTTGATCAACAGGGTGCGCTCTCGAATCGTGTGGTGGAAGGCTCAACGATTCGTATCGGCGTGAGTGAAATCGGTTACGCCTTTCCAGCCCCGACCGGCATCGTCGACTATGATTTGCGACACCCCAGGAACGGGACACCGAGCGCCACGGTGGTGGCGAGTGCGGGTCCTTACCAGGCGAAGGGCTTGAGTGTCGACGGCAACCTGCCGCTAATCTCAAGCACCCTTCAACTACCGATTGGCGCGAGCCTTCAGACCAGCACCAATACGTCTGCCGGACCCGATCCGGGTTACACCTCCACAGTCGCGAACGTGGGCGCAACCCCGCAGTGGAAGCCCAACGACTGGCTCACCTTTCGTGGGATTTTCGACTGGACCCAAACCACCCACGCCAAAACACTGCCGTTTGTCTTTACGGCGGGCGACTATTTGCCTCCAGAAACGCCCCGTGGCTATTACGGGCAAAATTGGGCCGAGGGGCGAAGTCTCGCAGAGAACTATGGCGGGATCGTCACCGCCCGACTAGACACCCACTGGGCGCTCGCGGCAGGCCTATTTCGTTCCATCGCGGATGCGCCTGTGAGTTTCGAGGACCTTTACCTCAACACGTTGCCGAACGGCTCCGCAGAGCAGTTCATGGTTGGCAATCCAGATCAAAGGACCGCCTCGACCTCCGGCGAAGCGCGGCTCGTCGGCCGCTTCGGAACCGGTTCTTGGCGGCAGGATGTCGTATTCGTCGCCCGCGGTCGCGACACCTTGGCGCTCTACGGCGGGTCCGACGTCGTCGACGTGGGTCCTGCATTCATTGATCAGGGTATTCAGGTGCCCGAGCCCAATTTCAGTTACACCGCGCGCACCCAAGACCGCACCGAGCTCCGGAGCGCCGGTGTTGCCTACCGTGCTCAATGGCAGGGACACGGAGACTTCGCGGTCGGAGTCCAACAGGAGAACTACGACAAGAATGTAACCTCCCCGGGACTGCCTCCGGCGCGACTCACGGATCACCCGCTGCGCGCCTATGGAAACGCAGCACTGGCCCTCGGCGACCGCGTGACGGCGTACACCGGCTATACCCAGGGCCTCGAGGATTCTGGCGCTGTGCCTAGCGTGGCCGCCAACCGCGGAACGATTCTCCCGGACGCCAGAACCTGGCAGGCGGATGCGGGGTTTCGATTTCTATTGACCTCCAAACTGAAATTGATCGCCGGTGTGTTCGAGATTCAAAAACCGTATTTCAATTTCGACACGAATAGCGTTGATCGTCAGTTGGGCTTGCAGCGTGCACGTGGCGTGGAGCTCTCCCTGTCTGGAGAGGTCGTCCCCAATCTCAATGTTGCCGTAGGCGCGTTACTGGGTGAGGTCACAATCATAGGAGCCAATCTGGCTGCCGCCGGCGTTGGAACGACCGCGTTTGGCCAACCGCACAGTCAGGGGACGATCAATGCCAACTACAAGTTCCCTTGGTTGCCGGCGATGTCCGCCGACATCACCGTTCTACACTTTGGTACCTCCCCGGCCAGCGTTGATGATGTGGCGCAACTTCCTGCACAAACGGTGCTCTTCGTGGGTGGCCGTTACCGATTCAAATTGTGGGGTGCACCGGCAACGCTGCGCGTGCAGGTCAAGAATGCGACCAATTACTATTTCTGGGGTATGGGCTACAGCCCAGGATTCTACCAATTCCAGCCGCGCTCCTATATCGCCTATCTGACGGCGGATATCTAAGTGTGCAGCGTAAGGCATAGAAGGTCGCTTAGTAGCGGACGAATGGAGGCTCACAGGAGTTAAGATGAACGGGACTACGAGTAGCACGAAACCCGACTCCACGAGGTACGCCAGTCGCTTGAGCGTGCTCTTTCCGCCACTTGCGTGCGTTGACGTTCCCGCACTGGTCGGCGCCTGCAAGGACGCCTGGTATATCCACGCGCCCTACTCCACGGAGGCTGATATGCCACTTGCTCGAGTTGATATTCCCAAAGGCCGTGCGCCCGAGTTTCGAGCCGCAGTGGGAGATGTGTCGTATGCGACCATGATCGCGACGCTCGACCTGTCCCGATCGGGGATCGGTTCCAGGTCACCAGCGAACATGAGAGCACCCATCTCGGCATTGACCCGCATTATCTCGGGATCGAGCGGACAGCGGACGCCGTCGTAATCCAGGTGACGCTGAGCGAGGGGCGGACCGCCGAGCACCAGAAAAACACATTCTACAAGGCCATTACGGATGGACTGCGACAGCGAATCAGGTTTCGCGCCGTAACACGGATCGGATCCCAGCGCTCGCGAGTGCGTAACACGCGGGAAGTGTGAAGGATGGATGCCACCCTACCCGCAACCGCTAACAACAGCTTCATAGCCACGATTTCATGTGCTCCAGTGGCCGCAGTTGTCCTAAAGCGTTTTCCCGACGAAAAACAGAATCGTGCTCCAACGGTACTATAATCGTGATAATAATGAAGTGGCGGAATTTTCTGTCTTGCATCAGAGTATTGGGGAATTCATGTTGTTGCGGAAATCTGTATGCCTCATGCGATGCAAATTCGGCAGACGGGCGCTCCCGAGGTTCTGAACTGGACAGCGGTCGATGTCGGTGAGCCCGGGTCGGATCAGGTGCGCCAGCGCCAGGCGGCGGGCCTCCACTACATCGATGTTTATCACCGCACCGGATACTACCCGCAGCCGGTTACCTTTATTCCGGGTCTCGAAGGTGCCGGGACCGTGGAGGCGATCGGGCAGGATGTGCGGAGTCTGAAAGTCGGCGATCGGGTGGCCTATGCCGGTCCTACCGGCGGCTATCCCGAGGTGCGGCTCACTATTGCGCCCGTTCTG
>Ga0179592_10000198_pt1 | contig 25071 bp, 22 predicted proteins | sample CZODoug2_1_08_16_FD_148623 | JGI IMG/M metagenome (GOLD analysis project Ga0179592, IMG submission 148623) | Vadose zone soil fungal communities from Angelo Coast Range Reserve, California, USA - CZODoug2_1_08_16fungal (Illumina Assembly) | ecosystem: Environmental > Terrestrial > Soil > Vadose...
CGTACTTGGCGAATTGCCTATCGTCATCGCACCGAGCGCGCGAGAAGCTGCGCAGTGCAGCCAACTTGCACGCGCGATGTCGACGGGCGGGCATCACACCACGTTCCGCGAATGACTGCTTGATAGCAACGCACGCTTCGCCGGCGTACCACTACTGCATCATGATCGAGATTTTGATTTAATCGCCAATGTCGAACCCAAGCTAACTCTCGTGATTGCGCAGAACTGATCCACTCGAGCGTACATGGGACAAGAACTCAGGCAACCTTGCTCTGCGCCGCCATATTCTCCGACGATTGCGGTGACTCGATGATGTGAGCGAGGTCCGTCAGCAGCGCGGAGAGTTCGCCGGCCATGACGGCGAAGTCAATATCGAACTGCTCCGCGGGATCCACTTCTTCAGCATCGGTCTGATCCTTGCCCACCTCGAGGAATTCGATCCGCTTCAAGCAGAGTTTGTCCGTCAGGACGAACGAAACACGTCCGTTCCAGGTAAATCCCAGGCGCGTGGGGTGCTTCCCGGCGGCAAGATGAGAGCGGATGTCCTTACCGTCGAGTGGATGGCGCACATAACGAATACTTGATTTCGTCTCATCCGCCGCCTGCAGCTCCAAATCGGTATCGATCGCAAATTTAAAGGGAGCATCGCCCTGCATGAGCCAGGATGTCATGAACACATGCGGGGAGCGCGCCCCCTCCAGGGGTGCGGGTACGAAACTGTCAAGCGTCGCCATCAGGGTCTCGAGCACTGATTCCGCACGGGGCGCGCCGGCGGCATCGATGACGAACCATCCGTTTCGAGAATCAATCCAAGCGCGGGTTGTGGTTCGCCGCGTGAATGCCCGCGCTCGCAGCTCGTCGGCGACTTGTGCCTTGATATCGCGCATCTGTTTGCGACCAACTGGAAAGCCCTGTTCGGTTGCCTGAGCCTCGGCGCGTTCCTCGGCAACCTGCCGAATGATGGATGCGGGCAAAAGTTTCTGATTCGTGCCCAGAGACAGCATGTGATGCTGTCCGACCGTATGCAGCAACCGGCCACCCTTGGTCACGGGCTGCCACCCGCGAGTCAGCATATCGAAATGTCCGCAGGGCCGAAGCAGATGGCCGCCGAGTCGCGTCTCGAGATCGCCGGCCGTCCAGGACCAATCAGCGGGCAACCGATAGACGAACAGATTCTTGAACAGCATGTGGCATACCTGGATCGAGGAAGCGCGCGATTATATGAAGATCGTTTGGCGACTTCTAAAAATAATTTGACCCGTTGCGCTCGACATTTTCGCTTTGAGTCGGTATAGCGAGAAGCTGAAGACCAGCGGCTCATGATCCGTGGCACGTGCTGCTGATTGTTTTCCACCTTCCATCCCCAATCCCAGTGCATAAGCCTGTGCATAACCGGTTCGCCGTCATCTAAACGTCACGTGATTCAGCCGCTTATATTGAAGTGCTGCATTTTTGACCACAGTCGTTGCGCACGCATTGACACGGCGAAAGCGTGGCCGGTCTGATCAACGCTTGGCCGGTCGCCTGGGCTTCTTGTTTTTCTTCGCTTTTTTCTTTTTAACAACTTTCTTTTTTGCTTTGCGCCGCATCTTCACCAGCGCATCGATCAAGTCGTCGACCGGCTCATTCCGTTTTGCCTTGCGTCGCATCCAGACCAGCGAGTCGATGAGGTTATCGACGGCGGCTTGTTTTTTCGCCATGCGCTTTCGCCTGTGTTACCGGGCGGTGTCGGCCGTCGCGAGGTTTGTCGCGGTAGCGGTCGCTGCCGGCGCGGTCGTGGATGCAGTCGCTTCTTCCGGGGGCGCGGGCAACTCCGCTTCGAGCCCCACGGTTGCGATGACGCCATTGGCCTTTTGCAGCACTTCGCGGGCGTAGTCCCAATGGATGGCGACGGTGGTGTCGCCAACCGCCGTTTTCAACAACTCGGAAAACTCATCGATCTCGGGTTCAAAGCTCTGGCCTTGCGCATCGACCGGCGGATGCGCTTCGAGCAACAGTTCTCCGTCGACCCACGCGACCTTCACCGGCTCGTTGATCAGGCGCACCGTCGTGCCGACGGGAATGAGCGGAAACAGCGCGGCGACATCATCGGGATACATGCGGATGCAGCCGTGCGTGACCGCGAGTCCGACGGCGATCGGATTATTGGTGCCGTGAATGAGATAGGTGCCGTCGCCGGCGGCCAAGCGCATGGCATATGCCCCGAGGGGATTGGCGGGGCCTGGCCCCACTTTGACCGGCAGCGGATCGCCGGCTTCGGCGTGCTCTTTTCGGACCGACTCGGGCGGAAACCACGTGGGGTCCTTCTGCTTTTGAATGATGCGGGTTGACCCCAAGGGCGTGCGCCAGTCCATTTTCCCGATGCTGACCGGATAGGTGATCACCTCAATGGGACCGCCACGCTTCGGCTTCGGATAATAGTAGAGCCGATGCTCGGGAAGATTGACGATGATTCCTTCGCGCGGCCCCGGCGGCAGGATGTGCCGTCCCGGAACAATGATCTGCTTGCCGGCGCCGGGCAGCCACGGATCGACGCCGGGATTGACCCGGATCAGCTCTTCGGAGCCGAGGCTGAATTTGGCCGCGAGGGCGTACAGCGTGTCCTCGAAGACCGTGACGACGGTTTGGTCCTGACCGACCACGGTGTCATCGGCCTTGGTGAGGGTGTAGGTGGTTGCATTCGCGGACGACAGGGCACCGATGCTCAGCAAGGCCAGCAATGCCGATTGCGTCATGCGGCTGGTTCGACGGGCGAGCCCAGTGGGCAAATTGAAGATTTTCACCTGATTAGCCTAGCACGCGCCCGGCTGGTTTGACTCACGGTATGCTGGCACGGGTTTTGATCAGAGGCACCAACACGGCTGGCCACACCCATGGTTGCAGCGGCGTTCCGGTAACGAGTTGGTGATTCACCGAGGTCTCATTCGCGCAAGCGTGAGATGTTTTATGAAGAAGATATTGACCCAGTGGGTCTAATCGTTGAAGTTCTCTAGAGTTATCTATAAAATAGAACTTTCTTAAATCGCAAGAACACTGGATAACTCATGGACGAATTCGAGCTTAAAGACCCCTGGCACTATCCGCGACCGAAGCTTGCGGAGAAGTACCTGAAAGTCTTCGATATCGGGCTAATCGCCGCGCAAGGCCTCTTTGCCAAGCGGCGCATGGGCAAGTCCGAATTCTTGGAGAAAGACTTGCTGCCGGAGGCTCGAGAGCACGGTTATCTGACCGCATATGTCAATCTTTGGGACGCGCGCAAACATCCAGCCTCCTCGCTCATTGCCGCTCTCACTTTGAGCTTTGAGCCTCGGGGTATGGCAAAGCTCGTCAAGACGCTTAAGACTCCCCTCAAGAAGGTCAAGGCCTCTGCCAAGTTCACCGCTCTTGCGGAAGGATCCCTGGAAGCGCAGCTCGTTGATGATCCTGTCGTCACAGGACCCCAGTTGAGTAATCTGCTGCGGGGCTTCAATAGCCCCAAAAAGCGACTGCTTCTGGTGCTCGATGAGGCGCAAGTGCTCGCAGACGCGGCGCACTCGGATCTTGCACACTCGCTGCGTGCAGGTCTTGATAGTCGTAAGGACACCATCAAAGTGGTGTTCGCTGGAAGCTCCGAGCCCACACTTCGTCGTATGTTCGGCCGCTCGAGTGAGCCGTTCTATAATTGGGCGCCGCTTGAGCCCTTTGAGCTTTTGGGAGAGGAATTCGTCAAAGACATGGTGGTCAAGGTCAAGCGCCTGTCGCGTTTTGCGCTCCCGCTGCCGGAGGCGCTCGAGGCCTATGCGGTGCTTAAGAGCACACCTGAGTTTTTTCGCAGATACCTAAATCGCTATCTCACCCACGCACAGCTAGGCAGCAAGGCGGCGCTTGAGTACACGCTTGAGCATGTTTTGAGTGATTCGAATTTCCTCCCCGCTTTCAAACGGCTATTGCCTGCCGACCAGGCGATCCTAAGGCTCTTGGCAAACGGCGAATCGGACGTCTATTCCGAAAATACTCGCCGGCGAGTCGGAATTGCGATCGGCACGGAACAGCCGATTACCAAGGGCACCTCATCGGCTGCGTTGAAGCGCCTGCAAGAGGGAGGTCTTATCTTGAAGTTCGAGCATGGCCTGTACCAGATCCAGGATGATGCATTGGCGGATTGGCTGCGAAACCAGGAGCTTGATGAGTAAGCCCGTGGTGTGCGGATTTGGAACACTAGGGAGAATTGAGGTCTTTATTTAGAGGGGCCTTTTCGCCTCGTTACCGCTTGGCGCAACACGAACTCGATCTGCGCATTCACGCTGCGCAGCTCATCGGCTGCCCATTTCTCCATCTCCTTCAAGAGATCAGGTGGAATCCGGAGTAGAAAGGGTTTGCGTTGTTCCGCGGACACGATCAGGTGTAGAGGGTGCCGGTGTTGATCACAGGCGATGCATCCGAGTTGCCGCAGAGCACGACCAGCAGGTTGCTGACCATGGCTGCCTTGCGCTCATCGTCGAGCTTCACCACGTTTTTCTGATCCAGCTCATCCAGCGCCATATGCACCATGCCCACCGCATTTTGCACGATGATCTTGCGTGCCGCGATGATGGCCTCGGCCTGTTGACGGCGCAGCATGGCCGGCGCGATTTCCGGCGCGTAGGCAAGATGCGTCAGCCGCGCTTCCTCAACGATCACTCCGGCTTTCGCCAATCGGATTTGCAATTCCTCCTTGAGCGCCAGCGCGACTTCATCCGCGCCGCCGCGCAGCGTGATCTCGTGCTCTTCGCCCTGATCGTAGGCATAACGGCTGGCGATGCTGCGAATCGCGGACTCGCTTTGAATCTCCACGTAGCTGGCGTAGTCCTCGACGTCGAACACGGCTTGGGCCGTATTTTCCACGCGCCATACCACGACCGCGGCGATCTCGACCGGGTTGCCGCGCTTGTCGTTGACTTTCAACGCATCGCTGCTGAAGTTGCGGGCGCGCAGCGACAGCTTGGTGGTCAGGAATTGAAATCCCAAGCCGCCGGCGCCGCGCCGTCCCAGGGAGCGATTTCTATGATCGCCCTCGTGCGCTGCCGTGTCCTTCTGCGAAGCGGTGCCGCGCGTGCGCGAGTACAAGGGGTTGGCCCAATGGAAGCCGCTGCTGCGAACGGTGCCTTTGTACGCGCCGAATAGCATGAGCACGCGCGCTTGATTGGGCTGCAAGGTGAAATAGCCGCCCAGCATGATGAAACCGGCCAACGCGAGCAGGCCGCCGAGGGTTTGCATGGGGCCGGCAGCGGCGGCCATGCGGTAACTCACGAAGGCCGCGCCGAGGAACAGCGCGAAATTCACGATCAACATCATCCAGCCATTCATGGCGCTCACCACGCGTTCCGCGGCGGCGGCTTGTGCAGGTTTAATAGGCATTGCTCGGCTCCCGAACTTTGATATTGAACTGATATCATAGTGAAATCTAGTGCGTTGTCAATGTGCCCGGTTGCGGACGCACCGAATTGGAGCGTTCGCTCGAGAACGTGTAATGTCATCGCCCTTCAAAGCCTGATTCAATGGACGGTATTTCGCATGCACAGTGACCGATGCATCTCAGTTCTTAAGCTCCTGCCGCTGGCCGCTTGGTTGCTGGCCGGGGGTTCTTTTGCGCAAGCGCCCAGTGCGCTCAATCCTTATGTCAGTGAGGACTCGCCGGTGTTGGTGCTGACGCATGTGCGCATCATCGACGGCACCGGCGCCGCCCCGATGGAGGATCAGCGCATCGACATCGAGGGTGGGAAGATCAGCCGCGTGCAGAGCGCCAAGCTCAAGAACGCCTATCCAAAGAACGCCAAGGTTTTGGATCTCAGCGGCAGGACCGTCATCCCCGGTCTGGTCGGTATGCATGAGCATCTGTTTTACACCGGGCCGGAGCGGGGCCAGGACGGTTTGCCGTTCTGGATCGAGATGATCGACAGTGGACCCCGTCTGTATCTGGCGAGCGGCGTCACGACCGCGCGCACCGCCGGCAGCATGGAGCCGTACACGGATCTGTCCTTGAAGAAAATCATCGATGCGGGAGAGAAACCGGGTCCGAAGCTGCGGATCACCGGCCCATATATTGGCGATCTATTGGGGATTGCGCCGCAGCTGCATGCGCTCGCCGATACCGCTGATGCCGGCCGCACCGTTGACTACTGGGCCGCCGAGGGCGTCACCTCGTTCAAAGCCTACATGGGCATCAAGCCCGAAGAGCTCAAGGTGGCGATCGAACACGCACACGCCAAGGGCTTGAAAGTGACCGGGCATCTGTGCGCGGTGGGATTCACGGAGGCTGCGGCCTTGGGGATCGACAATCTCGAGCACGGCATCGTCGTCGACACCGAATTTTTCCCCGGTAAAAAACCGGGCGTCTGTCCTGCGAAGGAGGCCGCGGAAGATTTCGCCAAGAACGTCGATATCGAGGGCGCGCCCGTACAGAGCATGATCCGCGATCTCGTGAGCCATCATGTGGCGGTGACCTCGACGCTGGCGGTCTTTGAAATCAGCGTGCCAAACCGGCCCGCGATGCGCAAGATGATGCGCGCCAAGGACGCGCTCAGCCCGCAAGGGTGGGCGACATACCTCAGGGTCCGCAGTGGCATTGCGGAGGAGAACAATCCCTTGGCCGCGGTGTCCCTGAAGAAGGAGATGCAGTTCGAGCGTGACTTTGTGAAGGCCGGCGGGCTGCTGCTCGCGGGGTGCGATCCCACCTCATTCGGCGGCGTGCTGCCGGGGTTCGGCGATCAACGAGGCATTGAGCTGCTGGTCGATGCCGGATTCACGCCGGTCGAAGCGATTCACATCGCCACCCAGAACGGCGCCAAGTTTTTGGGCGAGAGCGAGAGCATCGGCTCCATCGCCGCCGGCAAAGCCGCCGACTTGGTGGTCCTATCGGGCAACCCCGCGCAAAACATCGAAGACATCGAGAATGTGCAGCTGGTTTTCAAGGACGGCATCGGATTCGATCCGCGGAAGCTGATTGAATCGGTCCAGGGACTGGTGGGCCAGCGCTAGGAGCCATCGGTTGCCATGCCGAACCCTGCTGCGCCACTGCTCGCCGCTGACGAACCGCCCGCGTTCCTCGACATTCCGGGCCGGGGCCGCTCCAGTATAATCATCGTGGCGGATCACGCCGGTGCGCGCATCCCGCGGCGGCTTGCGGATCTCGGATTGCCGGCAGCGGAGCTTCAGCGCCACATTGCCTGGGACATCGGCGCTCTCGGCGTGGCGCGCCGAGTGGCGGCCGCACTCGATGCGCCGTTGGTCGCGCAAATTTATTCCCGCCTGGTCATCGATTGCAATCGCGCTCCGCAGGTTGCGACCTCGATCCCGCACATCAGCGAGAGCAGCGAGATCCCCGGCAATATGAATTTGAGTGCCGCGGAAATCGCGGCGCGGCGCGCGGAGATCTTCGATCCCTATCATCGGCGGATTCGCGAACGCATCGACGAGCGGCTGGCGGCGGGAAGGCCGCCCATCGTGGTGGCGCAACACACCATGACCGACATCTACAAGGGCGTGCGCCGCAATATGCATGCGGCGATTCTTTATAATCGCGATCGCCGCTTTGCCGGCATCGTGCTCGAGATGCTGCGGCGGGAACCGAGATTGATCATCGCGGACAACGAGCCGTACTTCGTCAGCGACGAGACCGACTACACCGTTCCGCACCATGCCGAGGCGCGCGCCTTGCCGTACGTGGAAATCGAAATTCGCCAAGACCTCGTCAGCGGCGATGCGGGCCAAGCGGAATGGGCCGCGCGTATCGCCCGGGCACTTCAAGAGGCCGAACGAGAATTTACCGCACGTTTTGCGAGGCCGACGTCATGAAACGCGCACTGAAGTCTCCGGCATTGTTCGTTTCGCACGGCGCGCCGACTTTCGCGCTCGAGCCGGGATTACTGGGACCGAAACTGGCGCAGCTAGGCGAGCAGTTATCCAACCTGACCGCCGTCGCCGTGGTATCCGCGCACTGGCAAACGCCGGGCGTACAAGTGATGCGCACCGCCGCCCCGAAAACCATCCATGATTTTGGCGGCTTTCCGCCCGCCCTGTATCGCTTGCAATACCCAGCGCCCGGCGCGCCCGCGCTGGCCGCGGACACCGCGGCGCTCCTCACGGCCGCAGGATTCGACGTGTCTTTCGATGATGGCCGCGGACTCGATCACGGCGTGTGGGTGCCGATGTTGTACCTGCTGCCCGCCGCTCGGATTCCCGTCTTTCAGGTGTCGTTGCCGTTTGCGTTCGACGCGGAAAGTGCACTCAAGCTCGGAAGGGCACTTAAAGGCCTGCGTCAGCAAGGAGTGCTCGTCATGGGTTCCGGCAGCCTCACCCACAATTTGCGTGAGATTGGACACACCGATCCGGACAATACGCGATACGCCCTCGAGTTCACGGCCTGGATCCGCCGGCACGTGCAGGCAAGAGACTTGAACGCGCTCACGGATTATCGACGTCGCGCGCCGCACGCCGAGCGCGCGCATCCCACCGAAGAACATTTCCTGCCGCTGTTGGTCGCGGCCGGGGCGAGCGACGATGAGGATGCCGTCGATGTCATCGAGGGCGGCATGACCTATGGCGTCCTGTCGATGGAGTCGTATGTCTTCGGACAGCCGGATTGACCGGCGGTATCATCCGCCGGCCATAGCCTTGCCATCTCCCACTTTGTCTTGCGTCTTTGTTTCGAAATCGCCGGCGTCATGCCGCTCGTGCAATTGATCTGAGAGCTCGCCCCACGCGCGATTGACTTTGCGCCCTCGCTGCACGGCGGGGCGCGCGGCGATCGCGTCGGTCCAGCGCTGGACATGCGGGTACTCCTGCACTTGCAGAAATTCACCCGCCTCGTACAGCAGGCCCTTCGCCAGGGCGCCATACCAAGCCCAGACCGCCATATCGGCGATGGTGTAGTCGGCGCCTGCCAGATATTCAGATTGCGCCAGCCGTCGGTCGAGAACATCGAGCTGGCGCTTCACCTCCATCGCAAAGCGATCAATGGCGTACTCGATCTTCGTCGGCGCGTAGGCATAGAAGTGGCCAAATCCACCGCCCAGGTAGGGCGCGCTGCCCATCTGCCAGAACAGCCAGGAGAGGCATTCGGCGCGAGTCGCTGCATCGGTGGGCAGGAACGCTCCGAACTTCTCGGCCAGGTACAGCAAGATAGCGCCCGACTCGAACACCCGGATGGGCTTGGGGGAGCTGCGGTCCATGAGCGCCGGAATTTTGGAGTTTGGATTCACCGCTAAGAAGCCGCTGCCGAATTGATCGCCCTCCGTGATCCGGATCAGCCAGGCGTCGTACTCGGCGCCGCTGAATTTAAGCGCCAGCAGCTCTTCCAGCATGACCGTGACCTTCACGCCGTTCGGCGTGGCGAGCGAATATAGCTGCAGGGGATGGCGGCCGATCGGCAGCTCTTTATCATGCGTCGGTCCCGCGATCGGGCGGTTGATGCTCGCGAATCGGCCGCCGTTTTCCTTGTTCCATTTCCAGACTGTCGGCGGCGTGTATAGAGTCGAGTCGTTCATTCCAAAGCTCCTGTTGTTCGAGCGACGATGCTACTCGATTGAGCGGTCCATTGAGTATGGATACGCCGGGTCGGCGATCAACCGGGTGCTGCATCGACACCACAGGCACGGTAAGCTCGGCCTCGCCACACTTTCAGACAGGAATCCCGCAATGGACGTTCATCCACCCCATGAACCGATTCGCTCGTGGAAGGATTTCACCCTTCATTTGCTGACCATCACGATCGGTCTGTTGATCGCCCTCGCGCTCGAAGCCGCCGTTCAATCGCTGCACCACCGCCACATGGTTACCGAGGCTCGCGTGAATCTGCGGCGCGAGATCGGTGAAAACCATACGCTCTACGCGGAGAATTTGCGCTTTTTGGAAACTAAACTCGTGCAACTCGAGCAGAATATCGACCAGTTGCGAGATCTGCGCGCCGGCAAGACGCCGGAGGGCTTTGAACTGCAGTGGAGCTTCCACTGGAATTCGTACACCGATTCCGCTTGGAAGAGCGCGCGTGACAGCGGCGCCGTCGGCTACATGCAGCCCGAAGTCATCAAAAAGTATTCGGAACTCTACGGTCAACAAAGCTTCGTTAACGAGGCTGGGGTCAGCATTTTATTCGACCAAGCAAAGGCCGCCGCGCCATTGCTCCTCATGAAAGACCGCAAGGACCCCAAGGAACTGTCGGCCGGCGACATTCAGGCATTGCTGCTGTCGGCGGCCGAACTCGGAGGGCGCGTCAAACAGCTGCAGTTGTTCATGGGAGTACTCGATGAGGATTATGCCGCGGCGCTGCAGCGCCTATAGTGCAAGCCTCCAACGCGTCTAGGGGCGCTCATCACCCTTAACGGCCGGATCGCGGAGCTGCGGTCGGCAATTCGCGACTCCACGACCTAAACTGCCTCAATGAAACTCGCCAAACAGGCGCTCGGCCGGCCGCAACTGCCTGCAGTCTGACAGCAAGTAGAGCCCATGGCTGGGTGTCCTCGCGGCCGAGATTCGCGATGATGAGGCCACATTATCGATAGAGAAACCCAAGATATGGTCGTCACCTCGCGATGCAGCAATCTTGCCATGGTCGCGGTCGCCGCAATATTCGAAGCGGCCACGTTCGGAATAAAAGCTCAAGCAGCAACACCCGATGGGCTGGCGCCGCAGGATTTGCCGACGCAGCCGCAGACGCCGACTCAGGCGCCGACGCGACACTCGCCGGATAGACTGGCCGTGATTACAAAACCGCAACTGGATCGCTCGGGCAAAGCGCGCATCGGCAAGGCGTCGTTTTATGCGCCCATGTTTGCCGGCAGAATAATGGCGAACGGCAACAAAATGGATCCGCAGGATAGCAATGCTGCGAGCAGAACGCTGCCGTTGGGAACCACCGCCAAGGTCACCAATCTGAAAACCGGGAAGAGTGCGGTGGTCAGGATCGAAGATCGCGGCCCGTATGTCGCGGGTCGCATCGTCGATCTCTCGCCGGCCACGGCTCGTGAGATTGGAATTACCCCGCGCGAGGGCGTGACCAAAGTGGAAGTGGCGCCCATCACCGTGCCGCTGGCCGATGGCAGTATAAAACTAGGCGCGGCGGCTGATGAGATACTGCTGGCCGGCAATACCAAGCCCTATCGCCGACCTGATCCTACCGCCTGGTAAGAACCGCCAGTAAGAACCGCATCGCCGAAGTACGCCGCCTCCCTTCAATCTCCCGTCCGCGGCGTTTCACCCTTGAGCACCTGTAAATACCGGGCGCGCTCGATATTTCCGCCGCTCAATACCAACGCCACGTTCTTGTCTTTCATGCGCTGCCCATCTTGCAGCAGCGCGGCTAGGGGCGCGCCAGCGGCACCCTCGGCGATCTGGTGGGTGTCATCGAAATAAATCCGCATGGCTTCCGCGATCTCGTCTTCGCTCACTTGCACCCAGCGCGCCACGCCACGACAAATCGTCGCGATCGCCTGCGCATTGGGTTCCCGGGTGGCAAGCCCATCGGCAAAGGTATTCGCTGAGGGGAACATCACCGGCCGTCCGGCGGCAAAGGAAAGCGCGGTAGCCGGCGCTTTGACGGGACCCACGCCGATGATGTCGGTTTTCAGCCCCAGCAAATCGCGAACGGCAATCAGGCCGCATATGCCTGAGCCCATCCCTACGCCCACGTACACCGCGTCCAATTCGCCGCCGCCGCGGAACAGCTCCAGCGCGTAGCTGGCAACGCCGGCGACGAGATCGCGATGAAAGGAGGGCACAAAATGCAAGCCCTCGGTATCGGATACACGAAAGGCCTCATGCTTGGCCTCGTCGAAGTCACGCCCGAATTCCACCAGCTTGGCGCCGAATCCCGCGATCGCGGAATTCTGATCCGGAGAATTGCCCGCCGGCACGTAGATCGTCGCAGGAATCCCGGCGCGCGCGGCGGCGAACGCAATCGATTGACCGTGATTGCCCCGCGTCGCCGTTATCACACCCGCAACATTCGGCAAGGAGCTGCACAGGCGGTCCAAATACACGATGCCGCCGCGAACCTTGAACGCACCGGTGGGCGTGTGATTCTCATGCTTGACGCGCACGCTGCATCCGGTGCGGCGCTTCAGCTTGGGCCACGCATGCAGAGGCGTTGGCGGCATCACCCGATACACCAGCTGCGCGGCGCTTTCCAGTTCCTGCAATTCAAAAGTAATCGTCGGATCAAGCATGGGCACTCTCACTTAATGACAGCAGCCGCGCTGCTCTTGGATCGGCGGACAGGCGACGGTGCCATAGGAGCAAAACACGCAACAGTCGCCGGCTTTGGGGCGCAGCAGCGTTTTGCAGCCGCTGCATTCGTAGAAATACTGGCAGGCGTCGGTGGGCATGGTCTCCTCGCGACTTTGGTCACACACCGGGCAGGTGATGATTGATTGCAATATGACTTCGCTCACGCTTTACCTGTTTCAATCGTCGGAAGATGCCTAGACTACATCGACCCGCTTGATTAGGTTTGTCATTCGTAGGACCGCCATTATTGGAGGAATTCAGTGCAGCGGAATCCGCAATCCCGGAATCGTTGGTTGAGCGCTACCGCGCTGGGGGCGCTGCTGATGTCAGGCGCCTCGTTCTCTTCCGGCGCACCGCGCGTCGATGATTTGGTGCCGCAAACACCGGCGGCATTCCTGCCGGGCGGCATACTGGGAATCCAGCTCGGCGGCTCCTGGGGCGAGAGCAAACAAAATCCTTCCTTGCAGCAATTGACCTGCCAGCCCATTGCCGATGCCAACGATTTTGATGAGGTGTGTTTCTTCAGAACCTCAACGGCAAGCCGCGTGGCGGGGGCACAAATCCACGACGGATTCATCGTACGCAAGGACGATCATGTGGTCCTGGTCGGCACGGGCATCAGCATCAAGAACGCCGACGACCCTCTCGCCGAATCCGTGGTGCAATCGTTTCAGTCGCAGGTCCATTCGGCCTTCCAGCACACTGGCGACAACGTTTTATTCGTGAAACTGCCGGCAAGGCACCTGACGGCGGGCGAGCTTGAAGGTTATTCGAAAACGGCGCCGGTACTGCTGGTGCAGCTCGAGGCGAAGAGTCATGAGCTTGCCGTACTGTACGGCTATCTCGGGCCGGTCAATGCCTTTGGATCGCTGACTTCCGATTAGCCGCCCCTGGCGCTCGCCCATAAAATATCGGACTATCGCCGCAGTGAGTCCACTGCTGCTCGTTGCCGGTGCGGGCCTGATCGCAGGCATGATGAATGCGCTCGCCGGCGGCGGCTCATTCGTCACCTTGCCGGCATTGATTGCCGTCGGCGTGCCCTCGGTGACGGCGAATACCACCAGCACCGTGGCGCTGTTCCCGGGGCAACTCACCAGCGCGTGGACGTATCGCGACGGCTTGGGCCCCGTCGGCCCGGTCTCGCTGCGAAGTTTGCTGCTCGCCACGTTCCTCGGTGGGGTGATCGGCGCTCTCCTGCTGCTGCGCACGCCGATCACGGCGTTCGATGTCATCCTGCCCTGGCTGTTGGCGATTGCCACTCTGACGCTGACCTTCGGACGTCAACTCGGCGAAGTTTGGCGCCGCCGATGGAGCATCGGCGCGCCGCTCGTGGTGGTGGTGCAATTCGGCCTCGGCATCTATGGCGGCTACTTCGGCGGCGGCGTCGGCATCATGATGATGGCCGTTTGGAGTTTGCTGGGCGACCGCACGCTGAAGAGCTTCAATGCGCCGCGCACCTTGCTGGTCTGTGCGGCCAACACCGTGGCCGTCTTTATTTTCATCGCGGCGAACGCCGTGAGATGGCGCGAGGCGCTGGTAATGCTGGCCGGCGCCATTGTCGGCGGCTACTGCGGGGCAAACATCGGCCGCAGCGCCCCCGCCGGCATCATACGCGTCGGCACGCTGTTGCTCTCGGTGGGCATTACGCTGGTTTTTTTCTTGCGGGCGTATCTGCGCTGAACTCAACGCCAGAGCACGGTGGCGAGGGCCGCAACGCCATTGTTGACGGCATGCAGAACGAATGAGGGCGCAGCGACTTGTACCGCAGCGCCAGAACGGCATCCAGCGCGTGAACCCGCGAACTAACGCGTTCCCCCTCGGATTTCAAGCAGCCCAATGCGTTGACGAGGACTTCAATTGACAAGCCCAAACTGCGACCAAGTCCCTGGTGAGCCCGCCACCGTGCAAAGCCAACCAGCATATCCGCCGTGCACTGGGGCCGTGTTCCATGCAATGTCACCAACATTGCAAGTGCCCACGTTTGGAATTCTGCTACGGAATATTTCTTGCCTTCCCACAGGTATTTGCGCGCCGCCAATGGTAGACGTGTTATTGGTAGTACGCACACTTGGCCGGAATGTTGGACTCGACAGCAACATCTGACTATTACCGCTGGGCTGAATAAGCATGTTGTGTTCGACGATTCCGTTACTTTCAGTTCCATTCGGAGCAAATGCATCACTCTGCCAGTCGTAGAAGACGCTATTGTTTGCCTCGAAGCCCAACACATTTCTCAGAATGATGGCATTTGTTGCAAGTCCGGCTCCCTGCCCGAATGTATCGTGATACCCACCGGCCACAAAATTGCTATCAAAGGCCAAATTTACTACTAATTAGGTAACTGAGGTCATAAGCCCCGACAGCTCCCGGGCTACTTGCATCATTTTGCTGGCGCTAGCCTATCCTGCCATCACAAAATCTAGACCCAAAAAAATGCCAGCGCTCTGATGCACGCACGTAACAAACGACATCGCTGAGAAGTTCGGCTGCCGAACTTCTCGGCGTCGATTCACCGCCTTGATGGATGCGTCGGGTGTGCCCCCTACCATGCCGCTGTCTCTAGCTCCCGCTGCGACCGCGAGCCCACCAGCGCCGCCTCGCCCGGCGCGATGCCACTCCACCGCCCCGCGCGCTCGGATCAAGTACCCATACCCGGAAAGTCGCGACGTCGTTGACGGCGCCATGTCGGGGCCTTCGCGGACACTACTTGTGACACACTGGGCGAGCCGACAATATGACTAATGCGATGGTTTTGACGAACATTGGATTTGCACCGCTTGCCCTCCTCCGACATCGATATCTACTCTTTCCCGATTGGCGCACAGCTTTTGCAGCGAGCTTGAGTCGATTGCATACCTGTCGTGTCGCAACACAGTAAATGGGCTTCCCTCAGTAGCGGCATATAAAACGACGATCTCAGAGCAAATTTTGAGCTCTTCATATCGGCAGCTAATTTTGAAAACAGCGTACAACCCCGGCGACTCCGCATTCGGCGGATTGCGAAGCCAGCTAGGATCTTTGATTTCATGTCCGATAGCGCGTCCTGACATTTTGAAGAATGAGGCGCGGTTGTCGTGCCAGGTACGTAATGGCAACACTTCTTGAGTTCGTGCCGCGAAGCGCGACCAAGCAACATCGCTGTCGCTGTGATCGTAAGCGTCAAGAAAAGTTCGAACAGTTTCGCGCGCTGCCTCCGTAACTGTGGCAGATTCCTGAATGGTGGCCAACGACGTTTGGGGCGTACTTTCAGATGTCTGGTAGAGCACGCTTGTTGCGAAAAGGGGGAGAGCGTCGCTACGCTGGGACAGTGTTAGCAAGCACAGGCAAAGAGTGACTCTAAACCATCCGTAAACAATCACATTCGGATTGCGCGCTTGCTCGCAACGTGGATTTAATCGCCGCCAGCAGTATGACGTCAAAGTTCGCACTAGCGGTGTGTCGTTTCGCGAATGTCAATTTCCTCTTTCTTGCTACTCATTGAACATGCCTCATTACCGGACTTTTGGCACAGATCCGTTTGGAACCGCAATGCATAAAGCAATTCCTGAACGGGAAACTTTTTGTCCTTAACCCATGCTCGCGCCATCGCCACTTGATCAGCCGAAGTACGTTCGGCATCAACCTTACTCCCTTGCAAGAGTTCAGCAAGGGATTCGCCTCGCAGCGCCTGAAGCCAGCCTACATTGGGGTATGGGAATCGAAGAAAAAGCGTGTTGGCATCATTGTAAGAAGCAGCGGCTTCATCGTACCGTCTCTGCGAGAAGAACGCGTCTCCAATATCAATGTAGAGGCCAGCAAGAAATGCGGATTCCGCTGGATTAATCACAGCGGTACATATTGCGACGGCGTAACGGAGACCGCTTCTCAACTGAAGAAGCTCCTCGGTTGATTGCGAATTCCCCCTTATCACATCGCGCACTTGGCGCGCGCGCCCGAGATTCACTGTACGATCCGGCGTGCAGACGCCGCTGGCGAGGACTTCTGCGGAAGGTAAATCCGCCGAATACGCAGCCATTGCGCTGGCGATCAACCACAGACACGTGGGCAGCCACTTGTAGGGTCTTCGCAATTGCCTCTCCCTATTTAACAGCCGGATTTTGGGCATTGCTGTGGAGTACTAATCAGTTCGACGCCAAGTACATATGGCGATTGGTTGGAGAAGATTACCGTCGCCGTTCCGGGCCCAACAAACCCGGATGCGCCTCTGGTGAACTGCTGACCTGGATTGAGATAGAGCGGGAGACCATTCTCCTCATTAAACAATTGGGTACCTTGTGTCACTGTCCCACCCGGGCCAGAAACTGTAAGTGTTACCGTCACATTCACCGGGCTTTGAAAAATATAATTGAAAATCAATCCCAACAGCGAGTTGTCTGTATTTGTGACTCCAATCACAAGTGTGTTTGATCCCGGGGTCAAGTTGACATTCAAAGTAGCCTGATTGCCAACTCCGTCAGTGCGCACCGGCTGAAGAGTCGCTTGATCTGAATTGGCTGACTGCGGGTCCTGACTTTGCGCCGATCCGGAATCCGGTTGAGCCGTATTTGTATTGTTATCTGGCGGGGGGCCCCCTCCAGCTGCGGCATTGCCGCCGCTCGGCGCCTCTTGCGGCGCCGCGGTTACTCCTGCGACGTCGTCGCCGCCGGTGGGGTCCGGTGTCCTTACACCGTTGAGCGAGATGTAGCCGTTATTAGCCAAGGCATCCAGATCTCCGAACGTCGCGTCTCCGCCTTGTACGCTGCCATCGGAAATTACACCGAAAGAAGCCGCATAAGGGCTGAGGGCGCCGGGGTCGAAGTTCAATTTCCCACTACCGGACGGACACGCGTCACTGCAGCGTTTAAAGGGATTGTGGCCTGTGGGATCGGTGAAGGTGAGCGGATTGTTAAGCGCGTAGCTGTACCGATTCCAGGTCTGCGTATTGCCCCGACTGGTACCGCGGGTATCTGGGGATAAGAAACGACCCGTTATTGAGTCTTCAATCCGCCCGTTCATGTGATTGAGACCCATGGAGCCCAGGACCGTTTGGAACGTGTAGCCTTCGCGTGTCACGCCATTCATCCTGCCAAGTTCTGTACTTGTAGGTGTGCCGCTCCATGTGCTCGCTTCTCGGCGATTGCCGTACGCCGTGAAACTCTCACCGACCAGTAAGACCCCGGTTGAGTCAGTCACAATAGAAGAAACGCCTCCTTGATGGTCAGTCAGCAGAGAGCGGACATCTATAGCTCCCGCCGTAGTCCGACTAACAACTACGACTGGTCTTCCAGTCGCATAAATATAGTGTCGGAAGTCGGTCCCCGCCGAAGTGTATACGGCTTCAAATAGAGGCGTCGCATAATAGGTTGTCTCGGTACCCGACCCTCCCGTATAAATCATACGCCAGCGTTGGCGATCGGGTCCATAGTCAAACGTCGCGGATTCGGTCGAGGTTCCTACCCCACTCGGATAGTTGTAACTGGTCCAGCCAATGATGGAACCATTGCGAGAGATCGCATTTCCATTTGCGTCGTACGTATAAGTGAAGGAGCTGCTCCCTGCTTGTGTGACAGCATGCTTACGAGAAGGGTCGTAAGTCCATGTTGCCCCAGCTGCGACGTCGCTGCGCGATGTAATATTACCCATCGCGTCATATGTCATCTGCAGATTTGTCGATCCGCCAAGAGTGGAATGATCCAGACGGTATAAGTTATCGTAGAAAAAATTCTCAGTGAGCCCCAGATTGTTGTTCTGGCGTTGGATGACATTGCCCATGTCATCATAGCTGTAGCCCTCATTTTGTAGCGCCGCGCCGCCCGAAACCCCGGTTTGAGTGGAACTGAGCCAGCCGGTGTCAGCATCAAAGGCTCGAGTTGAAACAATTTGCGGATGCCCTGAAAGATCCTCAGTCGTCTCTTGCGTGATCTGACCGCGCGGATTCGTTGAATTCGCCTGCCACCATATCGTCGTGGGCGTCGCGGAGTCAAATATTTGCTGCTGTATCCCGTAGTTGTAAGCGTAACCAGCAGTTACTCGATACGTTGAAGGCGTGGCGCTTGTAGGAAATGTCAGCGTGCTGAGTAACCCTGTGACGGTATCGTAAGCGTAGTCGAAGGATCTGGAGCCGTCGGTCGGATTGACCAGAGTGTGATCCGTTACTCGACCCGCGCTGTCGTACGTGAAGCTTTCTGAATGTGTGCCGCCTGGACCCACCGATGACACGCTGGCCAGTTTCCCGATATTAAAGCTACCGGCTGTCGTTCCCCACGTCCAGGTGGTTGTCAGATCAGGCTCGGTTCGGCTGGTCTTTCGGGACAGTGAATCGTAGATGGCCGAAAAGCTGTTGCCGCTTCCATCCGAATAAAGGGTGACTTCGCCGAGGGCATCGTGGGTCCAGGAGCGCGTGCCTAAGTCCATGTCGGTCATGGATGTGCGAAATGCCTTCAATCCGTAGGCATATGAGGTGCTGCGCAGTGTATTCGATAAGCTGTCTGCCACGGAGGTTACGGACCCGAATGCATCGTGAGTGAAGGCAATGTAGTAGCCGTTGTGGTCCATCGTTCGGCCGATGCTTCCGGTGACTTTCGCGGTTTGCGTTGTCACCTTGCCCTGCGGATCGGTGATCGTCGTTTTTCGACCCTGGTAAACCATATTCGTAGTCTGCAGAGTGCTGTTCGTGGCGCTAATCGGACGTGAAGAACTCAGAACGCGATTGAGCAAATCGTAAGTGTTGGTGGTCCAATAGGTCGTGCAGCTCGCGAACGCACATGGCGCAGCAGTTTGTTTAACGTTCCCCATATTATCGTATTGAGTTTCATTGCGATCGTAAGCGCCACTGAGCATTTGCTTGCTGCTGACAATCATGCGATCGAAAGCATCCAGATACGTGTTTTGGATATTGAGCGTCGTAGCGTTGCTGTTGAGGTTCGTTTGCACCACCGTCATGTGATTATTGCTGTTCACGCATCCAGCGGTGGTGCAATTGTTATAGGCCCATGTGGTTGAGGTGCCATCTGGCCGGCTTTCCAAAATCTTTCGACCGAAAGCGTCGTATTGCCACGACGTCTGAATGTTGTTGGGATCTTTGCTGCTGAGCAACATTCCCGTGATCGGATCAAAATTCGTTTGTGTCACTTGAAATAGAGGATTGCTGATCGATATCGGAAACTGAGCTGTCGTTCCCCATCCGATCGTCGCGGTTCTCGCCGCCATGCCGACGCCTGTAATCGTATCTGTCGTCAGGTTGCCCGTGGTGGGATCGTAGCCATAGTCTTCGGTGACCTTGTAGATGCCGCCGTAGGCGGCGGGTTCGGTAACCTTTTCAGTTTCCCGACAATTGACGTAGTCAGGTGAGTTGTAGACAACAGTTCGGGTGATCGCTGCACCACCGGGCGCAGTATTCGAATTGGTCACTGTCGTTTGCGTGGTTAAGCTCAAACACCAATTTGCCGTGTTGGGAGAAATCGTGTTGGCGGTAGTCGTCGTCCAAGTGTCTGTGTAATAAGGGGATGCCGAATCTTGATCCGTGACTGTGGAGGTGACGCTCGCGAAATTTCCATAAGCGTCTGGCGTGCCATAATTGTTTGCGGTTGTCGAGATCAGCACACCGTTGTAGGGGCCGCCGACCTGCACCTCATACTTGCTGATACTCGAAGACGCGGTGTAGGGAAAATAGCGCTGGTTGTTGGTCGTACCGTCCAGTGTCTCTGTTGCCAAGGTGTACGAGGCCGAAAGAACACTTGCTCCAGCAGATTGGGTGATCGATTCCGCTGTGAGCATCCCAGTCGTCGGAATTACAGTGGAATAGCTCTTTAAGTCATACAATGACGTTCGGCTGTCGAACTTTCGAATCGTGGTAAATCCCTGAAAGCCGTAGCCCTGCAAATTTGTCACAGCACCGCTGTAGGTGTAGCTCGTGGTGAATGTCCCGCCAATGCCATCAGAGCTGGTATATGAGGACACGATGTACAGAGGGTCTGTAAAGTTCGCGTAAGGAAATGTCGCGCTGCCGGCCGTGTATATGCCACCCGATGCGGTTAAAGACACGTAACTCGGCGAGTACGTTATTCCGTACCCGTCGGCAAACGAGGTCGCCAGATCCGAATGCCCGTTGTGCGCATAGTAGGTCACGGGATTGGGCGAGGTTTGACTCCAGCACCCAAGATCATCGAGTCCATCACCGTTCGCATCCATGGTCACGTACTGACAGGTAGAAGTATAGGGAACGCTAGTTGTCTGAAGGGTGCTTAAACCCGAACCTGTCGAGCGGAACACGCCGAGGGTCGAACCATTGGCAACGACGAGATCCGTCCGCCCATCTCCATCCCAATCCATGGCAGCAAGCACAGTGCCCACAGCAAAGGATGTCGGTACCGTTCCATTACACCCCGAAATGTATAGGGTGCCCAAGGTCACGACGTCCGTGCAGGCATCATCGTTCAAATTAACGAAAAACATGGTGGGAAAAGCGGAAGCTGAGACGGACTGAATGAGGGTGGAATTAAACGTCGTACCGTTCGAAATCAACTCATATGTCTTTACGGTAAAGCTTGGGCTGGTCCCTGTGAGTGTCTGCACAACGACGTCATCGCGGCCATCGCCGTTGAAATCATAGCGGCGAATTTTCCCCCATTGTGCATCTGGGGTCATAAAATCCGCAGACACGAGATTGGCGAAGTTGGCTGCGCTGTTTAGCGTGGCACTAAAGCTTGGGGTGGCACCGGAGCTTGTGTTGAGACGAGTGTAGACTGTCCCAGCATACGTGCCTTTGAGATTCGGGCCGGTAAGATAGAGCGCGATCAGATCAGCACGCCCATCCCCATCGACATCGGCCAACTGATATTCATTGGCAGTAGAATCGTACGCAAGACCCGTCGATGTCCCGACAAAGCTGCTACCGCTCCAGGCGTAGTACCACCACACCCCGCTCTTTACAATGAGAAATCCGTCTTGACTGCCCCCTAGGATTTTGCCGATTGTATAGGGGCTGCCGGTGATCCCGGTGCTGAATGGCGTGCCATAACCGCCCGCGGATCCGAAAGCAACCATCCAGACCCCGGTACCGCTTAAGTACACGAGATCGGGAATGCCATCACCATTGAGGTCATACCGTGCTGACAGCGATGCTCCGCTGCTGGTTATCGCACTTGTGGATGTGCTCGAGACGCCGATTGCCCCCGCTTGGTACGTAGTGCTGGTGGGCAAGAGGCAATTCGTTTGAGTCGAGTCGGCACATTCCTTGATTGAGACGAGTTCATTGCGCGCCGTCACGGCTGACGCTTGATACCCAAGAAAATAGTCCTTGATGACGGTGCCTGCGTACGAAATGGCGATCGAAGTGAGAAGATCGGTGTTATTGACCAGCGTTCCACCGACATACTTGTAAACCGAACCTTGCGCCACGTTCGATCCATAGTTGAACTGCATTTTGTATTCGTAGCTCGAGGATCCAGGTGTTGCCGGTGTCCACAGGATTGCGCTTGGCATTGCAGTTCCAGTGAGCGTTGTGTAGTTAATGACGAAATTATTGCCCGAGCGATCACTCACCTTGCTTAATAGCCACTTCCCAGCGGTCGTGGTTCCGGTTGCCAAAACTTGAGAATTCGCGCCGTTGCCGTTGGAATCGGTGAACCCGTATTGATAAATTAGTCCGTCGCGCCCTTGCACGGTAAAGTTCGCCGGTCCATTCCCAGCCGTGCCATTGGCGGTAATGTTGGAGAAATCAGCGATCTCGGTTTGGTAGGTCGACCCCGCAGTACCATAGGTCCCGCTGGTAAGACGCAGTCTATTGCCGTTAAGACAGTAGCCGTCAGCCACAATGAGGCCTACGTTTGCCGCAGTAGAATCTTCAGCAACGGTTTTAGCGCAGCGTGTGACCGAACCTAAGCCGCGGATCGACCAACCAATGCCCACGGGACCGATTCCTGCTTGGCTGTCGTACGCCAATGACATATGAGGCTGCATGCCTCGAGGGCCGGGCGGAACCCATATTGGTACTGAGTACTGAGCACTGCCGCTCGATGAAACCGCGAATTGCCCCGGAGTACGCCCAAAAGAACTTTGAGCTTGTGTGGTCTGCAAGAAAGCCAGAGATAAAATCAATCCAAAGGCGATTCTGCTTGTCATTTCAACGTTCCTTGTCGATTGAATGAACGACTAGATAGCGCGCACCGTGAAGTGAAGGTAGGTTGCAAATCGCGGCGCCGAGATCTTCGGCCGCGCGAAAAGCGTTAGAGACGCGATTTTGCCGGTGCTATATTCGGGGGCCCGACAATCCGATACGGTGAGACGCGATCGGCCGCCCGATGCACATCCTCTGCCACAGCTCGCGTTCGGTTGATTGCAGTCCGTTTGCACCAGCAGTATCCCTATGCGAATCCGCGATACCTAATCTTTCAATTGTCGGTCGCGGAATACTTCATTTTTGAAGAAACTACGCGATTCTTTTTAGCGTGTCAATCCAATCGAGCCGCTCGTTGCAGCACTGCGCGGTACCAACTCGTACTCATCATCCACATTGTCCGCAACATAAGTCAGTCCAACAAAGTGCAAACCAATTGATTGCGCGAATACCTGCGGGCTTGGCGGAGCGGGCAACGGCGATGATTGCTGAATTGCAACGACCAGCGAGTGCTGCCAAGCAGGGGAACCATTACAGCGCGGTAAGAGAATTTCCTGAACGTTACCTCTAATGTCCTGAACGATTTGCGCTTCACACTGAAAGGACTCGCCGGCATCAACGGATGCGGCGTCCCCGTTTACCGGTGTTCGCGGCCGGCGCCAGACGCGATCGATTCTGGCTTGAATTTGGCCAGAATAAATACCAAACAGTCGCGCTAGCTCGGCGCCATCGGGCCCTCCAGCCGTTGTATTAGGGGCCTGCTCTTCGCTCAGAGCCAAGGTTTCGAGGTTGAGAAATTCACGTGGATCCGCGCTGATACGCGGATTGACTTTTATCTTGCTCAAGTCTGGAAGCGACGAGACCAAGTTTTGAGAGGCCGCTAGATTGGCGTTGACACTCATTGGCAACATGATGAGGACAAGACTATCCGCGCCGGTAGATTTTGATCGGATGCTCGCTGAATCCTGGGTCTCTGGGGGCTTTGGTTTGGAACCTCTGCTTTCGAAGGAAACGGACTGAACGAACGCAGCGTGCAGCAGCACTGTGCCGACAATGCCAATAAGAGTCGGGGGGAAGAAGTGACGCGGGGGTCTCGTTTTAGGAACTACGGGCGGAGGCGAACCCTGCCAATCGACGACGTCCATTTTTGGGGGGCTGTCCATTATCCCGCTGTCCTTGTGTATCGCCGACCCTAGAACTAGGCGACGATTCCTTTCGTAAGCCTAGCGCGACGGAGAAATATTCGCAAAGAAATGTCTAACAACCTGTCTCCAGTCGGAGTCAAGCGGGCAGGCCGAAGCTGGCGACGGCGGACCGGACCAAAACCCAGCCTGCCACCGGGTCGCCTCAACTGCATCCCTTTGTTTCCATCGCGTCCTTCCGGACTGCCGTCCGTTGCGACATCCTGTCGCAAAATGGAGCGGCAAATTCAGGGCTTGCCCGGCACCGGTGAGTCAGGCGCGCGGCCGCGTGGGCCGGGGGGCTCCGCGGAGTTCGTTATGTTATGTGCGGTTTGGTCGCTCGTAGACAAGAGCGGGGAAGGGCGCTCAAACTGTCGGCGAACGACTAACAAGGAAGTTCAGATCAATGAAAATCGGCGTAACTGGAATGATTATCCGACGGTTCCGTCGTCTACGTAATTGTTAGGATTCCACAGTGGAAGCGACATCATGATCCGATGTTCTAGCAAACTTGCTGGCCCGATTGCGCTATTTCTGTGCGGCATCTGCTTCGCGGAGACACCCGAAGAAATCCGGACCCGAGTGCTGACACAAACCAAAGTGGTGTATACGACTGACCTCAGGGTGCCCGTTGCGGAATACAAGGGTGATGGCGACCCGATGACCCTAGAAATTGTAGACCTTGGAGATAGTGAACAAAGTCGCGTTTCGGACGACGGCGAAGTGATCTTCCTTTCCAAGCCGGATGCTGGTCGCAAACCGATCCTGGATCGACTTTTCAAACGGGCATTTGAGTTGCGCATCGCGCGTACACTCGGTGGAACCTGACACGTGGTATATGGACTCCTCCCGCAACTAAGAAATTGCTCGATTTTGAATGGCGGCTCGGGTTTTGGGTATGGCCTGTGTCGCGACAAGCTCAGGGCGATGCATCCTAACTATCGGTTCGAGCGAACGCGGGTCGCGTCTTCGATTGGCCAAGGAGGGATTGGATGATTTGGATAAACTGCCTTCGTTCGACGCCGGCGAAGACCCGCGTCGCTCAACCTCATCGTTAGAGGCCGTTTTGGACATGGGCAGCGCACTGGTTTATCGTATCCGTTATGAGTAATTCAGTGGTCACGGCTTCTCCTGACGTAATGAGCGGGGCTCCAGTTTTCCCAGGTACTCGCGTGCCTGTTCAGACACTTCTCGAGTACCTTGAGGCTGGCGACTCAATTGACGAATTCCTTGCGGGGTTCCCTTCTGTTTCTCGGTCGCAGGTGGTTGCTTTTCTTGAGCGCGCGACCACCCTTGCTGTCACTGATGCCGCTTGAGGGTCCTTCTCGACGAATGCGTTGATTCTCGCTTGGCAGCCAGCCTCGGCACCTTTGAGGTTCGCACCGTTGCGGATCAGGGATGGGTGGGGATATCCAACGGCCAGCAGTGAATCATCGACAATGTCCCTCTCTCGCAAGCCGACTTTGTGGGGTCCGTGGCGTTTGGTGCCATCGTCGGTGCGGCGCTTGGGTTGGCGTTTTGGTACTTCTACTCGCGTGACTCACGCCCCACAGA
>Ga0179592_10000199_pt1 | contig 24910 bp, 32 predicted proteins | sample CZODoug2_1_08_16_FD_148623 | JGI IMG/M metagenome (GOLD analysis project Ga0179592, IMG submission 148623) | Vadose zone soil fungal communities from Angelo Coast Range Reserve, California, USA - CZODoug2_1_08_16fungal (Illumina Assembly) | ecosystem: Environmental > Terrestrial > Soil > Vadose...
GGAGATGTCATGCGAACGATGGCAATAACAATTGCGACCACGATCAGTCCCATCCACAAAACGCCGCGCTCGGCGGATCCATTCGGTGCGCCGCGGTCGGACGGAGGCTCCGCGGTAGTGGGGCTGGGAACCTCACGCTGTCGCGTTTCCAAGCGGGTGTAGCTCAGGCCACTGCCGGGTAGGCTTACGGTGGTCCGCGTTCCGGTCGGTCCATAGGTGACGTGTGCCCCGCGCACACCGATGCTGGCGCTGATGCCGTGCTTGCCGAAGTTCAGACGCAACCCCGGGAATAATTTGATTGAGCGGCGGAAGCGGAAACCCATCTGTAATCAAGCGAACGAATGCGATTGAGTAGTCTCCGTGACACCTGTTCTCGAGTCCGCATCGAGAATCGCAGGCTGCTCTCGGTCCGCCGTGACCGCTGACGCCGTTCGGGGCTCAATGCTCCGGCGCGTGTCAGTTCCAAAAAAGCGCTCCACGAGCTGCATCAGATTATTGTGGCGGAGCAGCACTATCCCGGTAGATGTGGCAAGCTGGCGTGCGTTCGGCGTGAATTCCCCATTGCTCACGATGGCAGCATAATCCGCCCCCTCAATGGTCTTCGCCTCGAACAGGTCCTGGACGGCGACGATGCCGATCGGAGACACGAAGCCCGTGCATTGAACCATGACGCGCTTTCCCCGCATTTCGGCAATCACATCGGCGCGGTGATCCTCCCCGGTCTCGGTGAATCGGGTCTGCCAGCCGAGGCTGTTGAGGCCATCGGCGACCGCCTGTACATAGGCAATAGGTGTCGTATCAATCGAGACTTGGCTTCGTTCCGCTAAGCTGTTGTATGGGGACGTTTTGTGACCATTAACGCGGGCGCTTTGAGCCATCGTGCTGGTTCCAAATATCCGAACCTCGAGTTGCGCGAGCTCATCGTGGTGAAGCAGGATCACGCGCGTAGCTTCGGCCAACTGGCGAGCGCCGGGCGTGAACTTGGCATTGCTCACAACGGCGGCGTAGTCGGCATTCTCGAACGATTTGCCGGCGTACGCCTCCTGGACGGCTGAGTTGCCGATCGCGGACGCGTAGCGCTTGCATTGAATTACGACGCGCTTCTCGCGCATTTCGGCGATCACATCGATCCCCTGATCTCCGCTGCCCTTGGTCAGACGGGTCTCCCAGCCGAGGTCGGCCAAGGCATCGGCCACCATTTGTTCAAAGTCAATGGGATCCATATCGGACGAAAAACCTATGCGTGACGCGGAGTAATTTGCCGTCGCTTGTTCGATCATCACCCTCACGGCTTGGAGCCGTTGCGGGGAGTTTCTCACGTGGCCGCCCGACTCCTCGATGATCTCGTCGATGAAGAATTCCACTTCCTGAAGCCACTTGGACTGGTCTACAAGACCGTAATTCGAGGTGGACGTGAGTTGCTTGCGGCGGATGGCGAGTTCGGCCGCATGCTCGTTAATGATGGACTCGGAAAGGATCAGCATATTCTTGTGCCAAGATGCCAATGCCACGGTGGCTCTGTGGCTTGCCAGGATTCGCGCCTGGTTGACCTTGTCGCGTGACAAGGCTTGCGCCTGAGTGGCTGTCTGGCTTGCCGAGGCCTGCGCCAGGATGGCCTTGTGGTACGCGAAGGCAATGATGAGAACTGCACCGATGCACGCGGCAAGCACGGGATACGTAGTAACGAGCCAACCACCAATCGAGATCGGTATTGCGAGGAGCACGACGGCAATGACAACCGAGACGAAATCGATTGAGTCAGATCTGCGCATTGATTCGATCCCAGCGTGTTACGGCGCTTGAAGGATTCGCCGAGAACGTCCTTATGCCATGGGCTCTGCTACGGGTCGCTCGACGGTATCCCAACGTGTTTTGCGTATTGTAAAAGCGCAGGTGGGAGGCTGGTCATCAGCCCCGCGGTCTGCGGCCGTGATCCGTCGTTGGTCCGGGGATGGCGTATCCCGCGGGGCGTCGACGAGCTAGGCGTATACTTACCATAACGATGCATCAGCCAAGCCCCTCCACGGACACCGCTTCCTTCCTGGTGGATCGCCGGTCCGCGATCTGAAGACGCTCGACTACTCCGCCATCTGCGGCGTCGCAGGGGTAGTTGACATCGTGACCAAGAATCGCCGACGACGGTAGCATCAACTACGGCTGGGTGCTGGGCAATGTGATGCGATTGAAGAAGCCGATTCCGTGTAGGGGCTCCGGGGCTGTGGACCGCGTCTCCAGGGGTACTGCGCGCGATCAAGCGACAGCTACCTCGCGTGAAGCTCGACGAATGACGCGCCGGTCAGGAGCGCAGGATCGTTGAGCTTGAGTTCGCCAACGATCCACTCGTGATATTTCTTGCGCAGTGCTCGCGGAATCCAGCTCGAGTCGAAGTCGCCACCAGTGTCTGAGAGACCCGCTGTTGGCTGTCGAGAGGCGGGGAGTCCGAGGATCTCGTACGAAATGCGCTTGAGTGCGGCACGGCGCGACCAGAACCTCACCAGTAGACGGCCGCTCCGTGTTCTCCAGGCGTCAATGTGGAAGCTCCTGCGATCACCAAAATGATCACCTTGTCCATAGACATATACCATCCCGCGCGCATCGAAGTTCCTGATGCGCTTTACCCTGGTGCCCCGATAGGGTCTGCACTTGTGTAAGAAATAGAGATCTTCGGGCTTCTGTCGTTTCATTGGCACAGTATGAGGGCGGCGCGGGCATCAATGTCGATTTCATGCGTGCGCCGTGGTCGGCGGCGCCCGCCGTCATTTATTTGGTGCAGTCAGTGGCGGAGGGGCCGATCGTCGCAGTTCTCGGCCCTGCAGAGAAACCTGAAGTGAAAGGTGACGACGAGCCGAGACCGAGGCCCTCCGTGTAGGGGATCGCCGGATATGTGGGCCTGTTTCGAGCCTGATTAAGGGGCTAGAATTGAGAGTCCCCTTTTCCAGGGTGGCCTAAGAGTGGGTTGAGTGTCATGCCGTACCCCGATTTCCAGACATTGATGTTTCCAATCCTGCGCGAATTCTCGCGTAATGACGCTGTTTACAAGGACTTCCTTGGACTTCTCTGACTGGCTTAAAGAGATTGCGCCGATGGTCACGGCGCTTGGCGTCTCCATCGGCGTTTTGCAGCTTTGGAATACGAAGCGGCAAGCCGTAACCCTATTTGAGGATGCCCTGGCGAAGGAATATCGCGAGATTACCGGCAAGCTCCCTACGGCCGCGCTGCTCGGAGAGCTCCTTCCCGCTGAACTGATGCAAGCTCACCTGCCGGATTTCTACCGGTATTTCGATCTGAGTAACAATCAAATCTTTTTGCGGCAAATGGGCCGTATAAGCAAAAGGACCTGGGTGTTCTGGGTTGACGGCATCCAAACCAATTTTGCGCGCCCGGCGTTTGCAAAGAGCTGGGAGGATATTGGACGGCGATCCAACAAAGACTTTTCCGAATTGCGGCGATTAATTGCCGAAGACTTCAAGAGTGACCCGAAACAGTGGTGACCAGAATTCGGCGACCGGGCGGAGAGGTTGAATGAGCCTTGAGTCGGGCCAACTGCTACTTCGGCAAGACACGACTGTGACATGTCCCAAGTGCGCGAATGAGTTCAGTCTCGATCAGGGGTTTGCGAAGAAAGCTCTTGGTCAGCCAGGATGGCGGCGCGATCGGGCTGCTCGCATACGGGAGAATCTTGCAGCGCAGCTTTTGGAGCGGGTGAAATCGCCAATCACTTCTGGCCCAGGTTAACTTAACGCTGGAGCAGAGTAGTCCAGGGAAGGAAAAATGCTCGAAGTCATTCGTCGTATTACAGCGTTATCCGCGAAATCGGAATTCTCGATCGTCGTCCTAGGGGCATTCGGGTATTTCTCTTTCCTCAGCGTTTATTCGGCGTTCAATCCATCGCCGCTGCCGCCTATTTCCCAGCAGGGTCTCCAGGGATTGATCGCCTTCGAGTCTATCGTGCTGTTGTTGCTCGTCCTTTTCTTACATTTGCGAGGGTGGACTTGGAAACGCGTAGGGATCGCTCCATCGATCAAATACTCCCTGATCGGTTTGGGGTTGGCCGGTGTGATCTACCTCGCCAATGTACTCGTGTGGATTGCGGTGCACGATCTGGGGATGCATCCGAGCTACGCGGGGTCCTATGCCGAGTTGTCGAGCCACGGCTTGCACATTCGCAGCGCGATTGCGGTGTCCATTGTAAATCCCTTGTATGAAGAGTTGTTTCTGTGCGGATATCTCGTTACGGCGCTCAAGGAGAAGTACGCCGAGGTGACCGCGGTCAACATTAGCGTGGGTATCCGCCTGGTGTGCCACCTCTATCAAGGCGCCATTGGGGTTCTATCGATCATTCCGTTCGGACTGTTGGTTACTTGGTGGTACGCCCGGACGGGTAAATTATGGCCAATATTGGTGGCGCATGCGGTCATTGATCTCATGAGTCTATTGCAATTTGTCAACTAGTCGGGTATCGCGAAGCGGCCATCGGCATTGCCGAGCAAACCCACCAAACATAATAACGTGGTAGTGCACGTTGATGGCGCGTTGTGCAGGATTCCGGGCTACGACCCCGTTAGGTTCAATATTCGACTAATGGTGCGATTGAGCCATTGACGAGATCGCCTTTCAACCTCCCGACAGGGTCACACGTTTAGAAAACGAATACTTGCACACCGCACGGGCGCTCTCAACTAAACCACCATACGGTCCCCAGGCGTTCGACTTGACGGATCCGGCGTACCCGTCGCCGCGGTAGGCCCAGGCATGTTGCACGCGTAGTCGCGCAGCGATTACGACCGCCGCGACGGACGTGGGCTTTTCGGCGAGCCACCGGTCAGCCATTGCTTCCAATCGCTCCCATTGAGAGTCGAGCGGATCGATGATTCCAAGGGAAGTCACACAGTTATAGAGAAGCGATAGTTTCCAAATGCCCGCGGGAGAGCGCTCTCGGGTCGACCGGTATTGATTCGCCAACTCGTCGAAGCCGTCGGTATCACCGCTCAAGAGCAGTCGTTTCCCGTCCTCCTTAATGGAGTCTCGGACTGCCTGCTCGCTTTGAGGAGCACCTTTGTCTTGACTTAGTGCAGTCGCTGTGGACAGGGTACAGGTCATGACGAGCGCAACGAGCAACTTGACTCTCATACTGGAACTCCATGTCCACCGGCCGCGAGGATATCCGTTTCCTTCTATCTTACAGCACGGCATGTGGTTCGTACCCGAAGGACGCGGGGACGGCAAGTTCGCTCCAGACTAGTGAAATGGTGCGTTAAGTTTTACTTAACTGACCGTCAGGTTCTCCGTTTGTTGTGCATTGGCGCAAGGGCTGCTGGCGGTTTGAGGAGCCTGTCTGAGTATTCCCCGTGGCCGCGAGCGCGGCAGATTTTTCCACAGTCGAGGCGGAGCCGACGCGGTTGGGTCTAGACCCAATGAGGAGGAGATAACAACGAATGAGGGAAAAGTTGCCCGCTCCCAACGGGTTGGCAGGGACAGGGGCGTCTGCGGCGTTGCACGGCTGGTCCGTGGTACCACCACGGCCGGCGCCGCGCGCCGTATGCGGCCATGCTGATTCTGCCGGGAGGCTCGCTGATGGCGCTTGGGTTGTGGCTTTATCGCCGACAAAAGAGAGTTTCGTTATTCTGACTCAGTGGGTAGCCGATAGAGCCGGTGCCGTCGTGCTTGTTGGGGCAGGAATCGGATTAGACGTCAAAGACTGGGCGGTGCGCCAGAAGGATAGGCGCGGTAGCTGGTGAAGCACGGGTTGGAAACGTTCGTTGTTCAAGTACAGCGTTTGCCCCACTTGAATCGGGAGCGTCAAATGGGAGATAAGAAGAGGTAAACGAGAAAAACAGAGTACTGCCGAATGGAAATCAAATGCGGCACGGTTGCTCAATCGCTAGTCCGGGCTGCTCAAGGCTCCTTGGCCTCCTTTTTAATATGCGCGAGCACAGCGGCTTCACCCGTGACGTACGAAGGATACCTCGTTACAGACGTGAGTCTTGCAGGTAAGTTTTATCACAATGCTGAGGTCACTATTTCGTTTAAGGGCGATACGAAGGACGTGCACACCGTACTGCAATTCCCCGTGCAATCAGATTCGACAAATACTCAGACTGGCGGCGCTGCGTTTATCGACCGGGGGGAGGCAACGATTCGTATCGTGGTCAAAGGTCAACAAATTCGGTCACGGCTTTTTCCTCACCAACTCGTGGTCGCATATGATTCGGCAAACGGCGGTGTAGGCTTTGGGGCGCTAGTTGGGCCGAACGGCTTTGAGCCCGCATATCCCCTGGGGCTGTCGAATGGAGTTGTGGATCGACCTTTGAATCCCGTGTTAGCCCTGGTCACCCCGGGAACTATCAGCGGCAATGCCTGGTCGTGCATTGGTTATCTGCCGGCGAGTAACGTGCAACAGTGTTCGGACCCCACTTCGTATCCTCTAAAAACGGATCGCGGCGATTTGGTGCTCTTAAACCCTTACGGGTATCGCAATGCAAGCGGCACCTTAAGCGGACACAGTGGGACGCTCAACCGAGGTTTCTTTTGGATAACACCCGGTAATGCAGGTGACTAGCGTACTCCCGGAAGAGTACTTAGGGCATTCCGATGGCCGCGAGCAAGCTACGAACTGAACGCATTTCCTTCATTTTGGAACGGACGGAGTCCGGGAGGCGAGGCGGGCTCGCGCGCCTTCCTCGCCGTCGCCGGGCGAGTGCGGGAATGCATGAACGGCCCGGCCCGACGGAGAATAATGTTGAACTCAAAAACGTCGTTCGGAAACGCCTCGTCACCCTCTTCGAGGGGACAGGGCTGAAACGATCTATCGCGTTTAAGCGTGGTTGGTCGGCCGGGAGAGTTTTTGGCGGGTGCGTGCGCCGGGCATCGTCTAGATTACCTCGATAGCTCAGAGCCTGCGGATGCTCCGTGGCTCAAAAAGCTAATTGCCACTCACGCCTAAAACGGCTTCATCAAACTCGTTCATGCGGCGATTCCGCCGCATCATATATTTTCAGCAATCGAATCCAACGGATCCAACGGGCTCATTTCATCCGCACGCATTTTGCGGCGGTTGATTACCATCCGATCATAAAGGCGCATGACAGTGTTGCTGCCGGTGCGTGTATGAGCCCACGGAAACATCGCGTGAAGGAAGCATGCAATGGCGCCACGCAACATGGTCCAGCCAAAGCTTAGCGCGTGACGACCGTGTTGAAGGTACGTCTCGCCTACGGAAGTGGGGTGATCAGAGAACAACCGGCGAATGGATCCAAATGTCATGTCTATGGACCTCCGAGGTTTGGTCTGTTAGGGGCGAGCAGCAGCAGAACTATCGCACGATCGATCAGGGCGTGACAAGCGATGGTAATTCGCAAAGTGCTCGCCATAGACGCGATACTGATGCTGCCGGGAGGCTCGGTGATGGCGCTTGTCTTGTGGCTTTATCGCAGACAGAAGAAGGCGTGGTTTACCTTGATCCAGCGTGCTACTAGTGGTGAAAGAGAGAATTGCGGTCAGTCCTCGTCTTCCAATTCATATTCATCGTCTTCGGACATATTCGCCTCCGTCTTGGCTTCGGGTGTGGTGAGTTTCCAAGGCAATTGTCCGTCGCAGCCAAAGAGTCGGAACAGGACATGGGCTTGGACCAGACGAGCTCGTAGAGGGACTGACGGGTCAAGAGTAAGGGTTTTTCGGGCATGGGCGACCCGTTTAGGCGGGAAACTTTCAATATTGCTGCTAAAATTAACGACCGTTCGCGAGATTGCGCAACCATTTCGATTGGCTGAGGAGAGCAGACGGACCGATGGCAAAATTGAGTGCGAAGAAGGTTTTGTCAACACCGGCGTACCCCTTCGTCGAGGGAGCGCACTACCTCAACATTCCTCAAAGCACCTTACGGTCATGGTGCTTGGGTCAGAATTATCGGGCCGACGGCAAGACGCGGCGATTTCAGCCGCTGATCCGGCTCGACGCTAAAGACCGGCGGGCGCTGTCGTTCCTCAATTTAGTCGAAGCGCACGTACTCGCCGCGATTCGGCGTCAGCATCACGTCCCATTGCCTACCGTTCGCCAGGCACTGGTGTTTGTGAGCAAGAAGATGGGCACCGATCGCCCACTTGCCGAAGCGGAATTTCAGACGGACGGGGTGGATTTGTTTCTGGAGAAACTGGGGTCGCTCATCAATGTCTCGCGGGATGGCCAGACCGAGATGAAAGAGGTTATCCAGGACCACTTGAAGCGGATTGAGCGAGACACGCGGGGAATTCCGATTCGTTTATTCCTGTTTACCCGCAAGGACGACGTTCGGGATCAGCCATCCCCGGTGGTGGTCGATCCGCGGATCGCCTTCGGTCGACCCGTGCTCGCTGGGCGTTCGGTGCCGACAGCAGTTCTAGCCGACCGATTCAAAGCCGGCGACTCGTTGACCCAACTTGCAGAGGACTATGACACCTCGCCGCAACAGATCGAGGAAGCGCTCCGCTGCGAGCTCGAACGCAAAGCCGCTTGAGGCGGCGGCTTTCTATCTCGACGAGTCGATCTACTCCCGGGCGCTCTGCGAGGCCTTAGAAGAGGCAGGTGCCGTAGTCCGTCGACCCGGTGTCGACATACCCTTCGGAACTCCGGACGCGACATGGCTCGCGACTGCGGGCGCACAAAGCTGGATCGTGCTCATGCGGGATCAACGTGTGCGGCATCGCGCGCTTGAGGTGAACGCGCTTCGCGCCGCCAGAGTAGGCGCCTTCGTATTGACTGCCGGTCAGGCAACCGCGCAATCCACCGCGGTCGCCATTCTGTCGAAGCTTCCAAAGATGCTCAATATTTTTCGAAGCGAACGGAAGCCCTTCCTGTATACGTTGAGCCCAGGCGGGACGTTGTCACGGGTGAAGATTCGATAAATCCGCCTTGGGTTAGATCGGTCTCCTCATCGGGGTCGGCAGGCGATTTAGATGCGCCCCTTGCGCAGATCATAAGCATCGCCGAATATGCCTGAGCAGCAGGGAGCGGATCATGGCAGAGGGCGATGGGGTGGATACGGCCTCCGGCGGGGTAGCTTCCCGGACCGTCTTCGTGAGCTATGCCTCCCATGATACCGAAATCGCCAATGTCGCTTGTCGAGAGCTCGAGAGCCGCGGCATTCGCTGCTGGATCGCGCCGCGGGATGTGGCGCCCGGTGCTCTCTATGCGGATGCCATCGTCCGGGCGATCAACGAGTGCAAAGTCCTGCTGATCGTGCTGTCGCAGAGTGCGGTGGCGTCGTCGCATGTGGGCAGGGAAATCGAACGTGCGGCTTCCAAGCACAAGCAAGTTATTGCGCTGCGAATCGATACGGCGCCGCTGAGTCCGGAACTCGAGTATTTCCTTTCGAACTCGCAGTGGATCGACCTGTTAGCGTTGGGGATGCCGGCGGCGTTGAGTAGACTCACCGATGCCGTAGCACAAGGCCCAAAGACACCGTCACATCCCAGTCCGGTGGGCGATCGTGTCGATAGGGCGCCAAAGAGCACAGTTGCCAAACGCGTAGTCGGCGCCGCGGCGGCCCTGGTCGTGCTTGCCGTTGGAATTGGTCTCGGTATTCATTTCTGGGGGTCGCCGCACGGCATCGCGCACCCGGCGACGGTGGGGGTGTCGCCGGGCGCCGCTGGGCCCGACAATGCGCAAATCTCCGATAAGTCCATCGCCGTGCTGCCCTTCACCGACATGAGCGAGAAGAAGGACCAGGAGTACTTCGCTGATGGGATGGTGGAGGAGCTTTTGGACGTGCTGGAGAAGATTCCGCAGCTGAAAGTGATCGGTCGAACGTCTTCATTTCAATTTAAAAACAAGTCAGACGACTTGCGGACAATCGGCAAAGCTCTCGGCGTCGCACATGTGGTCGAGGGGAGCGTGCGGCGTTCGGGCGACCGTATCCGAGTGACGGCCCAGCTGATCGATACGCGGGACGGGACCCATCTCTGGTCCGAATCCTTCGACAGGGCTAATGGCGACATCCTCAAGCTTCAGGATCAGATCGCTGCCGGCCTGGCTCGCGCCCTTCAAATCACGGTGGCGGCGGATCAGGTGATGAGCCGGCGGCCCGTTCGGAACTCCGAAGCATACGATCTGTACCTGCGGGGGCGATACGCCTTCGACCGGCTCGACGAGAGCGGTTGGAAGGAGGCCGCTGCCTACTTTCAAGAGGCACTGAAACTCGACCCTTCGTTCGCTCCAGCCGCAGAGCATCTGGCAGAGACCTATGGAACGATGGCAGCTTATGGCTATGCGCCACCGAAGATGTTCGAAGACGCGAGGAGGGCGGCGCAGTTGGCGCTGCGACTCAATCCAGGCTCGGTATTTGCTCACGCCGTGCTGGGTGAAGTGCATCATTTTTACGACTGGGACTGGCGAGCAGCCGACCAAGAGTTTCAACAGGCGTTGGCTTTGGATCCGCGACATACGGAGGCACTCGCTGGTGCTGCGCTCCTCGCATCCACCTTGGGACGATCTCAGGAGGCGGTCGCTTACATGACGACTTCTTTGTCTCTCGATCCGCTCAATGCGTTGCAATTTGAACTGCTGGAGATATTGCAATATGAGGCGGGCCATCTGCGTGAAGCCGAGGCAGCGGGACGTCGGGCGCTGGAGATTGCGCCTGACTTCACTGAAGCTGGCGATGTCCTAGTTCCGATCTTGATCGCCAGCGGGCGATTTCAGGAGGCGCTCACTGAGGCTCAGAAATGGAAGTCGAACAGTGGCTTGGCGCTGGTCTACTATAAGTTAGGTCGCAGGGCTGATTCCGACGCTGCTGTGGCACGGATGACGCAAGAAGATCAAAACAACTTTGCATTTGGAGTGGCTGGGGTACACGCTTTTCGGGGCGAAACGAAACAGGCGCTTTCGTGGCTGGAACGTGCCTATGAGCAAAAGGATAGTCAGATCATTTCTATCAAATCGGATCCCTATCTCGTGCCGCTGGCAAGAGAACCGCGCTTTAAAGCTTTGTTGGCGAAAATGAACTTGAGCGACTGAAGTGGGAGACGGCGTCTGCGCGTGACAGTAACATATCGCCTCCTCTGAGACCGACCTCGCGAATTTCTTGGGGGTGCCATCCGAGTCAGCAGGGAAGCTGGAGCATCAAGGAGGTGCTGCCCGCGATCACCGGCCATGGCTATGAGGAGCTCACGGGAATCAAGGACGGCGGGATGGCGATGGAAGCCTATGTCGAAGCGGTCGATTCCGGCACGCCGGTCGAGAGGAAGAAGGAGATTGAGCGGGAGCTCAAAGCGTATTGTGCGCTCGATACGGAGGCGATGATTCGGATTTGGGAGGTGTTTGGCGGGCGGCGAAAGAACTGACCGTCGATACCTTAACAGTGCCGACGTGAGGCCGGGAATGTATCGCTTGTGTTCATAAGCGCGGCCGGCTGACGAGCAGCAAGGATTCCGCCGATGGCCAATTCGTCCGTATTTTCGCCACGATCCTGAGAACCGAGCGCAGATTTACCATATCACCTTTTGGATTGAGTACCGTTCCATCGATTGCGTCCTGCGCACGCGATACCCTGAAGCGACCCGATCAAGACACGCCGCTATCCGTACGGCGCTTGACTAGATCCGTCGATACAGCGGAGGACTCTATCTATGGGGCTGTTTCAACGCTTGTTTGGTGCTACTCGCGATGCGATCACGCTTCCGAATTTCGACGCGAGGAGCAAGGCGGTGAACGTATCGGCAACGATTCTTCGCAAATGCATCGATCATGGTTTCGCAGGGCCTGGTGGGCCAGACCGGGGGCGTTTGGCCAAACCCTTTGCACGCGGCTATATCTTTGGGTTCGCTGACGCTTGTATTCAAAGATTTGGAGTGCTCGACGAACTGGAATCGCTGGCGTTCATCACCGTGGTTCATGCCAAGCTTTTTGGTCACAAGATCGGCTCATCGCTGGTCGGAGATGCACTTCGTGACCAACGCAACGCCGAGTTCGGTCGTGGCCGGACCGCGGGCGCCGAAGACCTCCTTCGCTGGCTGGAGGATCGCTCGAACACACCACTGCTATTAACCAGATTCTTGCAGGCGGATGACGCCGCATCATGTCCCATGGTGCCAACAGGCGTATCGCCCGCGGAGTCTGACATCGAACCGACAAATGTTCCGACGGGGGACGCGCCGGCAAGGTGGAATCCTGCCTGCGTCACGAAGAAAGCCATGGTGGACCCCGTGCCGGAAAAGAGTGCAACGATTACTCGGCTGGATACTCGACTCCATGCGAAGGCAGTCAAGCCGACCGAACATTGATAAGCACCAACAAGCGATCATGCGCCGCGCCCGTGTGCCCCCACCTGTGAGTTTCGCCTCCGAGATATTCGCGGGCGATCGCTACACCGACGACGGGATCCGGTTCGCGACTAAGGCCGAAGCACTGGCATACGGTAAGAAACGGACGAACGCCGCATACCGGGCGACTCCGTCCGACGAGCCGGTCAATTACCGATGGACTGACGGCAGGCTAGCGCGGGCCGGGCCCGCGTACGTTCCGCCGTACGCTAGACACTAAAACTGGTGAACTAGATTTCGACGCTGCAGTCGGTGTTGGCCGACACCCGAGAGAGTCTCAGGTATTCGAATTGGCAACGACGCGCTACCGCGAGTTCGGTGAATTGGTTCTGCTATGTTGAGTCTGTCGCTTGCGGCGAGACTTCCGGCTCACCTGGTGTCGCTCCCGACAGGGCTTGGTTAATATCGGTCACCAGTTCGTCGAGGCTGCGATCGCCGTAGCCTATGTGGTTGGCAAGGACCTTGCCATCCCGGCCGATAATGAAGAGATGAGGGATGGATGAGATTGCGTAATGACCGGCAATCCAGCCGTTACGGTCCTCAATCACATTGATCTGCCATGCCGAGGCCAAGGTTTTGAGCGCGGCCTGTGCCTCAGGCGTCTCTCGAAAGCTAACGGCGAAGACGGTGAGTTTGTCCTTACCCACCACCTCCTGCGCCTTTTCCAGAATGGGTAGCTCGCGGCGGCAGGGTCCACACCAGGAAGCCCAAAAGGTCAGAATCACGACTTTTCCGCGCTGACTGCTGAGGGGAATGGTTTCCCGCGTTACCGCGTTATGCGCTTTGAAGTCCGGAGCGACTGATCCCACCGCCGGGCCGGTCGACGCTGCAGTCACGTTTACGGTGTAAGACAAGCACGTGAGACATGCCGCTAGAAGGAAGTAGTGTCGCCTCATTCGCACTCCATGCTTTGGCTGACTTTTGAAGCTGACCGGTTAGACCTCGGTGGAACCGACCAGTGCCTTACCGCTACATCGAGAGATCCTAGTCCACGGGGAGCTATTCTAAACAATAGGAGCGGTGTGAGTGATAGATAGGTTAACCACACGAGGTCGGCGTGTAGGGGATCGCCGGTGTCGCGCGGCGGTTCGCCTGTTAGGCGGCTTAAATAGGGGCTAGAATCGTTCCCTGCTATTACATAGGCGCCCACGGACGGGTCGAGTTTCATGGCGGTTCCCGATTTCCAAACATTGATGTTGCCGGTGCTGCGAGAGTTCGCGGACGGCGCTGAGCATGCGACTAAGGTCATCCGGCAGCGGGTGGCCGACCGGCTGAAATTGACTGCAGAAGAGATTGGGGAAATGGTCCCAAGCGGCACCCAGACACGGCTTGCTAACCGTGTCGCGTGGGCTCATATCTACTTAAAGCGAGCCTGCCTCCTGGCGTCCGCTCGCCGGGGAGTCTATCGAATTGCCCCTCGCGGCGAAGAAGTGCTGAAGTCGCCGCCCGACCAAATCTCCATGCAGTTTCTCGAGCGCTACCCTGAATACCGGAAATTTCGCGCAAGGCAAGCATCGGCAGCGCCGGCTCAATTAGATGCCTCGAACGGCAATGCCGATCCGGGAGACGTGGCGGTACTCACGCCGGATGAACAGATACGAACCGGTTATCAACTTTATCGTACCAATCTTGCGGCCCAACTGCTGGACCGGGTACTTCAGGCGACTCCAGTCTGCTAACCGGCGTCGCGACCATGTGGGTGTCGGGGTACTGCTTCAGTAGCTTGAACGCGTCTTCGGGCTGCGCGGTCAGCCAGGCATCAAGCACGAGCGAACGACCACCGGCAATACATAGCCGAGTTCCCTCAACTACTCGCGTCTCGCGATCCCGCGGGCAATACATAGCTCAGTCGCCCCATAATTAATGGACTAACGGTGGGCACATCAAGAAAACTCGCTCGCGAATTCTTGCTCGTTAGAACCTTGGTTCTGGCATCATTGCTAAATGCTGCCACACCACTGGCTCAGCGGGTCTGTCCGCGTTTTCTTCGTGTCGAGTTCGCTGATCGCTGGCACCTATAATTTGGCCATGGCGGAGCCGGGACACCCTGGGTCGACCAGTCAGGCTCAATGTGTGACCCTTGGACTCTCTACTTGCCCGCAGCCCTTCGATTCGGTACTGCCGGATCCTGCGCATATGCTGAGCTGGGATCAGCACACGCGCGTGATCGGCTTTCGAAACACCTATCGTCAGTACCCCGGGGACGTGATCCACACGCAAGGCGGTCACGCGTATCCATTGCCGGCCGCGAACAAAGCGATGCCGTCTCTGCTGTACAAGATGGACGGCAGCACTTACCGCCTCAAAGACTATCTGCAACGGCAAAGTGTCACTGGGCTACTGATCCTCAAGAACGGTCAGCGAGTCTATGAGTACTACGGTCGTGGAAACACCGACAAGACACTTTGGACTTCGCGCTCGGTGGCCAAATCGGTGGTGTCGGTCCTGGTCGGTATGGCAATCAAGGAGGGGCTAATCGGCGCGGTCGACGATCCGATCACGCGCTACTTGCCGGAACTCAAAGGTAGCGCCTGGGAGAACGTAACCTTGCGCCATCTTCTACAGCATACCTCGGGCGTGATTTGGAACGAGAATTACGCGAATCCGATCTCGGAATTTGCGCACCTCACGCTTTGTGAGGCCGGCCCCTCCGCCTATCAGTGTGTTTGGCAGTTGATAAGTACCTTGAAGCGACAGCAGGGTACAAGTCCCGGCGAGGGGTGGTCCTATAACACCGGCGGGGCTTGGCTGGTCGGTCGGTTATTGGAAAGAGCCGCCGGCATGACGATTGCGGAGTACCTGGAGACGCGTCTGTGGAGCCGATTCGCCATGGAAAGCGACGGGGTTTGGGAAGCGCTCGTCAAAGGGCAGGTGGATATGGGCGGTCATGGCTTCAATGCGACCCTGCGTGACTGGGGCCGTTTTGCGTTATTCGTCGCCGGCGGCGGCAAGCTCGCAAGCGGTCAGGAGCTGCTGCCAAAGGAATGGATTGCGCAATCGGTGACTTGGAGCACCGCCAAGGATTCGGTGACACCAGCAACTCCGAATGGCCAGTATGGCTACCAGTGGTGGTTTAGCGGCGTCGATCCGGCGCGCGCCGATACCGATAATGCTATGCAGACCGCGCAGCACACCTTTTGGGCGGAAGGGATCTATGGACAGGCCATTGCCATCAATCCGAGCGAAAATCTCGTGATGGTGCAGTGGTCTACGTGGAAAGAAGCTGACACTCCGCCTTCGCTCTATGATGAGCAGGCGCTATTTTTCAATGCGGTGGCGCATGCGCTTAGTCGAAAAGGCGAGCCGGCCCGCTAGGAGGGCTAGACGCCGCTACGCGGGTGACTCGGACCCCACGGGGCACGGCGCTTACCATGACGAGGGAATCTTCATTTATGAGAAGGATGTTTTTCGTTGCAGCGACTTCATTGGCGCTCGCTGTCCCTTTGGCGCAGATGGCCTCGCCCACGACTGCCGATTCACAGACGACAACGCGCCAGGTGCAATCCCCGCAAGCAGTGCTTCAGGCATTGATGTCGGCCTTCAATCGACACGACTTTGCGGCGCTTGATACGCTTTTCGCCCGGGAAGGAGTCTATGAGGACTTCGCGGCGGGATTTCGGGGTGTAGGTTCTGCCCAGGTCAAGGACTTCCTCCGCGGGGTCATTCAAACGCAGCCTGACTTCAACTGGCAGCTGACGAACGCGATAGTGTCTGGGCCCACCGTCGCCGAAGAGTGGACCTGGACCGCCACATTTACGGGCGACGGCCCCGATGGAAAACCCCTGGTGGCCCAGAGAGTGTCCGGCCGAGGCGCAACAGTTGCCGTGATAAAGAATGGTCAGATCAGGCAACTGCACGACTATACGACGACGCAAGCTTCTTTCCGAAGACATCGATCAGTGGTCACCCGTAGCATCCATCGAACGTAACTCGCGCCAAGAGCCCTACCGAGTTCGCGCAGATCGCCGGCTTTGTCCCTGAAACGGAAGGATGAAGTACGGCCAATGACTTTCAGCGCTGGTATTCGCGACAGCTCGTTCAGGACCCCTTGATCTTGCACGTGCCAAGCAAGAATGCCTTGAGAAACAGGTTTCAGGCAACGCCGCGGTATGAGCGTCCGCTCTTCCCCCGGTCAGCGGCCGCTATCGGGAGAAGCAATCCGTCGGTTCGCTGTCGATTTTAGACCAGCTTGACCCGCATCTCGCCTCGACGATACCTGCCTTCGTCAAAATCCTTCTAGACCGCTTACAATAGCTACGCTCATTGACCTGGAACGTCGTCATGATAACCATACGAACCTCAACTGCTGCAGATGCATCAGCCATCTGGTCGATACTTGGGCCAGTCTTCCGTGCGGGAGAAACCTACACGATTCGTCGGGACATCGACGAAGCTGACGCTATCGCCTATTGGTGCGGGCGAAACCACGAGACTTTTGTTTTAGAGGACGACGGCAAAATTCTTGGAACATATTACCTGCGTGCAAACCAAGCCGGAGGCGGCGATCACGTTGCAAATTGCGGGTACATGACATCATCGCAGGCCCAAGGCAGAGGCATCGCTCGTCTGATGCTTGAGCATTCTCTGGTCCGCGCCAAGGAACGGGGCTTCCGTGCTATGCAGTTCAATTTCGTCGTTAGCACCAACGAGCGTGCGATAAAGACGTGGGAGGCGTACGGTTTTGCGAAGGCCGGCTGCCTACCACTCGGCTTCAGGCATCCGGCACTAGGCTTCGTGGATGCCTTCGTGATGTACAAGCAACTTTGATCTGATTGGCGAGAAACCGGCGAACGCCTGCTTCGGGGTCAATCCGGCCCGTTCCCGGGACCGTACCTCATCGTAAGCTTCGTCGCAAGCGATCCAAGCGCGAGGAGTGCAGGGGAATATCGCCTTATCGAAAATGAGGCGTCCGCCCGCGATCATGGCTAGGGTGTGCACGATCAGGTCTTCGGCGCTCGTGGTAAGGAACCCCGACATACACCGGATACGAGTTGTCCGCTAATTGTTGCTCGCTCGAGTCTGCGTACTCGGCCACGTGGCTTGATTGCAGTTCGTAAGAAGAATTGGATCTAAATATGGGGGTCGGATCCATAGTGTTGATTGGACCTATCCTGCGAAGTGAGGGTTTCTCACCGCATCGCTTATCGGAAAAGGTCCTTTGACCGTCTGTCACGCATTCCCATATTTGGCTGCTTTGCTCTATCGGCGGGGTTACCGTTTGATGTTGCGCGACCGCTAATGCCTGCACCGGCACGAGGACGGGCACGGTAACAGGTACAGTCTCAGCCGGCGCCGGAGGCAACGCATAAGCGGTTGCTAAGCTTGGCGCTGGGGAATTCTTGGGCGGCGCAGGTCTGTTATTGGAGCCAACTATGATCGCAATGGCTACGGTCGCCGGCCGACAAGGACAGCGCCTCACGGGCCGCTTGCGGAATGACGATTTGGTATTTGCTGCTCAAGGTGACGGTGGTAGTCAAGCAAGCCTCCTTACGACGGTAAAGCGATATGATCGCATCACTTTACTAAGGTTCCGGGCAGCAAAAAATTGGCGCAGTCAATATGACGAAAATTCAAGGTTGCCCAGATGCACAACGCACATTTGTTATAAGATGTATTATACGAGATAAGTATTTGATTTATTTATATTTCTCTACTGATAGTTTAGCGTTATTGGAGGGTCTTGTCACCCCTTGGGCTTACATCCATTATCGAGGCCGACGCTTGGGACGAGGGACGAGGAGATGAACAGGATGCGCCACCGTGGATGCTAGCCGAGATAAACGGCAAGGCGATGAAAGCGAAGTGGAACAGAAACTTCTTCATGCTGATTTCCCATTTTCTGTCACCGCGGTGCGCCCACCCGGGCCAGCAAGAACCCGTCATAGCCCTTATGCCCGACCGTCTGGATGACCGTCGCGGTCAGGCGCGCCTCGCGCGCGACCCACTCCGTCATTCGCCGCACCCCCTCGAACGCGGCATCGCGCCGGCGGGCGACGACTTCCCCGTCGCGCACCACATTGTCGACGACGATCAAGGTCCCTTCGCGCGCGAGCGCGAGCGCCGCCTGGATGTATGCCAAGTTGTTCGGCTTATCGGCGTCGATGAACACCAAATCAAAGGGCGCCACGCGCTGCGCGCGCAGCCCCGCCAAGCTCTCGAGCGCCGGTCCCATCTGCAAGTCGATCCGCTCGGCCACGCCACCGTGCAGGAAGTTCTGGCGCGCGACCTCAGCATGATGCGGATCTATTTCCAGGGTGATCAGGCGTCCGTCGGGCGGCAACGCCCGCGCGAGCCACAGCGCGCTGTAGCCGCCCAAAGTCCCGATCTCCAGAATGCGCCGCGCCGGCAGCGTGAGTGCGAGCAGATGCAGGAGCTTGCCCTGGCTCGCCGACACCTGGATGTCGGGGAGCCCCGCCGTCGCGCTCGCGCGCAAAGCCGCTTCGAGAACGGCGTCGGCGGCGATCAGCTCGCTCTCGAAGTACGCCTCCACCGCCCTCCAGGTCTGATCGCTCATGCTCGCTCCGTGCCACTTCGTGGCGATTGAGGTCCCCGACTATTCTACGGCGGTTGCAGTGGGCGCGGCGCATCGGAGTTACCAGGAGGACTGGATTCCGACCGGAACATAAGACCTCCGATTTGCATGTAGTTGTCTTCGAGGCGTGAACTTGAAGAAGTGGGACGTCGCTTCGCGACTCGGCGTTGTCGCGCCAAGATGGGGATGGCCTCCGGGGGTCGGCGGATGAGACCGGGAGATGCTGTGATCCCATTCCGAGCCCAGAGCAACTGCTCACCACACGATCAACATGAGAATGGTGTTATCTGGCGACCCAAAGATCGTACAGTGTCAACAGCGGCTGGTTATAGGGGTATGTCCTTCGGCCGACAGTGGGGGCATGCCGAGGAGATCCGTCAGCACGACACCGGCGATACACGGAAAATCCGTTGGACAATTGCTTGGCCAGTCCGCCGCAAGGGCGGAACCAGCGGCAAAGACCAAAAGCAAAGCCAGGGTGGGGGGAATTATCATAATCTGTTGCTCGGAGTGACCACGCCTGCATCCTCGAGTTCGCGTCGAGTGGGGTACCATAGGTGATCCGGTGACGTCGCGACGACCCGGTCGATGAACCATTCCCGTAATCCCACCGAGCGATAGTACTCAAATCAATCCCCGGTGGCTGGGCGCAGCAAGAATAACGCAGCCAGATGGTGAAATGCGATGGGCGGCCTTGGATTCAGATTGCCCCAGGGAAGGGGCAACGGACGGAGTCCGGAAGGCGACTCGGAGTCAAGAACAAGACTCCAAATTAGGTGATGCTCGTAACCGGTCTTGGCCATATTGACGATTGCTCGTCTTGCGGCTAATACTCGGCTGGACCGCGGCTGGCTCGCGCCGCCGCTTGCCCCCGTGCCTTAATGATTGTGGTCTATGACAAAAAAGATCTTCCTCACCGAAGTACCCGTTGAGACCGAGTGCAACTATCCGTCGCCCTTCGACCGGCCGTGCCTCGACCAGTCCACGCAGCGGCTCGCACGCCATGCGGGCCTGACTCAATTCGGCGTGAATCTGACCGTCATCGAACCCGGCGCCTGGTCGAGCCAACGTCACTGGCACAGCCATGAGGACGAACTGGTGTGGGTGCTCGAGGGCGAGTTGACGCTGGTCACCGATGGCGGCGAGGAGGTGCTGCGTGTCGGAGATTGCGCCGCCTTCCGAGCCGGCGACCCCGATGGCCACCACCTCGTCAATCAATCTAGCCTGCCGGCCAGGGTACTCGAGATCGGTAGCAGCGATCCACAGGATCGCTGCGTCTATTCGGACATCGATATGGTCGCCGAGCCGGGCGTGGCACGCTATCGCCACCGCGATGGCACCCCATACCCACTGAAGAGATAGCCGCGATCGATCGGACCGACGCAATCCGCACATCGAAGATGGACGCCGCGGAGCAACTCGGCGGCGGTGCCGCCAAGATGAAGACGGCCTTCGGGGGTGTGGATTTGGACTGCCGCAGGGTGAGCGGATACATTTTCGACGAGGAGTGCCGGAAGTCCGGCCGCGAGCGCGTATGCCCAGCACGGGATCAACGTGGACGACATCAATCGCGACGGCGCCGCGTGCAACGATTTCTTCGACTACGCCAACGGCGCGTGGCGGGCGGTCCATGCGATTCCCGCGCTCATCGCGGATCAGAGTTACGAAGCATCGGCCAACGCGGAGTGGCCCGCCAATTCCGTGTGACATAAGCATCCTCCGATGTACCAGCGCGTCGCATTTATTCGACGCCGTCAAGGTATTGCGTGGACCAGCGTCACTTCCACTGTACGCTCGGAAGCAGATCGGGATGAAAACCAGGCGCACCCGTTTTACCGATCTAAATGGCAAGGCCCGACTAGGTGACGCGATTCGCAATCACGGGCGCTATAGGTTGCAGGCAGGGGGACAAATGTTTGACTTTAATAAACAGACGAAAATCCCGGACATCTTTGCGCTAATAAACCTACGGGTAGATCCGGCTTGTAAGATCACTTCAGAACCCATGTTTTCGCAAGGCTATATTGAGCAGATCCTAAATCTGAGCGGAGACGTGCGCACGACAGTTGAGCTGGCGCTTCTCGCCTGGGAATCGCAGCTCGCGGAGCGTATGGCGGCGAATGCGACATACGACCTCATTGTCCGCGAATTTATCGACTTCGCATCGAAACATGGTACCAATGCGCAGGATTGGATTCGCGATGAGGTCGATGGACAAGTTGAAGCAGCAAAAGCCTATGCGGAGAATGTCGCGAGAATGTTTGACAATAGAGATATCGTCGACAGTCGTTCGGTGCGGGCCTTTGCGGCCGAAAAAGAATCTGCGATGCTGGCCTCGTGGATGTTGTATCGAGTGCGAATGTTTGCTGCGTATCAAGACATCAATCCGTTGACGACTGCTTGAGCGCTGCCGCGGCGCAGCCGCTGCATCAGGCTTTCGCCAACTGCAGGATGTCCTTCACTTCGAGAATCGGATGAGGATAGCCCTTGAGAACCGTGTTGATCATCGCCTGTCCCACTTCCTGCAACGTACAGAAACCAGCGGGGTACAGAGCACGGCCGATCGGGTAGGCCCAGGTTATCCAACGGTAATAGCTCTTGACGTTTTTCTGTCCGGGTGTGGGTTTCATAAAGCCGGGTCTAAACATGTAGGCTCGCTTGAACAGCCGTATCAAGGCATTTTCGGTCGCGCCTTTCACGCGCGCCCATGCAATTCGTCCGTGTTCGCTGCTATCGGTGCCCGCCCCTGTGATGTAGCAGAAGGTCATGTCCGGATTGCTTTTTGCCAAACGCTGCGCGACGTTCAAGGTGAGGTCATAGGTAATCTGTTTATATTCCTGCTGGCTGATACCGACGGATGACACGCCGAGACAAAAGAAGCATGCGTCATATCCCGTCAGTTGCGATTCAATGGGCGCCAGATTGAAAAAATCCGCATGAATGATTTCGCGCAGTTTTGGGTGCGATAGGCCGCCCGGTTTCCGATTGATGACCAAAATCTGTTCTACTGCGAGATGGCTCAGACATTCGAGTAGGACACCTTCCCCGACCATGCCGGTCGCGCCGGTAATGATTGCTCTGAATGTCATGATTGCGTGCCCGCGCGCTCGGTGAAGGTAACGCGAAGTGTTGATTGAAGCGCGGGAATAAGCAACAGGAGTCGGCGGCAGGCCGCGGCGCCAGGGTGAATCCGTGGCGCGGGAAGACGAGGTGGGATTTAGACTTCGACCCCCCCGCCCCTCCTAGGCTGGCGCGGACGGTGCCGCAGCAATTGCCACACGGAAGTGGCAACGGCCGAAGGCCGGGAGGCGAGTTGGGCTCGCGCGCCTAACTCGCCGCTGCCGCGCGAGGACAGGAGGTCCGAACAGCGCGGCCAGATGGAGAAGAGCCCCTTGTCATATTGCAGGCGGACCTGTGCTCGGTGGCACAACTGCGAGGGACGCCGTCGAAGGAAACCGATAGCGCTAGCACGCCGGACATCCCGTTCCGCTAGAATCGTGGGAAGGCTGAAGGCCTGAGAAGACTTTGACTACAGGACGTAGCATGACGCCGACCGATAGTGAGGTAGCACCCAATCTTCCTTTGGGGCCGAAGTGCGAGACGCGTACTCGACTCGTGATAGTCGAGGATCACGCGATTCTGCGCGACGGACTGACGTCGCTCCTCGATCTCGAATCGGATTTGGTAGTCGTAGGGGCATTTGACTGTCTCGAGTCAAGTTTGGAAGGGATTCGGGAGCTGCAGCCGGATGTTATTGTTTTGGATCTCGCTCTTCCCTGTGGATCGGGGATTGATCTGCTGGGTGAGATCCCGCGTCTTTCGCCAGGGTCCCGCAAGCTCGTGCTGACGGGGAACGACGGCGAAGCAACCATCCGAGCGGCACTGAGTGCCGGCGCGGATGGATACGTGCTCAAGGATGCGAACAGAGCTGAGCTCCTGCTGGCGATTCGCACGGTCTCGAGTGGTCAGCGGTTTCTGTGCAAGGCAGTGGCATGCAAGGTGCTATCGGGTTTTCTCAGCGGCGATAAACAATCGCTATCTGCGATCGCCGCCAGTTCCATCACGGTCCGCGAGCGGGAAGTGCTTATCCGCATTGCTCAGGGTCACTCCAACAAGGCGATTGCCCGCGACCTTGGCTTAAGTCCCAAGACCGTCGAAAAACACCGTTCCAACTTGATGCGGAAATTGCAACTGCATAATGCCGCTGCCATTACCATGTACGCGATTCGGAACGGGCTGAGCGGTAGCGACCCGGTGCGGGTGGGCGTCGCGGAGCGATTGCCGGTGTAGGTGTAGAGGTCCGGAGAAAGGCGAGCCGAAGTCACAGCCGTCTCGCCGTCGCCGGGCGATTGCAGGAGCACGAACGGTTTGCGTTCATACAGTACCCTAACCGAGCAAGTACTGGATGGACGGGACCATGTCCTACCGTAACAATCCGCGCCATGGCGCGCGAAATCCGAATCGATAAATTGAGCGATGAGTTTGGTCAATACACGCTCGTGCTCAAATGTTCGGAATGTGGTCACGAGCGGACGACAGAGCCGCATACTTTAGGCCGATTGTGTGGGTGGGATGCCCGACTCGAGGATTTGGCGAAACGGATGCGGTGTTCGAAGTGCGGGAAAAAGAAGTGCAGTTTGAGAGCGTTTCCGCCGACAAAACCGCGTGGGTATTCGGCGTTGGGGAAATAGCAGCGCCGATTGCAAGCCGGTAGGCGGCGGAGCTGCGATGTCCTTTCGGTCGCGCGCCACTCCCAAACAGCCTGGCCCATTGCTATCCTTGTAGTAATAACACTGTCGCGAGTCTGCGTATGACGACGATTTCTCCGAGCCGCAAGCTTGTCACGCTGATCAATGTCTTCACCGTCGAGCCCGCGAATCAACAGGAACTCCTTGAACTGTTGGCCCGTGCGACCGAGACTTCCGTACGTCATGCGCCTGGTTTCATTTCAGCCAGCCTGCATCGAGGTCTCGATGGAACAAAGGTAACGATGTACGCTCAATGGCGCAGTGTCGAGGACTACCAGGCGATGCGCGAGAATCCGGCACCGCTGCCCTACTTGCAGCAGGCGCTGGCAATCGCAAAGTTCGATCCGGGAATGTATGAGGTCGTCGAGACCTACTCCGGAACGGCATCGGAATTCTAAGACCAGCCTCGCGCAAATCGAGCGCCTCGTCGCCAAGACGCTCGAAAACCGCCTTTAGGTGACGATGTACCCTTGCGCACGCGCTTCCTCGGCGTAGGCGGACAGGGGCTTGTCGGCGTCGAAGTGCTCGTCGCGCTCGATAGGGAGGCCTAGGGGACCGCGCAGCGCGCGGAGTTCGGTCATGCTGACATAGCTTGGCAGTTGGCGAGGAGTTGAGCGATTTGTTCTTGAGTGATGAGAGTCATTGCGAGGTTCCTTGTGTTGGCGGACCCGAGCGGTCCGGTCACGACCACCCGGACCGCAAAGGGTCCGCGCAAGAGAGCGAGCAGTCATCACTGGAAACTGAGCGGAATGTTGCGAAAGTCGCAGTCAGCAGCGGCCGTGACAGCGGCTTTGCGCCGGCAAGGACGGTGCTGCCGTGAACTTTGTCGCGAGGTCTATATAGCTACACGGATATAGCAACGGAGGCGAGGGCGCTGAAGCCCGAGATCCGGAGAGCGAGGCGGGCTCGCGCGCCTGACTCGCTATCGCCCGCCAGGGGGTTGGGCTGACTCCTTCGAGGGTGATTCTTTGCAGTTTATGCAGCTTACGTTTCGTGGACCGCCATTTTTGCAGCATACTTCCCGCGGTGGCATGTCCAAAGAATAGTGAGTAACAGATGCTAAGAATTTCCAAGGCGGTTTCCGCGTGCGGCGCGGGGATGTTGTTGTGGTGGTTGCCAGTGTGCGCGGACGACTCTGTCGCGGGACGCACGCCAACCTGGCCGGATACTTTCGTTGCCCGAGTCGAGGCGGTAGCGCTGCTCCAGACACTCAATGCCGATCTGCTCAGTCATGACAGTGCAACTCTGACTCTCGAGCACTGGTGCGACGTTCATCGACTGGCGTCGCCGGCACGCATCGTCGCGGTACGAGTCCCTGACACCGAGAAGCCGGTATC
>Ga0179592_10000202_pt1 | contig 24479 bp, 22 predicted proteins | sample CZODoug2_1_08_16_FD_148623 | JGI IMG/M metagenome (GOLD analysis project Ga0179592, IMG submission 148623) | Vadose zone soil fungal communities from Angelo Coast Range Reserve, California, USA - CZODoug2_1_08_16fungal (Illumina Assembly) | ecosystem: Environmental > Terrestrial > Soil > Vadose...
AATTGACGGTAAAGCTCGACCGAGCGGTAAGTTCGTATGCATTCTCGGGCGCGCGCGCGATCACGATCGCCGTGGAGGATGATGGCACGTCGTATCCGGCGCGCCTCGATGCGGACAGCGGCGCGATCACGCGTGAAGCGCCGGCCGGCCCCTTCGTCGTGTCGTCTATTTCATCGCATGCCGGACATACGGCGCTGCTGCGCGCCGACGACAACTCCCTCGCCGAGGTGTATGCCTCGGAGGGCGGCCGCCTGCGCAAACTCACCGCGCACAATGACGCATTTCTCGCCGAGCTGCAGTTGGGTGCCGTCGACGACATTCGCTTCAAGAGCCGGGACGGAACCGATGTTCACGCACTCATGGTGAAGCCGCCGTCGTACGTTCCCGGCCACAAGTATCCTACGTTGCTGTGGATACATGGTGGGCCCAACGGCCAGGACGAGCATGCGCTCGCCATCGACGGATACCAGTTCGAGCACCAGCTATTCGCGGCGAAGGGCTACGTGGTGCTGCGGGTCAACTATCGTGGCGGCAGCGGCCGCGGCGCCGCATATGCGCAGACCATCGTTGCCGATTGGGGCCACAAGGAAGTGGAGGACTTGCTGGCCGGTGTCGACTACCTGGTCAGTCGGGGCATTGCGGACGGTGATCGACTGGCGATCGGCGGCTGGAGCTATGGCGGCATCCTGACCGACTACACCATCGCCACGGATCGCCGCTTCAAGGCGGCCATCAGCGGCGCCGGCAGCGCCAATCAACTCTCGATGTACGGTGTCGATCAATACGTCCTTCAGTACAACAATGAGCTGGGGCCACCGTGGCGCAACACGGCGCTCTGGCTGAAGGTGTCGTATCCGTTTTTTCATGCCGACCGGATTCACACTCCCACCCTGTTCCTGGGCGGCGAAAAGGACTTCAACGTGCCGGTGAGCGGCGGTGAACAGATGTACCAGGCACTGAAGACCCTGGGAGTGCCGGCGCAGCTCGTGGTTTATCCCGAGCAGCACCATGTGTTCACTCGACCCAGCTTCGTCAAGGATTTGGCGGACCGCATGTCCGGCTGGCTCGAGCGCTACGTGACGCAAAGCCGGTAATCCGGCGCGCCGGAGCTCAAGTTCGCAATCCTTGTGCAGCATCGATGGCGCCGGCGAGGGAATCGTGTGCTAGGCTCACTTTTTTGAGCGCAGCTCTTGATTGCCGCAAATTCATGAGTGAACGCGAGGCCACCTTCGCGAAGAGCCTGGCCCAAGCGCACGCGGCGCTGCGCGCCGGCCGCGCCGCTACCGCGGAGCGCTGGTTGCGTGCGCTCGAGGCACAGTTCCCGGGAGACGAGAATTGCCTCTGGCTCTTGGGCGTTGCCTTATTGGACCAGGACAAAATTCCCGAGAGCATCGCGATGCTGGAGGGGGTGCTGGTCCGTGCGCCCGATTTTGCACATGCGCGCGTGGATTTGGCACGCGCTTTGCGGCGCGACGGTCGTGCCGCGAGCGCACGCGATGAAGTGCGACGGGTGCTGGAGAAAATGCCGCATCACCATCTCGCATGGCTCGCGTACGGCGATGTGCTCGTCGACCTCGATCAATTTGCGGACGCCCGCCTTGCCTTCGAGCGCGGCGGGTTCCAACGGTTTTCCGCGGATGCTGCAGCCGGACTACAGTCTAGTGAACCTGCGCCTTGGCTTGAATCCGGAAGGCGGCCATTGGCTTACCGAATTCTATGTCACCAACCTCACCGACAAGAACGCGGTCATCTACACCAACACCGGGAACTTCGATTTGCGCCTGACGACGAATGAGCCGCGCGTCCTCGGCGTGCGTCTTAACTACCGTTTCGGTAAGGAAGGCAACTCGGAATAGCGCGCCTGAAGCGAGGTCTCGGTCGCACGCCACGACTCCGCCACGACACGAAGGACTCGAAGCTAGGGCGCGGGACTCTCCGCAACCACTTTCCTGATTCCGAACGCGCCGCGGACGCGGGCTTGGGAGCTTTCGACCCCCTCGGGCCACTGCACCGTGAGCCGGCCGATCGGATCCTCGGGAGTCGACACGCGAAGGAACGCGCGGACCTTGCCATGGCGCCGCGAAGATCTCACGATCCTGCCGCTGACCGCGACATCGCGGGTCCAGCGCACATGATGCAGTTCGATACGCACCGCGTCGCCGTTCCGCTTCAGCCGGAACGTACCGCCCCGCAAGCCGCGACCATGATTGGTCGAGTTGGCGTCGACCCGCGCTAAACGGTGAGTACGTCTGCGGGGCAGAACGCCGTCGCTCGGCCAGAGCACGATCGTGGTCCCGCAGGCGATCGGCAGGCGGCAGGCGCATGTCGAATATCTGCGGCGGATCATGGCATAGCACGATCCGCGAGCGGCGCAGTAATGTCAATACAGCCGTATTGACATTACTGGGTTTGATCGAGGCCCGCTCGCGTCATGTCTGCTCGAGACGCGGGTAAACGGCTTGTAAATGGCGCGTCTGGCTAAGCCGGCGACGCAAATTTATCAGCCGAACGCACCGTCAGCGACCATACTTAGGTGCTGGATCCAAGCAACGCCGCGCCGGCAACGGGAGAACGACGATGGACGAGCCACAAACCCAATCGCTGTCGCAAGCGGGTCACGCGCGGCGTCCGAGCGGCCGCGACGCGAAGCGGGCGTCCCGTGCCGCACGGGCTGCATCGTCGATTCCGTACATCACCCGCAAGATCCCGTACTACGAGGTGTTGAACGAAGAAGGTCTGGCGCTGATGGAACACAACGCCGACACTATTCTCGAGGAGATCGGCATCGATTTCCGCGACGACCCGGAGGCGCTCGAGATCTGGCGGGCGGCGGGCGCTGACGTCAAGGGCGAGAGAGTGCATTTTGCACGGGGCATGTGCCGATCGCTCATTCAGCGCAGCGCTCCGCGCGAGTTTACCCAGCACGCGCGCAACCCGGCGCGCAGCGTGGTCATCGGCGGCAAGAACACGGTATTCGCGCCGGCATATGGGTCGCCCTTCGTGCGCAGTCTCGACGAGGGCCGCCGCTACGCCCGCATCGAGGACTTTCGCAATTTCGTCAAGCTCGCCTACATGGCCGGTTCCTTGCACCACTCGGGCGGCACCATCTGCGAGCCCGTGGACCTGCCGGTCAACAAGCGGCATCTCGACATGGTGTACAGCCACCTCAAGTACAGCGATAAGGCGTTCATGGGCTCCGTCACGGCGCCGGAGCGGGCGGCGGATTCCGTCGCCATGGCGAACATCGTCTTCAGCGAGGAATTGAATGATCCGCTGACGGGACGGCCCAAGACGATGATCATCAATCTCATCAACGTCAACTCGCCGATGACCTACGACGCCACCATGCTGGGCGCCGCCAAGGTGTATGCGCGCGCGAACCAGGCCACCATCATCACGCCCTTCATTCTCGCCGGCGCCATGTCGCCGGTGACGGTCGCGGGCACCGTGGCGCAGACCCTGGCGGAGGCGTTGGCGGGTCTTGCTTTCGTGCAGTTGGTCAATCCGGGAGCGCCGGTGGTGCTTGGCAGCTTTGCGTCCTCCATCTCCATGCAATCGGGCGCTCCGACCTTCGGTACGCCTGAACCGGCATTGGTTTTGTATTCGATGGCCGCCCTGGCGCGCCGCTTGGGCGTACCGTTCCGTTCCGGCGGCAGCCTGTGCGCATCGAAGATTCCGGACTCCCAAGCGGCTTTCGAGTCGGCCAACACACTGCTGCCGACCTGCCTGGCCGGCGTCAATTTTGTGCTGCACACGGCGGGGTGGCTCGAGGGCGGTCTCGCCATGGGTTACGAGAAGTTCGTGATGGACGTCGACCAGGCCGGCATGATGCACACCCTGCTCGCGGGCGTGGATTTGTCGCCAAACGGCCAGGCGCTCGATGCCATGCATGAAGTCGGACCCGGCAAGCACTTCCTCGGCTGTGCTCATACGCAGGCGAACTTCGAGAACGCCTTCTACCGTTCGCCGCTGGCCGACAACAACAGCTACGAGCAGTGGGAGGCGGAGGGTTCGCCGGACATGACCAAGCGCGCCAACACCCTGTGGAAGAAAATGCTCGCCGAGTACGTCCCGCCGCCCATGGACCCAGGCATTGACGAGGCGCTGCTCGACTACATGGCGCGGCGCAAGGCGGCTTCTCCCGACTCCAACGTTTGACGATGACTCGCAACAAGACCGCCTTTTTGTTCGATCTCGACGGCACCCTGATCGACAGCGTGTATCAACACGTCCTCGCATGGAAATCCTCGCTCGACCTGGAAGGGATTCCGTTGTCGGTTTGGCGCATTCATCGCAAGATCGGCATGAGCGGCGGGCTGTTCACGAACATACTGCTGCGCGAGACCGGATTCGACAGCACGCCGGAGCGTCTGGAGCGGCTACGCATTCGCCATGCCGAGGCCTACAAAGCCTTGTCCGCCAGCGTGCGCCCGCTCCCCGGTGCGCGCGAATTGCTCGACTACCTGACGGCGCAGGGCATGCCCTGGGCCATCGCAACCAGCGGGCGCATGGAAACCGCGGGGCACAATCTGGCAGCGCTCGGTGTGGATCCCAATATCGTGCCGGTGGTCACGCGCGATCAGGTCAAGTATGCCAAACCCGATCCGGATCTGTTCCTCACTGCGGCCGCCCGCCTCGGCGTGGATATCCGCGACTCGCTGGTGCTGGGCGACAGCATCTGGGACATGATCGCCGCGCAGCGCGCACGGGCGCTCGGCGTGGGTTTGCTGTCGGGCGGCTACGGCGAGGAAGAACTCGCACGCGCCGGCGCGTTTCGCGTCTACGCGGATCCCGCGGATCTGCTCAACCACATCGACGAAGTCGCCGCGCGAAGCTGAGAAAGAGCGATTGGGGGATGCGCTCGCGCGTCGGCACTGTCAACTATCTCAGAAGACGGACCGGAAAAACGCCGCGAATGGACTTGAGTTCCGCCCGATGCAACGCCGCCAGTCTGACGAGCAGGCGCTCGCCCTTTTTGAGCAGGTGCACCTCCACTTCTCGACCGTCGCGCTCGCTCGGACGCCTTTGAACGAATTCCCGCGCTTCGCAGCGCGTAATGAGCGCTACTACGCCATGCGGCTGGGCCTGCAAGCGCTCGGCAAGTTCGCCGACATATGCGTAGTCGCGCCCGGGATACCCCTTGATATGAAGGAGCAGCAAATACTGGAGAGGCGTAACGCCGTGAGATCGAGCTGCCCGCTCGGAGAATCGCTCGAATCGACGCATTTGATAGCGAAATTCCGAGAGCTGTTCAAATGCTGCCTTGGACAATACTTTGTCGGCTAGTCGAGCCATGGGCCCCCGGAGCCAAGAGTAAACCGGGATTTCTAGTGGTTACGCACCAGCTTGAGGCAAATTTAGTTTTAGCGACCCTGCAGCCGACTCAAGCTTGTTAGTTGCATCCTTGGCTGCAGCCACAGCATCCTCGGCACTGCCCGACTTAAATTTGGATTGTGCGTTCTCCCACGCCGATGTTGCATCGGCAAGCGCGGATTTGGCGGCACTGAGATCGATGTCCTTCGGTGCATGTTTGGTCTTCGTCAACGCGTCGATGCGCGTTTGCACCGCTGTAACCGATTTTGGTACGGACGCGGCCAGGCTCCTCCACTCGTTACCCAACGCTCTCAAACGCTCGTCCTTCTTGGTTGCCACCGCGCCTGCCAGGCCATTGACCTCGGTCAGTACCGCGGGCGCGCTCTTCATCACCGCCGCGTAGTCCTTCTTGTCATAGGAAGCGGTCAGTTCGGCCACTTTGCTCCGGGCGCCGGCCAGTTGGTCGGGGACGTACTGCTGCGCATCCGCCGATACGGCACGCAAAGTCGCATTGATGTTGTCGAGAGCGTATTTAGCTGGTTCCATCTCGTTTACGCAGGCGGCAAACAGGATCGCGGCACAGCAAAACGCGAGATATTTTGCGATTGTTCGAGTTGACTTCACGGGAAAGTCTCCTTGTTGCCAGCGACGCATACGCTACACCATGTCGGGAAAGAAGTGCAAGGTAGAGCGCGCCGTTTGCGCCGCGTCACTTGTTCGCCATGATGCATCGAATCTGATACTCGGCATTTGTATCATAGCGTGAGGTATCGGGTGCGCTAGTCCGTGTTCGATTTCTCCGCACGGCGCGGCCGGCGCCCGCGCGTTTCGGCCTGGCTGGTCGATTCCTTGGGTGCGGGCAAATCGACGACCTTTCGCAGATTCGCGTAGTCCGCAGTCTTGTGCGGGATGGCCATGGCCTCGACGAAATGGTGTTGGAAACGCGGCTCGATGGCGGTTTCCACCTTCTCGATGCGCCTGACCAGCGTTTCGATGACGCCGCGCGACGTGGAATCCAACAGCGCGATGCGCGCGCCGGTACCCGCGGCATTCCCGGCGGAGCGCACCTGGGCAAGGTCGCAGTCGGGAATCATCCCGAGGATGGTCGCGTACTTGACGTCGATATGGCTGCCGAAGGCGCCCGCGAGGCGAATGCGATCGACCTGATCGATGCCCAGCCGCTCCATGAGGAGCGCGACTCCCGCGTACAGCGCGGCCTTCGCCAGCTGGATGGCGCGCACATCGGTCTGGCTGATTTTCATTTCCACCGCGCCTTGATGCAGCAGGTACGCGAACGTCCGGCCATTGGCCACGATGCGGGGCGAGCGCGAGGACAATCTGCCGTCGAGGACGCCGTCTTGATTGATGATGCCCGCGAGGTACATCTCCGCGATGACTTCGATGATGCCGGATCCGCAGACGCCGGTGATGCCAGTGGCGGCGGTGGCCTCATTGAAGGCCGGATCGTCGGACCACAGGTCGGAGCCGATGACCTTGAAGCGCGGCTCGAGCGTTTCGCGGTCGATGCGCACCCGCTCGATCGCCCCGGGGGCCGCGCGTTGACCGCAACTTATCTGGGCGCCTTCGAACGCGGGGCCGGTGGGACTCGAGCAGGCAAGGAGGCGCCGGTTGTTGCCCAGCACGATTTCTGCGTTGGTGCCGACGTCGACCAACAGCGTCATCTCGGCGTCGAGATCGGGACGTTCGGCGAGCACCATACCCGCGGCATCGGCACCGACGTGTCCGGCGATGCACGGCAGCACGTAGATTCGCGCATTGCGGTTCAATTTCAGATCGATGACATTGGCCCGCAGCGTCAGAGAGTGATCGACGGCGAGCGCGAACGGTGCGCCGCCGAGTTCCACCGGATCGATCCCGAGCAGCAGGTGATGCATGATGGGATTGCCGACCAGCGTTGCCTCGAGGATGTCCTCGTGCGAAATGCCCGCATCGCGCGCCACGTCCGCCGCGAGACCGCACAGGGCTTCGCGCACGGCTGCCGTCATCAGGGCGGCGCCGCCGGGATTCATCATCGAATAGGACACGCGGCTCATCAGATCCTCGCCGAATCGGATCTGCGGATTCATGACGCCGGCGGAGGCAACGACGTCGCCGCTCTGAAGATTGCACAGATGGGCGGCGATGGTCGTCGATCCGACATCGACGGCCAGGCCGTAGGCGAGTTCATGCAACCCCGGCCAGATCCCGATGACTTGTTTTTCGGCGTGCACCGCCACGGTGACCTGCCACGCGCCGGCGCGCAGGGCCGGCTGCAGCGTTTGCAGGGCCGACAAGTCGCAGGCCAGATCCTTGAGGCCCCACTCGGATTCCAGCGCCTCGAACAGCCGGCGCAGGTCGCCGGAGGGGTCGTGCATGTCCGGTTCCTTCACCTGCACGTAGTGCAGGCGCACCACGGGATTCAGCACGAGAACGCGCGCATCGGCTTCCTTGCGCACCACCTGGCGATGCACCTGGCTGCTGGCCGGCACGTCGATCACCACGTCGGCTTCGACGCGCGCCGAACACGACAGGCGACGTCCCTCCGCCAACGGAGCGCGCCGGGAGAAGCGCATTTCCGGCTCGCTGAACGGCGACAGACTGGCGCTCGACGAAGTCACCCCGAGCTTCGCGAACTCCCCATCGGAGACCAGCACCTGGCAGCGTCCGCACAAGCCGCGGCCGCCGCACACCGAGTCGATGTCGACGCCGAGGCTGCGCGCGGCCTGCAGCAATGGGGTGCCGACCGGAAAATTGCCCCGCTTTCCCGAGGGCATGAAGACGACAAGCGGAGTTCGGGACGCCATTTAAGTCGCTCGTCAGGCCGGCCGCCGGCGGTGACCGCCTTCGCGGCGTCCACGCGGCGCGTCCGCGCCCGCGGCGGCGGGCGGCGGCGCCTCGCGAAAACGGCGGATCCAGCGTGCGCAGTCCGGATCGTGCCCGAGCATCACGTCGGCGCCCATCACCGCTTTGATCACTTCGACGTGCAGCGGATTGGTGATGGCGGAGGTCATGCCGGCGCCCATCGCCATGGTGAGGAATGCGCTGTTGATGCCGTCGCGGTTCGGCAGCCCGAAGCTGATATTCGACGCGCCGCAGGACGTGTTGACCTTGAGCTCCGTCCGCAAGCGGTGCACCAGACGCATGACCTGCACGCCCGCCTGATTGATGGCGCCGATGGGCATGACCAACGGATCGACGACGACGTCGCAGGCCGGGATGCCGTAGTCCATGGCGCGCTCGACGATTTTCTTGGCCACGGCAAAGCGCACGTCCGGATCCTCTGAAATCCCGGTCTCGTCGTTCGAGATGGCAATCACCGCCGCGCCGTATTTCTTGATGAGCGGCAGCACCGATTCCAATCGTTCGTCCTCGCCGGTCACCGAGTTGACCAGCGCCTTGCCCTTGTAGACTGCCAGGCCGGCTTCGAGCGCGGCGACGATCGAGGAGTCGATCGACAGGGGTACGTCGGTGATGGATTGCACGAGTTGCACGGCGCGCGCTAGGATCGCGGGCTCGTCGGCGAGCGGGATGCCCGCATTGACGTCGAGCATGTGGGCGCCGGCTTCGACCTGGGCGCGCGCATCAGCCTCGACGCGGCTGAAGTCGCCCGCCGCCATTTCGGCGGCGAGGATCTTGCGTCCGGTCGGATTGATGCGTTCGCCGATGATGACGAAGGGACGATCGAAGCCGATGACGACTTCCCTGGTGGCGGAACTGATGATCGTGTCGGTCATTAAGCGGTCCTCGTCATTAAGCGGTCCTTTGGGAGGCAGGGGATGTGTCGCGGCCCGGATACCAGGGGGCGCGGCCTTGAAGTACGCCGGATCGATCCACGATCTCGGCCACCGATTCTTCCTGGCGGTAGGCCATGAGGTGCACGCCGCTGACGCCGGGGATCTCGCGCATCTGCTGGATCAGCTCGACGCAGATGTTGCGGCCCTCGCGCGCCTGATCCGAGGCTCCCTGAATCCTTGCGATGACGCTGTCGGGTACATGCATTCCGGGCACATGCTTGCGCATCCACTCGGCCGTTTTCGCCGAGCGCAGCGGGCCGACGCCCGCGAGGATGAAAACCTTGCCGATTAGCCCAAGTTCCTCGACGTGCTGCATGAACGCGCGCAGTAACGGCAGGTCGTAGCAATACTGGGTTTGAATGAATTGCGCGCCGGCCGCGATTTTCTTGGCCAGGCGCTGCGCCCTCCAGGCATGGGGCAGACCCGAGGGATTTTCCGCCGCGCCGAAGAATACGCGCGGGGCGTAGGTGATCTTGCGCCCGCTTTGGAAGCGGTGTTCATCGCGCAGGTTGCGCGCGATTTCGAGCAGGGACACGCAGTCCAGATCGAACACCGGCTTCGCCTGCGGATGATCTCCCGCCTGGACCCCGTCCCCGGTCAGGCACAACATGTTGCAGACGCCCATCGCAGCGCCGCCCAGGATGTCGCCCTGAATCGCGATGCGGTTCTTGTCGCGGCATGAGATCTGCATGATGGGCGCATAGCCGATCCGCGTCAGCAATGCGCAAACCGCGAGACTGGACATATGGCAGTTCGCGCCGCTGCCGTCGGTCGCATTGATCGCATCGACGTAGCCATCGAAGACCCGTGCCCGTTTGTATACGTCCTCCGGATCGGCCGAATCCGGCGGAGCAAGCTCGGTAGTGACCGCGAAGCTGCCCGCGCGCAGCACGCGCTCGAACCGTCCCGGCGAGGTGTGGCCCGGAAGAATGGGCAGGGGATAGCCGGGGACGATCGGTTCGTCGTCGAACTTCATGCCGGGGCCTGCGGGTCGCCGCCGGATCGTGCTCCGGTTTTTTCGCAACCCTTCTCGCGAGCCACGCGCAGCCACGACGACTGGCCTTGCTGCCGTTGATCGACCGCGAACTGCACCTTGCTCATCGCCTCGACGCCGCCGGGGATGCGCCTGCTGCCTTCGAAGGCCTGGACCCAAACGCAGGGCATGTCCTCGATGATTTCGCAATTGCCGTTGGCCCGCACGCCGCCGCATGGCCCGTTGCGCAAGGACTTCGGACAGTTCATCGGACAGGACATGCCCGTAGAACTCAAGATGCACTGTCCGCACATGCGGCAGTCGAACAACAGGCCCTTGACGGCTTGCTCGACGGCCGCCACGGGTCGCTCGAGGCGCTCATACCCCAGCAATTTGAAAAGAGGATGAAGGCGTACCAGTACCCTTTCGAAGCCGCGGTAAAACGCGTTCATGCCGCGAGCCCGGCGCACCGACCAGAGCCGCACGCCGAACATCAGGCGGACTCGTCGGGCGAGGCGGCCGCCGTGCCGGAATCTGCCGACGTGGCAGAAGCGCCGGCAGCCCCATCGACGCCTTTGGCGCGAATCAGGCGCTCGAGATCCTGGTCGGTGAATTTCGCCTCGAGGCGGGCCGCCTCCGCGCAGGCCTCCGCCTGCAGATCCTCGCCGCACGGACGGGGCGCGCTGCGCTGCCAGTCGGCGAGATACGCGTCCGAGCTTCCCTTGCCGGCGCGCATGGCGGCGCGGTCCACCGCTTCCTGAAAGCGGGCCGATAGCTGCACTTTCGCGGCTTCGCGGCCGCGCTTGACGATGACCTGCGCCGGGATATCACGCCACGAGATGACGATCAGCGAGGCCATGGAAGTGCCGCCTCGCTGCGTCGGGCGCTCGCCTGGCTCACCGCCCCGCGCAGGCTGGTCTCGAGGGACCCGTAACCGGTGGCGCGATACTCGAACGCGAGGCCCATGCGCACGGCAATCGCGCGAGCAAGGCTTTCCGCCTCCGGGAGCGGTGACTGCGCCAGGTAAACGAGTTTGCGGTAATTGCCGAAATACGCCGGGAACAATTCCGGGTGGCGATCCAGTCCCAGCCCGCGGATCACCAGACGCTCAAAATGGCGCAGCAAGAAATCCGTGAGGTAGAACGTCCCCGGTTCGGCCTCGGCGAGATCGGCGAACTTAAGGGCGGTGGCGAAGAACTCGTAGCAATGTGCGCCGGGGATCCGTTCAACGCCTTCTTCGCGCAATACGTCGTCGAGCAATCCGCCGGTGCCGCAGTCGCCGTAGGCGACGAAGATGGAGCGATAGTCGTGGCGCGCCGCACGGATCGCGCCGCGCACGGCGGCGGGAATCTGCGCGGGACGATTGTGCAGATCGGCCGGCAGGCAGCGCACGTCCAGGTGATTCCAGCCGTTGGCCCGCCGCAGGGCGATGATTTCATGCGCCAGGGCGCCGCAGGCGATAACCAGCACACCCTGGCCGTCCACGCGCAAGCCGTCCGCGGCCCGGGCGGTCGTCGAGTCCTCTGGAGACTCTGCGCGCATCGGGTTCAGTGCGCCGCCGTCGCGGCGCGCCGCGCGGCGATCAACCCTTTGGCGGTCTCGACCGCGACGGCGGCATCGCGGCAATAGGCGTCGGCGCCGACCGCCTTGCCGAATTCTTCATTGAGCGGCGCGCCGCCGACGAGCACGATGTAATCGTTGCGGATGCCGCGTTCCTTCAGGGTATCGATGACGACCTTCATGTACGGCATCGTGGTCGTCAACAGCGCCGACATGCCGAGGATATCGGGCTTGTGCTTGTCGAGCGCGTCCAGATACTTTTCGACCGCGTTGTTGATGCCGAGATCGATGACCTCGAAGCCGGCGCCCTCGAGCATCATCGAGACGAGATTCTTGCCGATGTCGTGAATATCGCCTTTGACGGTCCCGATGACGATTTTGCCGATCGGCTCCACGCCGGTTTCCGCCAGCAACGGACGCAGGATTTCCATTCCGCCCTTCATCGAGTTCGCGGCCAGCAAGACCTCTGGAACGAACAGGATGCCGTCGCGAAAATCGATGCCGACGATGCGCATGCCTTCCACCAGAGCGTCATTCAGCACGCGTTCCGCCGACCAGCCCCGCTTCAGGAAGATGCGAGTGGCTTCCTCGACTTCGGTCTTCAGTCCGTTGTACAGGTCGTCATGGACCTGTTCTGTCAGCTCCTCGTCATTTAGGCTGGCTAAGTCGAATTCACCTTCAGCGGGCTCAGTCATCGACGTCTCCATTTGTAATTTTTCGAGCCGCCACCGTATGTTACACGGGTTGCGTAGGCTGCATGGTAAGTCGCAACTCTGGTCGAGAGTTGTGGTATTGCGACTGCAGCATGCCGAGAAGCGACAATCAGGTCACCGGCGGCGCGCCGCCCTCGGCGGTACGGCGCGCGACATAGGAGTCCAGGGCCTCGACCACCGCGGGATCGCGCGGCGGGGCGACATAACGTGCCAGCACGTCCCGCCATATGCCGCTCGCTCGCTCGGTGGCCGTTTTGGCGCCGTCGTCGGCCCAACTCCCGGAATTGCGCCAATCGGACACCAGCGGCGCATAGAACGCGCTGCGATATCGCTCCATGGTATGCGCGCAGCCGAAGAAGTGCCCTCCCGCCCCAACCTCGGCCACGGCGTCCAGCGCGAGATCGGAGGGCGCCGCGCCGACCGGCTGAAACACCTCGGCGAACATCTGCAGCATTTCGATGTCCAGGATGAATTTCTCGTACGAGGTCGTCAACCCGCTTTCGAGCCACCCTGCCGCGTGCAGGACGAAATTGCAGCCGCCGAACAGGGCGCCCCACAGGCTCATCTGCGATTCATAGGCCGACTGCGCATCGGGGATGTTCGAGGCCGTCGCGTTCGAGGATCGCCAGGGCAGACCGAGAAATCGCGCCATCTGACCCGCGCCGAAAGCGGCCTTCACGTATTCCGGCGTGCCGAAAGCCGGCGATCCGGATTTCATATCGACGTTCGACGTGAAGCTGCCGTAAACCACGGGCGCACCGGGCTTCACGATCTGAGCAAGGGTGAGGCCGGCGAGCGCCTCGGCGTGCGCGAGCGTCAGGGCACCCGCGATCGTCACGGGCGCCATCGCACCGGCCAGCGTGAACGGTGTGATCACCAGCACCTGCCCCGCAGCCGCGAAATCCATGATCCCTTCGGCCATCGGAATGTCGAGCTGCAGCGGCGAATTCGTGTTGATGATGGTGTACGTGTAGGGCCTGGAACGGAACTCCCCGGGGGTGATGCCGTGCGCCAGCCGGATGAGTTCGAAGTTGTCGGCGATCTGGCCGTGGCCGCGCGAAAAAATGAAAGGAATCTTGTCGCAGAGCATCAACTGGGCACGGGTCACGTGCAGATGCCGCACGTTGACGGCAATGTCCTGAGGTTCCGTGGCGCCGCCGAGAAAGTGGATGACCTCGAAGCTCTGGCACAACTTGGTGATGTTGCAAAAATCCTCGAAGGTGCCGGCGCGCCGGCCGCGCGCCGTGTCCATGATGTTGGGCGGGCCCGAAGTCGGACCGAAAGCGACGCATCGGTCCGAGAGCGGAACATGACGTAGCGGATCCACCGCGTGCAGCGTGATGTCGCGCGGCGCTGCGCCAAGCGAAGCGGCAACGAGATCGCGGCCGAGCCGCACGGTCTGGGTTGTCTCGTCGACGTCGGCCCCGGCATCGCGATAGGCCTTCCGGGCATCGGACGACAGCACCTTCATGCCCTGCGTCTCGAGCATGCGGAGCGCGGCATCGTGGATGGCCGACACCTGGTCGTCGGAGAACACCTTGAGCGGTTCGAAGGGGTTGCGCAAATGCCGATAGGACCGCGTGCGATCGAACACGGCGTGACTGACTTCGGCGCCCGTGGCGCGGCGTCGGTTGCGTCGACCGGGCTGTTCGTCGGGCTGTTTCATTGGGGGTTCCGGGATTGTGGTGCCATGTCGACGCCGTCGTGATCATAGACAGAATCAGGCGCGACGACGCATAACAAAATTAGGTACCGCTATGCAGAATCGCGCCCCTCGGTTTGCGTGCCAGGGCCCCCATTTCAAGGGACGCCCAGGGGCTGGAAGGTAGCCAGATCCGGGGCTGCGCCAGCGCCGCGGACCCCGCCGGCGTGACCCGCGAGCGGTCGACCCGTGGCGGTGGAACGCACCACCGCCTCGGCGAGGTAGTCGGCGCCGGGTCCGACCTGCGCGAGCTTTTCGGTGACGTTCGTCTCGACATGCGGATCCGCCGCGCCGGCGCGGCGTGCCGCGGCCAGCGCAAGCTCGCTTGATGCGCGTCTAGCATGTTCGAGCGCAGGCTCGGGATCAGGGTAATCCTTACATCCTGCCGGATCGTGGACTCGAAAGACCTTGAATGACGGTTGATTGACGAGTATGTCGATCGACTGAGACACCACTCCTGCGACGGCACCCACCGCGTTGCATACCGCGGCGTGAGGCGGGATGACCAACGAGGCGCCGAGGCGGCGCGCCACCTCGGGATAGTAGGCGCCGACCGGAGCGCCGATCGCAATGAGCGGCCGTGCCAACCCGAGAGTTCCCTGCACCAGACCCGAGAATCGGCGCCCCGCCACGGTCTCTTCCACCAATCGATCACCGAGTACGCCCCAGCGGCCGGCACGCGCCTCGATTCCGGGATCATGCGCGAGCGCAGCGCCGAGCAGGAGACGGCCGCTTTCGCGCACCACGTACTCGTACGTGCGCTCGCAGATCTCCTCCGGTGAAGCCGCCGCGCGTGCAGCCCGCGCGTTGCGCTCTTCGGTCGCGAGGATGCGGGCACCGTACTGCGCAGCTTCGCGAACCCACCCCTGTTGACGGCCGAGCACGTGCATGGCGTCGCTCGGCGTAAAGGCCGCGATGGTCGCGAGGCCGGCATCGGCGAGCCGGCGCAATGTCTCGAGTCCCGACTTGCTGCGCACCACGGAGGAGAGGTGCAGGGGTTCGAGGCGCAGCAACTCCCACAGGTGCCGCTCGACCGGCGATGCGTGCGCGGGCGGCGACCGGCCGGGAGTGCGGAATGCGAATTGAGTCGGGTAATCCGGCAGGCGCTCGAGTTCCGCGATGCTGCGCAATTGCGCGAGCGTGTCCGGGAAGGTCAGCGCCAGCAAGCTCAAGGGCATGGCTTTGCGCGGGCCTGCGGCCAGGTGTAGCTGCCGGTCGAAGTACACTTCGCTGTCGCCTCCGAGACCGCTGGTGCGGACGTCCACGGCCTCGACCATGGTGCGCCAGGCGCCGACGAGAGCGCCTTCGGCTCTGATCACCGGCCGGCCGGCGGACACCACCGCAACATCGGTGGTGGTGCCTCCCATGTCCGACACCACGAAATCCTCTAGCCCCGTCAGGAATCCGGCGCCGACCACACTCGCCGCCGGACCGGATAGGATGGTCTCGACGGGATACTCGAGCGCGATCTCGGCCTTCATCAACGAGCCATCGCCCTTCACGATCATCAGCGGTGCGTCGATCGACTCGTCGGCGAGAACGCGCGCCAGCGCCTCGATCAGGTGCCGAATTTGCGGCGTGAGCCGCGCGTTCAACGTCGCCGTCAACGCACGCCTCGGAGCATCGAGCTTCGATGTCAACTCGTGCGCGCAGGTCACGGGTTTATGCGAAAGCGCCCGGATGATCTGGCGGGCCCGCAGTTCATGAGCCGGGTTCCGCACGGAAAAGTTCGCCGCGATGGCGAATGCCTCGACGTGCGAGGCATGCTCCGCGACGGCGCGCTCGATGGCGGACTCATCGAGCGCCGCGCCTTCGTCGCCGGTCGCGCCGTGTCCGCCGCCGATCCTGACCAACGCGCCGCCATGTTGCTGCAGGCCGGAACGCGAGACCATGGCATCGTCGAATCCGATGAGAAGCGTGCAGACCGGACTGAAGCGGCCTTCGACGACGGCGTTGGTCGCCAGGGTGGTCGACACGGACACCAGATCGATGTCCCCGCGGCCCGCCGTGGCCGGCGCTTCGCTCAAAACCGCGCGGATGGCGTGGCCGATCCCGATTGCAAGATCCCAGTGGGTCGTGAGCGACTTGGCGCTCGCCGCCACCCGGCGTCCGTCCGCCAGCAGGACGGCGTCGGTAAACGTGCCTCCGGTGTCGAGCCCGAGCCACAGCCCCGCGGTCGGCGGCTCGTGAACAATGGCCTTCGCCGCCTGTGGGTCGCTCATCGCTCATCCTTTGTCGTGTCGCCGGGCGCTCGCGCCATCGAATAAATCGATGGAGGCGCCGCGGCCGGCATGGTGGATTCTAGCGTGGGCGGCTCGCGCCGTCGTTTATATTGTAGAAGACGTCGCTTCGAGGTAATGCCTGACGGCCGATTTTGTTATTCTTCGGGACACGGAAACTTGAGACACGGAAATTGCGCTGACGGGAACTCCTATGAACGCTCGATTGAATTTGAACGCCGACGCCGACCGGCGCGTTCGCGAAGAGATGGTGAATCGATTGCGACGCCGCAACCGCGCGACCGCGCTGGAGCGGGACTTCTACACGAGTCCCGAGGACTATCGGCTAGATCTCGACATGATTTGGTACCGCAATTGGCTCTTCGTCGGGCACGACTGCGAGATACTGAACCCGGGAAATTATCTGACGGTGCAGGTGGGCGAATATCCCATCGTCGTGGTGCGCGACCGCGAGGGCGGGGTTCGTGCATTTCACAATTCGTGCCGGCACCGCGGCTCGCGCATCTGTTCGGCGGAACATGGAAACTCGCCGCGGCTGGTCTGCCCCTATCATCAATGGACCTACAGTCTCGATGGACGCTTGCTGGCGGCGCGCGACATGGGCAGCTCGTTCGATAAATCGCAATATGGATTGAAACCGGTTCACTGCGCCACCGTGGGCGGCTACATTTGGGTGTGTCTGGCGCCGGCAGCACCCGACTTCGAGCCGGTCCGGCAGATGCTCCATCCGTACTTCCTTCCGCACAAGCTGCATGAGACCAAGGTCGCCTTCGAATACACCATGGTCGAAAACGCGAACTGGAAACTGGTCTGGGAAAATAACCGCGAGTGCTATCACTGTTCCGCCAATCACCCGGAATTGACCCGCACATTTCCCGAAGATCCGACCATTACCGGCATCGACGGGGCGGCCGGCGATCCGCGGATCGCTGCCAGATGGCAGCACTGGGAGTCGGTCGGACTGCCGAGTAAATTTCGCATTTCCCCGGACGGCCAATACCGGGTCACGCGCTATCCCTTGAACGAAGGTGCGACCAGCTTCACCATGGACGGCAAGCCCGCGGTCAGCCGTCCGTTGTCCGCCACCATCGGCCAGCCCGATACCGGATCGTTGCTGCTGTTCCATTTTCCGACCACGTGGAATCACATCATGGCCGACCATGCCACCACGTTCCGCATGCTGCCCCTGACGCCGACCACGACGCAGCTGACCACGAAGTGGCTGGTGCACAAGGACGCCGTCGAGGGGGTCGACTACGACCTGAAGCGGCTCACCGAAGTCTGGATGGCCACCAACGATTCGGACCGCCGGGTCTGCCAGGAGAACCAGATCGGGGTGAACTCTCCGGCCTACGAACCGGCGCCGTATTCGCCCATACACGAGGACGGCGTGAGCCAATTCGTCGACTGGTACTGCACGCATCTCGAGGAACAACTGACGGCAGATGCGAAGTAGCGCCGCTTGAGGTATTCCGCGTGGTCGCTGCTGCGCGGCGCGTTGTCCGGACATCGGCACTGGGAACCTGCCTGGGCCGACGTCACGCGGCGCTCCAACTACGACGTGATCATCGTCGGGGGCGGCGGCCATGGGCTCGCGGCGGCCTACTACCTGGCGAAGAATCACGGCGTCGCGAACGTGGCGGTCCTGGAGCGCGGCTGGATCGGCGGCGGCAACACCGGGCGCAACACCACCATCGTGCGTTCCAATTATTTGTTTCCGGAAAGTGCGCGGCTTTATGATTTCTCGTTGAAGCTGTACGAGAGCCTGTCGCAGGAACTCAATTTCAACATCATGTTGAGCCAGCGCGCGCTGGTGATGCTGGCGCACAGCCGACACGACCTCGACTCGATGTCTCGCTGGGCGAATGCCATGCGGATGAACGGCATCGCGGCGGAGTTGGTCACAGCGGCCGAAGTCGGTGCGATGGCGCCCGCGCTCGATTTATCTGCCAATGCCCGTTTGCCGGTGCTGGGTGGGTTCGTGCAGCGGCGCGCGGGAACAGCTCGGCACGATGCCGTCGCCTGGGGATACGCACGCGCGGCCTCCGCACTGGGGGTGCACATCATCCAGAATTGCGAGGTTCGCGGCTTCATCCTGGAGTCCGGCAAGGTCGCCGGCGTCGATACCAGCCAGGGGCCGATCCGGGCGGATCGAGTCGGAATCGCGGCCGCCGGGCATAGTTCGGTGCTGGCCAAACTCGCTGGATTCCGGCTGCCGGTGACGAGCTACGCCTTGCAGGCCATGGTGAGCGAACCGATCAAGCCCATTCTCGATACCGTCGTGCTGTCGCCGGGAACCGGCGCGTACGTCAGCCAGTCCGACAAGGGCGAGATCGTCATGGGTGCCATGCTCGATCTGTTTCCATCGTATGCCCAGCGCGGAAGCTTTGCCGTCAAACAGGCCATCATTGCCGCAGTGCTCGCCCTGTTCCCGTCGTTCAGCCGCCTGCAATTGCTGCGACAGTGGGCGGGCATCGTCGACGTAGTGCATGATTCCAGTCCCATCATCGGACCGACTCCCGTCCCCGGCCTGTACATCAATTGCGGTTGGGGAACCGGCGGCTTCAAGGCAATTCCCGCGGGTGGCTGGACGCTTGCGCACGTGCTTGCCACGGGCAAGAGCCATGCGCTGGCCGAGCCGTTCCAGCTGCAACGATTCATCGACGGCCGGCTGATCGACGAAGCGGCCGCCTCCGGAATTGCGCATTAGCGCAACAGCGCCGGAGCAGACCTCGACCATGATGAGAATACCTTGTATCTGCTGCGGGCCGCGCGACGAGAACGAATTCGTGTGCGGCGGCACGACTCACATTCAGCGGCCGGCGCTCGATGCAAGCGATGCGACCTGGGGTCGCTATCTCTTCTTCAGAGACAATCCGAAGGGTGTGCACCTCGAGCGCTGGCGCCACGCGCAGGGCTGCGGGCGTTGGTTCAATCTGGCCCGCAGCACGGTGACGCACGAAGTGCTGGCCGTCTACGCCATGACCGAGCGGCCGCCTACGGAGCTGCCGTCGCCATGACCGAGCCGCCGCCGTGACGTCATCGCGTCTGCCTGCTCCGTTCGGTTTCCGCCTCGACCGCAGCCGCGCGGTGTCGTTCGAGTTCAACAACCGACGCATGAGCGGTTATGCCGGCGATACGCTGGCGTCCGCTTTGCTGGCCAATGGGGTGCAATTGGTGGGGCGCAGCTTCAAGCTGCATCGTCCGCGGGGAATCTATTCCTGCGGAGTTGAAGATCCGTCGGGCTTGGTGGACGTGGGTACCGGCGCGACGCGGACGCCCAACCAACGTGCGACGGTGATCGAACTTGTCGAGGGCCTCCGCGCCGCGAGCGTGAACTGTTGGCCCACCGTTGAATTCGACTTAGGGTCAGTCAACGGCATGCTGTCCGCGCTGTTGCCGGCGGGCTTCTACTACAAAACGTTCAAGTGGCCGAACTGGCATTTGTTCGAGCCCATGATCCGGCGCATGGCGGGACTCGGCCGCGCCGCCGGCGTTGCGGATCCGGACCGCTACGAAGAGATCGCGGCCGCCGCGGACGTGCTGGTGGTGGGCGCGGCCATCGCCGGGTTGAGTGCCGCGGTTTCGGCGGCGCGGTCGGGCGCACACACGATATTGCTCTCGTGCGGCGCTTCCCTCGGCGGCGGCTCAAGCTGGCGCACCGATGCGGACATCGACGCACTCGTCGTCGCGGCGCGGCGAGCCGGCGTGCGAATACTGACCCGTACGCTGGCGTTCGGCGTTTACGACCATGGACTCGTCTGCGCGCGTGAGTCCTTGCCGCAGGGATCCGCGCGGACCGCCGCTTCGCAGAGCCGCGGGTCGAGCGGCGCTGCGGGTAACGGCGCCGACCGCGGTGTGTTGCGCGAGCGGCTGTGGAAAATTCGCGCACGGCACATCGTCGCCGCCGCCGGGGCGTTCGAACGGCCGATGCTGTTTCCGGACAATGATCGGCCGGGCGTGATGCTGGCGGGTGCCGCCGACAAGTACGCGCATGCATTCGGCGTGGCTTGCGGGCGGCACGTGGTCATCGCCGCGAACAGCGATTCCGCTTACGCGGTTGCCGAGTCGCTGCGCGGCGCGGGGGTGAACGTGGTCGCGCTGGTCGACCGCCGCGCGCGCGCCGATATCGGCGTCGACGGCACGGGCTTTCGCACCCTTACCAATGCCGCAATTGCCGGAGTCGATGGATCCACTTCGGTACGCGGTTGCACGGCCGTGTCGATTGACGCCGCTGGAGGTCCGGAGACTTTCTTCTGCGACTCGATCTTGAGCGCGGGGGGCCACGCCCCGGCGGTGCATCTGCACTCGCAGGCGGGCGGCAAACTGCGCTGGCTGGAAGACGCGGCCATGTTCGTCCCCGACGGCCACGCCCCCGGATTGGTGAGCGTCGGCGCATGCGCGGGAATATTCGATCGCGAAGCAGCGGTCGAGCACGCCGCGCAAGTGGGCCGCGCGTTGGCAAGCGGCCTGGTTCCCCCCGTGGCGATGCCGCAGGGCGCGGGCCGCTCGCTGGCTTCCACGCTGTTCCCCGGAATGACGGGCAAGCAATTCGTCGACCTGCAGAACGACGTCGCGGTTGGCGACGTGGGCCTCGCCGCACGCGAGAACTATCGTTCCGTGGAGCATCTGAAGCGCTATACGACCACGGGAATGGGCACGGATCAGGGCAAGACCAGTAATGTCAATGCGCTGGTACTGATGGGCGATTTCACCGGCCGTCAACCGGCTGAAGTCGGCACCACGAAGTTTCGCCCGCCGTTCGCGCCCGTGACATTGGGACTCATCGCGGGGCGCCGCGTCGGCGCGTTGTATCGACCGCTCAAATCGCTGCCGGCCGAGCGCTGGCATCAAGAGCGCGGCGCCTTGTTCGAACAATTCGGCAGCTGGTACCGGCCGGCCGCGTATCCGCTTAAGGGCGAGACCCTGGCGGTCGCCGCGCAGCGCGAGGCGCGCGCCGTGCGCGCGAGCGTGGGCGTGCTCGACGGTTCGCCCTTGGGCAAGCTGGAGGTGTTCGGGCCGGATGCGGCCGAGTTCCTGGACCTCATGTACGTGGGCACGATGTCGACCTTGAGCGCAGGCCAGGCGCGCTACGGAGTACTGCTCAACGAAAACGGCATCGTCGTGGATGACGGCATCGTGGCGCGCTTGAGCGAGGCACATTATTGGATCAACACGACCAGCGCCGGCGTGGAACGAACCACGGCCGCTTTCGAAGAATGGCTGCAGTGCGAGTACACAAATCTACGGGTGGCGGTCACGCCCGTGACGTCGCGCTGGGGCAACGTCACGGTGGCGGGACCCAAGGCCTGGCATTGGCTGTCCGCCATCGGGTTCGATGCCGCGTTCGCGCCGGCCTCCATGAAGCATATGACCCTGCGTACCGGCGCTCTCGAAGGCGTCCCGCTGCGCGTGCTGCGCGCCAGCTTCAGCGGCGAACTCGGCTACGAAGTCAACCTGCCTGCCGACCATGTGCACTGGCTCTTGGAGCGTCTGTGGGCACGCGCGCCGGAATTCGCAGCGGTGCCGTACGGCATCGAAGCACTGGAAATTCTGCGCACCGAGAAAGGCTACATTCACATCGGCACCGATACCGACGGCACCACGCTGCCGGGCGACATCGGCTTTGCACGCGCGTTGGATAAGAAGAGGGCGAACTTCGTCGGCCGGCGCTCCTTGCTCCGGCCCGCAGCACGCGATCCCGAACGGCTGCAGCTGGTCGCGCTCGCGAGCGGCGACGCATCGACGCCGCTGCCGGTGGGCGCGCAGATCGCGGCCGGAGCGCCGCCGACACGATCCGAGGGATACGTGACCTCCAGCTACATGAGTCCGTCGTTGGGCGCTCCGGTGGCGCTCGGCCTCCTGGCGCGGGGCGGAGAGCGCCTGGGCCAGCGAGTGCGCGTGCATCATCTCGGAACCACCTTGGAAGCCGTCGTGGTCAAGGCGCCGTTCATCGACCCCGCCGGAGAGCGCCTCAATGGCGAACGCCTCGATGGATAATCTTCGCGATCTCGGGGTCGAGGAGGGCTTTTCAGCCCACGAGCTGTCGGTGCGATGGGACCATGGTCTTAGCGTAGCCTCTCTACGCTATTTCGATCCGGCCGGTCTCTTTGCGGCGGAGGTGGCCAAGGTGCTGGGCGGGCCGCTGCCGGAGCCGTTGCGCGCCCATCGGCGTGTGCTTGTCACGGCTGGTGAGGGCGCGAACGCAGAAGGAGCGAGTTCGGCCGGGTCCGAGCTCGTGCTGGCGTGGCGCAGTCCGACCGAAACGCTTGTAGTCACTGCCGACGCCGGCTGTTTGGCCGCGGTCGACAGGTTCGCAGCGAACCGTTCGGATGGATGCCTGGTCGATCAGACCGACGGGATACTGACCCTGGCGGTAGCCGGCGACCGCGCGCCGGATCTGCTGACGCGTCTGGGTTCCATCGATGCCGTCCCGGCGCTCGGCGAGGCGCGCACCAGCCGGTTGGCGGAGCTTTCCGTGATGTCGCTGTGCACTCGAGCGGGTGAGATCCTGCTGCTAGTGGAGCGAGTCTACGTCCGGCACCTGTTCGGTTGGATTCGCGAGACCATCGCCGATTTCTGATCGGACGCTCTTCAGCCCATTCTCTCCGGAAACAGCCCGGGCATCCAGCGTGAGGCGAGAGGTCGCGGCGACCCATTGATATTGGGGTGGCGACGCTGTATGTTCAACAAAATGGAATTTTGTTGAACGAGGATAGCGCAATGGCCAAGACATCTGTGAGCAAGTCCGCGGCGCGCGGGGCCAGACAGTTAGCAGGAAGTCCGTCCAAAGGCAGTGCGGGGCGGACGAAGGTCGTCGGGCGCGATACGGCGAACCGGCTTGTCGTTAGCAAGGCGCGGTTCGACGCGGTCATGCGGGCGGCGGAGCAATCCGGTCTCCTCAGTGAAAAAAGCGGCCGGATCGCTGGAAGGGTAAGCCCGGCGTTGGTCGAGCAAGCCAGGCGACAAACGGGCATCGAGACCGATACGGACCTAATCGAATTTGCGCTGGCGACGGTCGCGCTCGAGGACAACTTCGCGCAGGTGTTCAACGAATCTCGGGGCAAGGTCGATCCGGAGTTGAAACTCGGCTTTTAAAGTGGCGGAATTTGATTTCGATGCGGCGCGACGCTGGGCGCGGTTCGATCCGCAGAGGACGCTGGCACGTAGAGGCGACGACGGGCTTCCGTTCGTCAATGCGAGTCTGATTGGCGGACAGGGTCTGTTGCTCGACACCTGCGTCTACATCGATCAGATGCAAGACCGGTCGCCCCAGATTTTGGACGATCTGATCTTGCAGCGACAGGTCAACCATTCAACGGTCGCGATCCAGGAGTTGATGCACACGGTCGGCGTCCTCCGCCCATCGGAGGCGCGAACCGCAGGTGTCATTGCCGAGATCCGCAAGCAAATCAGGGCCATGCCGCCGCATCGGATCTTCGTGCCCGATATAGAGGTTCTTGGAAGAGCGGCGCTGCTGTCGGGAATCCTGTGCCGCTTCCAAGGATACGAGAAAGACGGCAAGCTGAGCGCGCTCCAGGATTGCGTGCTGTTCCTGCAGGCGCAGAAGCTCGGCCTCGTGGTGCTGACCGCGAATGTCGGCGATTACGACATCCTGCTCCAACTCATCCCGACGGGGCGGGCGCTGTTCTACCGCCGGAAATAGAGCCGCACGACGCGTCCGCTTTCGGAGACCGTCTAAAGCAGCGGGTGCACCGGGCTGAACACCGGAACGAACAAATAATGCTTCGCCAGTTGGGCGTACCCGCGGTAGACGAAGTCCCCATTGCCTTTCAACAGCTCGACGCGATTGTCGCGGTAGTATCGCGGGATGTCATACCAGGGCATGGTGGGCTTCAGGTGATGCGCGACGTGCAAGTTGTTGTACAGATACAAAAGGCCGAACAGCACGTTCGATTCCACCGACGCGGTACGTTCCTGAGAGTCCTCCGCGGCCCGGTGCTCGGTGAAGGCACGCAGCAGACCCAATGAAAGACCGGGATAGGCCACCAGCAGGCAATATTGCCACCAGGGCATGCCGCAGAGGCCGGAAATGAACCAGAACAACAGTGCCACCGCGACGGCATGCACCGCCCAGTGCGGTAGGTGGGTGTAATCGCCCTTGCGCACGCGGCCGGATTCCCTGGTGACCATTATCCACAGCCGCAGTGCCGGTCCGATGAG
>Ga0179592_10000204_pt1 | contig 24328 bp, 26 predicted proteins | sample CZODoug2_1_08_16_FD_148623 | JGI IMG/M metagenome (GOLD analysis project Ga0179592, IMG submission 148623) | Vadose zone soil fungal communities from Angelo Coast Range Reserve, California, USA - CZODoug2_1_08_16fungal (Illumina Assembly) | ecosystem: Environmental > Terrestrial > Soil > Vadose...
CGAGAGCTGGCGGGCGCGCTGAAAGGTTTCGACGGCCCGGGGATACATTTTCTTCTCGCGATAGGCGGAGCCGAGCCAGAACTGCGCCAGCAAAAAATCGGGATGGAGTCTGACGACCTGCTGCGCTTCGTCGATGGCGGCGTCATACTCCCGGCCGTAATAGTAGGTTTCAGCCAGCACGGTGTGATAGAGCGGGGCGACGGGGTCAAGGTCGAGGGCTTGCCGAACCTCGGTGAGGGCTTCGGCGTTGCGCCCCTCCACGATCAACAAATGACAATACCATTCATGGGCCGTGGGATCGTTTGCGTTAAGTTCAATCGCCCGGCGCAATTCTTTTTCGGCGGTCGCTAGATCCCAGTCGTAGCTCATGGCCATGTTGCCGAGGACGGCGTGAGCTTCGGCTAGCCGGGGATTGAGTTGCAAGGCGCGCTGGGCGTCTTCCCGTGCCTTGGGCTTGGCATCGCGCGGGGGGATGCCGTCGTTGGGCACCTGGCCGAGAATGGCGGTGGCCTCGGCGAGGCCGGCGTAAGCCTCCGCGTATGACGGATCGTCGTGAATGGCCTGCTCAAAAAATGCGATGCTGCCGCGCAAGTCGCCGCGGCTGCCATAGGCAAATTTGCCCTGATGGTACTCGTGGCGGGATTTGGCGATCTCCGGGGTGCTGGCGCGAACGGTTCCGGACCGCAGTGAGGGCGGTGGTTGTGGACTGGGCGGCACTGGGAGGGTTACGAGAATTTGCCGGGCGATCGCGGCGGAAACATCCGATTCGACTTGCAGGACATCGGAGAGTTCACGAGTGAATGAATCGGCCCACAGATGCGTCGCATCGCTGACCTGGATCAATTGGACGTCAATGCGCACCTGGTTGCCGACGCGCTGCACACTGCCTTCGAGGACGTACTGGACGTCCAGTGTGCGTCCAACGTTTGGAATCGTCTGGCTCGAGACAATGTTCGAGGAGGTCGCTGCGATCACGCCAAGATGCGGAGGATCCAGCTGGCCAAGCTTTGTGCGGATGACGTCGGTGAGGCCTGCGGTGATGTAGTCTGGCTTGGAATCGCCGCTCAGATAAGTAAAGGGGAGGACGGCTAGGCGTACTCGCTCAGGAGCGCGAACGGGGGAATGCAGCCTCGAAAAGGTACCAAGGACCGCTAGGGCAAGCAGTGAACCGCCCAATGCTGCCGCTCCCAGCCATTTTCCAAAGCGTTTTTGACGGGTCTTGCGTTCAGCTTCGACATCGTGATCGGGCTCCGGCGAAACCTGGCTGTCTCCATTTGTGCCTCCGGAACTGTCGGAGACAGGGTGCGTGCCGGAATCATTGGGATCCGGATCGGGGACGAAGGCGGCATCGGCTTCCGGGTCGTCCACCGGCTGGCGCTTTCTGATCCAATCATCCAGCTCACTTGCGTAAGCATAGACGGTGGATTTTTTCTGGTGCTCGTGGCGTTTGACAGGAAGTGCTTCGGTCTTCTCCCAACGCTGCACAGTGCGGACTTCCCGGCCGAGATGGGCGGCAATTTCCTTCCAAGAAACCAGTTTCTTCTCAGGAAGGGGCGACCCTTCGGGACTAGGCGGGAATCCGTTTTCCGGCATTACCAGGGGCGCAACTTTGAAACGATAGATTGCGCGGATTATACCCTAGGAATTGTGCCGAAATTGTGAAAAGCGTATCAATGAGCGGCTTTGGCGGCACGGGCGATGCGGCGCCAGGCGGTGCCGCCGCGGGCGATGCGCAAAGCGTCGTCGCGTTCGTGGGTGAGCGAGGTGGTTTTCTTGCGTTCATCGGTGAGGTGGTCCTGGGCGGCGGCGAGCTTTGCCTGGCAAGCTTTGCAATCGATGGTGAAGTCGTAAAGAGGCTTCAGGGCTTCGGCGGGAATGACGGCGTTGGTTTGGGGAGACGGGGAGTTTGGCGGCTCTTTCATAGGCCGCCTTTTTTCTTTGAGGATAGGAAGTTACACGCCGGAAGCACTCGCGCGGCTCATCGCCAATCCGCAGGATCGCTTCGAGGCGGTGCGGGCACCCATCGAGAAGCTCGGTGGAAAAGTGCAGAACTCCTACTTCGCATTCGGGCAGTATGACGCTGTGCTCATCACCGAGATGCCGGACAACGTTTCCGCCGCCGCGATCGCCCTGGCCTTCGCCGCCGGCGGTTCCCTGCGCAACTGCCAGACCACGGCGCTCATGTCCAACGCCGAGGGCTTGGAAGCGATGCGCAAGGCCGCGACCTGCGGCTATAAGCCGGTCGTGGCGGCCGCCGGCGGTGCTGCAGCGCGCCCGTAATCGTAACCTCGCACTAAGTGCGCAGCCCCAAGCGTGGAAATCGCCCAGCCCGTCGAGCAGGCTCAGAGCACCTGGGACGTGTGTGTGTTTCAGGGGTGCTCGCGGCTCGAAGAGCATGTTCGACCCCATCGAAGGGGACCTAGGCCGGTCCGAACACGCGCCTCGGCTTGGCCACCGTGGCGATCTGGCACAACGCCGACCACTACGGCCAGATGATCATTTATCTGCGCTTGAACGGCATTGTCCCGCCCGCCAGCCGCGGGAATCCGCCCGCGCTCTCCGGCAATTACCGAGATTTTGCGGCGTTTTCTTCATTTGTACATAAACGTCCAATTTCTAGAGCTTGTACGTTTATGTGCAATAATGAATACTTGCACATTTTCGTACAAGCTGGTATTCTTGGCAAGGGTGCTTTATGCCTTCCACAATCTACGCGGTGTTGATCGCGGACGTCATGGAATCGCGCGCCCGTGCGGATCTCCGCAGCCTGCTTGGAAAAAAGCTTGCCTCCATTTCAAGACGCCATTTGAGCCGGGAGCTCATCCAGCTGCCGTATTCCGTTACCGCCGGCGATGAATTTCAAACCGTTACCCGCAACCTGCCGTCGATACCCGCCGTCATCCGGGATCTCCGTGCCGCTCTCAGGCCGCTGTCTCTCCGGATCGGAGTGGGGTTCGGCAGTGTTTCCGGCCGTATTCAGGCGCCCGTAAACCACCTTGGCGGCGAGGCTTTTCAATCCGCGCGAAAGGCCATCGAAAACATCAAGACCGGCAATCTCTTCAAATTCCAGGTCCTGACCGCTTTTGTGTCCCGCTACGAACACTTCGACAAAACCATCAACCTGATCTATGGGCTCCACGATACGCTGGTTCTGAAGATCACCGAAAGACAGTGGGAGACCATCCAGGAATTCCTGGACAGTCCGACACTCGAGCACACCGCCAAGCGCCTCAAGCTGGACAACTCCACCGTTTCCAGAAATCTAAAACGGGGGTATTATTGGCAATTGACGGAAACGGTTAAGACGGCAGGATCGTTAATCAAGCGGACTTTTTGCTAGTTGCACAGAAACGTACAATAATGGAAACTTGTACATAAACATGCAACTCCTCCTTCGAGCCCTTCTGGCGATCTACCTGGCCCATTTATTGACCGATTTTGTTTTTCAGACACACCGCCTCGTCGAGCAAAAACGGCGCGGAAATTCCGCCGCCTATTTGCTTCACGGGCTCATTCACTATCTCTCCGCGGTCATCATCACCGGTTTTGTCCTGCGCGGCTCCATCCTCTCGCTGCGCACGCATCTGGTGATCGCGGCGCTAACGCTCGTTCATCTGCTGATCGATCTCGCCAAAATACAGTTAACCAAAAAGTATCCGGTCTGCGACGGATCCTGGGCCTACGTAAGCGATCAGCTCCTTCATTTCCTCACCGTCGGTCTCGCCGCATGGCTGCTGTCGCCTGCCGCGCCGCTCAGCGAACTCAGCGCTTTAACTCAAAATTCCCGGGCTATTCCGAATAAGTTTCTTGCCGTGCCGGTGATTTACGTGGGCGTGGTCTTCGGCGGCGGATATCTGATCCGCTTCCTAGTTCGTTTCCTGGCGGCAGGCGTAAAGAGCCATTCGCTGGAAAGAACCAGCGAGCAATTGCAGAACGCCGGGCTTTACATCGGCTGGCTGGAACGCTTCCTGGTTGTCACTGCGTTACTGCTGCAGTCACCGGCAACGGTCGGCCTGATCCTGACGGCAAAATCCATCGCCCGCTATCCGGAGTTCAAGTCCGAGCGCTTCGCGGAATACTTCTTGATTGGCACGCTCCTGAGCATCTCGATGGCGCTCCTCGGCGGAGCGCTTCTGGCGAAGCTTATTTTCGGCCAGGTGCGATTCTCGGGATAAGATCTGCGGACCGGTCCTCACAAGGGGAAACCCGTCACGCGCTGCTTCGCCTCTGCTAGAATCTCCGCATGACCGCTTCCCCGGTTTCCCCGCGCTTAGCGAACATTCGCCTGCATCCCGTCAAATCGCTCGATCCGATGCACGTGAAGGAAGCCCGCATCGGCCCGAGCGGCGGCCTTGAATTCGACCGCGCCTGGGCGCTCTATTCCGCTGACGGCCAATGGTTGAACGGCAAGCGCTCCGCAGCCATCCACTTGATCCGCGCGGCTTTCGCGCCGGACGTCAGCTCTGTCACGCTCTCGGTTCCGGGTGACAGCCGCAAAACCCCAACCAAAACATTCGCCTTCCCTGGCGACACGGCAGCCGCCTCCCAATGGTTTTCCAAGTTCTTCGAGCAGCCGGTCACCGTCCGCCATTCTCCCGAAGGTTTTCCGGACGACGCTATCGCCAACGGCCCAACTATTGTTTCCACTGCGAGCTTGCAGGCCGTTTGCGGACTTTTCCCCGGCATGACTATCGACGATGCGCGCTTGCGCTTCCGCACCACACTCGAAATTGATGGCGGCCGCTCACCCGTAGCACCAGAAGAAGTCCCGGCATTCTGGGAAGATCAACTCTTCAGCGCGGAAGAACGCGGCGCCGTGCGCTTCCGCATCGGCGAAGTGAATTTCGAGGGCAGCAATCCCTGCGCGCGCTGCCCCGTTCCCCCGCGCGACCCGCACACTGGAGTTATCATTCCTGGCTTCCAAAAAATCTTTAGCGATTACCGCCGCTCGCATGTCCCGGCGTGGTGCCCCGAAGCCCGCTTCGACCATTACTACCGCCTGGCCACCAACACGCGCGTCGCTTCCAGTGAAGCCGGCAAAGTTCTGCGCGTCGACGACCCGCTTCTTCTGTAGAGGCCGGCCTTGAGTGACGAACGGAGAGCAATTCCCTGTTTGACGCGGTCCTACAAATCCATGGAAATTTTCAGCGCGGCATCTACAAAGGACATTCTTTGAGGGGAAACTTGCCCGATCTTTTTCGTCAGGCGATCCTTGGATATCGCGCGGACCTGTTCACATAGCACGACAGAGTTTTTCGTCAATCCACTTTCGCCCGCGGTAAGTTCTACATGCGTTGGATAGAGACGCCGTTTGTTTTCCCGGCCGGTGAGCGGAACCACGATGACGATGGGAGCGTTAACATTGAGCGCATCCCGGCTGACGATTAAGACGGGCCGCGTTCCGCCCTGTTCGGAGCCTGCGATGGGATCGAGATTGGCCTGGTACACCTCTCCGCGAAGCATCTAAGCACCGGCCAGGTCGCGCTCGCCGATCTCAATCGTTTCGGCATCACTGGCCGAGAATTGTTCCGCAAGACGCAGGGCCTCGCGCTGATACTGCTTGTCCGCGGCAATAGGCCGGAACGCGTCGTCGATCGCTCTTCTCTCCATGGCTCTGACGTAGGCCGTTAAGGCGTTCACGATCAGATCATTCACGCTGCGCTTGTTTCCTCTGTCGACGAACTGCTTGGCCCTCTCGTAAAGCTGTCGCGGCAGCCGCAGTGTCGTCTGTACCTTGCGAGGTGACTTTGTCACGCTGGACGGAGTCACCGGCCGCCTCACTTTGCGATTTCTCATACTGATATCTTAGATGAAGTCACTATCAGACTTCAACTAGCATTCGCCATTTCTGCTGCTCTCCATCCCGCGAAGCGACCTTCCTTCAACCGACCTCGCAACCCCACGCATTCGGAAGGAATCATCCCTATTGAAAATACTTCCTCGGCGGGAACATGCTGCGGCCAAGGAGTTCCTTGCCGCAACGGTGGCGGATCTGCTCCGTCCAGTTGACCCAGCTGTACTCGCTCAAGCCGAGAAAGTGCCGCGCATTTTCACACGGCGCGAACCCCAGGTAGTAGAGGCGGAACAGCACCATGCGTGAAGCCCAGTCCGGCCCATCGAGAGCAGCCTGCCCCGCCAGCGCAAAATCCGCCGCCCACTCGTTCAGCCGCGGACGAAAGTCAGGCCGCCACAGGAACTTCCCCGTGTCCTTCCAGTTCAGCGCCGAAATGCCGCGCTTCGTCTCCAGCACTTCGCGCGCCCCGCGGTACACTTCCCAGCACACGTCAAACGCCAGCTCCGGTTTGACGCTCATCGCTCCTCCGCTGTCACCTCGCCAGATGTTGATTCACCGGCCTACAGTCGGTTGTCAGCCTGAATTGACCATATTTAAAGTACTGTTGATGTGCCGTCATCATTCAGGAGGTCTCGTAGCCCACTACAACACACAACCTCCGTGGGAGTTTCTTCTCTCGGCTTCGCGAACTTCTCTGCAGAGCTTTGAACTCTCGCGTCTTAGCCATGCCGCCAATCTCCGCAAGGAGATTGGCGCCCTTCTCGACCTTTGGATGGAAGAAAATTCCGCGGCAATGCTCGCGCGATAGCTGATCGACCAGGGGGAACGCCCGCAGCAAGTGCAAGAAGACCCTGTTCCTGGTGAACCTCTCCCAAAAACGGACATGCCGTGTCCGATAACTTTTTTGCGAATCGGTCGGTCACGCCGCCCGCAAATCGAGGCCCATCTTGAGGTGATGGCTATTTTTTGGTGCCCAATCCAGAGTTTGCTACTAGCTTTGCCGCTCACGAGCCCGCAGTCGGCCGGCGCTGGTAGTGTGCCCAGCGTCGTATGCCCCAGCGGCTGCCACTCTCTCGCCCCAGCATTCCTGCAGATCGCTTCGCACAACCGCGCTTGGCGTCGTCCTTCACCGAACATCGCAGCCGTCGCGTCCACGCGCCTCTCCCCAGACTTACGTCTTGGCTGCTTTATATTTATTAGAGGACGCTAATTCAGAGAAGAAGGCGACTGTTCGGCGACCAACATGGAGACGCTGCGCGATTGAGCGGAAAAAATCGGGAGATTAGAGTACATAGATACTAGCGGCCAGATGGGATCGCGACGGCGGGTCCTATTTCAAGAAGCTGCTCTTTGCGGTAAACGAGAGAATTGATGTCGTAGGTCGCGAGCTCAAAGCCATGGCCGTGCGTGATGGCATCGGTCGGGCACGCTTCCACGCAATAACCGCAGAAGATGCATCGCGAGTAATCGATGTTGTACACGCTGGCGTAGCGCTCACCCGCGGAGATCCGGTTGGCGTCGACGTTCTCCGCAGCTTCGATGTAAATACAATTTGCGGGGCAGGCGGCCGCACACAGGAAGCAGCCAACACACTTTTCCAGTCCGCTTTCATCGCGGTGCAACACGTGGATCCCGCGGTAGCGCGGCTGGAAATGTACTGGCTCGAACGGGTAGTTTTCCGTGACCGTCTTACGGAACATGTTGCGGAATGTTACGCTAAAACCCTTCACCAAAGCGCCGAACGTCTCGCCCACTTCCCGAATGATCGATGCCATATACTACGAGTTTAGCAAACGAGTTCGGGGCGAGCAAATTTGGCCTGGGCGTCGCTGCCTTGCCGTTCACGCCTTCAGTGCTTGAATGATCTGCTTGCCATGGAAGCGCCCGTTCTCGATGAAAATCTCGCCGGTGTACCGTCCGCCTATCACCACTCCCGCCAGGTGGATGCCCGGCACATTGCTCTGCAGCGTATTCGCATCTAGCGCCGGCCTGCGGCTTTCCGGATCAAGCCGCACACCGAGCTTTTCGATGAAGGCAAAATCGGGATGGTAGCCGGTCAACGCGAACACGCGTCGCGCGGGTAATTTCTTCTCACCCGCTCCATTTTCGACCACGACTTCCTCATTTGTAATTTGCTTCACGCGCGTCTCGAACAACGCTTTCACTTGGCCGGCCTTGATCCGGTTCTCAATGTCCGGGCGTACCCAATACTTGATTGTTGCACCAAGTTCCCTTTTCCGGTGCACCAGCGTCACGCGCGCGCCATTTCGATACAGATCGAGCGCCGCCTCCGCAGCGGAATTTTTCCCACCAATCACGATGACGTCCTGGTTCCAATATTCGTAAGGCTCCGTGTAGTAATGCGACACGTGCGGAAGATCTTCGCCCGGCACGCCAAGTTGGTTCGGCAGATCGTAATAACCCGTCGCCACGGCAATTTTGTTGCTCTGGTACTTATGCCCCGTTCCCTTCTCCGTTCTCGTTACCACCGTGACGTTTCCATCGTGGCCATCGACCTGCAATACCCGTTCGTACAGCCGCAATTCAAGCGCATAGTGCTCCGCTGCCTTTCGGTAGTATTTCAGCGCCTCGACGCGAGTAGGCTTTTCTGCCGCGCAGACCAACGGAAGATCGCCAATTTCGAGCAGTTCCGGCGTGGTGAAAAACACCATGTTCACGGGGTAATGGAAGATCGAATTGCAAAGGCAGGCTTTGTCGATGACCAACGGCCGCATTCCGGCGCGCTTGGCTTCAATGGCGGTCGCCAAGCCCGTCGGCCCCGCTCCAATGCAGATAATGTCGTAGGTTTCCATGTGAAATTCAGTTTGCCGGGAGTTATTCGGAATTGCAAATTACCGCAACTCTACTGCTTCGGAGGCAGATCCAGGATTTCCGTGAGTTCCCGCCAGAACGATTCAAGTTCGCCCAATTTCTCCGGCGTCGCTTCTACTTCCTTCTTTTTCCAAACGAACACTTCGCCTGAGCCGCGCTTCAGCTTCACACTGAGGTTTCCTTCTACAAGGTACGACGGCGGCGCGAGCAATTTAATTCCGCCGTTCGGAACGGCAGCCAACAGCGCCGCGCAATCGCCTTTTCTCATGCACAGCGCACTTTCGTAAGGCGGAATCGCAATGGGGCGAAAGCCAGCCTCGAAGAGCCGCTCGACAATCTGCATTTGCTGCGGCGAAAGTTCAAGCATGGAGTCGGCTTGCAGGTGCAGGTCTCGCGGGCCCTGAGTCTGCTCGAAGGGCCCTGCCCGTTCTTGGGAGTATTACGCCGCTGTCGAATCGGCTTCCGAGGAGGATCCCTCGAGCTGTGCCAGTATTTCGCGCAGCGTCGAAATCAGCTCATCGCGCGAAACATGACTCTTCTTGAACTGAATTCGGAACTTGAACGTCTCCGCTGGCGGCTCGAATTGAAAAATGAATGGCTGAGGCCGTTGCGGTCCCGTATGCTCCTCGCGGCGTTCGCGGCGCGCTTCATCGCGCGTCAGCCCGCCTTGCATGATGCGGTGGAACATTTCGATCATTTTCTTTTCGGTGGGTTGGCGCGCAATCTGGAGCAAAAGCGATTTTGAGAGAATTCCGTGCTCGATGCACTTTTTCCGCAGCGAGTCGGGAATATTGCGCAGCGACAGAGTTTCGGTCACCGACGACCGCGCCCGGCCGATCTTCTTCGCAATGTCCTCGTGCGTGTATTCAAACTGCGCGCTCAGACGGTGCAATCCATCCGCTTCTTCAAACGGCGTCAGGTCTTTCCGCTGAATATTCTCGATCAGCCCGATCTCAAGCGTCTCCGCGTCGTCGGCGGTCTTTTCGATGCACGGCACCTCTCGCAGCCCCGCCGCGCGCGACGCATGATAACGCCGCTCGCCGGAGATGATATGGAAGCAGTCCTCTCGCGGGACGTAGCGCACCAGCAATGGCTCCAGCACGCCCTTTTCGCGGATCGACTCCGTGAGTTCGCGCAGGTCGCCAAGCGCCTTGCGTGGCTGGTCGGGATTCGGGCGGATTTGGTCCACACGAATCATGCGCCCTACCGCCGCCCCGCTATAGCTTGTCAGTGATTCTACGTAATGCGCGTCATGCCGCATCTTCAGCGTGACGGGTAACCCGATCCTCTTCGACACGTTGGATAACCTCCCCTGCGAGTTTCTTGTATTCGACCGCGCCGGGTGATTTCGGCGCAAACGTCAAAATCGTTTCCTTGTATGCCGGGCTCTCTTCCAGCCGCACGTTCTTGGTGATTTTCGTTTTGAACAGTACCTCACCGAACACCGATCGGATCTGCCCGTGCGTGTCCTTCGATATATTCGTCCGCTTGTCAAAAAGCGTAATCACCACGCCCAGAACTTTCAGCGCCGGGTTGGGACGTGCGCGGATTCGCTCGTAGGTCTCCAGCAAATCGTCAGTTCCCTCGATCGCGAAATACGCCGCCTGGATGGGCACGAGCAAATGCGTCGAGGCCACCAGTGCATTCACCGTCAAGATTCCCAGCGACGGCGGAGTATCGAGGATTACGTAGTCATAATCTTTCAGGACCGGGGTCATCGCGTCTTTCAATTTGAAGGGCGCATCGAATTGTCCCGCGAGCGCCTGCTCCAGTTTTGCAAGCGCCAGCCGGCCTGGCCCGAGAAACAACATTGGATCCTTGGTCGGCTTGATGACCGCGGCCAACGTGACGCGGCTGTCGCTCAGCACGTCGAACATGCTCGTGGAAATCTCGCCGGAATCATAAAACGCGATCGTCGAATTGGCCTGTGGATCGAGATCAACCAGCAGTGTACGCTTGCCGCGATGCGCCAGCGCCGCGGACAAGTTAATCGCCGTCGTGGTCTTTCCGACTCCGCCTTTTTGATTCGCAACCGTGATGATGGCAGTCATCTGTTTCTGCCTCCGCCCGCGCGCGAAAAGTCGAGCCGCAGCGATCCGGCAACTGGGTTCCTATATATGGGTGCCGCCTCCAGAAAACCCCCAAGGCCTAGGCTAACTCTACGTTTGCAGCCTGTTCATTGGCAAGGGAAAAGTGGGCGAATCTACGGACCTCGCGGTGGAAAACCGGGAGCACGGCGGTGGGTAGGCGTTGTGTGGGAGAGCGCTAAAAATCGAGTCCCCAAAAATCAGGTGAAGGCTCCTGCAGCTCCAGGCCAAGCTCCCAGCCCGCGCGGCCTTCGTGGCCACGCCAGATCAACACCGCTTCGCAAGAAATCTGGTTGATGAGGTTGACGAGGCGAAGTTTCTGTCCCACGGCAAATCCCTGCGGTACCACGGCAAGGCAGCCTTTCGTACCAATATCGACCGTGTAGCCTTCCGCACGCAGGCTTCGGCCCTCATCGGTCCACTCAATCGCCACCGCAACGCGCGAATTGAGTCGCCCGCTGCTGCGAATATGTCTCATCCGGGCTTCAAAACTTGTATCCTTCAAGAGCGCCACGGCCATTTCCTTAGTTCCCGGGTTTGGGAAAGCTCTCGCGCTGGAATCTCGATCCAATTGTCCTAAATTGGTCTTCCAGTGCTAGGTTCCGCAAACTCAACAATATCATCAGCCTAGGGCTGTTTCCCCACGGGGTCAATGGGACTCCGTTCCCAGTACGCTGCGGAGGTTGACATGACCAAAGGGCCTATCCCTTTTTCGTACCAATCGCTCTCAAACCTTGGTGGAGCAAGTACCAAATTGAGCCTTCCCGGCACCGCATTCTTCTTCCACACTGGTTACTCCGGACAAAACACAGCCTGCGCCTTCTTCCCTCCTTGGTGCAAGGAGGCATCGATGGAAGTGTACGTATCCGAGCGGCGTATCTCCCCCCGCCATCTTTTGAAAACCGCCCTGCGCGTCCGCGTCTGGAAATCCGGCTCGACCGAGCGGAGAGCAGAATCGCAAAACCTCTCGGAAAGCGGAACCTTTTTCGCCACGGATGAGCCCATGGCTATCGGATCGGCAGTCGAGATCCTCCTGAAAATGCCGGACGAAATCAGCGGTAACCCGACGACGGGGTGGCGGTGCACGGGCCACGTGGTGCGCGTCGAACTGATCGATACGCCGCGGGGCAAGTTGGGTGTCGGCGTACAATTCGACTGCTATGAAATCTTGCGGTCAAAGACGGCTTTTCCGATTTGAGGCTGGTCGCCTCGGCAGGCAAAGCGAGACGCACATCTGCGACCACTCTTTCACTTCGGTTTGAACTAATTCGCAAACCCCTCGCTGGCGCCTGCCAGGGCTCTGAGGATCCGGCGAGCGGTCAAGTTTGCTCCTTTTCCCTGCCCCGCTTAAACTCTTTTCTCTTACTCCGCCGCCCATGCTCGGACTCCAGACACTTCGCGCTGAATTCCGCCCCACGCTGAGTCTAGCCATTCCTCTCGTGCTCGCCGAACTCGGCTGGATGAGCATGGCCATCGTCGATACGATGATGGTAGGGCGCCTCCCTAACAGCGCGACCGCCATGGGCGCGGTCAGCCTGGGCTCCAACATTTTTATCGTGCTGGCTCTCTTCGGTGGCGGCTTGCTCATGGGACTGGATACGCTCGTCTCGCAGGCCTTCGGAGCGGGGCAGCGTGAGGACTGCCATCGTTCCCTGCTCAACAGCATTTACCTCAGCATCGCTTTGACGCCCTTTCTTGCCGCGCCCGTCTGGTTGCTTCCCTCTCTTCTCAGCGGGATGCACGTTGATCCGGGAGTTTTAGCCCTCGCCATTCCCTACACCAAGGCGTTGGCCGCCGGCCTCTTGCCTCTGCTTCTCTATTTCGCCGTGCGCCGCTGCCTGCAAGCGATGAACATGGTCAAGCCCGTGGCGTTCGCACTCGTCAGCGCTAACATCATCAATGCACTCGGCAATTGGATTCTGATCTATGGCAAGTGGGGAGTGCTGGCCATGGGCGCCGTTGGTTCCGGCTGGTCCACAGCGATCGCGCGGCTCTACATGGCCTCTGTGCTGGTCGGCTACCTGCTCTGGTACGACCGAAAACACCGGACCGAACTTTTGAGAACTCCTGTCGACATCGACCTGCCGCGCATCCGCCGCCTCATCACCCTCGGATTGCCTGCCGCGATTCAGTTCACATTGGAGAGCGGCGTCTTTGCGCTTGTCACGGCGCTCATCGCCCGGCTCGGTCCTGTACCGCTTGCCAGCCACCAGATCGCACTGAACACCGTCGCGTTTACTTACATGGTGCCGCTCGGCATCGCTTCCGCGGCCGCCGTGCGCGTGGGCCAGGCCATCGGCCGCAAGGATCTCAAAGCCGCGGGCGATGCCGGCGGCACTGCCATCTTTCTTGGTGCTGCCTTCATGACCTGTGCCGGTGCGATCCTGCTCCTGTTTCCCCGATGGATCGCGCGGATGTACACGCCGGATGAGACCGTCATTCACAGCACCATTCTTCTGCTCGCTGCCGGCGCCGCCTTCCAACTATTCGATGGCATCCAGACCGTCGCCACTGGGGCTCTCCGCGGCGCGGGTGATACGCGCACGCCCATGTTCTGCCACTTCACCGCGTATTGGATTATTGGTCTTCCGCTCGGTGCCTGGCTGTGTTTCCACCGGGGCTGGGGCGCGTTTGGCCTGTGGGCCGGGCTGAGCCTGGCCCTCATTCTGATCGGCATCGTCCTGCTTTTCGCCTGGCGACGCACGGTTCGCGAATTAGGTGCATTATCCTGAGCTCGAATTGCTCTCTGTCAATAGAACCGAGAGACAGAATTGAGCTATTGATACTGGACGTAACCGCAACATCAATTCAAAGAGCAAGGCCCTCCTTTCCAGGAAAGCAGCCTCTATTCTGATCATGTGCGCAACAGCGCAGACGTTTGCGTCCGCGCTGTTGCCCGATGGGAATTCTTTCGTCCAGGTGGAATACCTATGAAGAAGCACATGCATTGGCTTGCCCTGATTTGGATACCCGCGCTATCTCTGTTCCTCCCCCGGCCGATAAGCGCGCAGCAAGCGCCCGCAGCCGCACAGGATTCCGAAGAGGAGGAAGACGCAAGACCAAACCCCATCGCCAATCTAACCGTCACGCTGCCCGAAGCCAACCGTGTCCATGTGAATTTCTATCTGACCGTCGAATCCTCCAACGGGGCCGAAAATGTCGCTGCTGTGGAAAAAGCGCTCGGTTGCAAACTTGAATTGGATTCTAGATTCGTGCGAGCGCGCGCCGTTCTGGATGGCTCCTGTGATATGCACTTTTCGGCAGCAACGTTCCGCCGTGAGGGGCGAATATGGATTGCGCCACTGGCTGACTACGCCCGCTCGAATCATGTCGAACGCTTGATGATCTTCCTCCATCTCCCGGACACAGACACGTTCGATTCCCAGCCGGCTCCGACCGCTCCCGTGTTCGGAAACGAGCGAATCCCTTCCAAACTCTCGCGAAAACTGGATCGCATCCGTATCTATTCATGGTCCTTGGATTCGAGCGTGCCGGAAGCCATCACATTTTCTCTCGGCTACACGCAACACTCCGTCCGTCGCGCGGGCACAATCCTTGCCGTCGTTCTCGTGGCGCCCGTGCTATTCGTCTTTTGGCTGGGACGGAAAGCTCTTTCGGCGCCTGCTGCGGACAAAGCCGCCGTTTGGTTCAGTTACATGCGTTACTTGCAATGGACCCTTAGCGGCTCCCTGATCGGTTGGTGGATTGCTTCCGAATCCATTCACCTAGTGTCCCTGTTAAAGTTTCTCTCTACGGGATGGATCGCTTCCGCCTGGAACTTTCCCGTCACTGCCGTCATCGTGGACTGGATTCCTCCGTGCCTGGTCTGGGTTCTTTGTTTTGCCCTCTCCCACCCGGTGCAGGAAAAACTCCGCGGTCTCAAATGGACGAGACGCGAACTCGTTCTTCAGGGTGTCTTTTCCGTTTGTGCCGCCCTCATCCCGCTGGCGCTGTTCTTGACGGGCCTGCAAACGCTTGGATCCGCCGATTTCCAGAAGGGGATGCTCTGGTTTGTTGCCGCGTTCGTAGTGCGTCTGGTGGCCGCCGGAGCCCTTCAGAAATTGATGGGCACGCTGCCGCAGTCTCTCACAACAGGTGACTTGCGCGACCACGCCTTCGGCATGGCGCAGCACCTGGGCGTGAAGCTCCAACAGGTCTATGTGGTTCCCGCGGGTAAAGGGCAGATGGCTAATGCTTTTGCGCGCACCGGCAACACCATCGCGTTCACGGATTTTCTTTTGCAGCGCATGTCATGGGCGGAAGTGAATTACGTCCTTGGCCACGAACTCGCTCACTTGAAACTCAAGCACCCGGGAAAAATCGCTGCCGCCCGGGTTGCCAGCATGTTCGGCGCATTTTTTGTTGTAGGAATGGTGGCGCCCTTCGGGATGGAATCGCCTGTCCTGCGCTACGGCATCATTCTGGCGATTGTGACGTTTTTCCCGCTTTTTTGGTCCCGCCGATTCGAGTTCGCCGCCGATGCCGGAGCCGTGCAACTCACCGGTGATCCTCGCTCCGCAATCTCTGCTCTCTTCAAACTTTCGAGTTTAAACATGATGCCGCTCCATTGGAGCAATTGGAGCGAAAAATGGCTCACCCATCCTTCTTCGCTGCGCCGCGCGCAAGCCATCGCCCGCAAAGCTGGCATACCGCTCGAGCAGATTCAGGAGATCGCCGCCGCCAGCATCGCCCGAAATGACCACTACATTCTTCCGGCCACCGTGGCTCCCGGTGCCAAAATTCTCTCCACGCAGAAGAAGCTCAAGAGCAGTGTTCGCGCGACTTTGGCAATGTTGGAAGCGATGATTCTTGTGCCCGCTGCATTTGCATGGCTGGCCCGCTATTATGCGAAGGATCCAGTTCTGCATGGAACTTTCTACCTGGCGGGGCCCGTCGCGGCGCTTGCCACCTATTTGGTGCTGGCAAATTTTGCGCCGCTCTCGGGCCTCCGCGAATTAATCGTTGCCCTCAAAGGCAAGCTCCTGAAGGAAGGAGTCGAGGCCGATGCCTGGGGCGGCGTCACCGTCGGTTTTGCTCCCGCCGCATCACCGCGTATCTACGAACTCAATGCCAATTGGGACATAGGAAGCTTGTTCATCCGCTCAGATCGCCTCTGTTACTGCGGCGAAGAAATAAAATTTGCTCTTCGCCGCGGCGAAGTAACGGCTATCGTCCTTGGCCACGGTCTCCCCGGCCCATTGCCTACTCGGCGAATCTATATCGCCTGGAAGGACGTCGACTTTGGACGCAGCGGCACTTTCAATCTGGGCTGCATCGAGGGAGGTTCCATTCTTGAGTTAAAACGCAGAACCACACAGCTCGAAAAGGTCCTGCAAAATTGGTGGAAAGCCTCAGCGGAGACGCGCCCTCTGCCGCCGCAACTCGCGGAACTCCGATCGCCAGCCATCGGAGCCGTTACGGGTATCGCCCCCAACGCCAACTGGGGATTGGGCCGGGTCTTTAAGGAGCTTTTCTTGACGGGAGTAATCGCTACCGTGGTCGCCGTGCTCTGCGGGTTTCCCTTCCAATTGCTGGCCTATTTATTCTCCATGCCCATCGCCGCCACGGGGAGACACGTCTATATTCATTCTCCTGGCGCCGGCTGGTATGTTATTTGCCTGGCCGTGGTACTGCGGGCAGTCGCACTCATTCCTTCCTTACGCTACAAGGACAATCCTGTTGTGGAGGCCCTACCTTCGGCGGGAGAAATGCACACTGCGCTAAGCAGTCCAGCTCAAACTCAGAAGTCTGAAACAGACACGGTCCTGGCGCGCTGAACGGAATCGCGGAAAGGCCCCGCTCAATTACATCTTGTAGCGGCCGAGGTCCTCGTCGGAAAGGCCATCGAGCCAGGTGCGCAGTTGCTCGTTGGTATTGCGCTCGGAGAATGCGCTCGATATTTTGGAGTTCTTGAGGACTGATTCATCCACGAAGATCGGGCAGTCCATGCGCAGCGCCAGGGCCAGGGCATCGCTAGGACGCGAATCGATCGTCATCATCTGGCCTTCGCGCTCCACCCAGATCAGCGCATAGAAGGTGTCGTCTTTCAGATCATTTACCACGATTTTCTGTACGCGCACTTCAAGCCCTAGAAGAACGTTCTTCAGCAGATCATGGGTCATCGGCCGGGGAGTTTGCACTTTCTCGATTTCCAGCGCGATGGCGTTCGCTTCGTACACGCCCACCCAGATCGGCAGGATCGCTTGGCCCTGTACGTCCTTGAGCACCACGATGGGCATGTTCGTGACGGGGTCCATCATCAGGCCGCGGATCTTCATTTCTACTTCCATCGAGGCCTCCCTGGGCTAGACAGCGTGTTCGCCTACCAGGCTATTCGGACCCGCTCCCGTGACGCGCACCTGCACGTAGGTTCCCAGAAGCTCTCTCTCTTGTGAAGCGAAATTTATCATGCGGTGCGATGTGGTGTACCCGGACCACTGGTACTCGCGGCGCGACTTTCCGCTGACCAGCACTTCAAACGTTTGCCCGGCCATCTCCGCATTCCCGGCCGCCTGAATCTCGCGCTGCTTCTCCTGGACGACGGCAAGCCGCCGGCCCTTCTCCTCTTCGGGAATCGCATCGTCCATCGCGAGCGACGGCGTATTCGGCCGCGGCGAATACTTGAACGCGAACAAACCGGTGTACTTCACTTCCTCGAGCAGGCTGATGGTTTCTTCGAAATCCGATTCCGTTTCGCCCGGAAAGCCCACGATGATGTCCGTAGTGATGGCAATCGGCCTGTTTGCCCCGCGCATCACGGCTATCTTTTCCAGATACTCCTCGCGCGAATACGTCCGCTGCATCGCACGCAGCACTCTGGTCGAACCCGACTGCACCGGCAAGTGTACGTGGTCGCAGATCTTCGGCTGCCGCTCGATTGCTTCCACAATGTCTGGCGTGAAGTCATTCGGGTGCGAGGTAGTGAAACGCACGCGGCGAATTCCCTGCACATCAGCCACTGCCAGCAGCAACTCCGAAAAACGCATCTTTCGCGCCGTCGGATCGGCGTAAGAATTCACAGTTTGCCCAAGAAGCTGAACTTCGGAGTAGCCGAGTTCCGCAAGCTGCCGCACTTCCCTGAGAATGGAATCGCTTGCGCGGCTCCGCTCAGGACCGCGCGTGTACGGCACCACGCAATAAGAGCACGCCTTGTCGCATCCTTCGATGATCGTCAGGTAGGCGCGCCACGGATTGTCGCGTCGCGTTACTTCCGTCTCAAACGTTTCGTCCGTATCCGTATCGAGGCCGGTGACACGCTGATTCCCCGCCTCGAGCTGCGAGATCAATTCCGGCAACTTGCTGTAACTCGCCGAGCCGCACACCAGGCTCACCCACGGCGCGCGCTTAAAGATATCTTCGCCTTCCTGTTGCGCCACGCAGCCCAGCACCCCGATGATCTTGCCCTCGCTCTGCTTTTCCCGGTATTCACCCAGCCGCGAGAAAACTTTCTGCGCCGCTTTCTCGCGAATGCTGCAAGTGTTGTAAAGGATCAAGGAAGCGGCGTCCGGCGTCTCCACTTGTCGATAGCCGCGCGAGAGCAGAACCCCGGCGACCTTCTCCGAATCGTGGTCATTCATCTGGCAGCCAAACGTTTCGAGGAAAAATGTTCCGCCCTCCCCTGCGGCTGCACCACGGACGGCCCCGGAATAAGACGGCTGCCCGGTCAGTCTTTCCAATTCGATGTCGAACAGTTTGCTCATGCCCAAATCGCAGTTTATCACAACTGCCTTAACCCCCAAGAAGCGCCCGGGTGGCGTTCTCAGCAACCATCCCCCCGTTGCACGATTAGCAGCAAAATCAGAAACTTACGCATCCAATTGGTTGCGTGCTCTGGATGCGTGTGCTACGTTTCTTACGCCCAGAAAAATGCTGACCGCGTCGCGGTCACAATTCATTTGCGCTCACTGAGGGGTACATCATTTTTCTGTTCACCACGATTTTTGTCACCGATATCGGAAATATCCTCACGCAAACCGGCTGGGTCGCCCGCGGCGTTCTTCTGATTCTCCTTTCATTCTCGATCATTTCCTGGGCCATGATTCTCCAGAAGCTTGGCCTCTTCGGACGGATCCGCCGCGAGAGCGACCAGTTTCTGCGCATCTTTCGCGCCACGCGGGGCGTGGCGAATCCGCAAGCCCTGGCAACGGCCGGCTCCCCATTTTCTTCGGTCTATGCCGCAGGCTACCGCGAGCTGCAGAGCCAGGTCGGCAGCGCCCCGGGCAATCCGCATCCACCCAAGCTGAAGAGCTTGCAAGCCGTCACCGTCAGCATGCAACTCGCCTCCGCGGACGAAGTGCGCCGCGTCGAAAAAGGCATGTCCTGGCTGGCGACAACTGGTTCTGTGACCCCCTTCATCGGCCTCTTCGGAACCGTGTGGGGCATCATCGACGCGTTCTCCGGCCTCGGCAGCGCTGGTGCCGCCAGCTTGCGCGCCGTGGCACCTGGCATCGCCGAGGCGCTGGTCACCACCGCGGCGGGTCTCTTCGCCGCCATTCCAGCGGTGATCTTTTACAATCAGTTTTTGCAGAATATCCGCGATCTCGCGCAGCGCCTGGACACGTTCGCTCTGGAAGTCACGGCGCAGGTCGAAAAAACTTTTGATTGATCTTTATCTGGGCAAACACCATGTGCTATGCGCAACGATCCAAAGCAACACTCGCGAAGCCATCGAGCCTGACCACCCGGCCATTCACTAGGCATCGCGTCTCTTTGCTCGATGCTTTTCTTACTTTTAACTTTCAACGATAAACTTTAAACTTCTTCTAGCTATGCCACAACTCTCCAAATCGACGCAGACTTCGCTCTCCGAGATCAACATGGTCCCCTTCGTGGACGTTGTTCTCGTGCTTCTGATTATCTTCATGATCACCGCCCCGATTCTCCAGTCGGGCATCGAAGTCGATGTCCCCAAAACGAGAACCGTGAAGGAAATCAATCAGGAACGCCTGGTCGTCACCGTGGACAAGGCCCAGCGCATCTACCTCGGGAATGAGCCCATCAACATCCACCAGCTCGGCTCCAGAATCCGCGCTCAGTTGAAAAATACCCAGGAGGGCGTCTTCCTCCGCTGCGACGAGACCGTTCCATTCGGTAGTTTTGCCGCCGTTGTCGACGCGCTTCGCCAGTCCGGCATCAACAACATCAGCATCGTCACCGAGCCCATCACCACCCGCGCGCGCACCCAGTAAAGATGACTACAGCCGTCGCCAATTCGATGGACCCCATCGGGGGCACGCACCACGAGGACCAGAGCCTCCGGCAGTTCCTCATCTATTCGATCATCATGCATGCCAGCCTGGCCGTCGTCGTTGGCGTGTCCGCTTATATTCAATACCGCGGAACTGCCTGGGGCGGTGTGGGAGGCAAGCTCGGCGGCACCAAAGTGTCTTTGGTCAGCGCCGCTGGAATCCCCATGCCGAAAGAAGCGGTCGTCACCGAAAGCAAGGCGGTCGATCCAACAAAGGGCCTTCACAAAGAAGAACCCCCGAAACCGCCCGAGCCAAAGACCGACGCCACGAAAATTCCAAAATTCACGAAAGAAAAACCTCTGCCTGCTTCGCGCCAGTCCAGAACCCTCGAAAACAAGACGCCTACTCCGGACAACGCCGTTCCGTACGGCAAAGGCGGCAATCCGGATCTTCCAACGGGCTATTCTCAGTCTCCCGGCGAAGGCTCGAGTGGCGTTACCGTCCAGGGCCAGGGCGGCGCCGATTTCGCTTCCCGTTATGGCTGGTACATCGAAGCCGTGAAGAACAGAATTTATGGCAACTGGCAGCAATGGACGATTGATGCTGCCGCGCGCGCCTCGCGATCCATGCACTGCGCGGTCACGTTTACCATCAATCGTGACGGCTCGCTCAAGGACGCGCGCATTTCCGAATCCAGTGGGAACGCCTCCTATGACAATTCGGCCCTGCGGGCCGTGTTAAGCTCCACTCCAGTGACCAAATTGCCGGGCGACTATTCAGGCGCCTATGTGGTCGCAACACTGGATTTCAATCCCCCGTCCATACGTTAAGGACGTGAGTTCTGGTTCCTGGAATTTGCCATGTTGTCGGAGGTGAGGGTGCAATCAAAGCTCAGAGGCTTTAGTTTTTTTTTGGTCTTGGTGATTCTCGCTTTCTGCGGGAGTTCGGCGGCCGCGCAGGACTGGTTTCGTACAGCCATCGGCATGGATACCAACAAGCCCCGCCTGGCGATTACAGACTTCGCCGCGCGATCCGATGCCGCAAAGCCGCACGCTTTCCTCTTCACCCAGGTCGTCCGTGACGATCTCCAATTCAGCGGCATCCTCGAGCTCGCCAGCCCCAGCTTCTACCCTCCTCAGGCCCCCAGCGTCCCGGCCGAACTGAAACCCGCCGTCTGGATCGATCCCCCCACGAACGCCAATTTCCTCGGCTTTGGCAATTTGTCCGAGTCCACGACAGAAGTGGCCATCGAGGCCTGGCTGTATGACGTGCGCAGCCCGTCTTCGCAAGCTGTCATAGGAAAGGTGTATCGTGGCGCCCCTACCGACGCTCAAGTGAGAAAATTTGCCCATCAATTTGCCGACGAAATCATCGGCAAGCTCTCCGGCGGCCTCCCCGGCGTGGCCTCAACGCAGATCGCCTTCGTCAGCTCGCGCAGCGGCTCCAAGGAAATCTGGGTGATGGACTACGACGGTTCCAACCAGCACCAGCTCACCACCCTGAAATCGATTTCTCTCACTCCACGCTGGTCGCCCGACGCTTCGCGCGTCGCGTTCACCTGTTTCGCGCCATACGGGGGCCTCACCAGCGCGCAGATCTGCATGTATTCGCTGGACACCGGCAAACTTGTTTCGTTCCCCCGCTTCCGCGGTACCAATATCACTCCCGCATGGTCTCCCGACGGCACGCAGATCATTTTTTCATCTTCAATGCAGGGGAATCCTGAACTTTACGTCTCCGACATCAACGGTGGCCGCCCGAAGCGCTTGACCAACGCCAACGGCGCAAGCATGTCTCCCAGTTGGAATCCGAAAACGGGCCAGACCATCGCCTTCGTCAGCGATCGCGGCGGTACTCCCCAGCTCTACCTGATGAATTCAGATGGTACCAGCGATACGAAACTGGACTTACCCGACAAGGGTTATGTCATCGATCCGGCGTGGGCGCCCAATGGCCAATTGCTGGCTTTCAGTTGGCGCCGCCCTAACGATAACTACGATCTCTACATCATGGATGCCGCCACGCGCCAGCTTGTGGAGTTGACCCGCGACCAGGGCCGCAACGAGCGTCCCAGTTGGGCGCCCGACGGCCGCCACCTCGTTTTCGAATCAACCCGCGGCGGCACCCGGCAGATATGGACCATGCTGGCTGATGGCTCGCAGCCGCGCCAGTTGACGACCAGCGGGCATAACGAATCGCCCAATTGGTCGCCCCGGTGAGTTTTTCATGGAACCGGACGGGGGATTCCGTGCATCTTACACGTAGGTGCCCTGTGTCTTGGTTGTGTTGGTCTCGTCGTGTGGGCCGATTTGAATTTTATGCCCCGGCCTCCAGGCACCATGTATAATATATCGTGATACGAGATATTACCCGAACCCAGCCCGCTGGTGTTAGGATATTGGCTCTGGTGGGACCAACACGGGAACTTCACTGAGGAGGATTTGCATGAACTTGGCTTCACGCTCGCTCTACCGAACTGGCTTGCTCGTGACCCTGGCCGCCGCTGTCTTCGCTTTTGGTTGTGCCAAGAAAAAAGTCGCCCCTCCGCCACCTCCACCTCCGCCGCCTCCGGCGGCCGCGCGTCCCACCGTTACACTGCAAGCCAGTCCGAGTTCCATCAATAAGGGCGAATCAGCGACCCTGAGCTGGAATTCCACCGATGCCACGCAGCTCTCTATCGCACCCGATGTCGGCGACGTCACTGCCCAGGGCTCGACCAAGGTCACGCCCTCCGACTCGACGACCTACACGATTACTGCCACGGGTCCGGGCGGCTCCACCAGTGCCACTGCAACCGTCTCCGTGAATGCTCCACCTCCACCTCCGCCGCCGCCACAGGTTGACCTCGATAAGCTCTTCCGGGAGGAAGTGCGCGACGCCTATTTTGACTATGACAAAGCCGACATTCGTGCCGACGCTCGCGTGGCACTCTCCACGACTGCGGACTTCCTGAAGAGGTACCCATCGATAAGAGCAACCATCGAAGGCCACTGCGACGAGCGGGGCTCCACGGAATACAACTTGGGCCTGGGCGATCGCCGCGCCAGCGCCGTCAAGCAGTACCTCGTTTCTCTGGGCGTTTCTGCCGACCGCCTCAGCACCGTTAGCTTCGGCAAGGAGAAGCCCTTCTGCAACGAGCACAACGAGGCGTGCTACCAGCAGAACCGTCGCGGCCATTTCGTGAAGGCTAACTGAGCCGTTTCACGCTGTTCGCCACGATGACCATTTAGTGACGGAAACAGCCGCGAGGCCCGGCAACCCCTTGCCACCTCGCGGCTCTCTTATTAAAGTGAAAGCTGTTCCCCTGGACTGTATGATTTTTGTTGGCTGCTCTGTGGCCACCATTCATTGGCAGCCTTTCGGAGCCCCTTAGGAGGATTCTTCATGCGTATTCGCCATATCGCCATTTTCAGCTCGGCCGTTCTTGCCGGCGCGCTTGCCGGAAGCTTGATCGGCCCCCGCCCTGCCGAAGCCGTCGCCCGCGAGATCATTGAGCTTCAGCGTGACGTCACCTCCCTGCTCCAGGGACAGAAGGATCTTTCCACTCAAGTGACCCAGGACCACACCGTCATGAAGACGCTCGTCGAGCAATCCAGCGACAACGTCGGCAAGCTCGGTGCCACCATGAGCTCGCTACAGAAGTCCGTCCAGGATGTTCAGGCCAATTCCGGCGCGCGCCTCGACACCATGTCCACGCAGGTGCAGGGTCTGTCGGACAACCTCGAGGAAATCAAGTCGCGCCTCGGCAAGCTCAACCAGCAGCTCGTCGATCTTCAGAATTCCGTTCAGAGCCTCGACGCCAAGATTTCCGGCACCTCACCCGCCCCGGCCGCCGGCGCCGCCAATCCCACCGGTTCCTCGCCTAGCTCCTCCGCCGTCCCCAGCGGCCCGGCCCCCTCCGCCGACACGCTCTATTCCAACGGCCTCCGCGACATCACCAGCGGCAAATACGATCTCGCTCGCTCCGAATTTCAGGACTACCTCAAGTATTACGGCGACACCGACCTCGCTTCCAACGCCCAGTTCTATCTAGGCGAGCTCTATTACAAGCAGAAGCAGTACGGCGAAGCTGTCACCGCATACGACAAAGTGCTTACCGGCTATCCAAAGAGTTTCAAGCTCGGTCCCGCGCGCCTCAGGAAGGGTATGGCCCTCATCGAACTCGGCCAGAAAACCGCGGGTATCCGCGAACTCCGCGAAGTCGTCAAGCGCTTTCCCGGCAGCGACGAAGATCGCCTCGCCCGCGCCAAACTCAAGGAACTAGGCGCCGCCATCTCCGCCACCCGCTAACTCCCCGCCCCGCTCTTCCCGTTCTTCTGTAGGGGCGGCCTTCCTAGGCCGTCCGCTCGAACGTCTTAGCTCTTCCGCCTCCAACGTTCAACCTCACAACCTTCAAACGTCCCTCCCCCCCCCCCCCTCCTTCCGCC
>Ga0179592_10000207_pt1 | contig 24206 bp, 24 predicted proteins | sample CZODoug2_1_08_16_FD_148623 | JGI IMG/M metagenome (GOLD analysis project Ga0179592, IMG submission 148623) | Vadose zone soil fungal communities from Angelo Coast Range Reserve, California, USA - CZODoug2_1_08_16fungal (Illumina Assembly) | ecosystem: Environmental > Terrestrial > Soil > Vadose...
GAGGGAAACACCCATGATGAAAATTGAGGCAATCATACAGCCCTCGCGGTTTGAATCGGTGAAAGATGCGCTGCGCGAAATCGGCATCGAAGGGATGACGGTAACGGAAGTGCGCGGACACGGCCGCCAGAAAGGTCACACCGAGGTGTATCGCGGCCGCGAATACACGGTGGACCTGCTGCCAAAAATTAAATTAGAGATGGTGCTGCCGGATGCGCTGGCGAATCGCGTCGTGGACACAATTTTGAAGACTGCCAAGACAGGAAAGATTGGTGACGGTAAGATATTCCTATCAAGGGTTGAGGAAGCGATCCGGATTCGCAACGAGGAGCGCGGTGAAAATGCGCTCTAACCAATCACTCTTGGCCGCCCGGCAGCCTGCTCACTGATTGCGGGGCGATCAACGTGACCACCGCTGCACGCCCCAGTCTTACTCCGGGCATCCCACCCAAAAAGAACATGGAAGGCTCCCCAACGCCTCTGTCCGTGCTCGGCCCGCAGGCCGAAGCCGAACGGCAACGCATCCGGCAACAATTTGAGACCGGTACCAGTGCGCGAGAAACTTTGCGCGCGCAGTGCGAACTAGCGGATCGTAATGTTCAGCAGATTTTTGACGAAGTCCTGCGCGTGCACAATCGCGAACCGCAGGGGCTTTGCCTGCTGGCGCTGGGCGGATACGGACGGAAGATGCTTTTTCCCTATTCCGATCTCGACATTTTATTTTTGCTGGGAAATGAAAGAGTTGAACTGGAATCGCGGCAACTCATCTCCGAATTTTCGCGGACCTTGTGGGATATTGGATTTCGCGTCAGTTCGGCGGGGCGCACATTGGAAGAGTGTAGGCGCATCGAAGAGGACAACGCAGAGTTCCACCTGGCGTTGCTGGATCGCCGGTTCCTGGCGGGCGATAGCGCGCTTTTCGAGAAGTTGGACACCAGAGTGCTCCCCGCTTCGGAAAAGCAGGCGCGGCCTTTTCTGCTGGCGCAAATTCACAGGCTCACCAGGGAAAGACTGACGCGCTACGGAAATACGATTTTCCATCTCGAACCCAACGTGAAAGAGTCGCCGGGCGGTCTGCGGGATTATCAAGCCACGATCTGGCTGCGGCAGATCGTCGAGGAAAAAAAGGGGATTCGCAACATCACGGCAGCGGAAGAAGAGCTTTCCGCGGCGGCGGTCGATTTTCTCAGCGCCATCCGATGTTTTCTGCATTACAGCAACGGCCGGAACGATAACACGCTCACTTATGAGTTGCAGGCAGCAGCGGCAGAACATGCTCTTGGCGTGGGCGACGGGTTGGCACGAACCCCTGCCGAATGGATGCGCCAGTATTTTCGGCACGCGCGCACACTGAACCGGCAGCTCTTGCGCTATCTCGAGCAGAAGGCTCCCGTGCCGTTAACGCTGCGGCAACGCCTGTTCAATGCGGCGCGCTCGGCCAAGATCGAGCAGGCTGGCGGCAGGTATTCTTCGGTGCGTGACGGATTATTGGAAGTTGTCGACCTGCCGTCGCTGTCGGACCGCGCCATCACCTATTCACTCTTCGCGGAAGCAGCTCGCACGGGGACTCCGCTGAGCCGCGAAGCGGAGCGCAGCATCGGATATATCCTGACGCATCCGGAGCTCCCTCCGAAGAACACGCAGATTTGCTGGGACACGCTGCGCGAGATTCTCGGTTCCGATTATCCGGGCGTAGCTTTGCGGTCGATGCAAAGGCTGGGGTTGCTGACGGAAGTCCTGCCGGAATTCGGACTGATTGACTCTCTGGTAGTACGCGATTTCTACCATCGCTACACGGTCGACGAACATTCGTTGCGCACCATCGAGCACCTGCAGGAATTAGCGGCGCCACCCGATGAGCGCGGAGCGCATTTCGCGCCGCTTTGGAAAACCGCCGAACGCCGGGACTTGCTGATCCTTACGCTGCTGTTGCACGACGTGGGCAAAGGGATGCCGGTGGAGAATCACGTCACCGGCAGTCTTACGGCGCTCGACAGCGCCGCCAAGAGATTGCAACTTTCGCCGGAAGAAAAGGAAGAAGTCCACTTCCTGATCGAACACCACCTGGACATGTCAGCCACCGTGCAGCGGAGAGACATCTTCGATCCCGCTACGGTTTCTGCTTTTGCGCAGTCCGTCACAACTCTGGAACGTCTGCAAAGATTGTGCTTGCTGACCTATGCGGACATTCACTCCGTCAATCCGGAAGCGCTGACGCCGTGGAAGGCGGAAATGCTGTGGCAGCTTTTCGTGGCCACCTCAAATCACTTCAGCCGCACGCTGGATCGCGATCGCTTACATGCGCCGGATGAAGGCTCGCTGCTCGAACGCGTCAGGGCGCAGGCGGGCGAAGGCACTATCGAAGAAATCGAACGGTTCCTCGAAGGATTCCCGCGGCGGTATCTCGCAGTGCATTCGGCAGCGGAGATTGCGGCGCACTTTGCCCTTTACCGGAAGCTGGGCGTGGATCCCGTGCAAACGGAGTTGCTCGCCACGCGACATGGATTTTCCCTTACACTGCTCACTGCGGACCGCCCTGCTCTGTTTGCCACGATTTCGGGTGTGCTCGCCGGCTGGGGCATGAACATCAACAAAGCGGATGCCTTTGCGAACGCCGCAGGCGTTATCCTGGATACGTTCCATTTTGCGGACCTGCACCACACACTGGAGCTGAACCCCACCGAAGACGAACGCTTCCGCAAGAGCCTCGCGGATGTCGTGAACGGAAAAGCGCCCTTGGAGCCGCTCTTGAAAGGCCGCGTGAGCGCCGGCCGCGCGCGCGCGCCGAAAGTTACTGTCGAAACGCGCATCAACTTCGACGATTCCTCGTCCGCGCACAGCACGCTGCTCGAAATCGTTACGCAAGACCATCCAGGATTGCTGTACGAGATTGGCTCCGCTCTGGCGCGCCTGGGATGCAACATCGAAGTAGCGCTGATCGACACGGAAGGCCACAAGGCCATCGACGTGTTCTACCTGACCGCGCAAGGCAAGAAGCTCACCACGCAAAAACAGGAACTCCTCCGCGAAGTACTCCAGGGAACTTTGGTTTAGCCCCGCCTCTGTGGATGAGTCTTGTCTTCTTGTAAAAATTGCCGCAACGGAAAAGACCGCTAGGACGAAAGATGGTTGGTGGACGTGGCCGGGATCGAACCGGCGACCCCCTGCTTGCAAAGCAGGTGCTCTCCCAGCTGAGCTACACGCCCGTATAACTCCATGATTTTAATAGATTTTTAGGAGAACGACCACCTTCTATTTCCGCAGGTGCTCTCCCGACACTTTTCGGCCAATGGACGGTTTGCGCGTTTGGAGTTGACGGGCTTATCTCGAAGGTTCCAGCAAGACTAACCCTCTTCTCGGGAAACCCAAGCCTCTCGGTGAGCTGCCCAAAGCAACCGCACCGCATATAGCAACTCGGGTCGCTGCGAAATTCCAGATTCAGTAGCAAGCCGACGCGAGTCACGTGTGTAATTTCCCACTGGCTCAGGAACCTGATTTCGCCACGAAATTGTCGTGTGCCAGCTTCGCGGCCTTTTTCGCAAAGTCTAGGGTTGCCCTGAGATTGCCGCCGAAGAACATCACCTTGCCATTCAAGTCATGTTCGAGGAGAGATTTTCCATCCTTGTCGGTGAACTGGCAATGAACATCAATAGATGTCTTGCCCGTCACCGTCGTCACCTGGCGCGCCATTTCGCTTCCCTTCTTGAATCCTCGTACCGTGCCGCGAAGCACGACGAGATCCGACGCGCCGGCCGCATTCTTGTCTCCATCCCGGTACACGTGCTGGAATCCGCCCTTTTTCTCCAACTGCTGGATCAGATTCTCATAAAGCGAAATCTGGAATTCCGCCGGGAGCTTGATCTCGTCCGACTGAATCATCAAAACCTGAATGGCCGATACTTTGCTAACAGGTGGAGAGGCCGCCTTCACACGCCATTTTGGAATCGCGAGAGAAATACTCAACAGCAGTAGGCACAGACCAAAGACTTGGATAGATCTTTTCATGGCTTTTGCTCCTTCGCCAAATCCGTCTTCGGATTAGACCCGCTGGAGCTATCCTGCACGGGGATGCTCGTGTGGGCACCCTGCGCCACCAGCAGTTTCTTCAGCGGCTCCGCTTTGCCCATCGCCATCGTGAAAATGGCACCGTGCAAACCGCCGTCCGAGTCGTGGTATTTGATGGTCAGCGTATCTAGTTTCGATCGGAACAAGCTCAGGAATCTCCCGCTCTCGTAGGGAGCAAACATCGTGAGCGTGCCGACAAACCCGTGAATCATGCGTTGGCTGTCATTTCCTGTGACTACATCTTGTATCGCAGTGGCGGCCACGACTACCTGCGCCTTGGAGTGGACAAATTGCAGATTCCCGTTTTCGACAGTAAGCGTCCCCTTGGCATGCTCCTTGACGCCGCTCAGGCCCACAACTTGCACGACATTCACACTGTCGGCCGCCTGCTGCGCAAAACTCGGACCTGCCAAAGCGCTGAACAACAACACCAGAAACACGATTGACACCTTCCAGGATGGCCATCTCATTGCTGCCTCCATTGCTGCCATTCCTCGAACGTCACAGACTGTAATGCCGCGCCCGTCTTGGAGCCTAGCGACAGGAAAAGATAAGTGTTCCAGTTTGAGGCCTCAAACTCAATGCGTGCAGAATTCGTGAATGAACAGACGCCCCGATGATACACGTAAAGCAGTTGGTGACAACTGTTTCATCAGGTCGGAAGTTGCTACTGAGCCGCTCTGGGTTCGATGATCCAATTCCACTTGGACGTGTAGTCGCCAAACCGGACATGTGGTTTTTGAGCCGATCCACTTGACTTCCATGCTGTGCTAACCTTGGCTCTAGGGAACTTTTCCGTACACATCTTCGTAGTGTTCTTCATGAAAAATCCAGAACAGCAATTCGGAGCCCCGGAATGGCTTGTCTTGATCGGAGCGAGCGTCTTTATCTTGGTCTTGGGTGTATCGGCCTTCTTTGAAGCTGACATTCGCTGGCTACACTTTTTTCAAGCGTGGATGTACATCTTGACGATCGGGCTGACTCTCCAGCGTAACCGCTGGGGATATTTCCTCGGAGTCTCTGCGGCGGGCTTTTGGGACTACGCAAATGTTTTTGCAACCTCTTTCTTTTTCAATGGGCTCGAACAGCTATCTCAGTGGGTCCACACTGGACACCTGGCTCGCCCAGATCTTTTCATCGCTGTTCCAGCGTGGTTCTCCAATTTGTTGGTCGTAATTGGGTGTATCTGGGCGTATTCACGGAAGCCAACAAAACCTCGCGGCGATATCATCAGGTTTCTAGTTTCCTTCATACTCGCCACCGGCTTTTTCGCGGCGGACATGGCCCTGTTCCAACCGCGCTATCTCGGCACCTTTCGCCGATTGTTGCACCCGCACCTGCCCTAAGTGAAGTCGAAGGCCTGCGAGTGAAGAAATAAAGAAGGATCTTCTTCGCCCTGGGGATCTTAAACATCTATTCTTGACACGAGCCGGCATTGTTAGAGATGTACGATTACGGCAGCGTTAATCAGGCATTGAGGCGTGATCATCCGAGCACAACACAACGATGCGAGTGCTCATCTCTTCTGGATTGGCGGGGTCATCAAACTAACATTTTAAGACTATTGAAAAATAACGTGATATACCTCGCCATCTGGGCAAGCAATATGAACGAAAATTTCACTCGACTGGATTCTAAAGTATGAGAGGACAATTTCGTCGTTGGGTCTTTCGCATTTTTGCGGTCACTTTAGGGTTGCTCTTGTGCGCGATAATTGCGGGTTCGATTTATCAAGCAATCGAAAGCACGCGAGAAAGACGGCTTTACCCGCCCCCCGGTGAATTGATCGACGTTGGCGGTTATCATCTGCACCTCACTTGTGCGGGGACGGGCAGTCCTACGGTCGTTTTGCAGTGGTCTTATTCACTGACTTGGTATCTCGTGCAACCCGAAATCGCAAGATTTACGAGAGTCTGTGCTGTCGACCCCGCTGGCATTGGTTGGAGCGATTCTGGTCCACGTCCACGAGACAGCGATCAAATTGCTAAAGAACTGAACCTATTGCTCAGTCGAGCGAACGTGCCACCCCCGTACATTCTTGTGGGCCATTCAAGGGGCGCGTTTTATATCCGGGTCTATGCTGCCCGATTTCACAATAGCGTTGCCGGGGCCGTCTTTGTTGATCCCGAGGATGAAAATACCTCAAAGCGCATTCCGGAATTAAATCCTTCCGCAGTTGTCCGAGCAGGATTGCGCATAGGTCCGCTACTCACACGAATTGGGATGGTACGACTCGCCGGTTTGTGTGGAGCACGCACATGGTTGGAAGGCACGGGAGTGGTGGTGCCGCCAAAAATCGACAAAATGAGCGTGGCTGTCGAATGCCGACCAAGTGTTGCTCGGGCCGTAGCAGAATATCAATGGGCGCTGCTGGATAGCGCTGAGGAGGCACGCAAGAGTGGAGTGCTAGGCGATATTCCACTCGTCGTGATCTCACGCGACCCTACGTATTATCCAGCACACGACGATGTGTCCGCCAAACTCTTGGATACTCACATTGAAGAAGTATGGACCGAGCTTCAGAAGGACCAATTGCGGTTGTCTTCGAATAGCAGACAAGTCATCGCGAGCGGTAGCGGTCACGGGATTCCTTGGGAGCATCCCGAGGCAGTAATTTCCGCCGTGCAGTCGATTGTCCAAAGCTGGAGGCTCAGCAACCCACAAATTAACTAAACACCCGGGAGGGCCTTTTGTCCGACGTTCCCTCTCTTCCCTGTCGAGAAATCCGCCGCTTCGACGTTCCGATTGTCCAGAGTATTTTCACTTGGACGTGTAGTCGCCAAACCGGACAAGTCCCGTACCAGGACTCTACATGGACGGTTTCCGCGTTTTACCAGGACTTGACCTTGGCCTCTGCTCGCCACTGTTTCCGAGTTGCCGACGATATCCTTAGGACGTGAATCGTCACGCTGTCGGTCTACGGCGTCACCACCATCGACAGGCAGGCAGCGCGGCGCGGCCCACTATTTTGTTCTCAGTCGCGGCAGCCAGCGCGGCACACGGCGGCAATACTCTTCGTACTCCGCGCCGAATGTCCGCCTGAGTTCTGGCTCCTCGAAGACCAGGACAATCAAGCTCGCAACCACGAAATACACGATCGCGCAATCCGCAAGCGCCACCGAGTGAAAGACCGCTGCCTCGCCCAGCAACACCAAGGCAACACTCCAGTACAACGGATTGCGCACGACGCCATACGGCCCTTCCACAACCAGTTTTTTCGGTGGATCCAGTGGCAGCGGCGTTCCTCTGCCGCGGAGCGCGAATCCCCAAAACGCGCACGCGAAGTAAAGTGCAATTCCGGCCGCAATCAGCAGCCAACCGCTGGCACTCCCTCGGCGCACAGGCCGCGTGCCGCGCGGTAGCAGCCAATACGGCACCGCCAACGTCCGGAAACCGACGACGACAACCGTGAAGATCACCGTTCGAATGACGGGCGACATCAGCAGAAGCGTACACCCGTTTGCTATACGCGGTTCAAGACGACGAGGGCCGTCGGGGGAGTGTTCCTGCAAATCGCTCTAAATGGGTGATCTAATTCTACTTGCCTGATAAGTCGTTACCGGAGATGTGGTTTTGGGACGATTCCACTTGATTGCATAACAATAAACGCTATGCACGACAGGGCGCGACGCAATTCGAAACTGGGCGTGAAATCGTACGCCAGATTGGTTGAGTCGTCAGATTCACTCGGATACGATCTTCTGCATGCGGGAGGACCTATGCCTAGGAAGCCTCAACGGTCAACCAGTGGTCGCGGTGCGCAAGGGCGCTCCGATGCAAGAGGGCAGAAGCTAGCGGGGACCATCGCGGTCGTGGCCGGTGCGACGCGTGGCGCTGGGCGTGGAATCGCGCGGGCACTTGCGGAAGCCGGTGCGAAAGTCTATTGCACCGGGCGCAGCTTGCGCGGCAACCCGTCACCGTACAATCGGCCTGAAACGATCGAAGAGACGGGCGAAATGATCAGCGCGGCCGGCGGTTCCGCCGTCGCACTGCGAGTGGATCACACTGTAGAAGCAGAGGTGGAGGCCCTGTTCCAGCGTGTGGACCGCGAATGCGGGAGACTGGACTTGCTAGTGAACAGCATCGCTGGCGAAAACCCGTTGATGGCGCAGTGGTGCTCTTTTTGGAAGACAGATTTGCAGAACGCAGAAGCTGCGTTCCAGGAGTCGCTCCTTTCTCACATCATTACCGCCAAGCATGCGGCTCCATACTTAATTCGCAACCGCCGAGGCCTCATTGTCGAAGTGACAGAGAACGACGTGCTCAGCGCCGGAGGTAATCCCGTGACTCAGACCGTGAAGCTTGCGCTCAAAGGGTTAGCGCTTAACATGGCGGCGGAACTCCGACCACATGGCGTAGCTGCGGTCGCCATTACTCCCGGGTTTCTGAGATCAGAGACGATGCTGGAGCGATTCAGCGTCACAGAGGAGACTTGGCGCGAAGGGGGGAAGAAAGACCAGAACTTCCTGGAATCAGAGTCCCCGCTGTTCGTGGGTCGCGCTGTTGTAGCATTGGCAGGAGACCCGGCGATATTAGAGCGTTCGGGACAGCTCTTCAGCTCCTGGGAACTCGGCCGTGAGTACCGATTTACGGACACCGACGGACGGCGGCCGGACTGGGGCGCCAGTAAAATCGACTTCTCAAAACATCCGGAACAGTTGCTCGAGCTCCTGAGGACTGGTTCGGAGATACAACTTCGATGGTTGAGCGAACTGCGGCGGAAGACGAAGCACTTTCTCACTCAGTTACCACAGACGAGGATCGAGGTTGGCCGCAGTACGCGGACGGGATAGGCCAGGATTGAAACCGCTGACTTGGCAGAGCTAATAGTTGTCGAGTCAGAATTCTTGGCTAAGTCCCTCGGATTACCATACAAGTGCTTCAGCTCAGGTCCAGCGGCGGGGTCTGGGAGATCTCCTCTGGAAGCGTATTGATACTGAAACGGCCCGGATACTCTTTGGAGCGTCCGGGCCGGCATGTTTTCAGGTGAAGTTACGCTACGAGACGCATCGCTAGTTCGCGGCGTCCATTTTTTCGGAGCGTCTGTCCTAGCCTGGACATAGTAACCTTTGTTTTGTGTAGCCTGTTGAGTAGCCCAACTTGCAGAGGGGTTTGCACTGTTAAAAGACGCCGATTCAACGACTTAGGCGAGATGACGGCGTGCTTGCAAAGCAGATGCTCTCCCAGCTGAGCTACACGCCCATCCTTGTAACCGTTTTATTCTAAAACACTTTCGACCGCGCCGCACGCCCATTCACAAAAAACAGACCACCTTCTGTCTAGAAAGGTGCGCTCTGAACTCTCAACTGAGCTTATCCAATCCCCAATGCTGGAACTCCCAACTGAATACGCCTGCCCTTGAGGGATCGAGATCAAGTGGTCTGGTACAAGCACCGTGTATTCACTCAGAGTGTCTGGAGAGAGTTTATCAGGTGGCGAGTAGCGACGCCGAATCCGCGAGTGATTTTTCATTCGGATGATTGGGTTGGGATACAGTTTACGCTGATATGGACACGATTTCCCTTTTTTTTGGAAACCTCAAGCGCTAGGTTCTAGAAGTTCTAATAGCTTCAATTCGGGAGTCATCACCTCAAAGTAACTCGCCTTTGGCTGCCTGGCCACGGAGCAGAAATGTCTTGGGGTACGAACCGTGGCCACAGATCTTGAATGAACCGAAGTCCTTGTACCAGTCACCTTCCGGCACTTCCGGCTTCGATTCAATCCAGACACGGAGTTGATTGAGATCGGCGATGCTGATTGCCCGGTCGCGCATCCGCTCGATCAAATGCTGGCGGACGCCTTCTGGAAGATTGTCCCAAGACTCGATCTTGGGCATCAGCCGCTAAAGACCATTCGGCCCAATTTGTTACCGAGACGCTTGGCTTCCTCTGGGTCGGTAGCGTTGCGGAAAAGCTCGGCAAGTTCGAAAAACTCTTGCTGCTTGCGCTTCTCGGCCTCGATCCCGTTCTCGATGAGTTCCACCAGCATCCGGTTGGAACTAAGCCTGCGGGTCTTCGCCAAGCTGCGAACCTGCGCTGCGACGTTTACCGGAAGGCTGACGCTTTGACGTACTATTTTGTTTGCAGACCTCATAGCACCAGTATGCACCAACATGGTGCGATTGTACATGCCGCCGATTCACCTGGTGCGCCGGATCGGGGTTTGCCAGCCAATTTGACGCCCACGCCAGCGAACTACAACCGTGGCAGTTCCCCTTGTCGGCCCAGTTGGGAGTTCTAGTTGTAGTAGACTCGGCACGCTATGTATTGTCCACAATGCAGAGCTGAGTACCGGCAAGGATTCACGCGCTGCTCCGACTGTGACGTCGATCTGGTGGACAATTACGCTGAAGCGGTGCGCCATCCGCTGGCGAAGAAAGTGGCGGTGGGGGACGAATATGGGGCGCGGTTGTGGCATGGGACGGACCCGCATTTTTATGTGGGGCTATTGTGGAGTCTCTGGAACAAAAATGTTGCCTGTTATGGGGTGCCTGAGTATCCGCCGATTCCCGAGTCCGTGACGGGGACGCAGTCTGGCAATTCCGAGCCGGCCCGACTTTGAAGTTTGGGTTTCTGAAGAGAGCTTACCCATCGCAAAGTGGATTCTCGACTCAGCCAAGGAAGAATTTGAGAAAGACGCGCCTGAAGAGAGCATGGCAAGCGTGGAGGCAACGGTAGACGAAGTATCTCCTGGGACGACCGGTGTTTGTCCCTTGTGCTTCGGCGAATTCACGACGGCTTCTATCCGTTGTCCGAACTGCGGGGTACCGCTGAACTCCCCACAGGCACCAGTGGCCGCCGAGGATTCGGCTCGCGAACTCTGCAATCTCGCCCATCCCAAGTTCATTACCAAATTGAGGAAGGCGCTGCATGCGGCGGAGATTCCCTATAACAACGCGAACATTTCGTATGGCGACTTTATTTCCGGCCGGCGCAACGGACCGAATTACGAAGTCCTGGTTTTGAAGAGAGACTTCCAACGCGCGACGCAAGTGATGTCGCAAGTCTTGCAGCATTGGGAGTTCGAGCCAAGCGCTGGATTCGGGATTGGGAAGGATCCGCTACTTGACTACTGGGCTGTGCGTGCGACGGACAATGGTTGGTTGCCCAAAGATATTTCAGAGCTGGTCTGGTCCGGCCAGAATATCAACACTGTGTGCGCCGTTGGCAGGGCGCTGCAGGAGCATGAAATCCCTTAGTGTGTCGAGACAGGGCAATTGAGGATGGCCAAAATATTCGTTCACCCGGATGACGAAGCTCCGGCGAAGGAACTCATGCAGGAAGTCATTGCAGGACCGCAGCCTCAATGATGATTCGAGCTGGCGAATCGCGATATTGAAGAATGATAGTGCAACGGTCTCGGCAGGCCGGGGGCGCAGCCGGGGAGCATACTGCTAGTGGGAAAAGTTGCGCTTGCGGTGAACTTGCTGACGGGAACAGGGCTGCTGAGCAAAGGATGGCGTGATGCAGCACGCGCCAGCCCGGGGTTCGTTCCTCAAAATCTTTTGACCTTACTACCGCACCAGATACTACGACCTTCGAAGGGCAGGTTCACGGCTGAGGACGCACTTCGGTTTGAGAGAGACATGAGTTTCTATATACCGGCCAAACAATTACGCTTTATGGATATAATTTCGGAGAGGGATCCCAAGCTCTAAGGTCTTGCGGAGCTACTTCAGGTTTTCCGAACCGGCAGGCTCCGCAATCTTGGGCTGGATTCGGTTGCTGCGACGACCGCCCGGTGTTAATCTCCACGCCAAAGCAACCAGGAGCGAACCGCATGCGTTGCACCCTTCTCATCGCCATCCTCTGTGTTCTTGTTTCTAGTGCACTCGCGCAATCGACTTGCCCGCCGTTGCAGGCTCCCCCCTTCGACTCTTCCCGGCTACTCTTCACGCCACAGCAGGAATCTGAACTTGGAGAGATTATCCGCCAGCAACTAGAGAGTGAATTTCTGGTTTTGGACGAAGATCCGGTCACCGCACATCTGAAACGCGTCGGAGAACGCGTGGCTCGCCACCTGCCTGAGACCGGACTGACCTACGAGTTCCTGCTTTACGACCGGCCCGAAGTTCAGGCATTCAGCATGCCAGGAGGCCGGGTGTACGTTTCGCGAAAGATGGTGGCCTTCATTCGAAGCGAAGACGAATTGGCCGGTCTCCTAGGGCATGAGTTGGGACATCTCGCCGCGCGCCAGCAGGCTCTCGACATGTCTCGCAATTTTCGCGAGGTCCTAGGCGTGAAGAGCATCTCGCCCGACGAAGATCTCTTCGGGCTTTATAACGGGTTCGTCGAGAGTGTTCGCCTGAAAAAGAGACACTCTCAGCCTTCAAGCGAGGACGATAAGAGCCAGAAAGTCGCCGATCTTATCGGCGTGCAGGCTGTCGCGCGGGCTGGCTATGCGCCCCAGGCGTTCCCCGATCTCTTGGATCGCATCATGGAGACAAAAGGAAAAACGGGCAGCTGGTTTTCCGATATGTTCGGGGCGACGAGTCCCAATTCGAAAAGATTGCGTGAAGCGCTGAAGGATGTCTCGGCCTTGCCCTCCTCCTGCATCGAAACAAGATCAGCGGCGCGCTCCGATGAGTTCCACGAATGGCAAGCGGCCGTTTTGCACTATCAGGGCATCGGTCACGCGGAGCGCTTGAATGGCGTCCTCGTTCGAAAGCAGTTCAACGATCCCTTGCGCAGTGACATCGAAAACTTTCGTTTCAGTCCGAACGGGAAATACCTGCTGGCTCAGGATGAGGGGGGCATTTATGTGCTCACGCGCGATCCTCTGAAGTTCGTCTTTCGAATCGATACTGTGGATGCGCAGCCGGCCCAATTTTCTCCGGATTCCCAGCAAGTCGTGTTTTTTAGCTCCGGATTGCGCGTCGAAACCTGGAGCATCGACCGCCAGGAACAAACGAGTGTCGCCGATGTTCCCGCGATGCGCGGCTGCCGTCAGACGGCGCTTTCACCCGATGCCAAGTACTTCGCGTGCTTCGGCAATGCTCTCGATCTCACCCTCTTCGATGTTGGCACCGGTGAAACAATTTTCAAGAAAGAGCATTTTTTCGATTTTGATGCTGGTTTCAGCGGTTACTTTGGTCTCTTTAAATTTATTTACTTGCTGACGCATCGAAATGTCGCAACTCTTCGTTTTTCTCCCGACGCGCATTATTTCGCTGCGTCTTCCCGCACCAAGGAAGAAATCACCATTGACCTGGCCACAAAAAAAACGATCAATCTTCCTGGAGGGCTTCATTCCTCGATGGAGTACGCTTTCACTTTTGTTGGTCCGGATCGGATCGTTGGGATTGACGCATTTCATCCCGATAAATCGCTCGTCGTCGAGTTTCCTTCTGGCAGAGTGCTCGATCACGTCCCTCTGGGGGGAGACAGTCTTGTTGCGGCGACGAATCCGAAATACATCCTGATCCGGCCTTTGAAGGAAAATCCTGTCGGCGTGTTTTCCTTGGACCAGAAGAAATTGATTTATGCAACTCGCATGGATGCCACCGATGTTTGGGGCGAATACTGGGTCAACGAACGATTGAACGGTGAAATCGGCCTCTACAAAATCGGCGAACTAACCACCAACGTAAAGTTGCAGCTTCCAGTCGGAAAACTCGGTGTCCTCCGCACATATACGGCCTCGCCGGATTTGAAGTGGCTGGCCATCTCCGGCCGCACTCGCGGCGGAGTTTGGGGTCTCGATTCGAATGAGCGCATTTTCCACGTCCGCAGTTTTCAGAATGCGTACTACGCTTCGAACGGAGTATTCTTTGTCGATTTTCCCGAGTTCGAAAAAACCAGCCGCGAGATGGTTGTCTTCAGCCCGGTCACCAGACAGTCCAAAGAACGCTTAATTGACAAAGACGACGACGTCATTTTTTTCGGCGACGTTTTTCTTCGCACCAAGCACAATGACAAAAATCGCAACGCGCGCCGCAATTTCGAATTGAACGCCATGGATATGGCCACGGCAAAGCCGCTCTGGTCGCGGACCTTTCCTAAACAAGGCCCGTGGATTTCCGGATCACCCACGAGTGGAAAAATGATTTTGCTTTGGAACGCAAAGTCCGACGGCCTCCGCGACGAGCTGGCACGCGATTCAAATCTTCAGACGCGTTGGAGCAAGGAAAATCCCGCCGACACCGACTACTTTATGGAAGTGTTGAATGCGCGCGACGGCACGGTCGCCGCCGGTATCGTCGTTCGAACGGGCAAGTATTCTTTTCATCCCGAACATCAGGAGGCCGTCGGCGATTGGCTCGTCGTCTCGGACAATCTAAATCGCGTGCTCCTCTATTCCATTTCCACGGGCGAGCAGAAGGCCAAATGGTTCGGCTATGATCCGCAAATTTCGCGTAACGGCGATCACTTGTGCCTCGCCAACGGAAGAGGCCATCTGGTCATTTATGATTTGCACTCTCTGAAACAGACAAACGAACTCACGTTCGCAAGCCGCATCTCCGCCTATCTTTTTTCCGAGGACGGTAAGCGGCTCTTTGTGTTGACGAATGATCAGACCGCCTTCATCCTCGATGTCCCCGCGGGAACTGCTGCAACGACTGTGTCAAAATGAATTTAGGCTTCGGGAGGTTTTCCTTTCTCGCAAGGTATAAGCCCTTTCCGCCTCATCCAATCCCCAATGGTGGAACTTTGCAAGAATCCCCAATTGAAACGCCTGCCATTGAGGGACCGAGATCAATGGTCTGGTACAAGCACCGTGTATTCTCTCAGAGTGTCTGCGGAGAATGAGGGAGGCGGGGAGAGTCGAACCCAACGCCGAAAACAAATCGATATTAAGAGAGAGAAAGCAAAGCGGCCCGGAAGCTCTCTCGAATTTCCGGGCCGCCGCATTCTCAGGGTTTTGAATTACGCCACGAGTCGCTTCGCCGATTGCAGAAGGGCAAGCCGAGAGCGTTCTTCCGTTCGTGCTCGTATCGAGTTCATTTTCGGAGTGTTTGTCCAAACTCGGACAACGTGTCCTTATTACCTGTAGCCCAATGAGTAGCCCAACTAGCAGAGGGGTTTGCACTGTTAAGAGACGTCGATTCAACGACTTAGGTGAGATGACGGCGTGCTTGCAAAGCAGGTGCTCTCCCAGCTGAGCTACACGCCCATCCTTGTAACCGTTTTATTCTAAAACACTTTCGACCGCGCCGCACTCCCATTCACACAAAAACAGAGCACTTTCTATCCAGGCAAGTGGTCTCTCACACGCGCTACCCCGCCCCGTGGTGTGACGGTTTCGGCTGGGCCGCGAATCAGGAGCACCTGGTGGCAAAAAATGGAGTTGCGATGCCGTCTCTCCCGCCCAACCCTCTTGTATTACAGCGCGTAATACATTAGACTAACACTCCGAGGTAATGTTATGCCATCTCCAGTGACATTGAGGGTGGATAAGGAAACCAGGCAGCGTATCGCCCGCATTGCGTGCCGCAAGCAAATGTCCGCGTCGGAGGTAATTCGCCAGGCGATCGAGACATGGATCGAAGAGCAGGAACCAGCCGGATCGCCTTATGAAATGGTTTCGGATTTGATTGGAATTGTCCACGGCGGAAACCGAAAACGCTCGGCGGGAGCGGGCCGTCAGTTCACCGCTCTGCTAAAGAGCCGACGGGGCTCCCGGTGATCTTGGTGGATGCGGGGCCTCTCGTGGCTCTCGTGGACGCAGATGACCAATACCATGAGCAATGCGTGTCGACTCTGAAGAGTTTGCAAGAACCTTTGGCAACGGTGTGGCCGCCGCTGACCGAAGCGATGTACCTGTTAAACGATCTGCCGCCGGCCCAGGAAGCTTTATGGGAGATGTTGGTGAGGAAGGCGGTGGAGCTGCTGCCGCTTGGCTTGGGCGATTTGCCTCGCATCCGTGAACTTCTGCGGAAATATGCCGATCGTCCGATGGATCTTGCCGACGCAGCGCTTATCCGGATTGCCGAGCGGGAAGGTATCCGCAAAATATTCACCGTTGACAGGAGAGACTTCGCAGTCTACAGGATTCATGGTCGGATCCGTCCCTCAATCATCCCTTGATCCGCGTACCTAAATTACACATCGCCTATCACCCGCCTTCAATTCCCTCTCCGCTGTTCTTGAATTAGGATGATCTCAAAGGCCTTCGCGCCGGATAGCCTTTTGCAAAGGGACCTTCTCCCTCTCAGCAGAATGGTTAACGCCCGCGCCGGCGGCCACGAGTGGGGCTACGTCGAGCCCTCTGAGGCCGCCTGGTAAATTCTCGAGGAGGCTGTGGAACCCGTCCTCGATGATTTGAAGCGCCACATCGAGCTTGGACTCGAGGCTGAAGCGCTTGAAATCTGCAAAGGCATGGTGCTGGGGCTCTATCGGCTAAACGAACGCGTGCGTGGCGACGTTTTGGGATGGGCTCCTGACTTTCGGAAACGCCCTGGAATTCTGGGATGCCCGAGCCGACGAGCAGAAGAGTCGCGACATCCCTAGAAAAACGCGCCTCCGCTTCCTCGAGACTTCTTTAGCATGGGGTATCTTGAAAGAGACGAAGTGACTCCCACCGCCCGGCCATAGTGTCGCCGACGCATGGTCCTGACGGCTGGTGCGGCGACCTGGCTTGCCGCCCACTGGTCCGCGGTCCCGGCTGGGGATATATGTGTAGCCGTAAACCGTATACGGTTGAATCGTAACGGGCGACACAACTCTGGTTCTGGCGTCAATTTACTTCTATGCGGGACTGATGACATCGAGGGGGTAGATGGAAGGCCTCGTCGCTACTCCGCTACCCAGACAAAATCAGCCAGCCGCACTCTTGCTCCACTATAGGTTGCAAATGAGGCTAGGTGACCTCCACTGAGAAGTCACTGATGCAAACAGAACACCTGAAAATCGATGAGGACAAATCGGGTTGTGGGTTCCGGAATTAGCGGTTCAGAATTTCCGGAACCCACAACAGAGTAAGCTTATTCTGTGTAGCCCAATGAGTGGCCCAACTAGCACAGGGGTTTGCATTGTTAAGAGACGCTGATTCAACGACTTAGGTGAGATGAAAGCGTGCTTGCAAAGCAGGTGCTCTCCCAGCTGAGCTACACGCCCCCTACAACCATATGATTTTAATAGATTTTCCTGGGAATGACCATCTGCCCCCTTAACAGGTGCTAAGTAGCGTGCACGGCGAGGGTCCATCCACCGATCAGAAGCCGAAGGAGCAGCCCGATATCTAGCTGCCACCTTTTGTCCTATATCCGCGGATGTCGCGGATCCCTTTGCTAGCCCGCCTGCGCGCGCGAGAGTGCCCCGCGCTCGAGTTCGCGTTCGGCTTGGAGCCAAATCGTCCAGATCACGGCCTGGTTGTTCGCCGCGTTCGAGATAGATTTCGTAGGCGCGACGTCTGATTTCTTCGTCACACGCGGAGTTCCCTACTGAAACCTCTTCCGTCCCCGACTGGGTGAAAGTTGCCTGGGGCTTTGTAATTTCGATTCTCTTTGGTTTTGATGACATACTGATCTTCCTCTTTCCTGTGATTAGATTGCCGTTGATCGTTGAAGCGCGTTCGTGCATTCGCCTTGCGCGAGCCATTGCCCTGTGGGCAATACACGAATCCGCTGGCAAATCGAGGCTGGCGCACCAGTTTGGGGCTCAATGACCTGCGGAGCGCGTTCTTGGCGTGGAACAGCCGTCCCTTGGCTGCGGTCAAAGAGATGCCTATCGCTTCCGCGGTTTCCCGCATCGAGCGTTCTTGCAGCAGTTGAATCTGAACTACGACACGGAGGGTCGGCCGTAAGCGCCGGATGGCTTTCTTCAGCATGCTTTCTTCTTCGCTCTGGGCGCAACGCTTTTCAGGATTCGGCACATGATCGCTTATTTCGTGGCGCGGGCCATCCGCAACAAAATTATCGTTGGAGTCCGTGGCGATCTCAGGCGAGGCGCGTTTCTTTCGGAGAATCATGAGCGCCGAGTTGATGGCGATGCGCGTGAGCCAAGTTCCGAGCTTGGACCTTCCGTCAAAGTCCCTCATGTGCACAAACGCTCTCAACAGTGTGTCTTGCACTGCGTCTTCCGCGTCCTCATAACTTCTGGTGATCCGATGTGCAGCACGAAAGAGTTGCTGCCTATATCGCTCGGAAAGTGTATCGAAGGCGGTTGAATGCCCTCTCTTTACGGCTTCGACCAGGGTCTGGTCGCTCAGTCCATGAGCGATGCCCATTGACGTGGCATAAGTTTCAGCCGATCTTTCCGTGAAGGACCGCATCACTTATGCGACTCCGTCCTTTGTTACCAGCACCACACGGAAGCGTGCTTTGCCTTGCATCATGCGGGCGTAAGCATCAGCAGCTTGTTCGAGCGGAAGTGTCTCGATCATCGGGCGGATATTCTCGAGGACGCTGAAGGCAAGAGTGTCCTCGCTATCGATCGGCGTGCCGGTCAGGCTCCCGGAGATCGAGCGCCCACCAAAAACGAGCGGAAACGCGTTCAATTGGATCGGGTCCCCCGGCACACCCACCACGAGGAGCTTGCCGCGGGCCGCTAGGCCGGACACAAGTGGCCCCATGGCACCACCACTTGTTCCGGTTGCAAGAATCGCTCTAGCCCCGCCCATACGCTGGAGCGCCGCGGGGGCATCGTCGACCGCAGAATCGATGTAGACGTGCGCGCCCAAATCTTTCGCAAGCTTTTCCTTCTCGCGTCCACGCCCGATGGCGACAGTATGGAATCCCATGTGCCGGGCAAACTGGACACCAAGATGTCCAAGTCCGCCAATGCCTTGCACCGCGACCAGATCTCCGCCGCGCAAGCCGGCGTTGCGAAGAGCGTTGTAGGTGGTGATACCCGCGCAGAGGAGCGGGGCGGCTTCGGCGGAACTGAGCTCGTCAGGAATGGAAGCGATGGCGCGAGCTTCAGCGATCATCACTTCCGCATATCCTCCATCCACGGTCACCCCCAGTACAACTGGGTTCTGACAATTCACAGTGTCTCCGCGTCTGCACGGCTCGCACACCCCGTCTTCGCCAGCGATCAAGCCGACACCAACGCGCTGACCGATTCTCCATCGAGACACACCGCTGCCTAAGGCTTCAATGCGGCCAACCACTTCATGCCCAGGAACGCGCGGCAGAGTGAGACCCGGATAAATGCCAGTGACCGTGGCGGCATCGGTGTGACAGATTCCGCATGCTTCCACGCGAATCCGAACTTGACCCGCTCCAGGTTCAGGAACTGAGCGTTCCACCACGCGAAGCCTGCCCGGTGAGGAGACTTCGACGGCTTTGTATATGCCTTTCATCTATGTCTGCTCTCCTATGTCTTCCGCTCGAGGCCAACCTCAATCCTTCTCTCTCTCCATCCATTCGCGAATATAGGGAGTGCAGTTCTCAAGCTTCACGCCATCCGCTTCACAACGCGCGAGAAAACCCATCACGTCACGACCGACTAAACTCACGTCTTTCAGATCTACAACGATGTCGCGGTAGTTCGTTTGGAGATCAAAAAGCCTCCTCAATTCGGCTATCGCCGGTGTTTCGATTCGGCCGCTGAGGGTGAACACTGTGAATCCCCCTCGCGTCGCAGTCTCAATCCTGAAAGCCATCGATCAGGCCACTCGACCAACGTCGCAGTCGCGGCTGTGCTGCACTGCGTTCCTTCCATCCAAGTACGGATCACGGGGAGTGCAAACGAGTGCCCAATTGGATCTCATTGAAAACAAAGGTCAAAAAGGAAATTGGAGTGACAGGATCCTGGGAAGTGCCAGGATTCCGGGAGTTGAGCGAGGCACTTACCGGGTGGTGTGTTTCTTTATATTGAGCTGTTTGATTTTCAAATCCAGCGTCGACCGCGGAATTCCGAGTTTGGCGGCCGCTCCATTTGGCCCTGCCACTTTTCCGGTGCTTTCCGCAAGAGCCGCCTCGATGAGTTCCTTTTCATAGCTCCTGAGGGTCGTTGTGAGAGGAGCGGATGATTTCGTGTGAGGTGCCTTTTGGCTTGAGAGCCAGGCCTCATCGATCCAAAAGGCATCGCCGGTGCAAAGGATTACTGATCTCTCGACGATATTTTGCAGCTCGCGGATATTTCCCGGCCAATGATAGGACTGGCACAACTTGAGCGTATTTTTGTCGATTTTGCTGATTTGCTTTCCGGCCTTCTCCGCGTAGCGCTTCACGAAGTACTCGACCAGCATCGGAATGTCTTCCTTTCGGTTCCGTAGGGGCGGCACATGGATCGGGAAGACGTTTAATCTGTAGAAGAGGTCGGCCCGGAAGGCTCCCGCAGCGATCGCTGCCGATAAATCGCGATTGGTAGCGGCAATCACTCGAACATCGGTTGAAAGCACACGATTGCCTCCTACTCGTTCAAATTGGCGTTCCTGCAGCACACGCAGCAATGCTATCTGCGTTTCATGGGGAAGCTCGCCGATTTCATCAAGAAAAATCGTGCCGGAGTTCGCCAGCTCAAAACGACCTTGGCGGCGCTGCAAGGCGCCTGTAAATGCCCCCTTCTCGTGGCCAAATAATTCTGAAGCGATGAGCGAAGAGGGAATCGAGGCGCAATTCACGCTGATGAAAGCCTGGCCAGCACGCTGTGAACCCTTATGGATGGCGCGCGCAATCACTTCCTTCCCGGTGCCCGTTTCACCCGTAATCAGCACGGTTGAGTCGGTCGGGGCGACCTTCACAATGCTGGAGAGGACAGTTTTCAAGGCGGGTGAGGAGCCCACGATCTCCTCAAACATGAAGACCTGATCGATTTGTTCCCTGAGAACCACGTTCTCGTCGTGAAGTCGGTCTTTCAACCGCTTGATCTCTTCGAAAGCCTTCTCTAATTCAGCGCTAGCCTGCCGCTGAGCGGTGACATCCATTACTGCGCCAATAAACTCCGTGGTTCCTGATTCATTCTTCGATGCATGAGCCACGATACAAACGTGTTTCACCGAACCGTCAGGCAATAAAAGGCGACATTCGACACAGCAATCCTTTTCATCGCGGTTCGCCTGATCCATGCGTTCCTGAACCAAGGCCTGGTCTTCCGGGTGAACCCGCTCGAGAACACGCACGACCGCTGGTTGGGTGGATCGGTCGTATCCATAGATTCTGAAGGTTTCTTCGGACCAGAACATCTCGCCTGTCGAGAGCCTGCAGCCGAAGCTACCGGTCCGACTCAGTCGTTGGGCTTCGGTCAGGTACGCTTTGCTCCGGTACAATTCCTCTTCTGCTCTTTTGCGGTCGTCAATGTCAGTCAACAACATGTACCAGCCGGCGATTCGACCTTCCGCGTCTCGCGCGGGGAGAGCACGAGATTGGAACCAGCGGTACACGCCGTCGGCACGCCGCTGGCGAAGCTCAAGAACATACGGCTGCCCCGTTTCGATCGAGCGCTTCCACGTTTCGGTCACACGAGGAAGGTCATTCGGATGGACGACGTCGCTGGTGGCCCAATTCCTCAATTCCTCAGTCGTCTTGCCGAAATATTCCAAGACTTGACGATTGAAAAGTTCGACCTCGCCCGCCGCATTCAAGGTACACACCAGCGCGGGAATGGTGTCGACGATGAGGCGTAGGCTCTGTTCATTCGACCGGAGAGCTTCCTCGGCGCGCTTCCGGTCGTCAATATCGGTGTTCGTTCCGTACCATTTCGCAATCTTTCCCGATTCATTGCGCAAGGGGCTCGCGCGAAAGAGGAACCACCGAAATTCGCCGTCGAAACGGCGTAGGCGCCCCTCAATTTCACCGGTCTCCCCTGAAGCCAGTACGTCGCGCCAATAATCCGTGAGCCTGGCCCGGTCGCCCGGGTGGAGCGCAACCGTCCAACCCCAATCCGCCGCCTCTTCCGTAGAAAGGCCGGCATAATCGAGCCAGCGCCGATTGAAGAATTCGGCCGAGCCGTCGGGACGGGCAGACCAAGCCAGCGTTGGAATCGTGTCAATGATGCTTCTCAGTCTCTGTTCCGAGTTCTTGATTTCGACGAGAGCACTTTTGAGGGCCCGGTGTGATCGTTCTAGCTCGATCGCGATTAGCGCAATGTGACCCGCCGCCTGGATCAACTCAAGATCCCGGCTATTTGGAATCCGGGGCTCCGCATAGGAAAAGCAGAAGGTGCCAAGAACCTCGCCGTCTTTCGAAATGAGCGGTTCGGACCAGGCCGCACAGAACCCGTGGTTTAAGGCCAAATCTCGAGCTTCATCGGGCCATCGCGGGTCGTTTGAAATATCCGGGATAATCACTCGTTGTTTCGTGAACGCGGCGGTGCCGCAAGAACCTCTATTGGGACCAATTGGCCAAGGTGTGATGGCCGCCGTAAGTGCGGCGGGAATATGAGGGCCAGCACCCGGCACCAGCTCCTTGCCGTCCGGATTCATTAAACAAACCATTGACGTAACAGGGGGAGCGTGAGCATCAATGGAGGCACACAAATCGTTCAAGACCTCTGAGAGGCTTGCGCCATTGGCCATCATCTCCAGGGTTCGTTTCTCCGCAGCTAATAGGGATTCGGCTGGTGATGGGTTTGCGATATTCGGTCCTTGTTTGAATTCAAGCCTGGCCGGCTGCGCCACGCCCGAGGCGTCACCGAGTTGTATTTCGCGGTCCGGTTTGAGGCGCGGCTCTGGGGAGCTCATCACGTTCTCCGTCCTAGGTTTATGACCCGTTATTCATAACATACGCTTCAAGAACGGCACACGCCACTGGTGCGGGTTCTCAGGCGAGGCTTCCATGGATAGAGATTGTTTACGCCCTGCCCTGCGCATATCAACCACGAGGACCAGCTAGCTCTTGCTTGCACCATTATTGCCTTCCAGCCGGACAGCTGCCCACATCCCGGCTTTCTTAAGCAAACGCACGAGTTCTGTTCTTTCACTGGATCTCAATACCGCCATGGTTTCCTCCATGTCCATCGCGTGTTGCTGGAAAGCCCGCTCGATCAAGCGTCGGCCCGTCTCGGTAGGTTGAACGATTCGCGCGCGGAGGTCCCCGGTATCGGCAGTCCTCCGGACCAGCTTTTTTGATTCCAGCCGATCGACGGCTGCCGTAATGGAGCCGCTGGTGAGCAGAACCTTTTTCCCGATGACATTCACCGGCTGTGGGCCCTTGTGAAGAAGCACTTCCAATACCGCGAACTCCGAAAGCCCGAGGCCCAACGCGGAGATGCTCCGAACGGCATTCTGCTCGATCGCGTGGGCGGCCCTCCGCAACACCCACCAGACATGACTCGCCGCTTCGCCGCTCGGTTTCCGAATTCGTACCAGTAGCCGCATAGTCCTCTTTTACGTTGACCCGTCTCATAATACTCGATGTCGAGATATATTGGCAATCCGATATATCACCATTGACTGATGTATCTTCTGCTTTGTATCGTGCATCTATCTTGACGTCAAGATATCATTCCCAGCCCTCGGAGGCCAGAAGGAATTCCATGAAAACGACTTACAAAATTGACCCGGCGCACTCCACTGCGCAATTCGTTGTCCGCCACATGATGATCACCAATGTTCGGGGTGGATTCAGCGGCGTGCAAGGCACGGTGGTATACGATCCGCAGAAACCCACTGCTTCGAGCGTTGAAGTGGTGATCGACGCGAGTACGATTAACACCCTGGAAGCCGCCCGTGACACGCACCTGAAGAGCGCGGATTTTCTGGATGTCGAGAAATACCCCACCATCAAGTTCAAGAGCAGCTCGATCACGCTGCATGGAGACGAACTGCGGTTGGAGGGTAACCTGACGATCCATGGAGTGACCAAGGAGGTGGTTCTGAAAGTAGAAATCCCGTCGGCGGAGACAAAAGACCCCTGGGGGAATGCCAGGATCGGGGCCTCGGCAACTACGAGGATCAAGCGCAGCGATTTCGGTCTTAATTGGAACGCGGCGCTTGAAACTGGAGGATTCCTGGTTGGGGATAATCTGAAACTCGAGTTGGAAGCTTCTCTGATCAAAGCATAATAGGACGCCTCGCAGACCGCAGGCCACCATATCGTCCGTCGGGAAGAGTGAAAGTTTTCTGAATGAATCTGTAACAACCAGGCGCACTGATCTATCTAACTGGGCGTGCCTGGGAGGAGTCACCTAGATGCAAATCGGAATCGACAGTTTCGCAGCAGCCATTTCCGACCCGGCCACAGGTCTAACGCTCAGTCCCGTGGAGCGCATGCACCATCTACTGGAGGAGATCGAGCTCGCCGATCGGGTCGGCCT